>Ga0105044_10000689_pt1 | contig 42589 bp, 35 predicted proteins | sample MAT01_FD_78092 | JGI IMG/M metagenome (GOLD analysis project Ga0105044, IMG submission 78092) | Freshwater microbial communities from Lake Fryxell liftoff mats and glacier meltwater in Antarctica - MAT-01 | ecosystem: Environmental > Aquatic > Freshwater > Ice > Liftoff microbial mat | place...
TGAGGTGGCTGCCAAGAGCCGCCTCCGCCTGAGGTGGCTGCCAAGAGCCGCCTCCGCCTGAGGTGGCTGCCAAGAGCCGCCTCTGCGTGAGGTGGCTGCCAAGAGCCGCCTCTGCGTGAGGTGGCTGCCAAGAGCCGCCTCCGCCTGAGGTAGCTGCCAAGAGCCGCCTCTGCGTGAGGTGGCTCGCCTGCGAGGAGAGGCTAGAAGCCCATGTTCGGTAAAGAGAAACGCTCCTCGAAGTCCCGCATCGTCCCGCTCCTTCCACTACGCGACATCATCGTGTTCCCCCACATGGTGGTGCCGTTGTTCGTCGGTCGCGAGAAGTCGATTGCGGCGCTCGAGCAGGCGATGGCGACCGACAAGGAGATCCTCCTGTCGGCGCAGAAGAAGGCAAAGACCAACGAGCCCACGCCGGACGACATCTACAAGGTCGGAACGCTCGGCACGATCATGCAGCTCCTGAAGCTGCCCGACGGCACCATCAAAGTGCTGGTCGAGGGCAAGCAGCGGGCGCGCATCAAGCGGTTCGTGCCGAGCGACTCCTACTTCGTATGCGAGGTCGAGGAGATCGCCGAGAAGCGTGATCCGAACATCGATATCGAGGCGCTGATGCGCCAGATCCAGTCGACGTTCGAGAGCTACGTGAAGCTGAACAAGCGCATCCCGCCCGACATGCTGATGTCGGTGTCGACGATCGACGACCCGGCGCGGCTGGCCGACACCATCGTGGCGCACCTGTCGCTAAAGCTCACCGACAAGCAGGGCATCCTCGAGATCGATGACCCTGTGAAGCGGCTCGAGCGACTCTATGAACTCATGCAGGCCGAGATCGAGATTCTCCTCGTCGAGAAGAAGATTCGGACGCGCGTGAAGAAGCAGATGGAGAAGAGCCAGAAGGAGTACTACCTCAACGAGCAGATGCAGGCGATCCAGAAGGAGCTCGGCGAGCGCGACGAGTTCAAGAACGAGATCCAGGAGCTCGAAGAGAAGATTGCCTCCAAGCGCATGAGCAAGGAGGCGACGCTCAAGCTCAAGCGTGAGCTGAAGAAGCTCAAGATGATGTCGCCGATGTCGGCCGAGGCGACGGTCGTGCGCAACTACATCGACTGGGTGCTGAGCCTGCCGTGGCATCACGTCACCAAGGACAAGCTCGACATCAAGGAGGCGCAGGCGATCCTCGAGCGTGACCACTACGGGCTCGAGAAGGCCAAGCAGCGCATCCTCGAGTACCTCGCCGTGCAGCACCTCGTGAAGAAGCTGAACGGGCCGATTCTGTGTTTCGTCGGGCCGCCGGGTGTGGGCAAGACCTCGCTCGCGCGCTCGATTGCATCGGCCACAGGCCGCAAGTACGTGCGCATGAGCCTGGGCGGTATGCGCGACGAGGCAGAGATCCGCGGCCACCGGCGCACCTACATCGGTGCCTTGCCAGGCAAGATCATCCAGATGCTCAAGAAGGCGGGGTCCTCGAACCCTGTGTTCCTGCTGGATGAAATCGACAAGATGTCGACCGACTTCCGCGGCGACCCGAGCTCGGCGCTCCTCGAGGTGCTGGACCCCGAGCAGAATGGGGCCTTCAACGACCACTACCTCGACCTCGACTATGACCTGTCGCACACGATGTTCATCGCAACGGCGAACAACCTGCACGGCATCCCCCTGCCCCTGCAGGACCGCATGGAGATTATCGAGATCTCCGGCTACACCGAGTTCGACAAGCTCAACATCGCGCGTAAGTATCTGATACCAAAGCAGTCCAAGAGCAACGGCATCGAATCGATCCAGCAGGTGTGGACCGACTCGGCGGTGCGGCTGCTGATCCATCGCTACACGCGTGAAGCCGGCGTGCGAAATCTCGAGCGTGAGATCGCCAGCGTCTGCCGCAAGATGGCCAAGGAAGTCATCGAGCTGCGCCAGACGGGCAAGCTCGACAGCGAGATCCGCTTCCACCTCGATGCGCAGCGCGTCCAGAAGTTCCTGGGGCCGCCGCGCTACCGCAGCAATGAGGCCGAAGAGCGCGACGAGGTGGGCGTGACGCATGGCCTGGCCGTGACGATGGCGGGTGGCGAGCTGTTGCCGACCGAGGTCACGTTGATGCCGGGCTCGGGGCAGCTCAAGCTCACCGGCAACCTCGCCAAGGTGATGGAGGAGTCGGCGCACGCGGCGCTGTCGTACGTGCGTTCGAAGGCCCATCAGTTGGGGTTGGCCAAGGGCTTCCACAAGCAGATCGACATCCACATCCACTTCCCGGAAGGCGCCATTCCGAAGGACGGACCGTCGGCGGGTATCACGATGGCGACGTCGCTCGTGTCGGCGCTCACGCGTACGCCGGTGCGGCGCGACGTCGCGATGACTGGCGAAATCACGCTGCGTGGGCGGGTGCTGCCGATCGGTGGTCTGAAGGAGAAGGTGCTGGCCGCGCATCGCGCGGGCATGAAGCTGGTGATCCTGCCCGACGAGAACAAGAAGGATATCCGCGACATCCCGGCGGTCGTGCGGGCGGCGATCAAGCTCGTGACCGTCAAGCACATGGACGAGGTGCTCCCGCTGGCGCTCGTGCGCGACATCGTGCGGCCCGACGCGGGTGCGGACGGGACTGGGCCAGTCGACCCGCTGACCGCGATCCTGACAGGCGTCGAGGATGTCGTGGCGGACAAGCCGAAGCCTGCAGTGCACTGACGTCGAAGGTCGTCGGGCCTCGATTCAGGGAGATGCGTCGACGAGGATCGCACCGAGCGAGCGGTAGCTGCGGCTCTTGGGATCGGTGCGGGCACCGATGTGGGCGGTGTAGCGGCCGTGGGTCGTGAGGTCGCAGGAGAGGGTCGCGCTCGGGTCCGACGAGGTGCCGCAAAACGGTGACTGCTTGCCGTCGGGCGTCGTGAGCCAGAGGCCGAGCGGGATGCCGCGCGGGTTGTCGAGCTGCACGCTGACCTTGTTCCGAGCCGTGATCGCGGGTCGGGTCGGATCGCGTAAGGCCAGGCCCTGGGCTATGAAGTCGGGCCGGACGAGTGGCATGCGCAGCCAGGCCGCGCGCGAGAGCGGTGCCTCGCGCAGTTGCCACTTCTCGTCCTTGGGGAAGTGTGTGAGCGCCATCACTTCCGGCGGCGTGAACAGGTACGCGGTCGAGTACTGCGGCACGAACGCGCCGTCGCGGAGGTAGCCGGCGTCGAACGTCGCGTCGAGGAGGTACCAGCGAAGGCCTATCTCGACCGCGTTCCAGGTGTGGCCGAGGCTGGGCAGAACGGGCTCGGCATCACTGCCCGGTAGCCCCTGGTAGTCGCTGATCGAACGCGTGTCGCCGGCCACGCGCACGATGTGCAGGCCTGCGGCCTTGCCGATCGCAATGAGCAGGATCGAGTAGCCCTCGCAGATCGAGGTACGCGTCGCCAGCACCTCGGGGGCCGTGATGCGCGGGTAGTCGGCGCCGTCGCGCAAACGCATGAGCAGCGGTGCATCGTAGCTGATGGTGGTCGCCACGAAGTCGTGCACCGCCTTCGTGCGCTCGAACAGGTCGGGCACCGCGGCCGCAAAGTAGCCGCCGAGCGCGTCGATCGACGACCTTGCGGCCTCGGGTATGAGCGCGAGGCAAGCATGCGGCGTCTCGGGCAAGGGCCACACGAGCGAGCTGCCCGCGATCGGCAGCCCGGGCGCAGGCGTGATCGTCGTCGGCGTTGGCTTCGATGCTGTGGCCGTGCCCGGCGCGTCAGTGACGACCGATGCTTGTGGCGAAGGGGCGATCGCCTTGTTGTCGGCGTCGTCATCGAACGTGTCGCTGCGGGTGAGGTTGTAGAGCCCCTCGAGCCCACCGGCGAGGGTCCCGAGCACAGCGCGAAGCGATTGCGCCGAGGCGCTGGTCGACCCGCCGAGGAACCAATCGCCACGCGTTGCGAGCGCCTTGAAGGCGGTCGCGGGGTGGGTCAGGACAAGCACGGCGAGGAACGCGAGCGCGAGGAACGAGCTGCGCAGGATCGCATCGCGGATGCGACCGCCCTTCTGATGGCGATCGGCGACGAGCTCCCAGACGAGTGGCAAGAGGAAGAAGCAGGCGATCGCACCGACCACCGCGAGCCACACCGGACCATCGTGGTAGACCGCGAGCGAGGTCGCAACCCAGACCCCATAGAGCGCGATGCAGAGCGCCGCGAGCACGAGCAGCGAGTAGAGGAGACCACCAACGAGACCGAGCTTGGCGGGCGACTTGGCAGCAGAGGCAGGCGAACGCTGCATGTAGGGCGCTCCAGGACGGCTGAGGGCCAAATGCGATCGACGCGTCGCCCAACCGGCTACGTGCAATCGGCCAGGCGCGCCTACACCTGGGCGACCAGCTCGCCCTTGTTCTTCGCCCGGATGGCAGCTGACTGCAACGCCTCGCGCGGCTCGTCGGGCGCTACGGGGATCGGGCAGTTGTGCCCCCAAGCATTCGGGATCATTTGGAAGCATGCAATTCACTTGGTACGCGTCGCCAATGCGTACTAGATCGCCGCCGATGCAACGCCGCCTCCTCGTCATCGCGCTCGTGTTCGTCGTCGGCTTCGGCGTCGGCTATGGAATCACCTGGCTGCTTGTCGGGTCGTCCGCGCGCGACCCCGGTGCGGAGCGACAGGCACGTGCGCCCGAGCCGACCCGGCTCGCGAGCGACGCGCGCCCGACCCCTGCATCGATACCCGCCCCAGGGCAGGACGTGGCGGTCGCGGCGCCGGACGTCGCGCACGCGGTGCCCGACGTCGCGACACCGACCCCCGACGCCGTGGCTGCGGCCGCAACAGAGACGGGTCCGAGTGCAGGCGCTGAGGTGGCGGCGGCACCCGTGGCCGATTCCGAGCCCGCGCCAAAGGCTGCCTGGGAGGTCTGTCACATGCACGCGTGCCGTGTCGACTTCGGCAAGATCACGGGCGGGATCTCCATCCGCAAGGGCAGCCTCGAGCACGGGCAGACCGTCGACTGGGACAAGGACTTCGCCAAGGCGGACAAGATCGGCACGCTCGACTCGGGACCACGGGTCAAGGTCGAGGTGCTCGCGATTGGGCTCAAGAACGGCGAGCCGACCGCGGCCTACGTCATCCGGAAGACCAAGCGCGATGAGTTGAAAGGCGTCATCGCGCTGCGCATCGGCGACAAATCGCTGCGCCTCGTCCCGCTCGACGAGTGAGTGTTCATCGCCCGAGCAAGCTCGACCCTTGCGATGCTTGTACCGTCCCGCGAACGCACTCGCGTTGGCACCTCACTTCGTGAGGCCGCAGTATCGCCTTCGGCTGCCTTGGCCGAGGCCTTCGCCCACGAATTACAGGAACCGCTGATCCCCGCTTCAAGAGCGCTTGACGGGGGATCTCGGCTTTGATCTACTCGCCTTGTCGCCGGCAACCGTCATTGCCCGGAACGACGCCAGGCTGGTTTTGGCGATGTTTTTTTGACGGTGATCCAGGTCGATGCGAATCGAGCGATCCAGGCGAGCCAGAGCAGAAATCCGCTGGGTCACCCGGTAGCTCGTCAGAAGTTCGTGGAATCATGGGAGGTGCGCATGGATCCGGTGCGAAACGATGTAGGCGACGGGAGCGGTTCGACCCGTCAGCGTCGAAGCCGTCTGCGGCCGAAGACCATCGCCGGCAAGCGCCTCACGCGTGCGGAGATCCAGGAGGGCATCAAGCTCGTCGACGACATGTGGTACGAGCGCCCGAAGACGCGCGCGGACTGCGTCGATGGCCCGCGCCCCTGCCCCTTCGTCAGCTGCAAGTTCCACTTGTACCTCGACGTGAAGGACGAGACCCAGAGCATCAAGCTCAACTTCCCGCACCTCGAGGTGTGGGAGATGGAGCATTCGTGCGCGCTCGACGTGTCCGAGCAGGGCGGCATGACCCTCGAAGAGGTCGGCCACATCCTCAACCTGACGCGCGAACGGGTGCGCCAGGTCGAGGTCGCGGGCATCGACAAGCTCAAGCGCGTGAGCATCGTCGAAGACATCGAGCGCATCTTCGGGTCATCGACCAAGTTCGAAGACCTCTGATAAGGCTTTCGGGTGCCCGACCGCATCCTGCTCGTCGACGATGACAGCGCCACGCTCGAGGTCCTTGGCCTCGGGCTCGAGAGCGCCGGCTTTGGCGTGTCCAAGCAGACGAACATCGCGGGCGCCCTGGCGGCCCTCGACGATGGACGCATCGCGCTGGTCGTGACCGACCTCGACCTCGCGGGCGAGAGCGGGCTCGAGCTGACCAACCGCCTGCACGAGCTGCGACCCGAGCTGCCGGTCATCATCATGACGGGCTACGCGACAGTGGGCTCCGCCGTCGAGGCGATGCGCGCTGGGGTGTGGGACTACCTGACCAAGCCCGTGAGCCTCGACGAGCTCGAGCTGCATGCGCGTCGCGCCATCGAGCACACGCGGCTCACGCGCGAGGTCGAGGCGTTGCGAAGGGCCGTGTCGAGCCAGGCTGTCGACGCCCAGGAGCTCGGCGGCCTGGGTGGGATGAGCCCGGCGTTGATGGAGCTGCGCGAGTTCGTGCGGCGCGTGGCGGGCACCGAGGTTGGGGTGCTGTTGCTCGGTGAGAGCGGCACCGGCAAAGAGGTTGTTGCGCGTGCCATCCACCAGCAATCCACACGTGCGGGCCAGCCGTTCGTGCCGGTCAACTGCGCGGCCCTGCCCGACAACCTGCTCGAGAGTGAGCTGTTCGGTCACGTGCGTGGTGCGTTCACGGACGCGCCCAAGGCGCGGCGCGGCCTGTTTCTCGAGGCGAACGGCGGCACTTTGTTCCTCGATGAGATAGGCGAGCTGCCGCTCGCGATGCAGCCGAAACTCCTGCGCGCGCTGCAGGAGCGGGTTGTGCGCGCGGTCGGAAGCCACGAGGCGGTGCCATTCGATACACGCATCATCGCCGCAACCAACCGCAACCTCGGCGAGGCGATAGCAGCCGGCACCTTTCGCGAGGACCTCTTCTACCGATTGAACGTCGTGCAGATCGACCTGCCACCGCTGCGTGCGCGCGGCAACGACGTGCTCATCCTGGCGCAGAGCTTCGTCGAGCGCTTCGCCGAGCGCCACCAGGTCAACGTGCGCGGGATCGCCCCCGAGGCGGCCGAGAAGCTGTTGCAGCACAGCTGGCCCGGCAACGTGCGCGAGCTGATGAACGCGATCGAGCGGGCGGTGGCGCTCGCGCGCGGTGAGCTGCTCATGCTGGGAGACCTGCCCGAGCGGGTGCGCGAGGCCGAGAAGGTGCGCATCGACGTCACGGCCGACGACCCGGAGGAGCTGCTCACGCTGGAGGAGCTCGAGCGCCGCTACATCGTGCGCGTACTGGAGGCGACCGCCGGCAACAAGACCCAGGCCGCGCGGATCCTGGGGGTCGACCGCAAAACGCTGTTCCGGAAGCTCAAGCGAGCAGACAGCGAGGCCGAGGAGGGCGCGCTCGCGGCCGCCGCCATTGGCAACCCCGACGCGGCCCGCGGTGCCGGCTCCGCCATACTTGCGGAGGCCCCCTCCGGCGAAGGGAAGAGCTGATTGCAGGGAGACGAGTGATGCGCGGATGGAATCGGGTCGGGTCGGCGCTCGTTGGCTGCCGACTCCCATTGCGAGGCATCTGATCATGCGAACGATCTCGCTCGTGCTGTTGTCTTCATCCGTGGCCCTTGGAAGTGCGGCCCTGGCCCTGCCGCCGGATGAGACGGGACGTGGTTTCGTCGACGGCGCGAACCATCACCTCGGCGATGCGAGCATCGTCGCGCGCTTCGGGCACGCGCCCGGTAAGGGGGATGGCGAGGCGACGCGCATGAAGACGCATCTCGGCTACGTGCGGGCACTGCTCGCAGCGGGTGCGCCGACGCGACCCGAGCTGGCAGCGCGGCGCACTGAGCTGCTCGACTATCTCGACGACTACATCGCCAAGGGCATCACGCCGGCCAACATGGACCGGCCTTGGCGCACGCCAGTGTTCGTCGACGCGCTCGGCAATGTGTGCGCCGTCGGCTACCTCATCGAGCGCAGCGTCGGACGGGAGCTCGTCCAGCGCATCGCGGCAACGCATCGCTTTGACTACCTCGAGGACATCGCGATGCCGGAGGTGGCGGCATGGGTCGCCGAGTCGGGCTTTACGCTGGACGAGCTAGCGTCGATCCAGCCCGGCTACATGGCGCCTATCATCGAGACCTGGCAGGTGTGGGACCCAGCCAACGGCAGGCCAGCGGACGGTCCGTGGGAGGTCGCGATCGGAGGCGTGACAACGAACGGGACCTGGCAACGCGGGCAGATGCAGGGTCCGTGGAGCCGCAGCGACGCTGACGGCAAGGTGATCGGTCGCGGTGAACTCGACCGCGGTCGGGGAACCTGGATGAGCCTCGATCAGAAAGGACGAAGGATCGCGAAAGGCCCCTTCGTGAAGAGCCAGCCCGAAGGCACCTGGCGCTTCTTCCATCCGAGCGGCCAGCTGGCGGCCGAGGGTCGCATGCGGCGTGGGCAGCGCGAAGGACGCTGGACGTTCTACTACGACAGCGCGACCGCGACGCCCATCGCGCGTGGCAGCTTCGCGCGCGGCGGCCGGGTGAGCGGCAGGTGGCATCACTTCGATGGGCGCGGCAACGAGCTCGCGACCACCTGGCAGGGCCCGACGGTCAACTGGGGCGAGGTCCTGCGCATGCGTATGACACCGCACGACGGGCTCGAGCACGAGGTCGCCGAGGGCAACTTCGCCGGCGACTACCAGCGCATCGACACGCTCACGATGGATGGCACCCGCGTGTTCGTGGACGATCGATACGACGAGACGATCATCTACGACCGCGACGGTCGGGTGCTGACCGAGACTGCCAATGGCTGGCAGCGCAGCGGCTGTGGCTGGGACCCGCAGCTGCGCAAGGCGGCGCAGGCCGGCAACATCGAGCGGGTGCAGGCGTTGCTGATGGCGGTGCGCCGTCAGGATCGAGCGGATGTCACGTCGGGTCACTGCCCGGTCGCCGAGCCGGTCGCCGCGGACGAGAGCGGGCGGGTCGCGCGCGTGATGGCGCTGAGCCTGGCCGTGCGCGCGCCGACCCCCGACTTCGTGCGGACATACGCCGCGCCGGAGGTGGCCCCGACGGAAGCCGGTGATGAGGAGACGCGCGCTGAGTCGCCGCCCTACCTGGATGACCTCGGCAAGATCATCGCTCGCTCGATGATGTGGTACATCGAGTGGCCGCACATCGATGGGGCGTTCGCACGGGTGTTCGCGACGCTGCCTGGGCACTACGCGCCGGGATCGTTGTTCGCGGGTGACAACCAGGTGTTCTTCGACGAGGCCCAGCCGGAGACGCTGCGGGTCGTCTCGGCGCTGCCGCGCGAGGGCACGCAGGTGTTGGTGACGTTCCGATAGCGGCGTTGGCGTAGGTGACGGGACGCGGCGATCTGTAGCCGTTCCAGCGCGACTTGAATATGCTGCCGCCGGCGGGCGTTGCCGTGCTCCTGGAGGCCTCTGATGCTGTCGATGTCGTTGGTTCGAGGTTGGTTGGCGGGTGTGCTGCCCCTTTCGTTCGTGCTGCTCGCGGGCTCGGCACATGCCGACGAGGTCGAGTACACGGTGGTCGCCAAGCCGGTGACGTTGAAGGTCGGCCAGAACACGCCGCTCGCGGTGCAGTTCGCGCCCAAGGCGCCGTGGCATTGGAACAAGGACTACCCTGCCAAGCTCATGCTGGTCGCGGAGGGCGTGACGATCGCACGCACCGAGCTGAAGCAGCAGCAGGATGACTTCAAGATCACCAAGGCCGGCATCGAAACAGCCTTCTCGCTGACGGCAGTAAAGCCCGGCAAGACCACCGGGACGCTCAAGGGCAAGATCGGCCTCTGCGACGACAAGGTGTGCATTATCAAGAAGGTCGAGCTGACGGTGGCGATGACGGCGACGCTTTGAACGGGTGTCTTGAAGCGCCCCGCGTGGCATGAGTATCGCCTTCGCGCTGTCCTGACGCTCTGATATGCTCCGCGCATGGTCGATCTCCGCCTCCTTCGTGACCTCGAAGACCGTACTGCGCGCGCGTTCCAGGAACGGCGGCAGGTGCTCTCGTTCGATGCCTTCTTCACCGCATTCATGGCCGAGCCGGCGCAACACGTGCGCACCTCGGCGCAATACCTGCGCGACTGTCTCGAACACTACGGCAAGACCGAGATCGAACGCCCGGCGGGCAAGGTCGTGCGCTGGAACCTGTTTGATACGCCGTGGGCCAACGGCAAGGATCGGGTCGTCGGGCAGGAGGAGGCGCAGAACTCGGTCTATCGGCTGCTCCAGGGGTTCGTGCGCGAACGGCGCGTGACCCGGCTCGTACTGCTGCATGGCCCCAATGGGTCGGCCAAGAGCTCGCTCGTCGAGTGCCTGGCGCAAGCGCTCGAGGACTACTCGAGCAAGGATGTCGGCGCCGTCTACCGCTTCAACTGGGTCTTTCCGTCGAACCGGGTCTCGAAGAAGCGGCTCGGCTTCGGCGGCGCGCCAGATCGTGAGTCGTTGCAGAGCTTCGCGCACCTGGAGGACGACGATATCGACGCGCGGTTGCCGGCCGACCTGCGCGACCATCCGCTGTTGTTGCTGGCCCGGGCGGACCGCCGGGCGGTGCTCGACCAGCTCACGGCCGAGGGGCGGATAGCGCAGGACGAGCCGCTCGGCGAGTACCTGCTCGAGGGGGATCTGTCGCCGCGTTCGCGCGCGATCTTCGACGCGCTCCTCAACGCGTATCACGGCGACCTGCAACGCGTGCTGCAGCATGTTCAGGTGACGCGTTTCACGTTCTCGCGGCGCTACCGCCAGGGCATCGTGACGATCGAGCCGCAGCTCCACGTCGACGCCGGCATCCGCCAGGTGACGATGGACCAGGCGATGGCGTCGCTGCCCGCGTCGCTCAAGAACCTGAGCCTGTTCGAGCCGTACGGCGATCTGGTCGACGCGAACCGCGGCCTCATCAACTACAATGATCTGTTGAAGAAGCCGATCGACGCGTTCAAGTACCTGCTCGCGACGTGTGAGAAGGGCACGGTCGCGTTGCCCAACGCGATCCTGCACCTCGATACGGTGTTCCTCGCGAGCTCGAACGAGACGCACCTGAGGGCCTTCAAGGAGTACCCCGACTTCGCGTCGTTCAAGGGGCGCATGGACCTCGTGCGCATGCCGTACCTGCGGTCTCACGAGACCGAGCGCCTCATCTACGACGAGCACCTGCGGGCGGGTGGCCTCACGGAGGACGTGGTGCCGCATGCGACGTTTGTGCTCGCGCTGTGGGCGGTCCTGACGCGCTTGAAGCGGGCGCGTGCGGAACTCTACCCGGCGCGCATCCGCGACGTCGTCGGACGCATCACACCGATGGAGAAGGCCGAGCTGTATGCGTTGGGCAAGGTGCCGCGTGAGCTCAACGCCGAACAGACGCGTGAGCTCCTGGCGGTGCTGCCCGACATCTTCGTCGAGAGCCAGGATGCGCCGGACTCTGAGGGGTTGGCGGGGGCGTCGCCGCGCGAGATGAAGCAGGTGCTGCTCAATGCGCTACAGGGACGGCGCCATTGGGGGCTTTCCGCGCTCGGAATCATCGAAGAGTTGCGCGAGCACGTGAAGCTCAAGAGCGTCTACGAGTACCTGCAGACCAAGCGCGACCAGGGCTATCACGACTACGAGGGCTTCATCGACCAGGTCTACGACCGCTGGATGGAGCTGGTCGACAGTGAGCTGCGGCAGGCGATGGGTATGGTCGACGAGCAGAAGTACGAGGACCTGTTCGCGCGCTACCTGTTGAACGTCACTTATGCGCAGAAGAACGAGAAGCTCTACAACGAGAAGACCGGCAACTACGATCCGCCGGATGCCAAGCTGATGGGCGAGCTTGAGCGCACCTGGGAGATTGCTGGCGATCCGGACCGCTTCCGCCGCGACCTGGTGTCGCGCGTCGGGGCCTGGCGGGTCGAGCACACCGGCACGCCGATCCCTTGGCGCAAGTTGTTCCCAAAGCTCATCGAGCAGCTCGAGCAGGACTACTACACCAAGCAGAAGGCGCGCGTGCGACGCCAGCTCGAGCACTGCATGACGCTACTCGCGGCCGAGCAGCTCGGCGAGGACGTCAGCGCACGCGGCATAGGCGCACCGGATATCGCCAAGGCGATGGAGGTCCTGGCGCACCTCGAGACGCAGCAACACTATCCGCGGCGGAGCCTGCGCGAGGTGCTGAGCGCGCTCCTGAAGCATCGGTACTGACACGACATGTCCATGAACGACGATGAGCGCGCGTTCGCGGCGAGCCGGCTCGAAGCCTGGAAGGCGGCGCTCGCGGTCTTTGCCAAAGGTGGCGCGGAGCTCGACCAGCTGCGGCCGCCGCGTTGGCGCTGGCGCACCGCGGATGGGATGGTGCTCGCGACGCTCAACGAACCGGGCACGCGCACGCAGGCGTCGGTCGCGATCGAGGCACCGGGGACGAACAGCGCCTGGACTGGACTCCTGGTGTTGCCGCGCGAGCAGGCGCTGGCGACGGCCGCGGCACTGACGACCGGCGATCGTGGATTCGACGACGCGGTCATCGTGTTCTGCCCGGAGCTCGCGGCGCACGGCCTCTTCGATGTCGCGACCCGGGCGCTGGTGCGGGCGGTGGTGGCGGGCGGCGCGGTGGTGCTCGACGGCGCGGTGTGCCTGGAGGCCAACGCGGCGCCGCTGGCCTCTGACATCGGGCCGCTTTTGGGGCAGATGCTGGCGCTGCGCGCGGTGCTCGGACGCGTCGGGCTCGAGGCCGCACGGCGTCGGGTCGTCGACATCGCGGCCGATGATCCGGTGCGCGAAGTCCGCACTCGCTACGACGGGCTCGCGCGCACCCCCGTCTTCGCCCGTTATGCCGTAGAGCGCGAAGCGCGGCGTGGGCTCAGCACCGGCGATACCTCGTCCACGCTCGGGTCTCAGGTCGCTGACGCTCGGCTGCCCGTAGCGCTGCGGCGCGCGGCGTTGCAACGCCTACTGGCGAAAGATCCGCTCGAAAAGATCGCCGCGCTGCATGAGGTGCGCTGGCGCGAGCTCGCGGGCGACGATGAGCTCGCGGCGATGCTCGCGGTAGCCCTGCGCCGCCATGACGAAGCCGCTGCCGAGCGGCCGGCAGGGCATGCGCGCGCTGGCCTGTTCATCACGCGCGCGATCTTCGGCGATTCGGGCGGTGCCCCGTCAGTCGTGGCGCGGGCGCTGGTGCCGCTCTTGCCACACGAGGCGACGTATGGCGGACGGCTCCCACTGGTCGAACTCGCGCGGCACTCCGATCCGAAAGTCGCCAATGCGGCGCGTGATCGCTTCGTCGCGAGCTTCCCGGACATGGCCTCGATCGTCAGCGCCATCGAGACCGGCCCGACGTCGAACGATCTCGTCGCGTGGCCTGAGCTGGCGCGGGCGGTTCTGCTGCGGGCGTGTGATGTCGTGGTCAAGCGCAAGCACCACACGGCGGAGGCGGCCGCGGCCCGTCGCGTCGTGCGTGCGATCGTCAGCCACCTGGGCGAGCCGAACGGCGACAACGAGTGGCCGGCCGAAGCGCTCGCGTTGCCATGCGTCCGGTCCCACCTCGATGCACATGATCTGGACGGTGGGCCGTTCCTCGTGACGCTGGTGGCACATCCGTCGGAGGCGTTGCGCCGGGCGGCGCTGGCGGCGCTGTTCGACCTGCAACCCACCACCGCCTTCGAGGAGGCTGTCACCCTGCGCGCGCGGCCTGCGGATATCGTCGCCGCGGCGCTCGATCGCAGGCCACGCTTTGGCGCCCACTACCTCGCGAGCTGCTTTCCAAAGAGCCCCGATGATGGGTCGATGCTGTCCTTCCTGGAGGCACTCGAGCAGGTCGGTGACGCGACCCAGGCACCGCTCGTTGCGAGCCTCCTCGACGAGCGCTCGCCAACGCTCGTATGCGCGGCATTGGCGGCCCTCGGGGCGATGGCCGACAGCGTGATGTTGCCACGCATCGAACCGCTGACGAGCGGCTTCTTCCGCGATGGGCAGATCAAGGCCGCGGCGCGTGATGCGGTGACGGCGATAGCGAAGCGTGCGGCGGCCCGCGGGTCGCTGACGCTCGCCGAGGGCGGTGGGCTGGCACTCGCCAAGGTCGAATCCGAAGCGGCCCACGACGGCCCCGACACCGATGTCGACCGCGCGCGACCCAAGCACGAACAGTGATCGATGTGCGACCGGAGCCGATCAAGGCCGGTCGGATACCCACGCGTCGCCGTCGGGGCCGACCTCGCGTTTCCAGATCGGCACGTCGGCCTTGAGCCTCTCTATGAGCTCGCGCACCGCGTCGAAAGCGGCTGCGCGATGGGCGCTGCCAGCAGCCGCGATCACCGCAACGTCGCCGACGACGAGCGCGCCCGTGCGATGATGGAGAGCGCAGCGGGTGCCGGGATAGCGGTCTTCGACCGCTGCGACTATCACGTTCATCTGGCGCAGGGCCATCATCGGATAGGCCTCGTACTCGAGCCGCGTGACGCTACGACCGCGCGCGTGGTCGCGCACCTGACCGACGAACAGCGCGATGCCACCCTGGCTGGGCCCTGCGACGTAGGCCTGGATCGCCAGCATCCGGGCCCCGTCGAGCGGCGCGCTCGTCAACGCGACGGGCTCGAGTGGGTTTGGCTCGGGCGCGACGTCGCCCGCGCCACCAGAGACGGGAGGGATGAGGACGAGCTCGCTCATGTTGCTCACGATGACGTCGACCGAGACGAACTCGCCGTCGAGGGCGACGCGCAGCGACGGCAACAGCCCCGCGAGGTCAGGATGGCGTTGTACGATCGCTGCGACGGCCTGGCCGACAGTCGCGCCGACAGGCAGCTCGAGCGCTTCGTGGGCGGCTCCGACCCGTTCCCGGACGTGCGCGAAGTAGAGGACGTTGAGAGTCAGCATGGGCCCGGATAGTATCGCCCCCCGACCGCGAGGTCACGGAGCGCTCTCGCAACCCATCGCAAGCCATCCCTTCCCGATTCGATCGCCGCTCGCGGCCCCAAGGTCAACGATGTCGTCTGCAGGCTTGGAAGCCTTTGTCAGCCTCGCCCGGGAGCACCGCTTGGTGCCCGTCGTGCGCGAGGTCATCGCCGACCTCGAGACCCCGGTCGCCGCCTTCTGGAAGCTTCGGCGCGGGACCGCCAGCTTTCTCCTGGAGTCGGTCGAGGGCGGCGAGAAGTTCGCGCGCTACACGTTCATCGGCACCGAGCCACATCGGATCCTGACCGCGAACGGGGCGAACCTGCGGACCGAAGTCCCGGGGCATCCGGAGCTCAGCGACGACACGACCTGCGATGGGCCGCTCGGCGCGCTCGGCGCGGTGCTGGATCGTTATCGCGGTGTCAGCGTCGCCCATGGGATCGACGGCAACGGGCGGGAAGTGGCCCTGCCTCGCTTCTATGGCGGCCTCGTCGGCGCGGTCGCCTACGACGCGGTGCGATCGATCGAGAAGATCCCCGACCGCCATCGCGGCATGTCCGACAGGTCGCTCGCGTCTGGAGGCGCTGCCCACGCCGGATCGGCACCGCCGGATCTCGTGTTCCTCGAGACGCGCCAGGTGCTGGTCTGGGACAATCTCAAGCATCGCGCGATGCTCGTGCACCTGGCGCGCATCGATGATCCGGGGCGCGCGGCGACCTTGTGGCTCGAAGTCGAGTCGGCGCTGGACGCGGCCGAGCAGCGCCTCGCGGGCAGCCTGCCGCCGCTGCCGGTGAGCCCGGACGCGGCGCCATCCGAGGTCTACTCGGCCATCGACGACAAGACGTACGCGGCCATGGTCGAGCGGGCGCGCGAGTTCATCGCGGCCGGTGACATCATCCAGGTCGTTTTGTCGCGGCGGTTCCTGCAGGCGCGGCGCGGGCTACATCCGTTCCTTGTGTATCGGGCCCTGCGCGCGCTGAACCCGTCGCCATTCATGTTCTATCTCGAGCTCGGCGAACGCACCCTGGTCGGCGCCTCGCCCGAGCTGCTGGTGCGTCGCAGCGAGGCGTCGCGCGCGGTCGAGGTGCGGCCGATCGCGGGCACCCGGCCGCGTGGCGCGACGCCGACGGAGGACGCGCGGCTCATGCAAGAGCTCAGGAACGACCCGAAGGAGATTGCCGAGCACGTGATGCTGCTCGACCTCGGCAGGAACGACGTCGGCCGTGTGTCCGAGCCCGGCAGCGTGGTGATCGATGACGTGATGGTCTTTGAAAAGTACAGCCATGTGACGCACCTCGTGTCGCATGTGCGTGGGACCCTGCGGGCTGGGGTCGGCCCAGCCGAGACGCTGGCCGCGACTTTCCCGGCGGGCACGTTGTCCGGGGCGCCAAAGATCCGGGCAATGCAGATCATCGACGCGCTCGAGACCTCGCGCCGCGGCTTCTATGGGGGTGCGGTCGGAACGATCGGGGTCGGCGGCGACATGGATCTCGCGATCGCCATCCGCACGCTGATAGCCGACGATTCGACGTTTGCGGTCCAGGCCGGCGCGGGGATCGTCTGGGACTCTATCGGTCAGAGCGAAGCCGACGAGTCGCGCAGCAAGGCCAGCGCGGTGCTGACCGCTATCGACCAGGCCCGCCGGGTTTTCGTGCGCACGCAAGGCCGGGGGGCCTGACATGAAGCTACTGATGATCGACAACTACGACAGCTTCACGTTCAACCTCGTGCAGTACCTGGGCGAGCTCGGCGCCGAGGTCGAGGTCGTTCGAAACGACGCGCTGACGCTGTCGGATGCACTTGCGAAGCGTCCGGATGCATTCGTCATTTCGCCGGGACCGTGCACCCCGAAGGAGGCCGGGATATCGCTCGAGCTCATCCGCGCTGCGTCCGGGGTCGTGCCGATCCTTGGCGTCTGTCTCGGGCACCAGGCGCTCGCGGCGGCGTTCGGCGGCTCGGTCATCCGCACCGGCGCCATCATGCACGGCAAGACGTCGCCCATCTCGCACACGGACAGCGACGTCTTCCGCGGCCTGCCCCAGCCGTTCGCCGCGACGCGTTATCACAGCCTCATGGCCGACCCGGCCGACCTGCCGGAGTGCCTGGAGGTCACCGCCTGGACCGATGACGCGCGCCCGGATGGCAGCTCGCGCCGCATCATCATGGGGCTCGCGCACAAAGAGCATGCGACCTGGGGCGTGCAGTTCCATCCGGAGTCGATCCTGACGCTCAGCGGCAAGGCGTTGCTGCGAAACTTCCTCGACCTGGTGGCGGCTCGGTCGACCGCGTTGAAGGCCGCGTCGTGAGCGGGGAAGATGCGAGTGAACAAGAAGCGGTCGGTGCCTTCCGCGAGGCGTTGCAGCGTGTCGTCGGCGGCGCCCCGCTGAGTGAGGACGACGCGCACGGCGCGGTCTCGGCCGTGATGCGCGGGGTCGTTCCGGAGGTGCTGATCGGTGCGTTCCTCACGGCCTTGCGCATGCGTGGCGAGACCACCGACGAGCTCACGGGGGCCGCCCGGGCGATGCGCGACAAGGTGTTGCGGGTCGAGCACGGGTTCGCGCGCGTGCTGGACACCTGCGGCACGGGGGGTGACGGGATCGGCACCTTCAACATCTCGACCACGGTCGCATTCGTCGCGGCCGCGGGCGGGGTCACGGTCGGCAAGCACGGCAATCGCGCGGTGTCGTCGTCGGTCGGTTCGGCGGATGTATTGGAAGCGCTCGGAGTGCGCATTGACTTGCCTTCCGAGAAGGTCGTCGCATGCATGCGCGACATCGGCATCGGCTTCATGTTCGCGCCGCTGCACCATGGCGCGCTGAAGCATGCGGCGGTCGTGCGAAAGCAGCTCGGCTTCCGGACGATGTTCAACCTGCTCGGGCCGGTGACGAACCCGGCGCGCGCGACCCATCAACTGTTGGGGCTCTTCGATCCAGGTCGGCTCACGCAGATTGCCGAGGTGCTCGCGCGCGTCGGTGTGAAGCGCGCGCTGGTCGTGCATGGGCCCGAGGGCATGGACGAGCTCGGACTCTCCGGCCCGTCACAAGCGGTGCTGCTGGACGCTGGCAACATCTCGCAGCAGACGATCGATGCGGCCTCGCTGGGGCTCGCGCCTGCGCCTGCGACCGCACTGCGTGGGGGCAACGCCGCCGACAATGCGGCGATCATCCGGTCGGTGTTGGAGGGGCGGCCAGGGCCGGCGCGCGACGTGGTCGTGTTGAATGCGGGCGCGGCCTTGTGGATCGCCGAGGCGGTCACAACGCTGGCCGAGGGTGTCGCGCTCGCGGGCGAACTCGTGACGCGCCGCGCGGCGCTCGAGCGGCTCGAGGCGCTGATGGAGCGGACGCAATCCGCGGGGACGCCATGAATCTGCCCAGCGTGCCTAGTCTGATTGACGCGATCGTTCAGCGTACGCGCCTTCGCCTGATCGAGAGCCCGCCCGATATCGCGGCTCTCGAAGCGCGTATCGCGCATGTACGCCCGGCCCGTGACGCGCTGGCCGCGCTGAGCGAGCCCGGCAACCGCATCATCGCCGAGGTGAAGCGGCGCTCGCCGAGCCTTGGCGCGCTGGCCCTCGACGCCGACGCGGTGCAGGTCGCGCGCATCTACGCCGATGCGGGTGCGGCGGCGATCTCGGTCCTGACCGAGCCCGAGCGCTTCGGTGGCAGCTTCGAGGACCTCGCGGCGGTGAGCGACGCGGTGCTGGCGCCGACCCTGTGCAAGGACTTCATCGTCGACGCGCGCCAGGTCCTGATGGCGCGTGCGCACGGCGCGAGCCTGGTGCTGCTGATCGTCGCGGCCCTCGACGATGCGGAGCTGGTGTCGCTACGTGAGGCGATCGAAGCGCTCGGCATGCAGGCGCTGGTCGAGGTACACGACCGCGAAGAAGCCCGCCGCGCGCTGGCGACGGGCGCTCGCATCGTCGGCGTGAACAGTCGCAACCTGCACACCCTCGCCATCGACCTCGCTGTCGCGGAGCGCTTGCGCGCCGACCTTCCCGACCAGGTCCTGCCGATCGCCGAGAGCGGCGTGCACGGACCCGACGAGATCGCCCGCTTGCGACGCGCCGGATATCGGCGTTTCCTGGTCGGGTCGAGCTTGATGACCGCGGCCAACCCCGGCGCCTTGCTTGCCGCGATGATCGCCAACGAGAGCAACGCATGAACCAAGAACCTGACGACGACGACGACGGCACGACCGAAGATGACCGCGCGTCGGATGCGATGCAGCCCACGGCGCCCAAGCGGCGCATGCCATACATCAAGTTCTGCGGCTTCATGAACGCCAAAGAGGCGCGCACGGCCGTGGAAATCGGCGCCGATCTGATCGGCATCAACTTCTGGCCCGGCTCGCCCCGGGCCATCCACTTCGGGCTCGGGCGGCAGATCCACGAGGCGGTCAAGAAGGCCTCGGCGGACCGCGGCACCAAGCGCGAGGCTCGCTCGGTCGCGGTGATGGTCAATCCCGAGCCTGAGCTGGTGCTCGAGATCCTGCGCGAGGTCGAGCCCGATATCCTGCAGTTCCACGGCGACGAGCCGGTGCACGTGTGCCGCTACTTCCGTAAGCCCTACATCAAGGCGTTCCGCGCCAAGGGTGCCGGCGACGCGGCCATCATCCAACAGTATCTCGGCGGCTACGGCGTCGGCTACCTGTTGGATGGCGCGGCACTCGGCGAGTACGGCGGGGTTGGCAAGATGGTCGTGCCGGCCGTCGCGACCGACCTCTTCCAGCGGCTGCCGCGCGGCTTCCTGGCGGGCGGGCTGACCCCCGCGAACATCGGCAACCTGGTGCGCCAGACGCAACCCTATGGGGTCGATGTCGCGACCGGCATCGAGCTGCGCGCGGGCATCAAGAGCCCCGATCTGATGGCCGAATTCATCCGCCAGGTGCGCGCCGCGGTCGACAATCCGCTCGGGCTATAGTTCACGCCGCAAGCGGCTGACCTCGTCGGCGAGGCGCTGCGCGGCGAAGTCTATCTCGGCCTCGGTCGTTTTGCGGCCGAGCCCGAAACGCACCGCTGAGAATATGCGCGCATCGGGCAGCCCCAATGCGCGCAGCACATGGCTGCCTTCGAGCTTCTGGCTAGAGCACGCGCTGCCCGACGAGACCGCGACATCGTGAAGCGATTGCAGGAGCCTGGCCCCCTCGACGCCGGGGAAGCTCACGTGCAGGTTGCCGGGCAGACGCGGTTCGGGCCCGTCGCTGGCATCGTCGGCGGCGCCGGTCACGCGTATGGGGCCCATGCGTTCACGCAGGCCGGCCAACAAGCGGCCACGCAGGCCACGCAAGCGCTCGCCTTCACTGGCCATTTCGCTGCGGGCGAGGCGCGCCGCCGTGCCGAACCCGACGATGCCCGGCACGTTCAGGGTGCCTGCGCGCAGCCCACGTTCCTGGCCGCCACCTTCGATCTGCGGCACGAGCCGCACGTCCGCGCCGCTGCGGCTGCGACGCACCCAGAGGGCGCCGATGCCCTTGGGCCCATAGAGCTTGTGCGCCGTAAAGGCGGCGAGATCGGCCCCGACCGCACGCAAATCGAGCGGCACCTTGCCAATCGCCTGCGACGCGTCAACGAAGAAGAAGGCACCGGCCGCATGCACGACATTGCCTATCGCTGCCAGCGGTTGGACCGTGCCGATCTCGTTCTGGGCCGCCATCACGGCCACGACCAGGGCGCCATCGCCAATCGCCATACGCACCGCATCGGGCGTGATGAAGCCAGCCGCATCGGGCGCCACCAACACGACCTCGACCCCGTCGCGCGCCAGGCCCTTCGCCGTATCGAGCACCGCCTTGTGCTCGAAGGCGGCGACGACGACGCGCCTTGGGCGCTCGGGGTAGGCGGCCACAAGGCCTTTCAATGCAAGGCTCACGGCCTCGGTTGCGCCCGACGTGAAGGTAATCTCGCGGGCGTCCGCCTCGGCGCAGACCAACGCCGCGATCTCGGCGCGTGCGCTCTCGGTCGCCTCGTAAGCCTCTTTGCCGAGCGCGTGGGTGCGCCCGGACGGGTTGCCGAAATGCTCACTGAAGTAGGGCAGCATCGCCGCCACGACACGTGGGTCGCAAGGAGTCGTCGCGTGGTGATCGAGGTAGACCATGCGCACGACCATAGGCGCGTTCCTGGCACTTGACACCCCCGCGATTGCGTCCATAGGTTCCGCCACCGCTCGGCCACCAGTGCCCGGCGCTGTGCCGTACAAGGGGATGCGACCATGGCTCTCGACGAAAAGACCGCGCTCGCGGCGCTTGGAACCGTTTACGACCCGGATCTGCACAAGGACCTCGTGACCCTCGGAATGGTGCGCGACCTGGTCGTCGACGGCAGCAACGTCGGCGTTCGTATCGTGCTCACGACGCCCGCCTGCCCGACGAAAGAGAAGATTCGATCCGAGGTCGAGGCTGCGCTCGTGAAAGCCGGCGCGACGACGACCGCCATCAAGATGGACGCCGAGATGCGCCGCGCGAACGGGCCAGCCGCGCCGCAGGGCGGTCCGCCAGGCCCGCAGAAGACGCTGACGCAGAACGACCGCATGACCGGGGTAAAGGCGATTATCGCCGTGGCCGCCGGCAAGGGCGGCGTCGGCAAGAGCACGGTCGCGACCAACATCGCGGTGTCGCTCGCGAAGCTCGGCGCGAAAGTCGGGCTCCTAGACGCGGACATCTATGGCCCGTCGATCCCGATCATGTTGGGCCTGCGCGGGCAGCGGCCGTCCATGACGGCTGACGAGAAGATTGCACCGATGCAGCGCTACGGGCTCTCGGTGATGTCGATGGGCTTCATGCTGAAGGAGGACCAGGCGGTCGTGTGGCGCGGTCCAATGCTCGGCAAGGCACTCCAGCAGTTCATCGAGGACGTCGAGTGGGGTGACCTCGACTATGTCATCGTCGACATGCCGCCCGGCACCGGCGACGTGCAGCTCTCGCTCGCCCAGCTCCTGCCGGTGGCCGGCTGTGTCGTCGTCACGACCCCGCAGGACGTGGCCTTCGCCGACGTGCGGCGCGCCATCAACCAGCTCGAGATGACCAAGACCGAGGTGCTCGGCATCGTCGAGAACATGGCCGGCTTCGTCTGCGGCAACTGCGGTGCCGAGCACGCGATCTTCGGCGAATCGCGGATCGCGGCGCATGCCGAGGCGATGAAGCTCGAGATCCTCGGCCGCATCGCGCTCGACTCGGTGACCGCGGTCGCCGCCGACCAGGGCGAGCCCATCACCATCGCCGCCCCCGACTCGGCGGCCTCGAAGACCTATCGCGAGATCGCCCAGCGCATCGCGCGCAAGGTCGCGATCACCACGCACGAGCGGAACCAGGTGACGCCGAAGTTCCAGGCGTTCTTCGCTCAGAAGCCGTCAGCCTGAAGCCGGCCGCTGCGCAGGGCTAATCGACCTAATCGACCTAATCGATCTAATCAATCTAATCGACCCACTCGGCCTTCTCGGCATCGACCAGCGCTCGATGCACCTCGATGTCGAGGAGGCCTGAGTCGCCGCGCAATAGCTTCAGGTGCAGCGACGAGCCGGGCGTGCCGCGCATCAACTTGACCGCTTCGAACGTGGGCAACATGCCCGCAGCGACCCCGTCGACCGCGATGATGACATCGCCTGCGATGATGCCGGCAGCGTCGAGCGGTCCACCGCGCGCGATGGCCGTCAGTGCGATACCGAGCTCGGTCGCCTCGACGCGTGCGCCGATGCCACCAAAAGGTGTGCGCGCCTCGCCCGGGAAGCGCGCCGAGACCGACGCGCCCGACAGCATCGTCAACGTGCCGAGGTCGGTCACGGTCCCGGGCGACAAGGCGATCGCACGCCGATCGATGCGCGCGTGACCCGGCGCCTGGATGCGCAGCTCGGCGGTCGTTCCGTGCGCGAGCGCGACGGTCGTGGTCAGTCGGCCACTCGCATCGAGCTCACCGCCAAGGCCCGCTGCATCGAGTGCATCCTGCACCCGCACGTTCCAGCGTCCGGTCGTCGGCCGCCCATCCTCGTCGACCACGCGTACCGTCAACGTCGCCTTGCCGACCGCGCCACACCTTACTTCGATGCGGCCACCAGGCGGCACGAGGCCCTCGCCACAAGCACCCTGCGTGTCACCACGTACCCATTGGACGCGCCAGAAGCGCGGCGCGGTCACGAGCGTCTCGCTGCCACTTGCGACGACGATCGAGCGCGAGTCGTCGCCCGGTGGATTGGGCGACTCCCAGGGCGCGTAGCCCGGCACGGCCACGAGCTCCGCCCCCGGCGCGCCATCCCAATGGGCGATGAGGAGCCCCTGGGCGACGAGCCTCAGCACCAGGGACTCATTGGCACCGGTCGCCGCGACAGCGACCTCGGCGATTCCGCCTACGCCGTCAACAGCTCGTATCCACAAAGGAATGCTCGGCAGCCGCTTCAGCCAGAAGCGGCCCTGAGAGTCCGTGAAGACGGTGTCGCGCACGACCCCGTTCGCGTCGCGCGCGCTCACCGGGATCACGGCGACCCCACGATCCGCCGCGCCGACGACCCTGCCGGCCACGCGCCGCCCGCTCTCGAGGGTGATGTCCATCCGCCGCTCCTCACCCGCGGCGAGGGGCGCGACATCGCGGCTCGTCGCACCGATGGCGTGCTCGACCGCGAGGCGCCTCACGTCGAGCCACAGGTCGGTCAACACGAACTCGCCGTCGGCCTCGGTCACCGTGAGGTCCTCGCCCAGGCGCACGGTTGCCCCTGCCAGCGGATGACCCGCCTCGTCGCGCACGACGCCCACGACCGTCGCTCCCGGACACACCGAGACCTCGATCGGCGGCGTCGGTCTTCGCGCGCGCTGCCCTTCGTCTTGCTCGTCGCCAGCGGTCCCGCCAGCGTCCGCGCCCACGGCGGCGGGACCCGCGACCGCGACCTCGCCGCGATGTTCGATTGGGTCGTCGCCAACGACCCGCGCCAGCACCCGCACGCTCACGGCGCTCAGCGGGATGTCGGCGCGAAAGCCTCCGGCCTCGTCCGTAAGCCCAGAGATGTGCGCGTCACCCGCCAGGATCTCCACCTCGGCATGAGCCGCGCGAGTCCGATGACAGTCGAGCACGACGATGCTCACCGCCCGCGATTCCTCGCGGCGCGCGAGCAGCCCGACCAGCGCGCGGCGCTTTCGGGCCAGTACCGTCGCCTCGTCTGGTTCAGGCCGCTCATCAGCAGCGGGGCTTGGCCGCTCAGGAGCAGGTGACGTGGGGACAGCGGGCGACGACAGCGCGAACCAGAGGCCCACGACCACGCCGCCACCGAGCAGCCACCACCTCGCAGGCCCGCCAAACCCCATTCCTGAACCGCTCCTCCCGCCAACGCTGAGACCGCGGTCTATTTGCCGGGCACGGCCCCAACATGCCATGCGGTGCTGGGATTCCTCAGCGCAAGGCCGCGGCCGGGTCGCCGGGCAATGGCGGATCTATCGAGATCTCTTCGTGATCAGGCGTCGAAAAACTTGCACCTCGATCGGTCCTGCTTAGGATGCGCGAAACCTGGCTCGCCCATTCGGGCATCGCCCAGGCAGGTGAATGCGCCCCGAAGATGACCGAACGAACTCCCGATAGAGGCCCGCAGTCCAGTCTTCGACCTCCCTGCGAAGGCCCGGCGGACCGGCCGCGAGGCGGCCCCGACGCGCCGCTCGCACCCGACGCCGAGAGCATCACGTACGCCGTGACGAGCTTTCGCGCGCCACGCATCGGGCTCTTGAAGATCGTGCTGGTCGGTCTGTTCCTACTCGGTGCCCTCGCTTTCATGGCCGCCAACGTGCTGCATCCAGGCCGCGCGCAACGCCTCCGTGCGCTGAGCGCAAGCGAGGCGCGACTCGAATCGATGATGCTCTCGCTCGGCCGCGACAACGACCGCCTGATGAGCGAGCTCCAGCGCCTGGAGCGCGGCGCGCAGGGCTGGCAGGCGCTCGCCCGCAAGGAGTACGGCATGCTGCTGGAGGGCGAGTACGTGTATCGCTTCCCGCCCGACGCGCACGGCATCGACCCTTAGATTGCGGGGAGCGCGCGGCCTGCGCCTCACCGCCTCAGCATGCGCGCTTCGAACCAGAGGATGTCCGCGATGCACGCGTTCCATTCGCGGCGCTCGGTGAGGAGCGCGATGCGGGCCCTTGCCGCCTTGCAGCGCTCGGAGGTCTCACCGCTCTCGCCGCACAGGAGCCGCGCGTAGCGACCGCACGGATTGCCCCAGCTGGTGACCGCCTTGTGCTTGGCGAGCAGAACCTCGCACGCCTCACGCGTCTCCGGGTGCGAGTCATCTGGGATCTTCGTGCGCGCCTCGCGGCAGGCGTCCGCGAAAGGCGTCCACAACACACACGCGTGCTCGACCAGCGCGAGGCACGGCGGGGATGGCGCGGCGACGAGGTCGACCGGCCCGACCTCCGGCTCGAGCCTCTCGACCTCGGGCGCCGGCACCGTGTCGACCACGTCGGGCAGCCCATAGGGCACGACGTCCTCGGAGGGCGGCCAGCCGACGAGCTTGTCGGCCGGGCTGCGCGAGCACCCTTGGCCGCATGCGAGCGCGAGCAAGGCGATGAGGAGAGTGCTTCTGGGCGCTTCAATGAAGGGCCGGGTCAAGCTTCGATTCCCAACGGCGTCAAAAGCTTCAATGACCCCCTGCCGCCTTGGGACGTGCGCGCGCATTCCAGATCCGCGTCGCCAGCACGAGCCCGATGAGCGCGACTGGGATCATCGCCACGAACAGCGGTAGCCAGCTCGAGGGGATCGCCGCCTCGGGCGTCTTCTCCGAAGGCAGCACGAAAGCGTTGATGAGCGCCATGGTGCCGGTGCCGAGGTACACGAAGCCATCGATGATGCCGACCGCGATGCCAGTGTTGGCGCGGCCGCCGAAGTCCATCGAGGCCGTGCCCGAGAGCATGCCGTGCACGCCGATGACGGCCATCGACATGAGGATGGTGATAGGCCCGAGGAGCGACGTGTCATACGTGAAGAGCGTGAAGATCGCGCCGACCAGCATGATCCCATAGAGGAATGCGGACACCGGTCCACGGCGCGATTCGAACAGCCGATCGGAGATGATGCCCGCGAACATGCCCCCGAGGATGCCGGCGGAGCAGATGAAGACCCCCCAATGCTCGAACACGAACTCGCCGCCGCGCCCGGTCTGCTTCGCGTAGAACGGCATGTATTGCATGATCGACTGGCGCAGAAATCCCGAGCAGAACTCGATGAGCGAGATGATGAGGATGACCCGCGTCGAGAACATGAGCCTGAACATCGCCCACACGCCGAGCTTCCGCCCGTCCTCGTTCACGCGCGCGTCGCCCGGATCGAAGTTCTCGAGCCCCGCGTCGGCCGGGGTGTCGCGCACCCACAAGAAGTCCAAGAACGCGAACACGAGCAGGATGGCGGCCGGCAAGAGGAAGACCCACTCGAGCGGCAGGTTCTCGACGATGATGCGGCCCCAGTCGTACGCGAAGTAGATGCCGAGCGAGATGAGGATCCCGAACATAGCGCCGAACGTGCCGCGCTCGCGCACATGGAACCAGGGCGCGTTGACCTTGACGATGGCGACCGCGCCAAAGCTCTGGAAGTACATGTTGATCGCGTAGAGGATCGAGAACGTGACCGTCAGATTCTCGGTCCAGCCCATCATCGTGACGACACCCATCGCGACATTCGCGATGGAAGAACCGATGGCCGACACGATGATCGTCCGGCGGCCGCCAAACTTGTCGGTAAGCGGGCCGTTCAAGAGGAACGACAAGCCATAGACGATGGTCCCGACCATGAAGATGATCGAGAAGTCTTCATTGTCCATGACCGTGCCGAATTCTTGCTTGGCGACGCTCAAGTTGTAGCGTCCCATGTAAAGGAAGGAGTAGGTCAGCCCGAGTGGCAGCCAGTTGAGCACGCGCCGCTTGAGATAGGCCTTCGAGTGGCCGAGCTCGATCTTTGGCAGACGCCAGAAGACGAGGCCAATCGCAGCCAGCAGGATGCCGATCGGCATCAGGTTCTCGAGCATCGTCGGTTTCTCGACCACCGCCTTCGCCGCTGCGACCGGAGCCACCGTCGCCGCGGCCCCCGTCGGATCGGCTGCGAGCGACGACAGGTCGAGCAAGAAGGGCAGCACGACGACCGCGACCAGCGGCAGATAGACAAACCAACGCCGCACCATCGTGGACATCATGTGGCCTCCGCGCCGAAGAGCTCGGTGAAGTCGGTAATCGTGACGACATCGGGCCGGAGATCCGGTGCCCCGGGGGCGTGGCTCGTATCGAGCCAGCCGACCGTCGCGTCGGGGAAGCTCGCCTTGAACAGGTTGCAGAGGCCCGGCTCGTTGTCGAACGAACCGACGACCGAGCCGGTCTTGCGCAAGCGGGCGATGACACCTTCCTTGAAGAGGTCGTCGTTCATCTCGAAGGTTGGCTTGAGGATGAGGCGCGTGTCGGCACGGCCGACCGGGAAGCCATCACGCTGGAGCGTCTTGAGCGTGCCGAGCAGCATGTTCGGTGCGTCGCGGCCGGTCAGGTAGCAGGGCACCCCACCCGCCCGATGCACCCGCTGCACGAGCTCGACCGCGCCCGCGATCGGCAGGTCATGCAGGCAGTAATCGTTGGTGAAGAAGCGGGCCTTCCAAAAGCTTGTGACTTCATCGGCGAGGCCCGGATCGGCGAAGCCCAGCGCCGCGAGCGTGTCGCCGACGCGGTACTTCAGGTCGCGCACCGAGCACAGGCGCATGCGATCGAACAGCGCGCGCTGGGCCGAGGCGTGCGTGTGCGCGAACTCGAGCAGGATCCGCATCGTGCGATGGGTGTTGTCGTAGAGCGTGCCGTCGAGATCGAAGACGACCAGCGGTTCCTCGCCCTTCGCGGCGATACGCTCGATGTTGGACAAGAGCGTCTTCAATGCGGTGGGGCTTGTCGCCGACATCTAGGCTCCGTGGGCGCCGCGCCCCGGATGCGGGGCCGGCTTGGCGGCAGAGATTCCCACGCCTCACCGACCATTGGCAAGCCCAGCCGGGCGCAGCAGAGCGCGACCCTCCCGGCCTGTCAGCCCAGCGCCTTCTTCGTGCGCTCGATCGTCTCGCTGTACGAGGCGTTCTGCACGAGATCGGCCAGACGCTGGGTGTACTTCTCGGCGAGGTCGGGCCGGCTTCGCCTACGCGCATCCGCGATCCACGAATAGACCTTGAGCACCGCCAGCTCCGCGTTGACGAAGTGCTCGACCGCCAGGAGCACGGCCCGCACCGACGACGCGGACACCGACGGCGACACGTGCTCGAACGCGAACGCGCGTCCCGCCGAGTTCTCGACCCCGAGACGTACCACGCCCGGCACGTCCGTGCGTGCGCCCTCGCGCTTGGCACCCCGGAAGTCGCCGGCCACGTGGAAGTCGACGAAGTAGATGTTGGCGATCGACGGGTAGTCCGCGACCAGGGCCTGCTGGATACCTTTGAAGAGCGCGTCCACCAGGCCGACACCTTCGCCTTCGATCGAACGTGGCGCGGCCTGCTTGGACTGGCTCAGCTGGGTCGCGATGAAAGCCCGCCCCGACTCCAGATCCTCGGTCAGCGAGTAGCGTGAGATCTGGAGCTGGACGTAGTCGTCGGCGAGCACCTCACGGGTCAGCGACTGGAGTTCGTCTTGCGTTCTCATGTTGCACCTCCTTGTACCGGGAGACGTTCAGGGCGGGATGTCGTTCGCACGTCATCTGGCCCGCACGTGTCAAAAGATAGTCTCCGGAGCGGCTCGACACCCACTTTTCAAGCGTCGTTTTTTGGCGGCTCTGTCACCTTCAGACCGAGCTGCGCGATAAGCCGAGAGAAATCAGCCGGCAACGGCGCCGTGATGTGCAGTTCGTCGCCGCGAACGGGATGCGCAAACGCGATCGTCCAGGCGTGCAATGCTGGTCGCGAGAAGTGCCTGGCCACCGCTGCCGACGCGTAACGGCGATCGCCGAGCAAGGCATGCCCGGCGGCCGCGAGCTGAACGCGTATCTGATGCTTCCTGCCCGACTCGAGCCGCACGACGATGCAGCTCGCGGGCGTGGGCGTGGGCGTGGGCGTGGTCGTGGTCGTGCTCACGGTCTCGAAGGTGAGCTTCGCGAGCTTGGCATTACCGCTCTCGCGATCAGGCTGGGTCGCGACGCGTGAACCACCCTCCCCGGTGTCGGCGAGCCAGTGCTCGAGCTTCCCGGTCGCTGGCGTGTGCCCCGCGACGACCGCGATGTAACGCTTGTCGATGGAACGGGTTGCGAACGCCTTCGAGAGGCGTTGGGCGGCCTTGCTCGTCTTGGCGAGCACGACGATGCCGCTGGTGTTGCGGTCGAGGCGGTGCACGAGCCCGACGTAGACGTTGCCGGGCTTGTCGTACTTGGCTTTCAACCAAGCGCCCGCGCGTGCAACGAGGTGGTCATCGGCGTCGTTGGTCGCGCGATCCCCGCCCTGCACGAGCAGGCCCGCCGGCTTGTCGATGACCAGCAGGTGATTGTCCTCGTAGAGAACGTTCACGCGCCGTCCGGTTCACGAGTGCCCATGCGCCATCATCCGCCGAGCGCGCGCACACCACAATCGCGGAGCGTGCACAGGCACGGACGGGCCCGGCAGCCTTGACGGCCCGGGTCCGCAACTCCATGCTCCGCCGGTCGGTCGTCTCGGGAGGAAATGATGGAGCTGTTCGGCGGAGAACGTGGTGCCGGGGCGGACAAGCCCGCGGGGCCGGCGACGAAGATCGAGCGTGCCCTCGAAGAGGCCATCCAAGCCAGGAACGAGGGGCGTCCCGAGGCGGCGGTCGAGCTGGCGCAGGCGGCGATGGGATGGCTCGATGCGGGCAGCGTGCGGCGCGAGCTGCGGGTCGGTCTGCCGCGCGAACTCGGCTTTGCGCAGCTCCTCCTCGGACAGGCGGGCAAGGCGCGCGAGGCGTTGTTGCTGGCGCTCGAGCAGGCGGCCCACGACCCGGTGATGTCCGATCCCGTACGCGCTGGGCTCGCCACGTGCGAGCTGATGGCGGGCTCGCCCGAGCGCGCGCGCCAGATGCTCGAGGGGCGCGGCAGGAATCGGCGCGGCGCGCTCTCGGCGCTGGCGCGGATCCACCTCTATGAAGGGAACATCCAGGCGGCGGAGGCGGCACTCCAGGAGGCCGAACAGGCCCCGGGCGGAACGACTGCTAGCGGGATCCTGTTGCCGCCAGCAACCGTGATGCGCTGCTTTGGCGCGGTCTGGGGTGGCCGGCCCGAGCAGGCGCGGATGCTCTACGATGGCGTATCGACACGCGACAACCCGATGTGGGAGCTCGTGCGGGTGGCGCTCTTGCGAGCGCTCTGGGTGCAGAGCGGTGACGCGCGTTACCTGTCGCTGGCGCTCGCGACGGCCGAGCAGCTGCGCTTTGGCGAAGCGCCGGTCGGCGCACCGGGCTTCGTGCCCGCGGTCGCGGCGATGCACGCCGGCTGTCTGTCGCTGACGGGTGAGACGACGATGGCGGTCGCAGCGGCCGACCACGCGCTCGCGAACCTCGCCCCAGTGGGTGGCCTGGTACTACCCGAGTGGCCGCGGGCGGCGATCATCTGCGACCTCGCGATGGTGTATCGCGATGCCGGTCAGACCGAGCGATGGCAGAAGGTGCTGGCGCTGTGGGATCCGCTCGCGTGGGCGAGCTGGGAAGCGCGCATGCAGCTCATCGCCGGGCCGCGCATGCGTTTGGCGATGGCGCCCGAGACCGTCGCCGTGATCGACGATGGCCATCACGGCAACTTCGAAGCGCTGGCCGTGCGCCTGCTGGAAGATCCCCGTAATGCCCGCTTGATGGCCTTGCGCGCGGTCGGCGCCAATGCGCGTGCGCTCGGGGTCGAATGGCTCGACGCGGAGGGTAAGGCACTTGGACGCATCGGCGCGAAGCCGATCGATGCCGCCGATGTCGATCGCATCCCGCTCCAGGGCGGCGAGGTCATCTCGTTCTTCAAGGCTGATCGCAACGCTCTGCGCGAGCTCGATCGCGCGGCACTCGAAGCGCTCGCGCGGGTCGTACGCGTACGTGAAGGCGAGGCACGACGCATCGCCGAGCTCGAGGACGCGCTGACGACGGCCGACGCCGCGCGCAAGCTCTCGGAAGAGCGCCTCGAGCAGGTGCGACGGCCCGGGACCGATCGCGGTCATGGCGGTCGTTTCCCGACGGTGGTCGGCCGCAGCGAAAGGCTGCGCGCGGTGCTCGATCGACTCGGCGCCCTCGCCTCGCTCGAGGCCCATGTGATCTTCGAAGGCAGCCCCGGCAGCGGGCGGCGACACCTGGCGCAGGCGTTGTTCCTCGCCAACAGCGACGACCCGACGGGCTCGACGCGCGCCCCGGCGCTAGACGTGGCGCTGGTGCCGCCGGACGCGCAGGTGGCGGCGCTCGAGCTCCTCGAGAAGAAGGGCAAGCTGGGCATGGCGATCGTTATCGGGGCCGAACGCCTGTCGCCTCTGGCTGCGACGTGGCTCGGCGAGCGCATGGCGGCACCGTCGCCCGAGGGCATTCGCTGGGCGCTGACGCTGGATGCGCGCGATCAGGGCACGATCGGCGCGGCGCTTCGGGACAAGGGCGTCGTCGTGCGGGTCCCGGGTCTCGACGAGCGCCTCGAAGACCTGCCGCTCCTCGTGGATCATTTTGCGCGCGAGGTCGGCAAGCGCCAGGACGATGTATCGACCGCGTCACGCGCCGTACTGGCTCGCAAAGCCTGGCCGGGTCAGGTGGCGGAGCTGCGGACGACGCTACGCACGGCCGCGGCGCGCGCGGGCCAGGGGCTCATCCAGCCCGAGCACTTCGAGCGCGCTCAGGCCCAGACCACGAGTACGTTCCAAGGCGAGGATCCGCTGGCGCTCGGCTATCGCGATGCGGTCAAGGCGTTTCAGAAAGACCTCGTCCAGCGTGCGCTCGAAGCGACCGCGGGCCATCTCGTGCGGGCTTCGGATCTGCTCGGGATCCCGAAAGCTCAGCTCGAGAAGCTGGCGCGCGACCTCGACGTCGGGCTCGACACGGCGGATGTGATCAAGACGAATTCGGTTGCACCTGCCGAAGTGCTTTGATACCCACACGGCCGCGTCGCCGCAATCGAGGGCAGCCGCTCTGCGGCCCTCGCGATTCGGGGACATAGCTCAGTTGGTAGAGCGCTAGAATCGCACTCTAGAGGTCAGGGGTTCGACTCCCCTTGTCTCCACCACCCCAGCGACGCACGAAAGGCCCGGTCACCCCGGGCCTTTTGCTTTTCTCGTGCCTTCAATCCAGGCTTCGCCATCCTGGCCGGCCGGTCAGAGCGGGGCCGAGCCACCGATGTGAACGGCCCAGAACTTCCCCGGCTCGGAGAACGGACCGTACGGCGTATCGAGGTTCATCAAAAGCGACAGCTCGAGATGGCTGCCGGGGCTGATGACGTAGCGTAGCTCAGGCGAGAGCGCCGACTGGAAGTTGTCGACGGTGTCGGTCGGTGTGTAGACGCCGGTGATGCCCGCGGCCAGCCAGAAGCCGCCGCCGAGGTGGGCCGCGACGCGCGCCTTCCACTGGAACACGAAGTCGCTGTCCGAGTCGGCGTCGTTGGTTGGCGACAGGAAGCCGAGCTTGAGGTGGGCTTCGAAGAGGATCGGATCGAACCATTTCACGTACGCCAACGGCAGCACGAAGCTTATCTGGTCTGGGACCCAGAGCCACGGGTCGACCGCCCCGCGCAGCCCAAGACCGCCCTTGAACGCGAACTCGGAGGCGGCTCGGGCGGCATCGCCCTCGGGACGGCGCGCGATCGGCAGCGTCAACGATGGCGTGAGCGTGAAGCCCTGGAAGAACAGGATCGACCAGCCGATGAGCGGGTTGCCGGTCGCGAAGTACGTCGCGTCCAAGGCCTCGCTCGATGGTTCGCCCGACGCGATGGTGAAGCCCCACTGTGCGACGAACGCGGTCTCGGCGGTGACCGGCGCGGACAACGTCAAGAGCGGGCTCGTCATGATGACCGTGCGCAGCTCGGTCGAGCCAGAGATCCCGAGCGCGAGTTCGACCTCGAGGCGGGGATCGCCGCGCGCATGTGCCGTCTCGGCGGCGCCAGATGCGAGCATCGCGAGCAACGCTGGCATGAGCTGAGCGGGGCGGGTCATTGCTCGTCACTTAGTACGTCGCCCGCGCCGGTTGCAATGTCGCGAGCAGCGAAGGCACGAGTTCTTTGGAGTGAAGTGACACAGCACGATATGTGTTCACAAACGCCGCGAAGCGGCTGCCCTCGACAGCGAGAGGCGGAGACCCTTCCAGATGCAGCTCGAACAATTGCTCAGCCAGACCACAGCGGACCTCGTCTTCATGGACTGCGACGGGGTCATCTACGACACGAACCGCCTGAAGTGCGACGCGTATCGTTACGCGCTCGAGGAGTATCCCAAGGCACTCGTCGAGGCGCTCGTCAGCTATCACCGCGCGACCGGTGGCGTTTCGCGCTACCTCAAGATCGAACGCTTCTTCTACGAGATGCACCCCCTGCCCGACGCCGAGCCACGCATGCGCCGCGCCCTCGATCGCTTCGCGGCCTTCTGCGAGCGCGGCTACGAGCGCATGCGCCCGCGCCCAGAAGCGCTCGTGTTCGCGGAGCGGATGGGCGGTCCCGCACGCGTGCACGTCGTGTCGGGGTCGGACGAGGCCGAGCTGAGACGCGTCTTCGAGGCAGCCGACCTGCGGCATCGCTTCAACGAGATCCACGGCTCGCCCGTCGGCAAGAAGACGCACCTGTCGCGGATCGCCGCGGAAGCTGGGGTCGCGTTCGACCGCTGCCTCTTTGTCGGTGACGGTTGGGGCGACTGGGACACCGCGACGACACTCGACGTGCCGTTCGTCTTCCTCTCGGAGATGACCGAGTGGGACGATGGCAAGGCGACGCTTGCGCGCGCCGCGCCCGAAGACCCCGTCGCCGAGGCGACCTCGTGGGAAATCCTGCTGCAGGCGGTCCGGCGCTCGACCTGATTGGCGCGGTCAAAGGCGGTGGGAACTCAACCCGGAGGGCCATCCGAATGCTGCCCGCGTGCTCGCGCAGAGCGCCGCGATCGCGGTTCGAAGCCGATTGAATCACCTTTGATTTCACCCGCACGGCGAGGCGTGCTAGTTGGCTGCCGCTCCGACCAGTGAGGACCCTATGACCCGCCTTCTATTGTTGCTGCCGTTCCTGGCGCTCGCGTGTGACGACACCGTCGCTGGCAATAACGATGTGCTTCGCTTCCGCTACGACGCGGACGATAACTTCCTGCCGTCCGCGTTCAATACCCCCATCGGTGCCGGCCTCGCGGCCCGCGTCGAGGTCTTCTTCGACCCCGATGGCGACGGCTCTGCCGCAGAGGTCGAAGCCCCGGTGATCGACGCCGCGAGCTCGGACGCCAGCATCGTGGCGGTCGTGGCGACCACCGGCAACACCCTCACGCTGCTCGCCAAGGCCGCCGGCAGCGCGGAGATCCGTGTGCAGACGAGCCGCGGCGAGGACGTCTTCGACGCACGTGTGGTCGACGTCGCCAAGATCGATATCTCGCACCCGGGTGTGCTCGTCTCCGACAGCCCGCCCAGCAAGGGTATGGTCGGCGGCACGGCGCGCTTCATCATCGCGCTCAAGACCTCCGGCAACCAGCCCGCTGTCGGCTTCGGCCAGTTCGAGGTGACGGTCGCCCCGCTCGGCGCCCTACAGCTGCTCGAATCCGAGGACGTCGGCTTCGCCCCGGTGCGCTTCGGGGTCGCCGGTACCGCCACCCTGACGGGCCTCGGCGACGAGCCGCTGACGGTCGAGGTAGTAGCGGACGCGGACGTGACGACGCTCGAGATGATCGGGCCCGGCACCGTGACGGAGCTCGTCGCGGGGCGTGAGCTCGCGGCCATCCTGCGCGGCCGGACCGCGGCTGGCGACAAGGTCGTCGGCGTCGCGTCGCTGGCGACCGTCGCGTCCTCGGACCCGAGCGTCTGCACCATCACACCCAACCAAAAGCTCGGCGAAGGTGCCTACCTGATCGTCGCCAAGGCGGCCGGCACCTGCCGGGTGTCGGCCACGCTTGGAGCCCGGGCCGTGCAGCACGACATCGCCGTGACCGCGAAGTGAATCACGAAGACCGGCCTTCGGCGACCGCGCCGCAGTTGAGCCACCTCGATGCCGAGGGTCGGCTGGCGATGGTCGACGTGTCGGAGAAGGCCGTGACGCGGCGTGTGGCGAAGGCGCAGGCGGTCGTGCGCATGGCGCCCGCAACCGCGACGGCGCTCGCTGCGGGCACGCTCGCCAAAGGCGATGCGATCGCGCTGGCGCGTGCGGCTGGCGTGATGGCGGCCAAGCGCACCGCTGAGCTCATACCGCTGTGCCATGGGCTGGCACTCGACCATGTCGACGTGGCGATAACGCTCGGGCCCGACTTCGCAGAGATCACGACCATCGCCGTCACCACGGCGCGCACCGGTGTCGAGATGGAGGCGCTGGTGGCCGCCTCGGTCGCCGCGCTGACGCTGTATGACATGGCCAAGGCGATCGACCGCGAGATGGTCGTGGGCGAGATCCTGCTGCTTGAAAAGCACGGTGGTCGTTCCGGCAGCTGGGTGAGAACGCGGTGATGGCGCTGCCGAGCCGGCCGGGCCTGGCGACGCTGCAGCGCCTGGCGAACGTGCTCGACCGCGTGCTGGCCGGGAGCCACATCGAGCGCGTGTGGCGGCCCGATGCGCACACGCTGCTCATCGATTTCCGCATGCTCGGAAAAAAGCGCCTGTTCGCGAGCCTCGGCTCACGCCATCCCTGGGTCGCGGTCACGGCGCGCTGGCCGGAGACGCCGGCGGCACCCGACCGCGAGACGCTGATGTTGCGGAAGTGCCTCGAAGGCGCGCGCGTGGTGGCCGTGCACGTCGAAGATGAACGGCGCCTCTTGTTCGAGCTCGGCCCGCGCGCGGACTACCGCCCGGTCTTCGCGATCCAGCTCGCAGGTCGCTACGCGAATGCGGCGGTGCTCGATCGGCAGGGCACGTCCGAGACCGAACTCGTGCGCCTCATCGGCGAGCGGCCGGCGATCGACCCGGAGTCCCCACCGCTCCAGGCGGGTGACGTGCCGTTCGCGGAGCTGCCGGATGACGCCTGGCTCGACGCGTTGGCGAGCGCGTATTGGCAGGCCGAGGACACGCGTTCGTTCGAGGTCGCGAAGATCGCGCTCTTGCGGGAGGCGCGACAGGCCTGGCAACGCAAGCGTCGATCCCTCGACGCGCTGGAAGCCGATCTGGTGCGGGCGCAGGAGGCGGACGCGGTGCGTCATCGCGGTGAGCTCCTGAAGGCCGCGTTGTACATGGTCAAGCCCGGCATGAGCGAGGTCGCGGTAAGCGACTGGGGCGACCCCGAGGCAAGCACCGTCGTCATCACGCTCGACCCGACGCTCAGCCCGGTCGACAACCTGCAACGCCTCTTCGCGCGCTATCGCAAGCTCGCACGCGGTGAGCAGGCCATCGGCGAGCGCCTGACGAACGCGCGTCTTGAGACGGCAGCGCTCGCCGATCTGCTCGAGCGCATCGGCGCGGCGTCGGTTCCCGCCGCAGAGCCATATCTCGCCGCCCTCGAACGCGAGCTGCGGTCACTTGGCGTGCGCGCGCCGACCGCGCCCGTGAAGCACGAGACGTCGCAACGCCTGCCCTACCGTCGCTTCACCGCCGCTGACGGCGCCGAGATCCTGGTCGGCAAGAACGCGCGCGACAATGACGACCTCACCTTCCACGTTGCGCGCGGCTCGGACCTGTTCCTGCACGCTCGCGATGTGCCCGGCTCGCACGTGATCCTGCGGCGCGTCGGCAAGAACGAACCTTCGTCCGAGGCGCTCATCGACGCCGCAACGCTTGCCGCACACGCGAGCAAGCTGCGCACGGACAGCCTCGTCGACGTCCTCTACACCGAGCGAAAACACGTGCGAAAGCCGCGCGGCGCCGCACCGGGCCTCGTGCAGACGGCCGCCACCCGCACCCTGACCGTGCGCCTCGACCCGGAGCGAATCCAACGTCTCTACGATACCTTGGACCCGCACGAGCGCGATGCTTGACCCGCAGCAGCCGACGCGAGACGAAGCACGCATGAAGCGCCTCGACTGGACCCTCATCCGCCCGCCGCGACCTGGCCGCAAGAACATGCCCGTCAAGCGGCAGCAGCGTCGCATCGAGGAGCTCGAGAGTTCCATCGAAGCGCGCGTGCACGAGGCGACGCAGCGCCTCTTGTCCGAGGAGGAGGTCGACCAGCTGGCCGACCTCGAGGAGCGCCTCGAGGATCTCACCATCGCGAGCTGCGAAGCCGCCCGCGCGCCACGCGTCAGCGACGGCCCCGACTGGGAGAACCGGCTCGTCGACGAGTACGCGGAGGCCGACACAGATCTCGAGCTCGACGACTACCTCGAGATGCGCAAGCAGGACTTCGACTGCGAGCGCTGTCCGCACGCTGCCGCCTACAGTCTCTATCCGCAGGACCCTTGCGAGATCTCGGTCGGCCCACTGCTGTCCGTGCTCGATGGCGATGTGCTCGTGCGCGCGATCGTGAGGCCGATGGGCCCTGACGACATGCGCGCCGTCGCGAGCGAGCTCGAGCGCGTGCTCGACGCGGGCCGCTTCAAGACCCTGGCCGAGGTCGACGCGGCCGACCTGCTGCACAAGTCCGTCGACTTCCTGCGGTTCTGGGCGCGGCTCGGCTTCGGGATCCGGCCTGAGCTGGTCGATGACGAGGAAGCCCTGCAGACGCCCGACGGCCTCATCGGCCCGCCCGCCGGCGGCACCAGCACGCTGCTCCACTAGACTAGATTGGCCTTCGCTGTATCGCGAGCCGCGTCCGCGCCCGGAATCGAGATCGCGACGGCGCGGTTGCCCGATTGACCTGACAGGGCGCCGCTGCTAGCGTCACGCCCGCTGTCGAGCCAGGCCTCGGCCACCGTTGCACAAGGACCCCCGATGATTCGAAGCTTCGCCTTCACGCTTGGAGCCGCGTGCCTCGCGCTGCTCTCCCTTGGCGCCACCAGCGACCACGCCAACGCCGCACCAGAGGAAAAAGTCGTCCTGAAGATCGGCACCATGGCGCCGGCCGGCACGCCCTGGTCGGCCCTCATGGACAACTTCAAGAAGCGGGTCGAAGCGCAGACCGGCAAGCGCATCGAGGTAAAAGTCTACCTCGGCGGCAAGGCCGGCGACGAAAACGAGATGGTCAAAAAGACCGGCCGTGGTCACCTGCAGGCCGTCGCCGCCTCGACCGGCGCGCTCGCGAGCCTCGTGCCCGAGCTCCACGCGGTCGAGCTGCCGTTCCTGTTCCGCAGCTTCGGCGAGGCGGACTTCATCCTCGACACGGTCCTCACCGCCCCGATGGAGAAGGCGTTCCGCGACCGCGGCCTGGTCTTCGGCTTCTGGAGCGAGAACGGCTTTCGCCACTTCGGCACCAACTTCGGCCCCGTGCGGAGCCCGGCCGACCTCGCCGGCAAAAAGATGCGTTCGCAGGAGAGCCCGGTCCACCTCGAGATGTGGAGCGTCTTCAAGGCCGCCGCGCAGGCGATTCCGACGACCGAGGTGCTGACCGCACTGCAGACCGGCGCGGTCGACGGATTCGACCAGGGGCTGCTCTTCGCGATCGCCGCGAACTGGCACAAGTCCGTGAAATATATAACACTTTCGGCGCACATCTACCAGCCGGCTGCGGTCGCCTTCAATAAGGAATGGTTCGACAAGCTGCCACCCGACCTCCAGAAGGTGCTGCAGGACGAGGGGCGCGCGCTGACCGAAACCGGCCGCAAGCTCATCCGCAAAATCAACCCCGACCTCATCGGCCTCATCGAGAAGCAAGGCATCCAGGTCGTGAAGCTCGACGCCGCCCAGCGGACCGCGTTCGAAGCCGCCTCGCTGCCGGTGCGCGCCTGGTACCGCAAGAGTCAGGGGCCGAGCTCGATCAAGATCCTCGACGCCATCGAAGCGGGCCTCAAGGGCTTCCGCAAGTGACCGAGGCGTCGCCCCCAGCCGCAAAGGATGCAGCTTCGTCGTCGGCCATCGGGCCGACGCCGTCTTTTCCGTTCCTGCGCAGGATCGATACCGCCTGGTATCGGGTCGAGCGGGCGATCTGCGGGGCGATGTTCATCGCGATGTCGTTCATCGTATTCGCGGCGGTGGTGCGCGACGTGTTCGGCACGCGGCACAGCCTGTTCGATGCGCTCATTCTGTTTGGGATCGTGCTCGGCGCGATGTTCACGCGCGTGCACCGCGAGGGCGAGAAGGTGCGCGGCTGGCAGTTCAAGGTCGCGGTGTCCGTGGTGGCGGCACTGGCTGCGGCGGGCCTGGTCGAACTGTACGTGACGCTCCTACCGGGTGGATTTCTATGGGCGTCGAAGGCGGCGCTGTGCCTGATGTTGTGGGTTGGCTTCCTTGGGGCGTCCGTCGCCACCTATGAGAAGGCGCACCTCGCGCTCGAGTTCGGCGAGAAGATCTGGCCGAAGTCGATGCGTCACTTGATGAAGGCGTTCGCGCACGGGCTGACGTCGGCCGGCTGCGTCGTCTTGTTCATACTGTCGATCGAGTCGCTGTCGGCCCATCACGCGAACTGGTCGGCAGCCGATGGCTACGCGGGTACAATCCCCACGCTCGAGTGGCTGCCGCAGTGGGTGGTCTTCCTCATCTTCCCGTACACGTTCCTGGCGATGGCGATCCGCTTCGCGGCGCAGCTCGTCACCACTGCGACGCGTAGCGACATCAACTTCGAGAGCGACGCGCCAGGGTCCGTCGGGTCCGACTCGGCGGCGAGTGGGGCGCCGACATGACGATCGCTGGAGTTCTCGCGGCATTGGCTGCGATCGGTGTGCCGCTGTTCGTTATCATCGGGGTCGTGACCGCCCTCGTATGGGCGCTCTACAGCGGTGAGATCGACAGCTTCGAGGGGCTGACCCGGCTCATAGAGCCGATGGAGAGCCTCGCCACCAAGGACGAGTTCCTGGCGATCCCGCTGTTCGTCGCATCGGGTGCCATCATGACGTCGGGCGGCATCGCCATCCGACTCGTGAACGTCATGAAAGCCGCGCTCGGTTGGATGCCGGGTGGCCTCGCGGTCGCATCGGTGGCCGCCTGCATGTTCTTCGCGGCGATTTCGGGCTCGTCGCCGGTGACGCTCATCGCGGTCGGGTCGATCATGGTGCCGTCGATGATCAAGGCGCGTTATCCCGAGAACTTCGCGCTTGGCATGGTGATGACCGCGGGCTCGCTCGGCTGCCTCGTACCACCATCGATCTCGATGCTCATCTATTCGATCTCCGTCTCCGGCGTGGACGGCAACGTCGACGCGAGCGACCTGTTCCTCGCGGGGCTCTTGCCGGCGGTAACGATAGCGGGCGCGCTGGCGCTCTACTCGGTGTGGGTCGGCCGCAAGATCCCCGGCCCACGCGAGCGCTTCACATGGAACCAGATGGGCAAGGCGACTTACGATGGCATCTGGGCGTTGGCGCTCCCGGTGCTGATCCTCGGCGGCATCTACGGCGGGCTCTACACCCCGTCGCGGGCGGGCGCGGTGGCGGTCGTGTACTCGCTGTTCGTGACGATGTTCATCTACCGCGAACTCGACTGGAAGGGCGCGCTCAAGGCGCTGGCCGAGGCCGGCAAGCTGATGGGCATGCTCATCCTCATCATCGGGCTCGCGTTCGGTCTGAACGAGTTCCTGGCGATCATCCAGATCGACGAAATGTTGAAGCAGCTGGTGGTCGACTGGGAGCTCGGCCCGATCGGCTTCATGCTGGTCGTCAACGCGGTCCTGATCCTGCTCGGAGCCTTGATGGACTCGATCAGCGCGACCCTCATCTTCGCGCCGATGCTGGCCCCGATCGCGGTCGGCCACTACGGCATGGATCCGCTGCATTTCGGCGTCGTGTTCGTCGTGAACATGGAGATCGGCTACCTGATGCCACCGGTCGCGACCAACCTGTTCGTCGCGGCCGCGACCTTCAAGAAGCCGTTCGGGCAGGTGACACGCGCGGTGTTGCCGACGCTCGGCATCACGATCGCGGCGCTCGTCCTATTCATGTACGTGCCCTCGTGTTCGAAGGGGCTCGTCAACATGCAGCGCGGCGTCGCCATCTGGGAGCCGTTCCCGTGGGACGGCAAGCCGGCCGTTGACCCGGCAGCAGACGCGGACAAGATCCCCTCGGGCTTGAGCGACCTGTCCAAGAAACAGGCGGACGAGGCCCTCGAGGAGGAGGCCACGACGCTTGACGCGGGCGCTGCCAATGCGCCCGATGCGGGCACGTCGGACACGGCTGGCGAGATCGATCCCGCTCAAAAGTACCGCGCCAACGACGACGATCCATTCGGCATCGGCGGCGACAATCCGACCGACGGCGCCGATGTAAAGTCCGCGCCCGCGAGCGATGCGACGTCCGACACAGGCCCCGGCGCGGGAACTGAAGTGGACCCGCTGAAGAAGTATCATCAGAACGACGACGACCCGCTGGGTATCGGCGGCTCGCCCTAACGTCGCCTCAAGCGCTCCAGGAGTTCACGCCCCTTGGGTGAGGTCGACTCACTGAACTGGCGCTCGACATCGCCGAGCGCCGCCTTGAAAGCCCCGCGTTCGTCCTTCGTGAGCTCTCGCAACTGCTTGCCGGCCCGCAGGTATTGACGCGGCATCAGGTCGTCGTTGAAGCGTCGGATGAGCATGAGCCCGCTCAGCTCGAGCGCCTCGGTCTTCGCATCGCGACGTGTCAGGCTCGCCTGCAGCTCGCTCGGCTGGCTCTCGAGCCAGCTCTTGCACCAGACAAGGCCAGCGGCCTCATAGCTGTGTCGCGACAGGGTCACGAAGGTGATGTCCTTCGACCACTGCGCCAGACGCCCGAACACAAGCGACTCGTCATAGCCGTCGATGTCGCCCGAACTGAGCTTCTCGTTGACCTGCGCGCCATCAATCGTCTGTGGCACCGCGCCGAGCGCACGATACGTCGCAAGGCTCACGTTGCTTGGCTGCGAGCGCAATGCCTTCCCCTTGAAGGTATCGGGCGTCAAAAGGAAGCTGCGGCGGGAAGCCCAATGCCGAAAGCCACTCTCGATGCGAAGCGCCAGCACGAAGCCTCGTGCGGCGAGGATCTCCGCAATGAGGGACCGTGCACCCTTCAACGCACGGTCGGCCTGGTCGTAGCCATCGAACAAGAACGGCAGTGCCGTCGCGGCGAGTTCTGGCGCTGACGCCGTCAGCGCCGCGAAGGACACCGCGACGCCACCGACCTTGCCCGCCTCGCACGCCTTGACGGCCTTCGCCTCGCTCGTGACCTGCCACTCGACCCGAACCGCCAGGCGCGGCTTTCCCGCGGCATCCTTGCCTTCGGCTTCGAGACGTCGGCTCAAGCCTATGAGGACTTCGCCCCACGGCGACCTGCGCGGCACAATCGTCCTGATCTTCAAGACAGTCGCGCCTGGGTCGGGTGGCGCCGGCGCGACGTCGACCTGTTCGGCAGGCTCACCGTCGTCGGCGAACACGCCCCCAGGCGACAACAGCACCAGTACCACCGCGAACAGCACGCAACGCAGGAGGCCTTCGGCAGGATGGCGAAGCCTGGACTGAGGGCCTTCGGCAGGATGGCGAAGCCTGGACTGAGGGCCTTCGACAGGATGGCGAAGCCTGGACTGAGGGCCTTCGGCAGGATGGCGAAGCCTGGACTGAGGGCCTCCGGTAGGATGGCGAAGCCTGGACTGAAGGCCTCCGGCAGGATGGCGAAGCCTGGACTGAAGGCCTTCGGCAGGATGGCGAAGCCTGGACTGAAGGCCTCCGGCAGGATGGCGAA
>Ga0105044_10000690_pt1 | contig 42561 bp, 32 predicted proteins | sample MAT01_FD_78092 | JGI IMG/M metagenome (GOLD analysis project Ga0105044, IMG submission 78092) | Freshwater microbial communities from Lake Fryxell liftoff mats and glacier meltwater in Antarctica - MAT-01 | ecosystem: Environmental > Aquatic > Freshwater > Ice > Liftoff microbial mat | place...
CTTGTGGGTCGGGGTAGTGCTCGCCGGGCTGATCGCGGTGTTGGTGTTGGCCCTGATCGGCAGACGGAGTTTGTTTTCGGCGGTGCTCTTCGGGATGCTCGCCTACTCCAATTGGCAGCGGCTCAAAGGGAACTCCGGGGCCCTCTTTTGAGTTCTACCCCCTGGGATTCCGTTGTTTTCTTGCAGCTCCCGCTTGCCTCCTGGCCCGCACTTCGGCATGCTGCGAGCGTGCAGCCTATCTCCCTTCCCTGCTTTGCTCGTGTCGCGATTCTTCTTTTGGTGATCGGCGCACGATTGTCCCTTCCCGCAGCAGCTCAGCCGGGACCTGCCTCTGGAGCCGCAGCCAGCGTGGCCGATCCCGCTAAGCCGACCTGGGTGGTTCCGCTGCTGGTGGATTTCGCCACCCTTCTCCCTAACGCAAAGGACGCCGGATCGGAATACTATTTCCTCGCGGAAAATCAATACGACGTCGCCACCGAGACGGTCTATCGCCGTTTCGTATCCCGCTTCAACAGTGAGAGCGGTCTGCAGGAAGGTTCACAGCTCGAAGTCACCTATGACCCAAGTTACGAGTCGGTGAAGTTTCATTCCCTGATCGTCCACCGCGATGGAGTAGCGCAAGATCGCCTCGGGACCCAGGAGTTTAAGGTCATCCAGCGCGAGCAGGATCACGAGCGGCAACTTTACGACAGCAGTCTCAGCGTGATCGCTCTCATCGAAGACACCCGGGTTGGCGACATCCTCGAATACAGTTACTCCGTGACGGGAACCAACCCGCTTTTCAGCGAGGACATCTATTGGAGGTTCGACACGTCCCACGAAGTTCCCGTCGGGCGGATCCATGCTGTATTGAGAGTTCCCGATGACAGGAAAATTCTGGTAAAACCGCATCGATGCGAGGTGGAGCCTGATATCCAGAGCGAGGGCTCGATCAAAATCTACCGTTGGAATTTGGAAGACGTGCAGCCTCAACTGAGCGAAGCCGATCTCCCCTGGGACTACGATCCGTGGGGCTGGGTCGAAGTTTCCTCTTGGCTGACTTGGGGGGAAGTGGCCGAATGGAGCACAGGGCGATATGTCAACCCAACTCCCCTCCCCGACGAACTCAATGCGAAAGTGGCGGAACTTCGCAAGATCGAATCTCCCGATCTCCAAATCCGGGCCGCACTTCGTTTCGCTCAGGATGAATTCCGCTACCTCGGAACTTTCGATGGGGTCCACTCCCACCAACCGCACAGCTTGGACGTGATCCTGAAGCGTCGTTTTGGCGATTGTAAGGACAAATCTCTGCTGCTCACCACCGTGCTTCGCGAACTCGGTTTCACCGCCCGTCCAGCCCTGGTCGATACCGATTCGCGACATGGCCTAATGGACTGGGCGCCGAGTCCTTTTGCTTTTGATCACATTGTAGTAGCGCTTGATTACGAGGGTCGGCGGATCTGGCTGGACCCGACCAATTCCTACCAACGAGGACCTCTCACTGAACTCTATTTCCCCGATTACGGCTATGGTCTGCTCGTGGCAGAAGACAGCACCGAGCTCATCCGAATCACTCCGCAAGGCTTCGCCCAATCCAAGGTCCGGGTCGAGCAGACCTTCCGCCTCCCGGACTATCGCGATGACGTCACCCTGGACGTAAAAACGATCTATGAGGGCAACGAGGCCGACAGTATGCGCAATTATTTTGCCTCAACTGCAACGGGAACCTTGGCTCAGGAGTATCTCAATTATTACGCTGACATCTACCCGGAGATCGAAAGCCTCGCCCCGGTCACCTGGCAAGACAACGAGGAGTCCAACCGCCTCGTCGTAGAGGAGCGCTACCGCATCCCAGACCTTTGGGAGGAGGGCGATACGAAGGAAGATCTCCGGGAAGCGACCTTCGAATCAGGGTTCACCTACTCAAGAGTTGCGATTCCAACGACCAAAGATCGCACCATGCCGTTCGCGATCCCTTTTCCTTCCAAAGTGGATCATCACGTCTCGATCCATCTTCCCGATGATGCGTTTGCCAATATGGGTGACGCCGATCCCGTGAGCATCGAAGATCCGGCTTTTCAATTTCATTTCCGGGAAAAAACCGTCATACGCAGGATCGATGTTTCTTTCAGCTATGAAAGCCTCGCGGATCGCGTGCAAGCAACTGATGCCAAAACCTATCTCAAGAACGCCCGCAAAGCGGAAGGGAACACCACCTACTACCTGAAGATTCCGGCACGCTTTCGCGAAGAAGGAGGCAGCAAGGAAACTCCGATCGAGACCGACGGCGGAGCCACTCAGTCGGACTACACCCTGAACTGGCCGCTGCTCACCACGATCCTGATGAGCGGTCTCGCCGGATGTCTGTTCGCATGGATCGCCTACCCTTGGAACTTCGAAGCAACCGTTCGTGCCAGCTCCCAATACGATCGCCATCTCTTCGGCTTGAGCGGGTGGCTCGTTTTTGTCTGGATCGGGGTGATCTTGGGACCTTTGGTAAGCCTCGGACAACTCATCTCCACCTTTGTCGATGTCGATCTCATCGCATGGAATCAACTGACGACTCCAGACGCGGACTCCTATCACTGGCTCTGGGCGCCGCTCGTGCTTATGGAAACCATCTTTCAGTCGTTTATGATCCCTTGGCTGGTCTTGCTGGCGGTTCTTTTCTGGCAAAAGCGGTCTTCCTTTCCGGTGTGGTATATCGCAACCGCCGTGCTCAGCCTCGGCTACGAAGTCCTCGATACCATTGGTATCCTGCTTCTACCAGACGGAACGGACTCACCTGTAGCCAAATCCGTGGGCCAATTGGTCGGATCCGGGATCGGCAGCGTCGTCTGGATCGTCTATTTCCTCGTGTCCCGGAGATGCGCCGCGACCTTTCGGACACGAGTCGATGGCAGCGTAATTCCGCTTGAGGGCGCAGAAACACCGACAGCTTCCCCCGCAGCGGTCAACCCGCCTCCGCTACCAGGCTCACCTGGACTTTTCCACCTCACCGGAGGACCGCCGGCGGTCCCGACGGGTTCCTTCACTCCGCCTCCAGTCCCATGAGTTCGAGGATTCGGCCGAGGTCTTCGTTGCCGTAATACTCGATCTCAATTTTGCCTTTTTTCTCGCCGTGATTGACCGCCACGTTGGTGGCATAACGGCTCCGCAGCTGATCCTGAATCTGGCGAATGTAAATCTCGACTTTGGGAGGAAGCTTGGTGGACTTTTCCGTCTTGCCGGTGGCCTTGCCATTGAGGTGCTCGGAGACGAGCTTCTCGGTATCCCGCACATTGAGCTTCTTGCGCACCACCATGTCCGCGAGGAGGCGCTGTTCGGCGAGGCTCTTGACGCCGAGCAAAGCTTTGGCGTGACCGGCACTCAGCAGCCGCTGGGAGAGTAGATTCTGCACCGTCGGATCGAGATCGAGCAGGCGAATTGCATTGGAAACCGTGGCCCGATTTTTGCCGACGCGCTGGGCAATCTCCTCCTGACGCAGACCAAAATCCTTGGCGAGGCGGGCGTATGCCTCTGCTTCCTCAAGGGGGTCGAGATCCTCGCGCTGGAGGTTTTCAATCAGCGCCATTTCGAGGACCTCGCGGTCCGAGGCATCTCGCACGATCACCGGAACCTGAGCCAGTCCGAGCTTGGTCGAAGCACGCCATCGACGCTCTCCGGCGATCAGTTCATACTTGCCCCCCACCAGTCGCACGATCAGTGGCTGGATGACGCCGTGCTCGCGGATCGAATCGACCAATTCGTCCAAATTCTCCTCATGGAAGCGCTTGCGCGGCTGAAGGGGCGAAGGCACCACCTCCTCGAGGGCGACCCGACGAACCCGTTCGCCGGTGCCTGCATCCGACTCCGCGCCGACGGACGCAGGAGGTCTCGTCGGCACGCTCCCCGGAGTCCGGATGAGCGCATTGAGTCCTCGTCCCAGGCCTTTTTTGGGAGGTTCGGGAGGCATCGCGATGATTAATGATAGGTGTCCCCGCAGGTCCGGGTTCACCGAGGTCCGCTCGTCTCCGGGTCGAAACTCAGTCCAACTTCATGACGCGCACCCCGCCACCTGATGCAGCGGCGTGCATGGCGGCATGTTCGGCATCGGTGCAGGCAGAGTCGATCGGGGCGTCGGGTGCCGCGTCGCTCTTGTCGAGCAGCCCGCTTTTCACCAGCCAGGATTCCACTTCCTCGCCGCTGATATCAGCCAGCATTTCTCCATTGATCGAGACACACGGCGAGAGCGGCTGCCCGCTTTTTTGCTCCATTTCCCAACGAAACGCGGGGTTTTTGATGATGTCCTTTTCCTCGAAGGGGAGTTCGTATTTCCGGAAAACGGAACGCACGCCCTCGCTCCAACCACAAAAGGTTTTCAGATACGCGGTGATTTCGATTGCTTGGTCGGCCATGGTGTAAGGGTAAGTTTCAGCGTAACCGTTACGCCAGTCCGATAGCCAGCGCAATCTTCTTTCGCCGGTCACCAATGGCGTGCAAAAGGGTTTCCCTCCCCCGTCAATTCACCGTAGAATACGGATCTTCGCACCAGACACATGAGGCTCCGCCCCCCGATCCCTGTATTCCGCCTTTGCCTTCCGCTCGGAATGCTGCTGGCCTCCATCTGCCTGCCTTCGTGCTCCAAAGTGGAACCTTACGTGAATCGTCTCAAGCAGTCGCTGGACCGGGAGAGTGCGGCCGAGGAAACGACCCTGGTGCGGGCGGTTCCGATCGCCCCGGAGGACATCCCCCCGCCACCCGAACTCATCCCAATGGAACCGCTCGTCAACAAGGACGCCCGGGTCTCCATCCTCGGGTATCACGACTTCTCCGAATCCACTTCCACCAATGACATGATTCTGAATGTCACGGATTTCCGTAGGCAGATGCAGGCGATCAAGGACTCCGGCCTGCCAGTGATCAGCATGCGCGAGTTTTTGGATTGGAAGCAGGACCGACAACCGATCCCTGATCAGTGCATCATGATCACCATCGACGATGGCTGGAAAGCGACCCACACCCTCGCTCTTCAAGTGCTGCGGGAGTATCGCTTCCCCTTCACCGTGTTCCTTTACAAGAATTATGTCGGCATCGGCGGCAAGTCCCTCACTTTTGAAGAAGTGCGGGAGATCGCGGCAAATGGCGGGACGATCTCCAGTCACTCGGTCAGCCACCAGACCATGGCGAAACGGGGTGGGCGCTCCGATGCGGACTATCGGGAATGGCTGCGGGTCGAACTGGAGGACTCGTATCGCTTCCTCGAAGAAAATTTCGGAGACACTGGTGCGCTGGTCAAAACCTTTGCGTTCCCCTACGGAATCTACAGCGACCAGACTCTGACCATGGCCGAAGAATTCGGCTACGAGGCGGCTTTCACGGTGAATGGAAAAAAAACGGACTGGGACACACCTGATTTGGAGATCGGCCGTTATGTCGTGCACGGCACCACTCTGGCGAATTTCGAGCCCGCCCTGAACTTCGGCGGGGGCACGGGCGTCAGTACCGTCGGACGCCAGATGATGGCAGAATCGACCAATGCAGCAGGCGCGGTCGAGGCCCCGCTGGTCACGGTGCGTCCGGCTGCTGATGCCGTCATCGGCAACCGGCTTCCGCTCATCGAAGTGGACTTCTCGCGATTGGAGAACCTCGATCCCACCAGTCTGACGATGCGGATCGGAGGCCTTAGCAAGGTTCCGCACACCTTCGACCCGGCGACCCGCTTATTAAGCTACCAAGTCCCGCAGCGCTTGCGACGCAGCCGCTGCGAGGTCGAAGTGAGCTTTGCCAAAACGGGCGCGAAAGAGAAAGAGGTAATCGCGTGGAGTTTCTCAGTTGATCGGGTCGCCGACTATCTCTCTAGCGAGGCAACCGCTCCGGGGAAAAATGAACCAGTCCAACCGGTGAAAAGTGTCACTCCGGTCGAGGCGGCCGTCTCAGGCGCTCCGGTTTCGCCCGGTGCGCTCTGAGCTTTGACCTGGGTTTGCTTGCCGGGTTTGCCCGCCGGATTTACTCCGCGAGGGCCGTGTCGATTTTCGCCACCACGTCAGCGTCATCGGGCTTCTGCCCGGAGGCGAATCGATGAACGAGTTTCCCATCTTTGCCGATCAGGAATTTCTCGAAGTTCCACTTGATGTCGCCTTGTGCGTCGGGATTTTCGGCCGAAGTCAGGTAAGTGAAGAGAGGAGCCTGATCGTCGCCCTTGACCGAAACTTTCGAGAACATCGGGAACTCGACTTCGTATTTGCTGGTGCAGAATTCCAGAATCTCCGCGTCAGTGCCGGGCTCCTGACCGCCGAAGTTGTTCGCGGGGAAGCCGAGAACCACAAAATCCTTCCCCTTGTATTTCTCATTGAGTGCCTGGAGATTCTCGTATTGAGGGGTTTTGCCGCACTTTGAGGCGACGTTGACGATGAGCAGCACTTTGCCTTTGTAGTCGGCCAGTTTCACCTCTTTGCCGTCGATGCCGTTGACGACGAAATCATGGACCGAGTCTTCGGCAATGGATGCGGTAGCGGCAAAGGCGAAAGTTGCGACGAGCGCGAGAAGGGTGGAGGGTGTTTTCATGATGGGATTTGAGTTCGAAACGAGCTGATACGGAACGAAACCATATTCGGATCGTCTCTTCATGTAAACATCCTTCATCCCGCTACCTCCTGCTCCCTGCGATACGGGCGGGACGCCAATGCTCCTTGATTCGACCAGACTTCTTTGCTCCTCTACTTCTTCCCATGTTCTCATCCCTCGCCGACACGCTCCAAGGTACATTCAAGAAACTGCGCGGACATGGTCGGCTCAGCGAAAGCAACATCACCGACGCCCTGCGCGACATTCGGATGGCGTTGCTGGAAGCGGACGTCGAATTCTCGGTCACGAAAGAATTCATCGCCCGGGTCAAGGAGCAGGCCATGGGGGAAAGCGTGCTGCGCAGCGTGACTCCGGGGCAGCAGTTCGTGAAGGTCTTTCACGATGAACTGACCCGTCTGCTCGGGGGTGACGCCGCTCCGCTCGATCTGAATCCGCCCGCCCGGATCCTGCTGGTCGGACTTAACGGAGCCGGAAAGACAACTACTTCCGCCAAGCTGGCTCTGCATCTTCGCAAACAGGGACGTCGCCCCCTCCTGATCGCCTGCGACTTGCATCGCCCCGCCGCCGTAGCCCAACTGGTCACTCTCGGCAAGCAAATCGACGTCCCCGTTTTCCAACCGCAACCCGGCAGCACCGACGTCCTCGCAGTCGCCCGCGAGGCGCTCAAGTGGGCCGATGATCAAGGGGGCACCGTGCTCATTTTCGACACCGCCGGACGACAGGAGGTCGACGAGGCTCTGCTCGCCGAACTCAAGTCGTTGCGGGATTTTCTGAAACCGAAGGAAACACTCCTCGTCGCCGATTCCGCCACCGGTCAGCAAGCCGTCAGCGTCGCCACGACCTTCGCCGAAGCAATCGGTCTCAGTGGACTCATCCTGACCAAACTCGACGGCGATGCCCGCGGGGGGGCGGCCCTCTCGATGCGGCGGGTCACCGGACAGCCGATTAAGTTCGTCGGCGTGGGAGAGAAGGTCTCCGACTTCGAAGCATTCTCGCCGGATCGCATGGCGGGCCGCATCCTCGGCATGGGCGACGTCGTGGGCCTCGTCGAACGAGCCGCCGAAGCCTTCGATGAGACCGAGGCCATGCGCATGGCCGAGCGCATGAAACGCTCGCAGTTCGACTTCACCGATTTCCTCGCGCAGTTGCGTATGATGAACAAGATGGGCGGCATCTCCAGCCTCATGGGCATGATGCCGGGTATGAGCGAGAAGATGAAAGGCGTCGATCTCGATGAAAAGCGCCTCAAGCGCACCGAAGCCATCGTGCTGTCGATGACCCCCTACGAACGGACCCGGCCCGAGATCATCAAGGCCTCCCGCCGTCGCCGGATCGCTCAGGGCAGCGGCACCACCGTGACTCAGGTCAACGGCTTGCTCAAACAATTCGGCGAAATGCGCAAAATGATGCGCAACAAGGGAAAAATGGGCCAGATGATGAAGCAGTTCGGTGGCGGCAAAATGCCTTTTTGAGACGACGGAACTTTCCGTCCGGCATCATTCCTGCTTTGTTACGAGCCTGGCACCTATCACTGCACCGTGAGCATTCCGTCCCCATTCCAGACCCCTTTCTCCGTGAGCTCTCCCTCGGATGACTGCGAGGATTTCGGCGAGTTTCTGGAAATCCTGGCCCAACTCGTCCGTGAACCGTCGGTGGTCGGAACCGAGGATTCGTTTTTCCGGGTCTTGCGCCGGGAACTGGAGGAGCTGGATGTCACGGTCGAGCGCCACCTCGGCGTTCTCGTTGCAAGGGGCCGCGAGCCGGACCGCCTTGTGCTCTCGGCCCATATCGACCGCCATGGTTTGCTCTGCACGGGACCGAACGAGTTTCAATACGCCGCCTTCATCACGAGCAACCGCGGGGAAATGACTGGCGACTCGGTCTCCGAGCAAATGATGTCGTCGATCGCCGATCGCTTCACCGGCCAGCGGGTCCAGGCGCATCTGCCTTACACCGGGACTTATCTCGGCCAGGGGACGATTTCCTCGGGCTATCTCTGCCCCTATCGAAACAACCTAATTTTCGAAATCGAAGGCCTTGGATTCCTCCAACCCGGCACGCCGGTTTCCTTCCTGGATCGGCTCCATACGAATTCGACTCATCTCTCCGCCCAACTAGACAATGTGCTCAGTGTGGCTCTGATCGTCTATCTGTTCCGCCGCGGCTTCCCCGGCACCGCTCTTTTCACCGCACAGGAGGAGGCGGGACGGAGCTGGCGTTACGCCCTTGGTTGGTTCCAACGCGAGCAAGTGACGAGCCGCCGCTTTCTGGTGCTCGACACCAGTCCCTTCCCAACCACCGAGGCAGCCGACGCCCAGGAGCTCGTGCTCCGTCGCAAAGACGCCACCGCCTCCTTCGACCCCGACTTCACCAAGGAGATCAGCCAACGCTGCGCCGAACTCGGGATCTCTACCATCTACAAAGACGAGTGGATCGAGGACCAAAATCTCAGAAGAGAAAAGCCCATGTCCCTCGGGCGCACCGAACTTGGTCGTCTCGTAGCTGCGAGCCAGGATCAGATCAGCGGCACCACTCTGCAGATTCCCACGACAGGATACCACACGGTCTCCGAGACAGCATCGTTCGCCGCAGTGCGGGCGATCATTCGTCTTCTGAGGAGTTATACCGGATAGCAAATTCGCCCCCGTCATTCCCGCGAGGTTCTGACGGGAGGCGACCAGAGCCCTCGAATGGGTGCCTAAAAGTCGGGAGAACGAAATTTTTCAGATTTTCTTAGAAAAAAAATTTCTCGGAATTTTGCTCTAATTTCCCAAAATAGCGCGAAACTTTTAGCCATCGCCACATGAAGTTCGTGGAAACTCTTAATATTCCGGAAAATTACAAGTTAATCCAAAGAGCTTCACTTAAACGCCAAAAATCGAACCCGGTCGCCGACGTCCCTTAGTTCTCATGCCTGATAAAAATCTTGACCTTGTTCGATGATAAGAGTTTTCTCGTTTCCTAGATCTCTCGAATAACCGCTCTTATCTGTCATGAAGAATCACTACCTCGCTCTCGTTTTGCTGCCGCTTGTTGGATTCGTCTCCTGCGAAACCACCGAAATTGCCACCAAAAGCAACCACATCAGTTCCTACCAGAAATTGGAGATTCAGACAGACCCGCTCTCCGGGGGTGCCTTGATTCGCAAAGCAGATCAGAGAGAACTGCAGAAGTATACCAAAGTGATGGTCGATAAAGTGAAGGTGTATCCTTCGCGAGTCAGCAAACCCGGCGAAAAAGCCGCCACCAAAGAGGAAGCACAGATGCTCGCGGCGAAATTCGAAACCATCTTGAAGAAGGAGCTTAGCACGCACTACCAGCTCACCAATCGCCCCGGTAGTGACACCCTCAAGGTGCGCGCCGCTCTCACCGAACTTCGCCCCAGCAATCCAATGCTTTTCGCGCTGAATTATGCACCCTATGTCGGCGTGCTCGCAACCGGTTATCAAGTCCTCAGCAAGGAAACACTTGGTTCCGGTAGTACCTCCGTGGAAGCCGAGGTGGTGGGCTCAAGTAGCAATCGGCAAGTGTATGCGCTCATGGACCGCATGAAGGGTAGCAAGTTCCAACCCTCCGGCCTGGAAAAGTGGGGCCAGTCAGAGCAAGCCATGCGCATTTGGAGCCGCAAAATCCGCTTGGGCATCGACAAGACGGCCGCCCAGTGATCCGCGCGTCGTAGCGCGAACCAAACGAATTTTTCGTGTGTGTTCATCAAAATCCGTCACGGTTCGCTGTGACGGATTTTTTTGTGGGTGCTCGTTTGATTGCAAGGAGCGCGGGACTCCGGACCTTTCGCTTTCCGGACTTATTTCTTTGGCAAGGGCACCTCAGCGCGGCGCCTCAACCATCGCCAGACGAACGGCCTCGAGCTCTTCCCATCTCGCGTAAAGAGCTTCGATTTTGTGTTTCAAGTCCGCCAGTGACCCGCTCATGGTTTCCGCGAGGTGGCTGTTCTCGATGTAAAACGCCGAATCATTCAGCTTCTCTTCCAAGGCGGCGGCCGCGGTTTCGGCTTCCAGGATGGAGGCCTCCATGGTCTCAAGTTCGCGTTCCTCCTTCCATTTCAGTTTGCGAGGAACTGTCCCGCCACCAGTCGCGGCCGGGGCCTCCTTCACCGACTGCCTGGCTGCGGTTTTGACTGCTGCTGCAGAGACCTCGCGGGCGCGGCGTTTCTCTAGATAATAAGAGTAATTGCCTTCATGAACGACTACCTGACCATTACCTTCAAATACGATGATCCGATCACAAACCCGGTCGAGGAACCAGCGGTCGTGGCTGACCACCAGCGAACTTCCGGAAAAATGAAGTAGAGCATCCTCCAGCACGGCGAGGGTATTCAGATCGAGGTCGTTGGTCGGCTCATCGAGAATGAGGAAGTTTCCCCCGCGCCGCAGAATCTTGGCGAGCAGGACCCTGTTTTTTTCCCCGCCCGATAGGTTGCCAATGCGGTCGTTGATACGGTCTTCGGTGAACAAAAAGCGCCGGAGATAGGCCCGCACCGAGATGGATTCATCGCCGAGTTTCACGGAGTCGAGTCCCTGCGCAACTTCGGCGAGCACGCTGTTGTTTTCATCGAGTTCAGCGCGGGCCTGATCGACGTAGTTGAAATTGGTTTTTTTGCCGATGCGCACTTTGCCGGCGGATGGCTCCATCTCTCCCATGATCAGTCGCAGCAGGGTGGTCTTGCCCGCGCCATTCGGTCCGACCACGCCGATGCATTCCCCCGCCTCAAAAGACAAGTCGAGTCCGAGGAACAGACAGTCCCGCTCCATGAACATGCCGACTTCCTCCAGATCGACGACCACGTTCGCCAGCGGCGGCGGCGGTGGGATCACCAACTCCATGTCCATCTCCTGCTCGGGACCACTCTGGTCCTGCACGGCGTAGAAGTTGTCGAGGCGACTGCGCTGCTTGGTTCCTCGAGCTTTGACTCCAGCGCGGACCCAATCGATCTCGCGGGCTAGGAAACGTTGCCGTTTGTGTTCGGCTGCTTGATCTCTGTCCTGACGTTCGGCTTTGGCAATCAAGTAGGCGCTGTAGTTGCCCTCATGCGACCAAAATCGCCCATCGGCCAACTCAACGATGCGAGTGGCAATGCGGTCGAGGAAATAGCGGTCGTGGGTGACAAACAGACAGGCCGAGGCACTGGCGGCGAGGTAACCCTCCAGCCACAAGATGGTCTCCGCATCGAGGTGGTTGGTCGGCTCGTCGAGGATGAGCAGATCGGGTTGAGCGAGCAAGGCCCGGCACAAGCCAACCCTCCGCTTTTCTCCGCCGGAAAGCTGCTCGACGATGCGGTCTCCGGGAGGCGCCGACAACGACCGCATCAGAGTCTCGACGCGGTTGTCGAGATTCCAGCCATCGGCGTGCTCGATGGCGACCTGGAGACGATCACTTTCATCATCGCTCAAGTTTTCGCCGTGGGTGAAGCGCTCGATCTGCTCGATCAAAGTAGCGGCTCCGGCGCGGATGTTTTCCAACACGGTGGCACTTTCGTCGAGTTGGAACTCCTGAGCCAAATATCCGACGACGAGGTTTTGCTTGCGAGAGACGCGCCCATCATCGGCGAACTCAAGACCGCTGACGATGCGAAGGAAGCTGGATTTGCCGCAGCCGTTGCGGCCGACCAAACCGATTTTTTCCCCGGGGTAGATGGCGAGGGTCGCCCCGTCGAGGATCGCCTGGTTGCCGAAAGAAAGGCGCAACTCGGAGGCGGAAAGGAGGGAGTCGGTCTGTTGGGAGGGAGAAGCCATGATGCCGCCAGGGCGGAAAAAGGCGCAATGTATCAGGTCCCCAGCGCTTCTCAAGCTCGGGAGATGCGCGGCGGCACTTCAAAAACCCCACTACCCCTCCAGCGACCACCCTTCGCGATACTCCCGCTTCAAGAATCTCTCAGCCTCCGGAGCGTTGGGGAATTTCATGTTCCGCGCGTCCCATTCGAGTTTTTTCCCGGCCCGGTAGGCGACATTGCCAAGGTGATTCGCCTCGGTGAGAGGTCCCGAATACCCAAAATGACAGAGCGGCTTCGGCCCCTCTCCTTTGCAGGCAAGGATCCACTCTGCCTGCTGTCCTGGCGAAGGGGCGATCGTCGGTGTCGGAGGCTTGAAGCCGACAAATTTGTCCTCGGGCAGAAGGATATACTTGCTGTAGTCGGCGAGAAGCATTCCGCCATCGCCGATGAAAAGACATCCGTCGCCCCACTGGGGAATCTTGCCCTCGCGCCACAACCGGGGTTTTTCGACCCCCTGATACCACGTCATTTCCACCGGAGGCAAGGGCCCGCGGGGACCGTAGGTGTATTTGACGGCCATCGACGCCGGGGCGATATCAGCATGGGGTGCCGGACCGGCCACCGGCTCGATCGTGAGCGGCGCGTCGAGTTTGAGGGCCCACCACGGCAAATCATTGCGGTGGCTGCCGAGATCGGACATGGTGCCATTGCCGAAATCCCACCAGCGATACCAGCGAGGTCCGGGAAAATAGAACTCGTGAAAGTCGCGGTAGGGGGCCGGGCCGATCCAAAGATCCCAGTCGAGTCCATCGGGAACGGGCATGCCTTTCGCCGGAGTATCGGGGGTGTAGATGAGGTCTTTGTGTTTTTCCGCCTCCTCCTGAGTCTGCCAACCCCAGGCGCGGCTCACCCAACAATGGGCTTCGCGAACCGGACCAATCGCTCCGCTTTCGACCAACTCGACGACCCGTCGGTAGTTTTCGCCCGCGTGAATCTGGGTGCCCATCTGCGTCATCAGTTCAGGCCGCGCCGCCGCTGTCTCGATGACGAGGCGGGCCTCGAAAACATCGCGGGTCAACGGCTTCTCGCTATAGACGTGTTTGCCCGCGCGAAGGGCCGGGAGGATGGCGAAAGCGTGGGTGTGCTCCGTCGTCGCCACGAAAACCGCGTCGATGCCATCCAGATTGGTGAAAAGCTCGCGGAAGTCGCTGTAACTGCGGGCTTTCGGAGCCAGCTCGAGTGCCGCGCCGAGGTTGTTCTCATTCACATCGACTAAGGCCACAATATCTTCTTTCGAATCGAGGGCCGCCTGGACGTGAGCGCGCCCCCGACCTCCGACGCCGATGAGTGCGAGACCCAGCTTCGAGTTCGGAGACTGACACCGGGTGATCGCCGGGAATCCCAACACTGCGGAACCGGCGGCAACCCCGGTGGATTTCAAAAAACGGCGACGGTCGATCAGCTCTGGTTTCATCCGGCGAGCATGGACCTCTCCCCATCCCGGCGGAAAGCTCAAAATGCGGTTCGAGAGGCACGCATTGACGGTATTCGGCATGTTCATCCCATGCCTGACGAATCGTTTCTCCCAACATCTCTGGCGTAACTTTTCAACCATCACGTGATCCCGAGCAGGTCTTTTCCCTCGGATACCATACCTTCGAAAAATGAAACCCATTCCAACCGCAGTCGTGATATTCCAACTCGCCGCCTTCGCCATCGCAGACGACGCTCCCACCCTCCTTGTTGACAAAGCGCTTCCCCTGCTCGCAGCGCCGAATTTCTCCAACCGGCTCGACGACAATTTCCACATCGCCAAAGGAACGTGGACGCCGGATGGTGGTGTCCTCACCGTCATCGATCTACCTGAGGAAAAGCACATCCCGGTCCTCCATCACCTGGTTGGGCTCGCCACCGCCCGCATCGAAGTGGAATTCTTCCTCAATGGGCCTGGGACCTTTCTGATTGGGTGCGACTCGGACGAGCACGTAGGCCGAGTCGTCGTGAACGCAGGAGGCCTCGCCATCGCTGAGGACTCAGTCAAACCCTCTCATACGATTGCAACGCTCCCTCTCAAGGTAAGTAGCGCAGAGTGGCATCACCTCCTCGTCGAATGGACTGGGGATAAGATGGCAGCCCGGTTGGATGGAAACGAACTAACGGCCTCCCATCCCTATCTTGCGACTAAAAAAGCTCGCAGTTGGCTTGCTGCAGGGAACCTTGTGAAAATCCGAAATCTCAAGATCAGCGGTGAATAGGCCCTGACACCCGCCGTCTCAGATGGGCGGGCCCCGAACGATTCCGCCAAAAGCGACTTTCCCGGATTGTAACATTCGTGTTCATTCACGAATGGGCCGCTTCCTCCATGATCATTGATATTGTCACCATCTTCCCGGAAATCGCTGAGGCCCCGCTCCGGGCGAGCATCATGGGCCGTGCGACGGCGGCGGGTCATGTCACGATCACCTGCCACGACTTGCGGGACTACACGACTGACCGGCATCGTCAGGTTGATGACATCCCCTATGGAGGCGGGCAGGGTATGGTGATGAAGCCGGAGCCTTTTTTTGCAGCGGTCGAGGCGCTGCGCACTCCTGAGGCGAAGGTCATTTTGATGACTCCGCAGGGCATCCCGTTCAGGCAATCCAAAGCGGTCGAGCTCTCTGCGGAAAGTCACCTCATCTTCCTCTGCGGCCACTACGAAGGGGTCGATCATCGGGTCGTCGAGGCGCTTGTCGATGACGAGATCTCCATCGGCGACTACGTCCTGACCAACGGCACCATCGCCGCTGCGGTGGTGGCAGACGCGGTGGTGCGCCTGCTTCCCGGAGTTCTGGGGGACGAACGCTCGGCGGCGGAGGAGTCCTTTTCCGGCGACGGACAAAGCATCGAGGCCCCGCACTACACCCGCCCCGCAGTCTTTCGCGATCTCGCGGTGCCGGAAGTGCTCATGTCTGGGCATCATGCCGCGATTGAAACCTGGCGAAAGAACGCCGCAGCGGAACGGACGACACGGAATCGACCCGATCTGGAGAACCGGTCGGATTGATCAGCAACCCAATCGGAAGATCCTCTGCACCACGAATATTCGGAGGGCCATTGCCCGGACCAAAGGCCAGATCCAGAAGATTTCCGAGTTCGATGAAGCAACCGCCGAGAAAGGAATGGAAAAAAATTGCGGTCATCCCGCTGTCGCAAGTGAAGAGGCCACACCCTAATCCATGAGACAATCAGTTCGGCGGCCTCATGCAGGACACTCTTGGCGCAATACCGCAGTTGCCACCGATGCACTCAATCGTGTCTAATGCTCGGATGCGCTGGACCCCGCTAGTCGTTTTTTTTCTCCCGCACCTTCTGACGGCGGGTCCCGATTTCGAGAAGGAGGTCGCGCCCATTTTGGAGACCCATTGCCTATCGTGTCACGACGAAGCCCTCGCCAAAGGCGAGGTCCGGCTCGACCGACGCGAACATCTGCTAAAGGTGATTCAACAGGGTATATCCGAGGACCATACCCTATTGAGTCAGATCACCGGGTCACCGCCGGCGATGCCGAAAAAGGGGGCCCCGCTCAAAGCCGCAGCGGTTCAGACCCTTCGAGACTGGATCGAGGCGGGAGCGGAGTGGCCGGAGGGACGGGTGCTCAAAGACAATCCGGCGAGAGACCTCGACTGGTGGAGCCTGCGCCCCATCCATTCAACATCCGCACTCACCACGGTCGATGCGTTCATCGATCAGAGCCTGCAGGCCAAGGGACTCACCCCGATGAACGCGGCGGATCCGGCGACGCTCTTGCGCCGCCTCACTTACGATTTGACCGGGCTGCCGCCCACCGTGGCCGAGTTGGAGGCCTTCTCACTCGACGACTACGAAGCAACCGCGGATCGACTCCTCGCCTCCCCGGCTTTTGGGGAAAAGTGGGCGCAATACTGGCTCGATCTCGCACGATACGGCGAGACCCACGGATACGACAAAGACAAGCCGCGCACCAATGCCTGGCCATATCGTGACTACGTGATTCGCGCCTTCCAGGAGGACAAACCCTACGACCGTTTCGTCCAGGAACAGGTCGCGGGTGATGTCCTCTTTCCCGGCGAGACGGAGGGCATTCTCGGACTCGGATTCCTCGCGGCGGGACCATGGGATTTGATCGGCCACACGGAAGTCGGAGAGGACAAAGTCGATGGCCGGATCGCCAAGCATCTTGATCGCGATGAGATGATCGCGGCAGTGTGCAATGTCTTCGTCAGCACGACGGCGCAATGCGCCCAGTGTCATCATCACAAATTCGATCCCGTGAAGATGGAGGACTACTACCGACTCCACGCGGTCTTCGCGGCGGTGGATCGAGCGGACCGGGTTTACCAGGGGCTATCGCCGGAGCAGGATGCGCTGCGCAACGACCTGACCGCCCAAGTGACCGCACGAAAGACGGAACGGGACCGGATCGATTCCGATACGAAACGGGATGTCCTGGCGAAGGCCTCCGCCATTGATCGCCGTCTGACCGAGTTGAAGGAAAAGCATGGCTCTCCCCTGCTTCCCCAATACGGATGGCACAGCGCCATCAGCAAAAAGCAGGACGATCCCAAGTGGGTGCAGATCGATCTTGGAGCTCCCAAAGGAGTCGAACAAATGAAGATCATCCCGGCCTACGACGACTTCAATCAAATCGGAGCGGGCTTTGGGTTTCCGCTGCGTTATCGGGTTGAGGGGAGCAACGATCCAGAGTTTCAAAAGGACGTGCGCCTCCTCAAAGACGCCGCCGCCGAGGATCAGGAAAACCCGCGGAACCGCGAGGTGCTCGTCGATGTCGGAGGGGTGTCGATGCAGTATTTCCGAATCACCGCAACTAAGCTCGCCCCCCGGAAGGACGACTACATCTTCGCCCTCGGCGAACTCGAAACTCTCGGCGGTGAAGGACACTCCAACATCGCCCAAGGGGCTGCCGTCACCGCCCTCGACAGCATCGAGGCTCCGCCGCGTTGGGGGCGAGCCAATCTCACCGATGGAGCTTTTCATCGAGAAGCGAATGATCCCAAAGTGCTCACGGAGATGCGCGATCTTGAGGATCAGCGGGCTGCCATCGAAGCGGAAATCAAAACGCCCGAGGTGATTGCAAAGTTGGCGAAACTCGCGGAAGAGATCGGGGCCTTGGAGAAGCAGCTCTCCGCCTTTCCCCGCGGCGACCTCGTCTATGCGGCGGCAACCAACTTCACGACGCAGGGGCGCTTCCACGCCACGGCAGGGCAGGCGCGACCGATCCATCTTCTCAACCGGGGCGATATCGGCAATCCAGGTGACCTGATGCATCCCGGCATGATGCCACTGTGGAAGGGAGCATCGAGCGAGTTCGCCTTGCCCGAGAATGCACCCGAAGGTCTTGCCCGAGCCGAACTGGCCCGGGCGATGAGCTCTGCCGACAATCCACTGCTCTGGCGCAGCATCGCCAATCGCCTCTGGCAGTGGACCTTCGGTAAACCCATCGTCGGCACACCCAATGACTTCGGCCGGATGGGGCTGCCACCTTCGCATCCGGAGTTGCTCGAATTTCTGGCGGCAAAGTTGCGGGACGATCCGAAGCATTCCATCAAGTCCATCGTGCGCCTGCTGGTGACGAGCCAGGCCTATCGCCGATCCAGCCAGCATGACGAAACCATGGCCTCGCTTGATGCAGACAACGCCCTGCTCTGGCGGGCCAATCGACGCCGACTCACCGCTGAGGAACTGCGCGATACCCTGCTGGCAGTCAGCGGAAAGCTCCGGCTTGAGGAGCGGGGCGGCGCGAGCTTCCAGGATTTCGTCATTGAGAAGCCGCAACACTCCCCCCACTATCAATACCATCTGCACGATCCCGAAGACCCCGCCTCCCATCGCCGCAGCATCTATCGCATGGTGGTGCGTTCTCAACCGCAGCCTTTCCTCACCTCGCTCGATTGCGCCGACCCTTCCCTGAGCGTGGCGATGCGCGACGAATCGACCACGGCACTGCAGGCGCTGACGCAGTGGAACAATCGACTCGTCGAAGCGCTCTCGCAGGATTTTGCTGCCCGACTCGCCGCAGAGTCCGATCAACCGGAAGCGCAAATCAAGCTTGCTTGCCAAATCGCCCTGGGTCGTCCCCCGAGCGCGGAGGAGCAGCAGCTTCTGTCGGAACATATGCAAAGCTTCGGGAGCGCCAGTTTCGCCCGGGTCGTTCTGAACATGAGCGCGCTCGCCTATCTCGACTGACTCGCCTATCTCGACTGACTCGACTGCCCCCGCCCTATGAATCGACGTCACTTTCTTTCCACATTCTCCGGCCTGGCACTGACCGACTTGCTGATGCGAGACGGCATGGCCTCACTCGCCGGTGGTATGTTGCATCATCCAGCCAAAGCCAAACGGGTCGTTCAGTTGTTCATGGCGGGAGCGGCGAGCCATGTCGATATGTTCGACCACAAGCCCGTCCTGTCGAAACGCGATGGCCAACCATGGGACCCCGGCGAAAAGGTGGAGTTGTTTCAAAGCACTCCGGGAGCCTGCTTCGGAAGTCCCTGGGGATTCCGTCCTTATGGCGAGAGCGGCAAGATGCTCAGCGACATCGTCGCGCCGCTCGGAGGGGTGGTCGATGACCTTGCCTTTGTCCACAATGTGGTGGGTAAAACCGGGGTTCACAGTCAAGGCACCCTGCTCCAAACCACGGGATTTCAATTGCCCGGATTTCCCAGCGCCGGGTCCTGGGTCGGATACGCTCTCGGGAGTGAAACCGAAAACCTGCCTGCGTTTGTCGTTTTGCCAGACCATCGCGGTCTCGCCTCGAACGGAGCGAAGAACTGGGCCAACGCCTTCCTCCCGGCGCAGCATCAAGGGACCGTGATTCGTCCCGGCAGCGCCGAACCTATCGCCGATCTCCACGCACCCGAGAGCCAGTTCATCACCACGGCCAATGACCGCGCGGGATTGAATACCCTGGCCAAACTCAATCAGATCCACGCACTTGAACGCCCCGGCGATGACCGACTGCTCGCTCGCGTCCGCAGTTATGAGCTCGCCGCCGCTTTGCAATTGAGCGCGACAGACGCCCTCGATGTCTCAACCGAACCGGGCTACATCCGCGACCTCTACGGCCTCGCCCCCGAAGGCCCCGGCGTGCCTGATACCACCATCAACGTGCGGGCGGAGACGGAATTTTTCGGACGCAAGTGCCTGGTGGCCCGCCGCCTCCTCGAACGCGGCGTTCGTTTCGTGCAAATCTGGAGTGGCAACGACAACGGCTTTCCCCGTCGCAACTGGGACAGTCACGAAGATGTGAAGCGGGATCACGAACCCCTCTCACTCGGCATGGCGCGAGGGGCGGCGGCTCTGATCGCGGACCTGAAACAGCGCGGCATGCTTGACGATACCATCATTCTCTGGACCACCGAATTCGGGCGCATGCCCTGCTCCCAAGGAAGCCTCGGGCGCGATCACAATCCTTTTGTATTCACCAATTGGCTCTGCGGCGGCGGGATTCGGGGCGGCACCTATGGGGAAAGTGACGAGTGGGGCTTCCGTCCCCTTGAGCCTAACAAAGCCGCCAGCGTCTATGACATTCATGCGACCATGCTCCACCTGCTCGGGATCGATCACACCCGGTTGACGGTGCGCCACAACAGCATTGATCGCCGCCTTACCGATGTGCACGGTCATGTTATGCATGACATGATCGCCTGAGACAAATGAACAAGAACCTCTCCATGAACCCCTCCCCCCACACCCGTCGCTCTTTTCTCGGTCACGCCGGTGCCCTGCTCGGATCCATCCCTCTGGCCGAGACCTTCGCAGACGACACGGTTCCCGTGATTGATACCCACGTCCACTTCTACGATCCAACCCGCCCGGCAGGAGTTCCTTGGCCACCCAAAGACAGCCCGCTTTATCGAACGACTCTACCCGCCGATTACCTAAAGGCCGCAGGAGGAACTCGCCCGGATCAAGTCATCATCGTCGAGGCCAGCGAATGGGTGGAGGACAATCAATGGCTGATCGACCTCGCGGAGGGGGACCCTCTGATCGCCGGAATCGTCGGCCGCCTTAGTCCGGGTGACCTGGAGTTCCGGAAGCAACTGGAGCGTTTTGCGAGCCAGCCCATCTATCGCGGGATCCGCGCGGCGAGGAACATCCTGACCGAACGGGGCGAGGAGACTGTCGTGCGCGAGGATCTCAAGGCGCTGGCGGCAGCGGGCCTCTCACTGGATGTCAATGGCGGAGCCGAGGCGCTCCAGGCGGCTTCCCTAATCGCGACAGCGATCCCCGAACTCCGGATCGTCGTGAATCATCTGGGCTCGCCCGGCAGTTTGGAAAAAGGGATCGACGAGGCCTGGCGGGCGGGGCTCGCGAAGGTGGCGGAGCACCCCCAAGTCTGGTGCAAATTTTCCGCCATCGTCGAACTCGCGCGCGGCGACTACGGGGCCGCCCCGCTTGAACTGGACCGTTACCGCCCCTTTCTCGACATCGTGTGGGAGACCTTCGGGGCCGAACGCCTCCTCTACGGGAGCAACTGGCCGGTCTGCGAACGCGGCGCGGGGCTGCCCGAAGTGCGCGCGCTGGCGGAGGAATATCTGAGGGAAAAAGGCGATCAAGCGCTGCACCAGGTCATGGGCGGAAACTCTCGTCTCGCTTACGCCCTCCGCTGACCCTAAGAACGGACATGCGCCCTCAGTCGAGATACCTTAGGCTGGACCAAATCCACCTGAGATGGTAGAACCAAGCCCCCATGAATCGCATTTTCAGCACGACCCTGACATTCATCCTCTTGTTCGCCGGATTCGGATCAGCCCGGGCCGCTGACTCCCCCTCGCCACCAAACGTCCTCTGGATTTACCTCGAAGACGTGAGCGGTTGGTTCTCGTGCTACGGCGAGACTCTCATCAAGACGCCGAACATCGACGCCCTCGCGGCGGAAGGCACCCGTTTCACCCGTTTCTACACTCCCGCCGGGGTGTGCTCGGCGACTCGCTCCGCAACCATCCTCGGGGCGATGCAGACGACCTACGGAAATCACGACCATCGGAGTTCCCGCAACACTGCCGTCGGAACCAAGCACGACGGCGTCGGCATGATTCACCTCCCTGAGGGCGTCACTCCCTTGCCTCAAACTCTCCGTAAGAACGGAGTCTATACCTTCAACGAGGGAGGCAAAGACGACTACAATTTTGTCTTCTCCCTCGACGACTTCTACGATTTTATCCCGAAAGGTAAAGGCTGGGGGCCGAAAGCTCTCGTCGCGGGGGAATGCTGGAAAGGTCTGCCCGAGGGACAACGCTTTTTTGGCCAGGTCCAGCTTGGCGGCGGCAAACTGGGCAAGGCCGCGCCTGACGTGGTGGATCGCGCCGCCGTGCCGGTTCCCCCCTACTATCCCGATATCCCGGAAGTGCGGGAATACATCGCTCATCACTATGACTGCATCCTGAAGACAGATGAGCAAGTCGGCGAAGTGGTCGCCGCTCTCAAACGCGACGCACTCTATGACAACACGCTTATCTTCCTGTTCTCCGATCATGGATACGGGATGCATCGCCACAAGCAGTTCGTCTATGAAGGCGGCATCCATATGCCTTTGATCGTGGTCGGACCAGGAGTTGCCAAAGGAGCGGTTCGTGAGGATCTGGTCTCGGGTATCGACCTCGCCCCGACAGTCCTGGCTTCACAAGATTTGGAAATTCCCCCAAGCATGGAAGGGCGCAACTTCCTCTCTCCCGACCACGAGAAACGTGATCACCTCATCGCCGCACGGGATCGCTGCGACTTCACCATTGAGCGCATCCGCACCGTGGTGACCGAGGATTTTCAATACTTGCGCAACTACCTGACGGATCGGCCTTTCATGCAGTCAAGCTACAAGGACTCCTGGCCGGTCAGCATCCGTTTGCGTGAAATGATGGCGGCCGGAGAAATGAAGGGCGACCAACTTGTGTTCTTCAGCGACCTAAAACCAGAGGAGGAACTCTATGATCTCGCCAAGGACCCGCATGAAGTCCACAACCTCGCTGACGACCCCGCTTATGCCGAAGTCCTCGCCCGCCATCGGGAACTTTTGAAAAACTGGATCGAGACAACCGGCGACAAGGGACAGCAACCGGAAAGCGACGAGGGACTCATCCAAGTGCTTTACGAATGGGATGACCGCGCCATCAACCCTGAATACGATCATCTTCGCGACCAGATCGAGCCTCTTCCAGGTGGAGGCAAGCGAAAGACGAAAGTGAGCATTGAGTAGGGTTGCGATCGCGAGCTTCACCCCAATGAGTTTTCGTCGAGTTTTCACTTTCTGCTTCGTTCTCACTGGTTTCACCAACCTCTCCGCAGCACCCGCCAATCTCGTGTGGATCATCGCGGATGACATGTCGCCGGACATAGCGGTCTATGGAACCGTCGGCGTGCGGACACCCCACCTCGACCAAATGGCGCAGGATGGGCGACGCTATACGCGGGCCTATGCGACGGCACCGGTCTGCAGCTCCTCGCGTTCGGCCCTCATACTCGGGACCTATCAGATCACTACCGGTCTCCACGCCCACGACGTGGAGAATCCCCAACCGCTGGCAGCTCCTTATCGTCCTCTGCCGCACCTTTTGCGGGAGGCAGGCTGGTTCGTGACCAATGCCCCGGCTCCCGGATCAGAACGCAGCGGTAAAACGGTCAAGAAGGCGAAGACCCACTACAACTTCGCCCACGATGCGGCAACCATGTATGACGGAGATGATTGGCAAAAGCGGGCTCCGGGGCAGCGCTTTTTTGCCCAGTTCCAAATCACCGAACCCCATCGCCCGTTCCCGATACCAGAGATGGTTGATGAGGACTTGGAGAAGGCGCTTGTCCTTCCTTCGAACTACCCGGAGCATCCTCTGGTGCGGCGTGACTGGTATGCCTATCTCCGCAGCGTCGAAGTAGTCGATCAGCGGGTCGGCGCGATCCTTGATCAGTTGCGAGAGGCGGGAGTGCTCGACGATACCTTGGTGATCTTCTCTGCGGATCATGGACGTCCGATGCCCTGGGGCAAACAATGGCTTGGGGTCGAAGGGCTCCAGGTGCCGCTGATCGTGCGAGGACCGGGGATCGTGCCAGGGTCCGTCGAGAGCGGTCTGGTCAGTCTGATCGATCTCGCGCCTTCGGCGCTCATGCAGGCGGCGGCGGAGATTCCGAGCTGGATGGAAGGACAGCCGATCTTCGGTCAGGGGTTTCCGGAACGAGACCGCATTTTCGCCGCACGGGATCGATGTGGCGATGCGGCGGATCGGATTCGTGCGGTGATCGGTCGCGACTCGCTTATGGTGGAGAATTTCTTCCCCGATGTGCCGCGCTGGAATTGGTCAGGATACAAGGAAGCCTCCTACCCGGGTTTGCCACTGCTACGGAGTCTCCATGAAACCGGGCAACTCTCTGAATCGATCGACAACTGGCTGCAAGGGGAGCGGTCCCCCCTTGAATACTATGACCTGCGGACCGATCCCTTGAGCATCAAGGATCTCTCATCCGAGGCTCAAGTGCAGACCGCCCTCGCGGCGGAGCGTTATCTGCTCGACGCGTGGATCGCGAGCACGGGTGATACGGGGGTCCTTCCCGATCCTCCGACCGAACCCACCTTTGAGGAAATCCGAAAGGACAAGCGGAGCCACTATCAGCGGACTTGGCAGAAGCGCCTCGGCAAAGACGAACCGAGTGATGCCGAGCGAGTCACCTGGTGGGAGGCGGCCTACGGTCTTAACCACGGACCAAAAAAAACGCCAAAGGCAGCAGACCCCAAATCAAAATCTGAATGACGATCGCTCCGACGCCGAGCATATCAGCGATGATGAGGCGGCCCTTGCCAAGGTCCCAGACAACTCGGAAATCGGAAACCACATTCAGCACGAAGGCTGCGCCGATGCCAAGTAGCCCAGGATGACCCATGAGTGGAATGTGCCCCCTCAGCGTTTGCCACAACGCCCGCACTGTCGCTCCGGGGGCCCGGAGAATGACGACAATACCGGGGATGGCCATGCTCTTGTCCGGCTTGTTCAGAAACACAAATACCAATGAGGTTCCCACGAGAAACGCCCCTTGCTCGATCAACGCGGTTTCGACGAGGAAGGATCAGACATTGGTTACCAATTGCTGCATTTGCGAGAGGCCCAGCAACCCCAGGGTCAGCAAATGGAGGACGAGGGACCAGATGATGGAGCGCCGCCGAGAGCCCTCCCACTGCAAGCCTCCTGCGAGAATCTGGAAACAGAGCATCGAGATCCACCCCGCGCAGAAGAGCCACTTGAACCAGGCGGTATCAAGCATGAGCGCGGCGAACCAGCCGGGCCACGGGATCGCCAAAACATACGCGTAGTCGACCCGCCGAATGAAAGCCACGACGTGATCCACCGCGAAAAAAAGTCAGGCGGGATAACTCCCTAACACTTTCACAAAGGAGCAATGCTTCTCCAGCTGACGGATCACGTCGGCGAGATCGGGATCCTCGCAATGACCGGCGATATCGACAAAGAAGAAATACTCCCAGGCGCGTCGCTTCGAAGGGCGGCTCTCGATTTTTGACATGTTAATCGCGAAGGCTTGGAACGGCTCAAGCGCGCGGTGGAGCGACCCCGGCTCGTCGCGCACGGAGAACATCACCGACGTCCGATCCTGTCCGGTAGGCGGGCAGGTCTTGTGGCTGATCACGAGGAAGCGCGTGGTGTTGCTGGCGATGTCCTGAATGGAGCGTTCGAGGATATTGAGCCCGTAGAGTTCGGCCAGCAGAGTGCCACCCATCACTGCCGCGCCCGGTTCCTTCGCGGCGATTTCGGCAGCAGCGGCGGAGCTGGCTTTTTCGATTGGCTGGATGCCGTGGAAGCTGCGCCCCAGCCAAGCGCGGCATTGGGCGATGATCTGGGGATGGCTGTAAATCGTGGTGATCTCCTCGCGAGGGCAACGGGCCATGAGGTTGTTCTCGATCGGCAACATGATCTGACCGTAAATTTTCAACGGTGAATCGGCGAAGAGATCGAGGGTATGAGTCACCGCTCCCTCGGTCGAATTCTCAATCGGGACAACTCCATAGTCGGCGATCCGACGCGTCACCCGGTCAAAGACATCGGCAAAGCTCGGCTGGGGCAAAAGAGAGACGCTGTGCCCAAACTTGCCCAGGGCGGCCTGATGCGTCCATGTCCCGGCCGGGCCGAGGTAGGCGATCTTCAAATCTTCCTCCAACGCGAGGGCGGCGGACATGATCTCGCGATAGATGGCCCGAATCGAGTCTTCCGGGAGACGACCACCTTCGCCCTTGGCGACGAGCTTGCGGAGCAGCATCTCCTCCCGCTCGGGTGCATAAATTTCCAAACCGTTCTGCTTTTTGACCACACCGATCTCGTGGACCACATCGGCCCGCTCGTTGAGCAAGCGGATGATGTCGGTATCGATGGCGTCGATTTTTACGCGAAGTTCGTCGAGAGGCATGGGTAAAAGAGTAGAAAGTGTTGAGTGGCTGCGAGCGTAAGCGAGTGGCTTGGGGTCGGGAGGCCACTCGCTTACGCTCGCAGCTACAAACGGTGAAGAACTAGTCCGAAGGGTCAGTCGGGGCGGACTCAACTTCAACGGGAGCTTCCGCCTCTGCGATTGGTTCTGCCGCCACCTCGGCACTGGGAAGTTCGACGCGGCGCAGTTCTTCGGCGTTGGGGAGGTCTTCGAGAGCTTTGATCCCAAAGTGCTCCATGAACATCTCGGTGGTCTCGTAAAGCATCGGGCGCCCGGGCAGGTCGGCCCGCCCCCCGATGCGGATGAGGCGACGATCCGTCAGTTTTTGCAGGGTGCCATCGACGGAAACGCCCCGCACAGCCTCAATGTCCGCCTTGGTGATGGGCTGACGATAGGCGATCAGGGCCAGCGTCTCAAGAGCGGCGGGGCTCAGTTTCTCGGGCCTCATCTCAGGGAGTAGCGCGCGAATCCACTCGGCATACGCGGCTTGAGTGACGAGTCGCCAGCCGCTGGCACCCTCGCGCAGCTCGACCGCACTGCCGTCACGGAGGAGGCGTTCACCCAAGGCGGCGATGGCCTGCTCGATCACCTCGGGAGTCGCCTGATCCCACGACTGCTGCTCGGCAAAAGGGTTTTCGCCCGCTCCCCGGCGCACCGCTTTGGTGATCTCGGCGGTGGTGACGGGATCGGGGGCGGCGAAAATAAGGGCCTCGACTATCTGACTCAACTCCATTTCACAGATGACAACGCGAAGCGCCTACAGTGACGCCGTTTGGAGGAAAAAAAAGCATTTTTCCCCGCTTCAAACGGCATGGCGTTTCAGTTCGATCTCGCCTAGGATGTCCGGTTGCCGGACCGCGAAGTAGTTCAGCTTCATCAATTCGAGCAGGGCGAGGAAGGTCACGATCATCTCGTGTTTGGTGGTCGCATCGGCGAAAAGCGAGGTGAACGGGATGCTCTGGCCCGGCGCCACCGTCTCAAGCAGCAGCGCAATCTTGTCGCTCACGGTGTAATAATCATCGACGATCTCGCCCAGTCCCTGGTCCTGAAACCGATCCACGATCGCCTGAAACGCTCGAATCAGGTCGAAAATACTGAGTTCGCCGGAAAGTGGCCGTTCCTCGGTTTCAGCGGCGATGATTTTCTCCGGCTGATGCCGAAAATGCTCCTGCTGTTCCGCCTCGCGCTCACCGAGCTCGTTGGCGACTTCCTTGAACTTTTTGTATTCGATGAGCTGGCGGATCAAGTCCCAGCGCGGGTCTTCCTCCTCGGCGTCTTCTTCGGGCGGCTGGACGTGCTTGGGCAGCATCATCCGGCTTTTGATGTAGCAGAGATTGGCCGCCATCACGAGGAACTCACCCGCCAACCCGATATTGAGCAGCTTAAAAGTCTCCAAATACGCCATGTATTGCTTGGTGACCCGCTCAATGGAGATGTCGTAGATGTCGATCTCATCGCGTTTGATGAGATAGAGGAGCAGGTCCATCGGCCCCTCGAAAATGTCGAGGCTGACCTTGTAGACGTCGGTGCCCTCCGACATCTCACGCCCGCCGGGAAACAAAAAGTCCATCGCTCCCTCGGGCACGGTGCCGGAGGTGGTTGGGGAGTCTGGGAGAGCGTCGGTCACAAGCTAAAGGTGCTGCGGGAAAAAGGCCGCAGCAAAGCGCCTCGCGCCCCCGATTGCAAGGTGAGACGGGGCGGGAGTTTCGATTTCATCGGTGTCCTTTTTTCAAGGAATCTCCCGCTCCCCCGCCGCCATCGCGTCAGCAAGCGCCTCGAATCCTTCCAAAACCAACGTCTCAGGCCGGTTCGCGCCGACTTTCACCGTGTAGGTTCCCGACCCGTAAACCGCTGGCTGAAAGCTCTCTCCCTGGACGCGAACCGTATAAAGCACCTCCCCGTCGGCCTCGCGGATCACCGAAACCACCGGCTCGGCGGAGGCGAATTTCAGCAGCGGTAACCAGTGGGTCTTTTTCCGACCGTCGTTGTCGGCCATGTTCAAGCTGATGGGCCAACCGGGGAACTGCCCGGCTCCGGTGGACGCATCAGCCCAGCGGTCCCAGCACTCGAAGGTGATGCTCCGGTCGGATTTTCGATAACGGGCGATGCCATAACCTTCGCTTCGTTTTTTCTCATCCGTCCGGTCCTCGGGATTTGCATAGGCGAGCATCGAGATCTTATTGCCGAGTCCATCCTCGAAATCACCGGTCCAGGGCAGCGGGCTGTCGGCCACCGGGTTCGGCCCGGCTTGCTCGTCGAGCGGATGCCACCAGCGACCATAGATCGTATTGACAATCGCCGGACTCGTGAAAGCGAAGGGACCATCACGATAGCCCTCGATGCCATGCTGCACGCTGACGGCGAGATGTTGATCACCACAAAGATGCGTCGCCCAGACCCGGCGAATCGCCCGAAGCGCTCCGTCCCGCCCGTGTTGGGGCCAACCGTTGCAGTCAAGATCAGCGAGCAGGCGATTGTCCGGCTGACCGTGAATGTGGACGGCTCCGCAAAAAGCAGTTTGGGACAGGACGGTTTTCATGGCCGTATCCGACCAATCCTCACCCCAGGCGGCCAGGAAATCCATCTGCCGCTGACCCAGCAGCACCAACTCGGGCAAGTTGATCGCGGAACGGTCGTAGGCGGGATCGTTGATGTGGTCCGGGCGCGGACCCATCGGGGGAATTTTCCCGAGCGGACCGGACTTGAACTTCCGGTCTTCCAGGATGGCGAAGTCAATTCCCCCGACTCGCAAACTCGTGTAATAGACGGAGATGCCACGCTCGATCGGGGTGGCATCGTAAGCATCGGGCAAGTGCCAGGTTTGCTGGCGCTGCACCTGATTGACATACCCGGGCGGGTAGAAGTAGCCTCCGCTTGCTCCTTCAGGACTGGAGGCGACTTTCCCGTTTTCGCCCCACAGGTTGGCTTGTCCGACATCGTGATCGTCGGGAATCGCAATGGTAGGGCGATCCTTCATCACCTCGCGATATCGCATTCCGAATTCAATCCATCCGGCGGTGTGCTCGGTATGATGATAGGTCTGGTCCCCGGCGAAGAAGAGAATGTCCGGGTCGTGAAAGAGCAGGTTCTTCACGATATTTTCCCGCGGCCCGATCGTGTTGCTGCCATCGCACGAGAGACTCGCGATCACGATTTCATCTTTGTCCGCAGGATCACGCCGGATGAGCCCTTCGAACATCGCCTCTTCCCCATGGCGCACCCGGTAGGGCAGATCGACCGATCCGTCCCAGTCTTCGATGCGAAAATGGGCGCTCCAGCCGGGATAGAGAACCTCGGTCTTGGCTGCTTCGCGCCACGTTTCCCCGTCGCGGAACTCAAGCCGGACTTCGCGCACTTCATCATCGTATAGCGGAAACAGTTGGGCCGAAAGTTTCAACACCGCACGGTCCTGGGTATACAGCGCGAAAGCTACGACCTCATCCCGAGGCACGAGCAAATTATAATAGCGCTTCTTTCCCTTTTTTCCCTCCGTGGCGACTTCCTCTTCCGCCGAAAGAGGGGGCTGATTGGTGCCTGCCTTCCACCATTCACCGGTAGAAGTGGTTTCGAGCATGGGAAACTCCTCTCCGAATGGTTGGGCAGAAAGGACTCCTAACGAGGCACCCAGGAAACCAAATGCGAGAATGAGACGAAGAATACGCAGGGGGGGTGGTAACCAGACCATGGCCCGGATGTTAGCATTCTCGAAGACCGTTGGCAAGTCCATCCCCCGTGGAAGGCCGCACTCACTCACCCGCCTTCACCGTTCGATCAGAAATCTCTTCGCCTTCACCCAGCAGATGTTTGCCGAGATAGGACGCAACCGCTTCGTCAACCGACTTGCCAAATCCCTTGCCGTGACCCCCGCCCTCGACCGTGATGAAAGTTACCGGGACTCCCGCAGCCTCCAGCCGCTTTTCATAGTCGACCGACTGTGGATAGGGAACCATCGGATCCTCTGAACCATGCACGATGAGATGCGGGGCGTCGTCGGCGGTGACGTGCTCGATCGGCGAGGCATTCCTGGCAAGATCAGGATGCTCCTGAAGGGTTCCACCAATCAGTTTGGATTCGGGGGAAGTGGGCGCATTGTGATCGAGCGTGCTCGCGTGGTCGCCCATCGTCAGCATCTCCGTCGGTCCGAAAAAATCGAGCACACAACGCACTTTGCCGGACTGATCCAAGTGATCGCCGATCGTTCCTTCGAGTCCCTCCACGCCATTGGAGACTCCCAGCATGGCCACGAGATGCCCTCCTGCCGACGTTCCCCACACGGCGATCCGCTCGGGATCGAGTCCATATTCCGCAGCGTGAGCTTTGATCCAACGAATCGCCGCCTTGCAATCGTGGATTTGTGAGGGCCACTGGGCCTCTCCACTGAGTCGATATCCGATCGAAGCCCCCGCATACTTCCCACTGGCAACCAACTGGCCCACTTTGCCTCCTCCACCGGATTTCTCGCCGCTCTGCCAACCACCGCCGTGGATAAACACGACCACCGGAAGCGGATCCTCGCCGACGGGTTTCTCCGGAAGATAGAGGTCCAGCATCTGGCGCGGATTACCCGTCGCGGCGTAGTCGAGATCTGCCAACTTCTTGACGCCTTCGGGACTTCCGCCGGCCCCGGAAGGACGAGTTCCCGGCGACGGGGCGCGCCCGCCTTTGGCATCCTCTTCCCGCGAAATGAATCCGTCAGCATTCCCGTCGAATCGTTTGAAGTTCGCCTGAAGACCTGGAGGCAATTCCTCAAGAACGAGTTTGTCATCACCGTTTTTATCCCAGCGATCAAACCTAGACTGAGCAGGCGATTGTGAGGAGACGAAACTCGGGAAAGCAGCGAAGATGCAGCAGAACGGAACAACGATAAGAGAATGCATGAATCGTAGAACCTCCCCATCCTGGAAAAGTTGCGACCTGGATAAAACATCCGAATTCGGAGTGCGCCCAACCTACCCACCGCTTGGCTCAGGAAGCGAAGGCAGCCACCGCGCCGCCGAGTGCTGCGGCGAGTTCGGGATCGGTGACGCCGAGTCCCGGGGAAAAATTGTCGTAGAATGAAGGCAGGCTGAAGAATGCTTTCAGATCCGCCCCCATGCGGGGAAAGGTCGCCTTGGCGGCTTCCATCACGGAGGCTCCGCCTCTCGCGCCGGGGGAGGTGGACAACAGGAGCATCGGCTTCCCGGCCCAGACTTTGCCGTCCATCCGCGAGACCCAATCGTAAAGATTCTTGAAAGCGGCACTGTAGGAGCCATTGTGCTCGGCGAGAGAGACGATGATCGCGTCATGCGAGACGATCAGATCTTTGAACGCTTTCGCATCGGCGGGAACCCCGTGCCCCTCCTCTTCGTCCATGCTGTAGATCGGTAGTGTGAACTGTCGGAGGTCGAGTTCAGTCACCTCCGCTCCAGGAATCGTTCCCGCGACAAAGTGAGCGAACTGGCGGTTGATCGATTGGGAGCTCGTCGAGGCTCCGAAGGCGAGTATTTTCATGAACAAATGGTATTCCGCAAACAAGACGACTCGCCGCTGCAGTTCTGTAGCACCGATCAGGGGCCTTTTCGACTACCGATAACGCAAGCTTGCGAGAACTCCCATGGCGCGAGCGCGCCGCTAGGAACGTCTCGCCGAGGCGTCCGTCGCAGAGCCTCCGGCCGCAGAACTCCCGCCCCCGCTACCTCATCCGCGCTCCTTGCAAACGACTGGTCAGGCTTTAGATTCTCTGCTCCCCGTATTTCTCAAGGCTCGTCCCGGCACTGAGACTTCATCATGGACGACTGGTATCTCATCGCTTCAACCTTGGTGTTCCTCGGCGGCTTCGGCCTCGCGGTGGCATCCTTGCGCTCGGGGCGCCCGCACGGAGGACGCCTCCACATCGGGCTGGCCATCGTCGGGGTGATTCTGCAAAGCCTCTTCCTGAAAGAGCGGGGGGAACTCCACGGGAGGTGTCCTATTACCAACGGGGCGGAGGTTCTCGTGTTTGTGAGCTGGAGCATCGTGCTGTTTTATTTGATTCTAGGTCGCGCCTTCCGGCTCTCCCTCCTCGGCATCTTCACGATGCCGATGGTCTTCCTTTTCCAGACGACGGCCCTCGTCCTCCTGGCCATCGCCGATCCGGGACCGCGTCCCAGCAGCACCATGGATCCGTGGCTGGAACTGCACGCGGCGATGTCGCTGCTCGCCTATGGGGCCTTCGGCCTCGGTGCCGTTGCCGGAGTCATGTATCTGGTGCAGGACCGCCAACTAAAGAGCCACCACCTGGGCAAGCTTTTTTACCGATTGCCGCCGATTCGTTATCTCGTCGATGCGCTCTTTCGCCTCATTCTGATCGGCACGGCTATGCTGACGGTTGGCATAGTTGCGGCCTTTTTCATGCAGCAGTGGCCGGGAGTCGTTCATCTCGCCATACCGGGTGCCGTTTGGTTGCTTTACACCGGGTTGCTGCTCTGGCAGATGGCTCGCCCCCTGTCGCCCAAACGCTTTTCTCTGTGGGGAATGGCGGCCTTTTGCTTCGCTCTCGCCACTCTTTTGGTCCTCTAACCCCTCGTCCCGGTGTCCCTTTTCTGTCTCGGCGTAAATCACAAGACGGCCCCCGTGGAGGTCCGTGAGAGACTCGCATTTCCAGAGAAAGCGGTCCCGCAACATCTTGCCGAGATCTGCGCTCTCTCCCCTGTCGATGAGGCGGTGGTGCTCTCGACCTGCAACCGAGTGGAGATCTACGGCGCGGCTAACTCGTTCGCCGCAGCTTGCGATGCCCTGACTACGTATCTCGAGGACCACTTCGCGGTGGCCCCGGGGGAAGTGGAATTCTATCGCCACGAAGGGGCCTACGCCGCGCAGCATCTCTTCGAGGTCGCCAGCGGCTTGGACTCGATGGTGCTCGGCGAGACCGAGATCTTTGGTCAGATCAAGAAGGCTTATGCCCTCGCCCAGACCAGCGGCACGACCGCCCGTCGCATGAACAAGCTGTTCCAGCAATCCTTTTCCGTAGGAAAGCTGGTCCGCAGTTCGACCCAGATCCAACAGGGATCAACCTCCATCGGTTCCGCAGCAGTGGATCTGGCCGAGAAGATCTTCGGCCAACTGGACGGCTGCCGGGTCATGATCATCGGCGCCGGGGAAATGAGCCGGACCACCGCCCAGAGTCTGCGCTCCCGCGGGGCCGCCAGCTTGATTGTCTCGAACCGAAGCCATGACAAAGCCGTCGAGCTCGCCGCAGAACTGGAGGGTGAGGCGGTCCGCTTTGACGACTGGGAAGAACATCTCGCTCGTGTCGATATCGTGGTCTCCTCGACGGCTGCGCCACACGCCGTGGTGAAACACGAGATGATCTCCCGGGCCATGCAGCAGCGCCGCGGGAAATCCCTTTTCCTGATCGACATTGCGGTGCCTCGCGATATCGAAGAAGAAGTGAACAGCATCGAAAACGTCTATCTTTTTAACATCGACCAACTTCAACAAATCGCCGATGAAGGTCGCGAGCGCCGCGAACGCCAAATCGAAACTTGCCGGGAGGTGATCGCCGCGTTTCTTGCGGAAAAAGGCATCGAAGCCCTCGCGGAACGCCCTGCCCGGCCGACCCTCTCTCCTCACGGTGATGCCAGCGACGCGGCCTCCCATCCCCTCCCCTCTGCATGACTCGTCCTCTCGTTCTCGGCACTCGCGGCAGCGAACTGGCCCTCGCCCAAGCCCACCTCACCGAAGCCGCCCTCGCAGAAGCAGGATACCCGGTTCGAATCGAGGTCATTCAAACGATCGGCGATAAACGCCCCGACCTGAACCTGAGCGAATTCAGCCAGGGGGAGAATCCGGTCGCGGACAAAGGCATCTTCACCAAGGAACTGGAGGAGGCTCTCCTCCGCCGCGACATCGACTTCGCCGTGCACAGCCTGAAAGACGTGCCCACCGTGCTCGGTCCTGAATTCGAAATCTGCGCGACCCTTCCTCGCGCCGATATCGCCGACGTCTTTCTCACCACTCAACAGGGTTGGTTCCCCGACCTAACCCTATTAGGTGGGCGCACCATCGCCACCAGTGCCGTGCGGCGGGCAAGGCAACTGCGCTGGCTCAGTCCGCAGGTCAACGTCGTCGATATCCGCGGGAATGTGCCCACCCGCATCCGTAAACTGATTGCCTCGGAGGAATGGGATGGCACCCTGCTCGCTCGGGCCGGTCTGGAGCGACTCGGGATTTATACACCTGGGCAGGACCACTTTGAGTTCGAAGGAGCGACCGTGCAGGCTCTCGAATTGCCCTTGCTCGACTTCCTCCCCGCCGCCGGCCAGGGTGCCGTTGGCATGGAAATTCTTCGCGACAACGATACCGCTCGCCAGGCCCTCGCGGCGATCAACCATGGCCGGACCTTCACCCGCGTCACCGCCGAGCGGGCCTTCCTCCACGCCCTCAAAGCCGGCTGCCAGACTCCCGTGGGAGCGCACACCTGGTTTGAAAGCGGTGAGTCCATCCTTGCCATGGCGGTGCGGGTGTTCAATGAAGCGGCTCCGGAAGCCGAGCCTTTCATCGCCGAAGTGCGCGGTCCCGCCGACGCACCCACCGGACTCGCCGATCAACTCATGGCCCTGATGGCCGTTCCTCTCTTCTAAAGTCTCCACCCCGCAACACACCTTCGTCCTCGAAACTTGTAGCTGACCTCACTGAGGTCGGTCGTGCGCCACAACTCATCCACCCCGACCTCAGTGAGGGCGGCTACAAGGTCGGCGCTGACCCAATTCTTCCTCCTAACATGGCAAAAAGACCTTCCTCCAAACCCGGCATCTGTTACCTCGTCGGAGCCGGCCCCGGCGATCCGGGCCTCATGACGCTGCGCGGCAAGGAGTGCATCGAAGCCGCCGATGTGATCGTTTACGACTACCTTTCAAATCCAGTGTTTCTGCAATGGGCCCGACCCGACGCCGAACTCATCTACGCGGGGAAGAAATCGAAAGACCACGCCATTCCTCAAGGCGGCATCAACGAGTTGCTCGTCAGCAAAGCCAAAGAGGGGAAAATCGTCACCCGGCTCAAAGGCGGCGATCCCCTCATCTTCGGGCGCGGCGGGGAGGAGGCACAGGAGCTCTATGAGGCCGGCATCCCATTTGAACTCGTCCCCGGCATCAGCTCCTCCATCGCAGGTCCCGCTTACGCCGGCATTCCCGTAACCCACCGGGACCATTGCTCACAGCTCACCATTTTCACCGGCCACGAGGACCCTACCAAAACCGAATCCTCGCTCGACTACGCGCATCTTGCCCGCACCCCGGGCACCAAAGTCATGCTCATGGGTGTCGAGCGCCTTGGCGTCATCACCAGCGAACTGGTGAAGGCAGGAGCGGATCCAGCGATGCCCGTCGCCCTGGTGCGCTGGGCCACGACCGGCCGTCAGCGCACCCTCACCGGGACCCTCGGAACCATCGCCGCCTTGGCGGAGAAGGCCAAATTTGAAGCGCCCGCCGTCGCGATATTTGGCTCGGTGGTGGAATGCCGCGAACAGCTCAACTGGTTTGAAAAACGGCCACTTTTCGGCAAGCGGGTCGTGGTGACCCGCACCCGCGCCCAGTCGAGCAAACTCGTCCACGACCTCCGCAATCTCGGGGCGGACGTCATGGAGTTGCCCACCATCCGGATCGAGCGATCCTCGGGTGAAGACCTCGTCGAGTTCGCCCGCATGGTTACCGACGCCCATACTTACGAGTGGATCATCTTTACCAGCCCCAATGCGGTTGAGTATTTCTTCGATGCCTATTACAAGCTGCGCACCGACGCCCGCGAGATCGGCGGAGCGCGCTTCGCCGTGGTGGGGCCAGGAACCGCCGCCAAGTTGGCTGAGTATCACATCGGCACTGATCTGATGCCCAAAAAGCACGTCGCCGAGGAAATGGTGGCTACCTTCCAGAGCGAAGTCGGGTCCATTGAAAATACCACCATGCTCTGGGTCCGCGCCAAAGATGCCGGCAAAGAAATGTCCGCCGGACTCCACGCCGCTGGTGTCATCCTGGACGAGGCCATCGCCTACCAGACGGTCGGCGAGACCAGCGACCCCACCGGAGCGGTCGCCCGCTTCCGCGAGGAGGGCGCCGACATCATCACCTTCACCAGCGCCTCGACTGTGGAATGTTTCCTCGATCTCGGTCTCGACATTCCCGACGAAACCGCCATCGCCAGCATTGGACCGGTGACGTCAGAGGCTCTTGTCGAAAATGGTTACCAGCCGCATCGCGAAGCCAAGACCCACGACATCCCCGGCCTCGTAGCCGCTGTCGTGGCGTTGGCAAAGAAATGAGTGAAATGCCCGGCTTCTGAGCTTGGGATGCATCGTTGCGGCGACATGATCATGATGCCCCCTTACAAATTGCGCGTCGATACGGGAGGGACCTTTACAGACTGCTGGGGACTGTCACCCAAACCGGGGGCATCACCAAAGCTCGTGAAAGTGCTCTCTTCGGGGCGTTTGCGGCTGGCGGTAGAGGACTGGCTCTCACCACGTAAACTCCGCATCGCGATTCCTCCATCGTGGGAGCTCAGTGACTCCTTTTTCACCGGATACAAACTCGGCGCCGGAGAGAGCGATGCCCTGGTCCTCTCCCACGAGGCATCCGATCAGATCCTAACACTCTCACGCGATGTGACTTCCACCGAGTCGATCGATCTCTTCACCCGTGAGGAAGCACCCGTCCTCGGGGCTCGCATTCTTACAGGCACGCGCCTTGATGATGTATTTCCAGCACTCGACTTCCGGCTCGCGACAACGAGGGGAACGAATGCCTTGCTTGAGCGCAAAGGAGCTCCCTTGGCTTTTTTCACGACCCGTGGCTTCGCCGACCTGCTGGTGATCCGCGATCAACGGCGGCCTGATCTGTTCGCCTTGCAGCATCATCGTCCGGCTCCACTTTTTTCCGAAGTTGTGGAAGTCGGAGGGCGACTCGCAGCGGACGGTTCCGTCCTTGAGGAACTCGTGCTCGATGATGCCTTCGACGCCACGGTTCGGGCGATGCTGGATCGGGGGATTCGTGTGGCGGCGGTGGCATTGCTGCACAGTTATCGCGAGCCATCCCATGAGTTGATTCTGCAAAGGCGACTCCTCGACCTGGGCATGGACCATGTCTCAGTCAGTTCGGACCTCGCTCCTCTGATCAAACTCCTGCCCAGAGCCGAGACAGCGGTGATCAATGCCTATCTGCAACCCATCATGGCAGGCTTTCTCGGACAGATCGCGACCTCTCTCGGGGTGGGCCAAGATACGGACACCTCGCTGATGACGATGACTTCGGCGGGCGGTCTCGAACCGGTTTCGACCTATTGCCCGAAGGACTCGCTTCTCTCGGGTCCCGCCGGCGGGGTCTCGGGGGCGGCATCCGTGGCGGAAGAATTGGGCTTCCCCCGCGTCCTGACCTTCGACATGGGAGGCACCAGCACCGATGTGGCGAGATATGATCATGGCTTTCAATACCGCTTCTCCCAGGTGGTCGGTGATGCCACCCTCCTCTCGCCCGGATTGAAGATTGAAACCGTCGCGGCTGGGGGTGGCTCGATCTGTCGCTGGGAGGATGGTCGTCTGCGCGTCGGCCCCGAATCGGCAGGAGCGGATCCCGGACCGGCCTGTTACGGACGCGGGGGGCCGCTCACCATCACGGATGTAAACCTGCTGCTCGGACGAATCGACCCGGAGAATTTCGGCATTCCGCTGACGCCGACCACCCTGGCAGCGGCCCAAAGCGCGGCGCTGGATCTTCAGCGTGTATCGGGTCATGGAGAAAGCGGGACCAAACCCGACCCCACTTTTCTCTCCGGGTTGCTCGAGCTCGCGGTCGAGCAGATGGCCGACGCCATCCGCACGATTTCGATTCGCGACGGAGCTGATCCGGCTGAGTATGCCTTGCTGGCCTTCGGAGGGGCCGGACCGCTCCATGCCTGCGACATCGCCGAGCGGCTCGGAATCCATACCATCCTTGTCCCGGCAGAAGCAGGACTGCTCAGCGCCTACGGACTCGATCAAGCCGGCCTGGAGCGCTTCGCCGAGCGACAGGTCAACGCCGGTCTCGATGATCCTTCACTGCCGGCCATCGCGGAAGCGATCACTCAAGAAGCTCTCGAGAAACTGCACCACGTCGGCGGCGCCGCTGGCGGCATCACCCGCCGGGTCGCTGAGTTGCGTCTCGCCGGACAGGACTCCACCTTAAGCCTGACATTCACCGAACTTTCCCAACTCGGGTTGCTCTTCGCCGAAGCCTACACCGGCACGTATGGATACGCTCCCCCGACGGACCGAAGCATCGAAGTGGTCAGTCTGCACATGATCGCCGGGACGGGCCGGGCCGCGCCGAGAGGTGCCGACCGAACAGGGTATGGTGTGGGACCCAACCCTATTCAGTCCGTGTCAGGATCCGGCTTCCTGGATCGAGCCGTCCTCTCCCGAGACGATCAGGCACAGGGCCCGGTCGTGATCCAGGATCGCTTCAGTACTTTTTTTCTCAAAGCCGACTGGAGTGCCACGGTGGCCGGGAATGGCGCACTCGTCGCCACCCGAACAGCGGCCTCTGACGCCGCCAAAAACAGCGACCGTCCGCTCGCGATCACGCGCGAGCTCTTCCGCCATCGCTTCGATCACCTCGTCACCGAGATGGGCACGATGCTGCATCGCACCGCGATCTCGACGAATGTGAAGGAGCGGGCCGACTATTCCTGCGCCCTCCTCGACGGCGCGGGGGAATTGATCTCCAGCGCCCCTCACATTCCCGTGCACCTCGGCGCTCTTGGTATGTGTGTCAGGATGGTTCGCGAAAGGATTGAAATGCGCCCCGGCGACGCCATCGTGACGAATCATCCGGCCGTCGGCGGATCGCATTTACCGGATGTCACCGTCATCACTCCGGTCTTCGCACCAGGGGAATCTAATCCGCTCGCCTATCTCGCGAACCGGGCGCATCATGCCGAAATCGGTGGAATCACTCCCGGATCGATGCCCCCGGCGGCACAATGCCTCGCGGAGGAGGGAGTGGTCATCGCTCCGCGTCATCTTCTGCGTAGCGGTGCCTCGTGTTTTGATGAGGTGGCGAACCTTCTGCAAAGCGGCCCCTACCCGACCCGCAGATTGGCGGATAATCTGGCCGATCTCCATGCCCAACTCGCGGCGAATCATCGGGGACAGGCCCTCCTCGAAAGCCTCCTCAACGAGGTGGGTGCCGACATCGTGCGGGAGCAACTCCGCCATCTCAAAGAGGGCAGTCTCACGGCGCTGAGCGAGCATCTTGCCACGAGTGACTTTGCCATCGGTGAAGCGATTGAAACGCTCGACGACAGTACGGAGATTCAGGTGCGCTTGGAGAATACGAACGGTCGTTTGCTCATCGACTTCACCGGCACTGCGGCGGCTCATCCGGGCAACCTCCACGCCACCCCCGCCATCGTGCAAAGCGCGATCCTCTACGTGCTGCGCCTCTGGACGCAAAGCCCGGTCCCGCTCAATGAGGGCCTGCTTGCCTCGGTCGATATCGTGTTACCGGAGTGCTTTCTGAATCCCCGCTTTTCTGAGGATCCGACTCGATCGCCCGCCGTCGTTGGAGGCAATGTCGAGACCAGCCAACGCCTCGTCGATGCCCTGCTCCGGGCCCTCGGGGTGCAGGCTTGCTCGCAGGGCACGATGAATAATTTTCTCTTCGGCGATGATTCCTTCGGTTACTACGAGACCATTTGCGGCGGTTCCGGGGCCGGATCGGGGTATCACGGCAGCAGCGGGTTGCACACCCACATGACCAACACTGCGATTACCGATCCCGAGATTCTGGAGCAGCGTTACCCGATTCGATTGCATCGTTTTAGCTTGCGGTCCGGTTCCGGTGGGGCGGGAAGGTGGCGTGGCGGTGAGGGAGTCATCCGCGAAGTGGAGTTCTTACAGCCCCTACAAGTGTCGCTCCTGACCCAGCATCGCGTCGTTGCTCCCTATGGGATGGACGGCGGCGGATCGGCTGACCTCGGTCGGCAAACGCTCAACGGCAAGACATTGCCGGGTATCGTGGCCTTTGCGGTAGCACCGGGGGATCGTTTGGTCATCGAGACTCCCGGTGGTGGTGGATTTGGCACTTGATCGGGCGAGGCGATCAAAAATAATCGTCATCCAGGCGTTGACCCGGACTTTACCTGGGCTCGGTTTTCACGTTTCTTTGCGTCATGTCATTTCGCCTTGCCCGGATTTCGTGCCTGCTGTTCGTGTTCACCGGGGGGTATATCCACCAAGCCCAAGCCCAGGCCGATTACCGACGCTATTTCGACGAAGACAAGCTCCCGCAGGTCCGCGAGATTTTCGAAGGGGGGCGCTGCGATCTCGTCGTCCAGATCTGTGACTACGCTTTGCAGCGCGGCCAACCTTCCTGGGAGTGGCGCACGTTCCGCTTCGAAGCCCTCGCCGGGGTGGGGCGCTATGAAGAAGCCATCGCCGAAGCGACCGAGACGACCACGCTCTTCCGCAGTGAACTTGGGGCACTTCTTCGTGCCTATGCCTTGTTCGATCAACTCGGGGAAAAGGGTGAAGCCAAGCGGATCCTCGCCGACATCAATCTCGCAGCAACGGCGGTCCCCAAGCGCGACCGAACGGCACTTGATCTCGTGCATCTCGGTCAGGCGGCCCTCGTGCTGGGGGCGGACCCCGCCACAGTGCTCGAACAATATTATGACCTCGCCAAGGCTTCCCCGCCGAAAGGAAAAACACCCGCTCCCGGAGTGCTCGAAGCATTTTTGGCAACCGGTGAACTCGCCCTAAGCAAAGACGATTTCGCGAGGGCCGGGGCGGCCTACCAGTCCGCCGCAGAGTTGGCTCCCGAGGACGCCCGGGTGCTTTACGGCCTGGCCTGCGCCTTCCTTCCGAGTGATCGCGAAACAGGCAATGAGTTTTTGCAAAAGCTTCTCAGTGAATACCCGATGCATCAAGGTGCACTGCTCCATCTCGTCGAGCAGCGCATCAACTTCGAGCGTTATGAGGAAGCGCGTGGCTTGCTCGAAGAGGTGGAGTCGATGAATCCGCGCTCCCCTGAAGCCGCCGCCTATCGTGCGGTGCTGGCATCGCTGGAACGCAATGACGAGGCCGGATTCAACAAAGCCCGTGACTCGGCTCTTTCCGTCTGGAAAAACAATCCGGCGGTTGATTCACTGATCGGACGCGTGCTCTCCCGCAAATACCGCTTCCGTGAAGGGGCGGCCAGCCAGCAGCGTGCTCTCGCCTTCGATCCCGACTACCTGCCTGCCAAGCTCGAACTGGCGATCAACTACCTCCGCCTCGGCGAGCTCGACAAAGCGTGGCCGCTCGCCCGCGAAGTGGGAGCCGCCGATCCCTACAACACCCTTGCCTACAATCTCGAAACGCTGGAAAAGGAGATCGCGAAATACGCAAGGATCGAGTCCCCCGAGTTTCTCATCCTGCTTCCACCGAATGAAGCCGCCATCTTCGGAGATCGCGCCCTAGCCTTGCTGACTGAGGCAAGCAAGGTTCTTGGTGAAAAGTATGGACTGAAAATCGATCATCGCACTCAGGTCGAATTTTATCCCGATCAGCAGGATTTCGCGATCCGCTCCTTCGGTGAACTCGGCGGCCAGGGCCTGCTCGGAGTCTGCTCCGGAACGGTCGTGACGATGAACAGCCCGGGCAGCATGACCGCCAAACGGAGCAACTGGGAAGCGACCCTCTGGCACGAATATTGTCACGTCGTCACCCTCACCGCCACGGCCAACAAAATGCCGCGTTGGCTCAGTGAAGGGATCTCCGTCTATGAAGAGCGGCAGCGGCAGAACAATTGGGGGCAGGACATGACGCCGGACTATCGCCGACGCATCCTTGAACAAGATGATGGCCTGACCCCCATCGGCGACATGAGCCAGGCTTTTTTTGGGGCGAAGGACGGAGAGGACATCTTGTTCGCTTATTACCAGTCCATGCTCGTGGTGGAGTATATCGTTTCTCAATACGGTCTTGAGTCCCTCCGAAATGTGCTCGCCGATCTAGGGGACGGGGTTCTTATCAATGACGCCCTCGCCCGCCATACCGCGCCGATCGACGAGTTGGATAGAGCCTTTGTTGCCGCCACCCGGAACCGAGCAGAGGCCTACGGCGCGGGTCTCGACTGGACCATTCCCGAACCCGGTGAAGTCAATCCCCTGAGCTTCCTGGCCCTCGCCAATTATCTCAAAAAGCATCCAACGAACTTCTGGGCACATCAAAACCATTGCACGCATTTGGTGGCCTTGGAACGCTGGGAGGAACTCGTGACCGGGGCAAAGGACCTGATCGCGCTGCTGCCGGAGCATGCCGGCTCCGACAACGGATACGCCTTCGCCGCACTGGCCCATCGCGAACTCGGGCAACTTGAGTTGGAAGAAGAACATCTCGAGAAGCTCGCCGAACTCTCCGCAGAAGCCCTCAGTGCTTATCGGCAGTTGCTGGATCGACATCTGGAGACCCAGAACTGGGCCGAAGTCCTCCGCGACGCGTCCCGCGCGGAGGCAATCAATCCCTTCCTTGATCGGATTCACTATTGCCGAGGCTGTGCCCACGAAGCCCTTGGGGAAACCTCCCTCGCAACAGCCGCGTTCGAGAAGGTCCTCCTTCTTAAGCCCATCAACCCTGCGGAAACGCGGCTGCGGCTCTCGCGACTGCTCGCTCCGACGGATCCCACCCGCAGCAAAAGGCTCCTCCTCGACGCTCTCGCCGATGCTCCACGATATCGGGAAGCCCATGCGCTCCTGCTTGAGACGGCCCCTGAGCCGCCCCGTTGATGGCCGTGCGATAAACCGTCACCCCCTTAACCAATCCCGCCCCAGCGCGATCATTTCCCGAAGCGACTCGA
>Ga0105044_10000691_pt1 | contig 42515 bp, 39 predicted proteins | sample MAT01_FD_78092 | JGI IMG/M metagenome (GOLD analysis project Ga0105044, IMG submission 78092) | Freshwater microbial communities from Lake Fryxell liftoff mats and glacier meltwater in Antarctica - MAT-01 | ecosystem: Environmental > Aquatic > Freshwater > Ice > Liftoff microbial mat | place...
AGAGGCCCGTGGCCCGCGATATGGTGAACATCTATGTGCCGCAGCAAGAAAGGCGGGGGGAGGGGGTGGTCGCCGCCCCCCCCCCCCCCGGCGGACCGGCGCGGGCCGCAGCATTGGTGGCACAACTGATCGCGGCAGGGGTGACGAAATACAATCTGGGCGGCGGCGTGCCCGACCTGCCAGTTGGCTACCGCATTCTGGTGCCGGGGCAGGTCGAGGATGACGCGTCGATCAGGTTGGGCGCGGGGGAGGTGCGCGACAATCTGGGGTTGTTGCGGGCGGTGCGGGCGGCGCATCCGCACGCCGTGGTGATCTACAAGCCCCATCCGGATGTCGAGGCGGGTTTGCGGATCGGCTCTGTGGCGACGCAAGATCTGGCGGGTCTGGCCGATGTGGTGGCACGTGATGCCGATCCGCTGGCCCTGATCGGGTCGGTTGACGCGGTGTGGACGATGACCTCGCTGTTGGGGTTCGAGGCGCTGTTGCGCGGCACGCCGGTGACATGTCTTGGCGCGCCGTTCTATTCCGGCTGGGGGTTGACGACCGATCTGGGCCCGGTGCCCGCGCGACGGCTGGCCGTCGCAGGACAGCCCCGCCCCGGGCTGCTGCAGGTGGCCCACGCCGCGCTGATTGCCTATCCACGGTACTTCGACCCGGTCAGCCGCCGCCCCTGTCCGCCCGAGGTTGCGCTGACGCGTCTGGCGACCGGCAACGTTCCGGGCGGCGGACTGGCACTGCGCCTGTTGGCCAAGGTGCAGGGCCGGCTGGCCAGCCATACCCGGCTGTGGCGCGGTCAGTAAATATAGCGGATCTGTTCGGTCCAGTACCGCTCCATCCGCTTCAGCGACTGGTTGGTGTTCTCCATGCCTTCGGGGTCGATCAGACCGCGCTTGCTCAGCCCCTCGGCGTGGCGGGCAAACAGATCGGACAACTGCCCCCGCACCCGGCGCCCCTTTTCGGTCAGACGCACCCGCACGGACCTGCGGTCGATCTCGGACCGCTGATGGTGCATGTAACCGAGCTCGACCAGCTTTTTCAGGTTATAGCTGACATTGGAACCCTGATAATAGCCGCGCGATTTCAACTCGCCGGCCGTCACCTCGTTGTCGCCCACATTGAACAACAACAGCGCCTGCACCGAGTTGATTTCCAGAATTCCCAACCTCTCGAACTCATCCTTGACGACATCCAGCAGCAGCCGGTGCAGTCGCTCGACCAGCGCCAGGCTGTCGAGGTAGCCGGACATGAACGCCTTTTGCGAACCATCCAGCAGGGGGGCGTGAACTGTCATGCGTCGTCTCCACGAACCGAAACTTCAGCACAGAGTCGGCACAAAACGCAAACATACCGTAAACACGCCAAAGATTAGCTGCGATTTTACGCAGATTGCCCCGCAACCCGCCGTGCGCGGGCAAAGGCCCCGATCCGGCCGATCAGTCCGGCCAGCGATTCGGGTGCCGCCGCCTGCCCCAGAACCCAGGGCAACAGATCCTGGTCATTTTCGTCCAGCAGGCGGTCATAGGCGTCCAGCGTGTCCGCCGCCAACCCGGCCAGATGCGCGTCCGCGAATGGGCCGAGGATCAGGTCCATCTCCTTGGTCCCACGCCGCCAACTGCGCATCGACATCCGTTTCAGGCGCGCCTCTGCCGTTTCGGTCATGCCGCCTCCGCGATCAGAACACGGCGCATCCGCTGTTCCAGTTGGGCGATATCGTTTGCAAGATCAGCGGCTTGCGCCTTGAACCGCGTCAGATCGGACAGGGCGGCGCTTAGCGAGGCATCTTGGGGCGTCCCTTCGAGCGAAGCTTTCAGACCATCCCCCTGGCCGATCAACAGCCAGGTGAGCGACACATTCAGCATGCCCGCCAACATCTGCAGCCGGTTTGCCCGGGGTTCGACCTGATCCTCTACCCGGTGTTGCAGGGTTTTCAGCCGCACACCCAAGGTTCGGGCCAGATCGGGTTGCGTCATGCCTGCCGCCTCGCGTGCGCCGGTCAACCGGTCGCCGAACGTCCCGGTTTCCGCGCTGAACCGACGCTGCTCTGCCGTTTCTGCCATCGCACCTCTCCTGTACGGGATATCGCTTGATCGTCCGATCGCGCAACCCTAAGAGAAACAGCCGCCGATCGCAAACTTGTGGGAGCCGTTTCATGGCCTTTCTGTCCGACACCCTGGCCCGGGTGAAACCATCACCGACGATTGCCGTCAGCACCAAGGCCGCCGAATTGACGTCCGCAGGGCGCGACATCATCGGGCTCGGGGCCGGCGAGCCGGATTTCGACACACCGCAGAACATCAAGGACGCTGCCAAACGGGCGATCGACGCGGGAAAGACCAAGTATACGGCGGTCGATGGCATTCCCGAACTGAAAGCCGCGATCTGTGCGAAATTCCTGCGCGAGAACGGGCTGACCTACACGCCGTCGCAGGTGAGCGTGGGCACCGGCGGCAAGCAGATCCTGTACAACGCGCTGATGGCGACCTGCAATCCGGGGGACGAGGTGATCATTCCCGCCCCCTATTGGGTCAGCTACCCGGACATGGTCCTGCTGGCGGGCGGCACGCCGGTGCCAGTGGTCGCAGGCATCGACACCGGCTTCAAGATCACCCCCGCGCAACTCGACGCGGCCATCACACCAAAGACCAAATGGTTCATCTTCAACTCGCCCTCGAACCCCACGGGGGCTGGCTATACCCGCGCCGAGTTGCGCGGGCTGTGCGATGTGCTGCTGCGCCACCCCCATGTCTGGGTGATGACCGACGACATGTACGAGCATCTGGTGTTCGACGATTTCGTGTTCTGCACGCCGGCCGAAGTCGAACCCGCGCTTTATGACCGCACGCTGACCTGCAACGGTGTGTCCAAGGCCTATGCAATGACCGGCTGGCGTATTGGCTATGCGGCCGGTCCGGTGGCGCTGGTCAAGGCAATGGGCACGATCCAGTCGCAGTCGACCTCGAACCCCTCGTCGGTCAGCCAATATGCGGCGCTGGAGGCGTTGACCGGGCCGCAAGACTTTCTCGCGCCCAACCGCGCGCTGTTTCAGGGGCGGCGCGATCTGGTGGTGTCGATGCTGAACGCGGCGGAAGGCCTCACCTGCCCCAGGCCGGAGGGGGCGTTCTACGTCTACCCCGACATCTCGGGCTGCATCGGCAAGGCGACCCCGAAAGGCGTGGTGATCACCAATGACGAGGTGTTCGCGACCGCGCTGCTGGAAGAAACCGGTGTCGCCGTGGTGTTCGGCGCGGCCTTCGGTCTTTCGCCGAACTTCCGTGTCAGCTACGCTACGTCTGACGCGGTTCTGCGCGATGCCTGCACGCGCATTCAAAAGTTCTGCGCCTCGTTGATCTGAAAGGCCGCCATGAACGACCGCATCACCGCCAACCTGCCAAGCAAGGACTTTGACGCGACGGTCGGGTTTTATGGCAAGCTGGGGTTTGACGTGGGGTTCCGCAATGAAGACTGGCTGATCCTGGAGCGCGGCGCGCTGGAGGTGGAGTTCTTCCCCCACCCCACGGTCGATCCGCAGAACAGTTGGTTTTCGGCCTGTGTCCGGGTCGATGACATCGAAGGGCTGCTGACCGACTGGTTGCGCGTCGGCCTGCCGGCGGACCCAAAGGCCACCCCTCGATTGACCGGACTGTTCAAGCTGCCGGATGCGCCACGGATGTTTGCGCTGGTGGATGAAGACGGCTCGCTGTTGCGGGTTCTGGACAACAAGGACTGAGATGAGCGGCGAACTGCCGGAGTATTATTTCCGCATCCGCGACAATGGCGCGGTGGTATTTCGGGTCGATACCGAAAACCGCCAGCGCCGCATCGACATGGAAGAGATCGCGACGATCAACGTCAGGAACGGCAATATCAAGCCGCATGGCGAACGGGCGCTGACGACGGCCGACGGCGCCGCGATCCGCGATTGGCTGGCTGCCCGGGTCGATCTGCTCGCCCGGCGGGATATTGACGATATTTTCCGTGCGGTCGACCATATGAACCTGACGACGCAATGGGTGCAGACCAAGGCGACGGACGCCCAGTTGGAAGAAGTGACCGATACCTTGCTGCTGGCGATGCACGACCTGCGATCGGTTCTGGTGCGCAAGAAGGCAGATCGGCTGCTGAAGGACGAGGCGGCCGAATAGCGGGGACTTCCATTTGATCAAATTCCGCGCCATAACGCCGGGATTGTGCGATGGATGCCCCGATGACCGATCACCTGATTGCCGGCCTGGTGCCTGCCCGCCTTGCTGCCGTTGCCCGGCGTGAAGCGGCGCGGTTTGCGCACAGCCGGCCCCGATCCGCCGCAGCCATCGCGCGCGGGGCGGGGGTGTATCTGGACGGCGTGCCGATGCACTGGATGAAGGACTGGCCGATGCCGCATCTGGTGGTGGTGGCGCAGGCCTCGGGCGCGATGATCACCGATATCGACGGATTTGCGATCGACGATTTCTGTCTTGGCGATACCGGGTCGATGTTCGGGCATTCGCCTGCCCCGGTGGCCAAGGCCATCCGCGCGCAGGCCCGTGACGGGCTGACCACCATGCTGCCCTCCGGGGCGGCCTTCGAGGCCGGGCGGCTGTTGACAGAGGTGTTCGGCGACTATCTCTGGCAGATTGCCACCACGGCGACGGATGCCAACCGGTTCGCGTTGCGGGTGGCCCGCGCGGTGACGGGGCGGCCAAAGGTCATGGTGTTCAACGGCTGTTATCACGGCACCGTGGACGATATCTTTGTGACGCTGGAACAGGGGGTTACCGTCAACCGCCCCGGGCTTCTGGGTCAGGTGGCGGATCTTTCGCGGGTCGCCGTCTGCGTTGAGTTCAACGATCTGGCGGGGGTCGAGGCGGCGCTGGCCAAGGGCGACGTCGCGGCGATCCTGACCGAGCCTGTGATGACGAATTGCAGCATGGTGCTGCCCGCGCCCGGCTTTCTGGATGGCCTGCGGCGGCTGGCGAGCGCCGCGGGTGTCCTGTTGATCCATGATGAAACCCACACGATATCAACGGGTCCGGGTGGCTATACCGGGGTGCATGGGCTGGCGCCCGACATGTTCGTGGTCGGCAAATGCGTGGCGGGAGGGATGCCGGTGGGCGTCTGGGGGATGACGGCGCCCGTGGCCGAGCGGTATCTTGCGGTCAACGCGGGCCGCGCCTCGGGGCATTCGGGGATGGGGACCACGCTGTCGGCCAATCCGATGCAGTTCGCCTGTCTGGTGGCGACGCTGCAGCATGTCATGACGCCAAAGGCCTATGCCCGGATGGAGGCAGGTGCGGTGCGTCTGGCGGCGGGCCTGCAGGATGTGATCACAAGGCGCAATCTGCCCTGGCACGTCGTGCGGGTCGGCGCACGGGTAGAGTTCGTTTGCGCCCCGGGCCCCCTGCGCAACGGCGCCGAGGCGATGCGGGCGCATCACCCGCCGGTCGAACGCGCCGTCCATCTGGGGCTTTTGAACCGCGGCAGTCTGATCGCGCCGTTTCACAACATGATGCTGATCAGCCCCGCCACCAAAGGGCGGCAGATCGACCGGCTGATCGCGGCGTTCGACGAGGTTCTGGGCGAATTGCAGGATCGAACATGACCGAACCGCCCTCCCCGTCGGGGTCCGTCGTGGCCGAGGCCGAGAAATTTCTGGCCGCCCACCCCGAGATCGAAGCCTTTGATATCGTTCTGCACGACTGCAACGGCATCGGGCGCGGCAAGATCATCCGGCGGCACGAGTTGCAGGCGTTCTATCGCAGCGGCCGGCTTTTGCCGATCTCGATCCTCGGCCTTGATATCTGCGGCGAGGATGTGCACGAAACCGGGCTGATCTGGGATCAGGGCGACGGCGACCTGCGGGCCTGGCCCGTTCCGGGCACGATTGCGGCGCTGCACGGCACGCAACCGCCGCGCGGCGAAGTGCTCATGTCGATGTACGGGCTGGACGGGTCGCCGATGACCTCGGACCCGCGGCATGCCCTGCAACGCCAGGTCGACGCGATGGCGGCGGACGGGCGCTATCCGGCCGGGGCGTTCGAACTGGAATTCTTCCTGCTGGAGAATGCCCGCGGGCCGGATGGCCGGGTGATGCCGGCGCGGGATGTGCTGGACGGACGGGCGTCGCGCAAGACCGAAGTCTATTCGGTGGACCATCTGCATGGCATGCTGCCGTTGTTTTCCGACATTTACGCAGGTGCCGCCAAAGCGGGGATCAAGGCTGAAACCGTGATCTCGGAATATGCGCCGGGGCAGTACGAGTTGACGCTGCACTACCGGACGGACGTGATGCGGGCGGCGGATGACCTGGTTCGGCTGAAGCGGATTGTGCGGGCGCAGGCGCGCAGCCACGGGGTGACCGCCTGTTTCATGGCCAAGCCGAACGAGGACCATGCAGGCTCGGGCATGCATCTTCATGTGTCGTTGCAGGATGCTGCGGGGCGGAATGTGTTTGTCGAGGCGGTCGAGGGGGTTTGGTCGGACAGCATTCTGCAGGCGCTTGGCGGGTTGCGGGCGACAATGGGCGAATCGATGCTGGTGTTCGCGCCGCACGCCAATTCGTGGCGGCGGTTCGCCAGCCAGTCCTATGCGCCGGTCAGTCCGACCTGGGGGGTGAACAACCGGTCCGTCGCGCTGCGCATTCCGGCAGGCGACCGCGCGGCGCGGCGGATCGAGCACCGGCCAGCCGGAGTGGATGCGAACCCGTATCTGGTGGCGGCGACGGTGTTGGCCGGGGTGCGGCACGGGATGGCGCTGGCCATTGATCCGGGACCCGAAACGGTGGGGAATGGCTATGTCGACGGGGCGGATGCGCCGGCGATCCCGGTCGATTGGCGCGGGGCGATCGAGGCGGCACGGGGATCGGCGTTTCTGAAAGCGGCCCTGGGCGCGGACATGCACCGGACTTTCGTCGCGGTGAAGGCCGCGGAATATGCCCGGGTGCAGCGGACGGTTTCGGAAGTGGATTTCGATCTGTATCTGCATACGGTCTGAGGATGGACGGGTTGCCTCGGACCCGACCAGCCGGGGGTTTCACACCCCCGGACCCCCGTGGGATATTTGTGCCAAGCTGAAAGGCAGGGACGGGGCTGGTCAGTCTGACCGGTGGCGGCATTCCCGGGGGCAAACCGGCTGGCCTGCCCGGATGGCCGCGGCGATCAGCGCCGGGGTGCGGCGGTCGAGGCCGAGGGCGGGCAGCAGGTGCCCCTGAAAGCCTGCGGTCTGCAGGGCGGCGGGGATGTCTTCGGTGACGTGGCCGCCGGCCGCGGCGAAGAACGGCAGGCACAGCGACCGGCGGCCGCAGCCGCTGGCCTGCGCCAGCGCCGGGGTCTGGTCGATGAAAGCGGCTGTCGCCCGTCCGACGCCGGTTTCGGTCTGGATGCGGCGGGCGACGAGGCGGGCGATGTCCGACGGGACCGGGCTTTTGAACGAACCGTGGGCGGCGAGGATCAAAGTGGTATCGGCCGGCGCGAGGGCGTGGGTCGTCATTGCCTCTCGGGTGACGGTGACGGCGAGGGCGTGCAGGGCGGGGTCGCAGCCGAAGGGTTCAAGGACATGCCAGCCGGCCGCGCCGGCCTCGGCCAGTCGGGCAGGCAGATGCACGCGGGTGAACCAGCCGCCGGCCATGAACAGCGGATAGGCGCGGCCTGTCGGACCCTGGGTGGCGCGGGCGAGAGCGCCGGGTTCGGCGAGCGTGGCGGCAGTGATCGTCCAGCCGGGCAGGTGTCCGGCGACGTCTGCCGCAAGGGCTGCGAGGCTTGCGGCGGCAGGGGCAGGGTCGGAAGGCTGACCATGTGCCACGATGACCGCGCGTGTCATGTGGGATAAGGCCAGTTCGCCTGACTGAAGGCGCCGCCATCGACCCACAGGGTTTGCCCGGTAACGAAGGCGGCGGCCTCGGAGATCAGGAACAGCAGCGGCCCGGTCAGATCCTCGGGCCTGCCCACCCGGCGCAGGGGCGTGACGGCAGCCCAGGTGGCGGCATAATCGCCCGCCTCGGACGCGGTGCGTTCGGTGGCGATGGCACCCGGTGCGATGCAGTTGACGCGGATGCCGTGGGGGCCCAGTTCGACCGCGGCGACTTTGGTGAACTGCTCGATCCCGCCTTTGGCAGCGGTGTAATCAACCAGCCGCGGGAAGGCGAGTTTGTTGCAGCCCGAGCCCAGAGTGATGATCGCGCCGCCGTGGCCTGCGGCGATCATGGCGCGGGCTGCAGTCTGGGTGTTCAGGAAGGTGCCGCGCAGGTTGGTTGCCATCACCGCATCCCACTGCGCGACGGGCAGGTCGATCAGCGGGGCCCAGGTCTGGATGCCAGCGTTGTTGATCATCACCGATGGCGCGCAGCCAGCCCAATCGGCGGCTTCGGCGTGAAACTGCGCCACCTGTTCGGGGTTGCCCGCGTCGGACTGCCAGGCCCGGGTTTGGGGAAGCGCAGCCGTCAGGCCGGCGGCGATATCGGGCTGGTCCAGATGGGTGAAACCGACCTTGTAGCCTGCGCCGGCCAGCGCGCGGGTCAGGCTGCGCCCGATGGCGGATGTGCCGGCCGTGACAAGCGCGAGCATCTCACGCAGACCAGGTGCGATCAAGAACCGCCAGCCAGTTGCGATGCGCCAGTTTGGCGATCAGCGCATCGGTGTAGCCGTGTGACTTCATCGCGGCAAGCAACGTGGGCAGACCGGTGACGTCCTTGATGTCCTTCGGCATCGTTGCGCCATCGAAATCGGATCCGAGCCCGACGTGATCCTCGCCCAGCACGCCGATCAGATGGTCGAGATGCGCCAGCATCGGCGCCAGCGTCATGTCGGCATTGTCGCTGCCATCGGGGCGCAGAAAGCAGGTGGCGAAGTTCAGGCCCACCATGCCGCCGGTGTCGCGGATCATCTGCAACTGCCGGTCGGTCAGGTTGCGTGACGTGGGGCAGACGGCATGCGCATTGGAATGGGTGGCGATCAGCGGGGCCGCAGAGGTTTTCGCGACATCGTTGAACCCGGCCTCGGTCATGTGGCTGAGGTCGATCATGATGCCGAGAGCGTTGCATTCCCGGATCAGCCGGAACCCCGCGTCGGTCAGCCCCGGACCGGTGTCGCCGGTGGACGGATACCGGAACGGCACGCCATGGCCAAAGATCGTCGGGCGGCTCCAGACCGGCCCGAGCGAGCGCAGTCCCATGGCATGAAAGATGTGCAGCGCATCAAGGTCAGGGTCGATCGGCTCGGCGCCTTCCATGTGCAGAATGCCGGCGATCCGGGCCGCGGCCATGCTGCTGCGGATCTGCGCCGTTGTCGTGCAGAGCCGGAAGGCATCCGGGCTGGTGCGCTCCATCCATTTCAGGTGGCCGATCTGCGCCAGCGCCACGGGTTGCGCGCTGTGGTGGTCGATGAGAGCGGGCAGCGGGAAGTCGTAGGGCGGGTTGTCCATCGCGGCCAGCATGGCCGGAGTGTCGTCGTCGTGCCGCGACGGGATGTAGACCGCAAAGAACCCGGCGGCGAACCCGGCAGCCTGCATCCGGGGCAGGTCGAGATGACCGGTGGTGTCCTGACCGCTCCAGATCTCGGTGCGCCGGTCGGGGGCGGCGTTGATGCGGTAGAGGATGTCGTTGTGGCCGTCGAACACCGGGATCATGGGGCACTCCTTTTACCGCCACGGTAACCGGGGTTGGGCGGGGGGGCCAGATGGTTCGTCGGGTCAGTTCATCGGTGCGCCGCCTTCGGCTTTGCGGCGGCTGACGAAATCCTGCAGGGCGTCGGCAATGGCGGGGTCGAGGCTTGGGTCCTGATGGTCGGACAGCAAATGCTTCCAGACCCCGGTTGCGCGCTGCGTTGCGTCTTGTGCCCCCTTGGCAAGCCATTGCGGGTGGTTGTCCCAGTTCGAAATCAGCGGGGTGTAGAACGCATCTTCATAGCGCGACAGCGTGTGGGCCGCGCCAAAGAAATGGCCGCCGGGACCGACATCCGCGATGGTCTCGGTGGCGAGGCTGTCGGGCGAGGTGTCGATCGGGCTGAGGTAGGATTGCAGCATCCCCAGCATCTCGGCATCGAGGATCAGCTTTTCGAAGCTTGCAGTCAGGCCGCCGTGCATCCAGCCTGCGGCATGTTCGATCAGATGCGCGCCGCCCATCATTGCCCCCCACAGCGACATCTGCGATTCGTAGGCCGCCTGCGCGTCAACGGCATTGGCGGCCGTGACGTTGCTGGACCGGAACGGCACGCCGATGTGGCGGGCAAGCTGACCGCTGGCCTGGGCTGCCTTGGTGTATTCCGGCGTGCCGAAGGCCGGCGAGCCGGAGCGCATGTCGACGTTCGAGGTGAATCCGCCATACATCGCGGGGCAGCCGGGCCGGACGATCTGGGTCAGGGCAAGGCCGGCCATGGCTTCGGCATGTTGCAGGGTCAGCGCGCCGGCGAGGGTGATCGGGGCCATCGCCCCGGACAGGGTAAACGGGGTGATCACGTTGACCTGCCCGTGAGCGGCCAGCGAGATCAGGCCTTCGGCCATCGGGATGTCGAGTTGCAGGGGCGAATTGGTATTGATGATGCCAAGCAGCGTTGTCGGAAGCCGGTCCACCGGCAGGCCCAGCATCAGGGCCGCCATTTCCAGCCCGTCCATCGTGCGGGCCCGTCCGAGCGTCTGGGTTTGCCAGCTTTTGTCCAGCAGGGTGATCTGCGCCAGACAGATGTCGAGGTGCCGGGTGCTGGCCGGCAGATCCATAGGCTCGAACGGGCCGCCGCCCTCTTGATGGATCACGTTCAGCGACTGGATCAGACGCAGGTAGTTTTCCATCTCGGCAAACGTGCCGTCGCGGCGGCCGTTTTCGGCATCCATCACATAGGCCGGGCCGCCGACGCTGGCGAACACGCAATGGGTTCCGCCGAAGTGCAGGTTCTTCATCGGATTGCGGGCGGTCAATGCGAAGGATCGGGGAATTGTGAGCAGACGCTCGGCTATCATCGCCGGATCGAAGCGGACCCGGTCATCACTGATCTGTGCGCCCGCCCGGGCGTAAAGCCGGCGCGCTTCGGGGTCCAGAACGCGCATCCCGGTGTCGCGCAGAACGCTCAGGGCAGCATGGTGAATTGCTTCGACCTGATCGGGCCTCAGGACTTCGATCGGGGCGTAGCTGCGCTCGATCTGTCCGAATGGGGATTGATGAACTCCGGTTTGCCGCGACGGCCGGGGCCGGCGCATCATTCTGCCGCCATGGTGTCGGCGGTCCCGAAGGCTGCGTCACGGCGAAGGATCGGGGCGGGGTTGCACAGGTCGCGCGCCGTGCGGTGGCCCTGCCAGATGGCATGGGCAATGGCGCCCGGCGCGCAGGCGTCGCCGGTCAGGTGAAGGCTTGGCAGGTCTTGCAACGGGTCAAGCAAGGCAGAGCCACCCTGCCGCAAGCCGACGATGATCAGCGAACGGGCGTTCATGGTCGTGGGCACGCCGGTCATGATCTGGGCTAGGTGCAGGGTCTCGCCGTCAAAGCCGGTGACGATCTGCAAGGTGTGATAGCCGATACCCCGTCGCGCCAGGGCCTGATGGATCTGCGGTTGTTCATTGGTCAGAAAGGTCCAGGCCGACGCTGCACCCGCTGTGGTGATGTAAGTCACGGCATGCCCCTTTTCGGCCAGATCCTCAGCTATCGCCGTTCCAAGCGCGTAGTTGTCAAAGTCGAAGACGGCGATGGGGCCCTCGGGCCGCGCGCCGTTGGCAAGATCGGTCGGAGTGTAGATCCGCGGTGCGGTCAGCGGTGCGACGGGCAGTTCGTTCGCGCCGCACAGGTTGGGCAGCCAGATCGATCCGGTGGCAAGGATGGTATGATCCGCCCCGAAATCGCGAATGTCCTGTGCCGAAAGCGCGCTGTTCGGGTACAGCGCGGCATTGTTCAGCTTGCGCAACTGGCCCAGCCGATATTCCGCCACACGGTTCCAGGTGCGCAGGCCCGGCAAAGAGGTTTCATAGCGCAAACGCCCGCCGAAATCGGATATGTCGGTCAGGGTCACATCGAACCCCCGCCGCGCAAGGGTCAGCGCCGATTCCAGTCCGGACGGTCCGCCGCCTACGATCAAGACGCTGCCCCTGCCGTCTTTGGGCGTGCGTTCGGGGTGCCAGCCGCGCCGCCATTCTTCGCCCGCCGTGGGGTTCTGGGTACAGCGGACCCAGACGCCGTCATGCCAGGACGAGATGCAGATGTTGCAGCCGATGCATTCGCGGATATCGTCCTCGCGGCCCTCGTCGATCTTGTTGGGCAGGAACGGGTCGGCGATGGACGGTCTGGCACCTCCGATCAGGTCGAGGATGCCGCGTTTCAGCATCGACACCATCGTGTCTGGCGAGGTAAAGCGGCCCACGCCGACCACCGGTTTCGCGGTGACGGTCTTCATGAAGTCGACAGTGGATTCGTGGCTGCCCTCGGGCGTGAAGCGCGAGGCAGCACAGTCGAAGGCGGAATAGTCCATCTTGACGTCGAACAGGTCTGGCGCGTCGCGCAGGTGGTCGATGACCTCGTGCGCCTCGGAGGCGTGGCTGTCGGACGGGCGGGTACGAAGTTCCTGCATCGAGATGCGCAAGGCGACGGCGGTGCGGCCTTGCGTGGCCTCGCGTACCGCGTCGATCAGGTTCTCGGTCAGCCGTGCGCGGTTCCTGACGCTGCCGCCATAAGCATCGGTGCGGTGGTTGTAGTCGGAGAGCAGGAACTGGTAGGGCAGATAGCCCATGCCGGAATAGACATACAGAATGTCGAACCCGGCCTGTTCGGCTCGGATCGCAGCCTCGGCGTGCCAACGGATCAGGTCCTTGATATCGCTGGCATCCATGATCTTGGGGCGGGCCTGGCTCATGAAGGGCACATGCGTGGCCATCCACGGGATGCCCGAGGGCGACAGGGCGGGCAACCGTGTCGTTCGGTTCATGGCCGCCGCCCCGCCGTGCCACAACTCGACCCCGGCGAGCGCACCGTGGGCATGGACGGCATCGGTCATCAGGGCATGCGCCTTGATGTCGGAGGCGTCCCACAGGGTTGCGTTGGGAAAGGGGCTGTCGTCGGAGGACGGATCCACCGAACAGGCACCGGTGCAGACCACGCCCCAGCCGCCTTCGGCCTTCATCCCCCGGAATGCGGCCCGGACATGGGGGGCGGCGTTGGTCATGCCGCTGGCATGCGGGACCTGAAAGAAGCGGTTCCTTGCGATTTTGGGCCCGATCTGCAGGGGTTCGAACAGCGGGTCGTAGCGGGGGTTGCGGGGCATGGCGGACCTCGTGTTGAACGAATGTATGATAAGACGAATGGACAGATTCGGGAAGAGGGTTGTTGGATGAGTGTTCAACACGAAGACGGGCAACCGGGGGGCGGGCAACCGGGGGGCGGGCAGCACGGGGGCGGGCAGCACGGCGGCGGGCAGCACGGCGGCGGGCAGCACGAGGTCGAAGTGATCGAGAACATCTTCATCCCGATGGCCGACGGGGTGCTTTTGGCGGCCAGGGTCTGGCGGCCGGTGGGGATCACCGCCCCGGTGGTGCTGGAGTATCTGCCCTATCGCAAACGTGACGGCACCCGGGCCCGCGATCAGGGGCTGCATCGGTATCTTGCCGCGCGCGGCTATGCCTGCGTCCGGCTGGATATCCGGGGGATGGGGGACAGCGGCGGGCTGCTGCATGGCGAGTATACCCAGACCGAACTGGACGACGGGGTGGCAGCGATTGCCTGGCTGGCGGCGCAGGACTGGTGCGACGGGCAAGTGGCGATGATCGGCATTTCGTGGAGCGGATTCAACGGGTTGCAGATAGCGACGTTGCAGCCGCCCGCCTTGCGGACCGTGATCACGGTGGGGTCGACCGATGACCGCTATGCAACGGACGTGCACTGGGTGGGCGGCTGCCTGTCGAAGGACAATTTCGACTGGTCGGCCACGATGTTGGCGCAAAACGACCTGCCGCCCGACGCGGCAATCGTGGGGGACCGCTGGCGGGCGATGTGGGCGGACCGCATGGCGGCGAACCGACCCTGGATTCTCGACTGGCTGGCGCATCAGCGGCGGGATTCGTTCTGGCGGCACGGGTCGGTCTGCGAGGATTTCAGCCGCATAACGGTGCCGGTCTATGCGGTGTCGGGCTGGGCGGACAACTACTCGGAAGCGGTGCCGCGGTTGATGGCGGGGTTGACCGGCCCGCGGCGGGGGCTTGTGGGCCCATGGGCGCATTCCTATCCGATGGATGTGACCGTGCAACCGGCGATCGGCTGGCTGCAAGAGGTGGTGCGCTGGCTCGATCACTGGCTGAAGGGGTCCTGCACGGGCATCATGGATGAACCCATGCTGCGGGTCTGGATGCAAGACCATGTGCCGCCCCGAACCCGCTATGCGGCGCGACCCGGGCGGTGGGTCGGCGAAGCCGTCTGGCCCTCGCCGCGGATGCGTGAACGGGCGTTCGTGCTGGGGGCGGGCGAGGCTTCGGTCTGCTCGCCGCTGTGGGTCGGGGCCGGTGCGGGCGAGATCGGGCGCTATGGCGGCGATGCGGAATGGCCCGGGGATCAGCGCGAGGATGATGCGGGGTCGCTGCGGGTTCTGGGCGCGCCTTTGGCCGACCGGACCGAGATCCTCGGCGCGCCCCGGGTGCGGCTGGCGCTGCAATGCGACAGGCCGCAGGGGCTGGTTTGTGTGCGGCTGTGCGATGTCGCTCCGGACGGGCGGTCGACGCGGGTGACGGTGGGACTGCTGAACCTGACGCATCGGAACGGGCATGCCGTACCCGAGCCTCTGGTGCCGGGGGACCGCTATCTGGTCGAGGTCGAGCTGGACGACATCGCGCATGCTTTCCCGGCGGGGCATCGGGTGGGGGTGTCGGTTTCGACCGTCTATTGGCCGATTGCCTGGCCTTCGCCCGAGTTGGCGACGGTCACGGTGGACCTTGCGGCCAGCGCGCTGATCCTGCCGGTTCGGCCTGAGGACCCCGCCGATGCGCACCTGCGCACCTTCGATCCGCCCGAACAGGCGGCGCAAAGCCCGGTGATCTGGCACCAAACCGCGCCGACCCATCCGCGCCGGATGGTGCGGGATCTGATCGCACGCACGATCACGGTGGACTTTCCGCGCTGGACCTATGCCTGCGAAATGCAGGACATCGGGCAAACGGTCACCTCATCCGGCCATGTTCGGTTCATCGTGACCGAACGCGATCCGCTGTCGGCGGAATGCCATACCGAATATGCGGTCACATTGGCGCGCCCGGATGTGGTGGCGGGGCATTGGAGCCGTGGCCGCCTGTGGTGCGATGCCAGCCACTTCCACGTCGAGATCGACCTGCGGGTTACCGAGGACGGCGCGACCGTGTTCGAAAATCACTGGCGCGAAAGCGTTCCGAGGGACCATGTCTGAGCCGCGCTTTCGCCGCTATCCGGCCGAGGTGCGGGCGGCAATGCTGGTGAAGGCCGGTCTGGCCTGCCTCGCGCGCGGGGGGATCGCCGCGTTCACGGTTGAAAATATCTGCGCGCAGGCGGGGGCGTCGCGCGGGTTGATCGCACATCACTTCGGCGGCAAGGACGGCCTGTTGGCGGCGGTGCACGCGGCTGCTTACGCGCCGATCCTGCAGGGCTGGCACGGCATCGGTGTCGACGGCCTGGTTGACCGGCTGTTCGACCCTTCGCAGTTCACCGGCGCGGGTCTGCGGGTCTGGCTGGCGCTGTGGGGCGAGATTGCGGTGAACCCCGCCTTGCAAGCCGAACATGCACGGCACTATGCCGCCTATCGCAAACTGGTCGCCGCGATTGTGGGGGACGACGTTGTGGCGGGGGCAGTGATCGCACTGGCCGACGGGCTTTGGCTGGAGCAATGTCTGGCACCTGACGAGATGTCACCGGATCGTGCCAAGGCGGCGTGTAAGATGCTGCTGACACCGATTCTGCAGGCGATATGAGCGGGGCTTGACATGCTGAAATGGGTTTTCATTCTGATGATGGTGCCGGGGATGGCAATGGCGCAAGAGACGGTGCGGCTGAAGGTCCTCAGCTTCAACATCTGGTACGGCGGGGATCAGGTGAACTTTGCCAAGGTGATCGAGGCGATCCGGCTCGCGGATGCCGACCTTGTCGGCTTGCAGGAACCCGATGGCAAGACGCTGGAGATTGCAGCAGCGGCAGGGTATCCCTATGCCGACACACGGCGGCACATCTTGTCGAAATTCCCGTTGTTCGACAGTGCTTTGGGGGTGACGACCGGCACCGAGGCTCCACTCTATTCCATTGCCGGGCTTGACGCGGACGCCGTGCATGCTTGGGCGCTGGTGGCTCCGGGCCGGGTGGTGGCCGTGGCCAACACGCATCTGACCAGCGACCCTTACGGCCCCGAACTGATCCGCGACGGGGCGACGCTCGACGCGGTTCTCGCGGGGGAGGCAGAGGTCCGCATGCCCGAAGCACAGGCGCTGGTGGACGGACTGGGGCCGGTGGCGGCCCGTGGAGTTCCGGTCATTCTGACCGGGGATTTCAATACGCCGTCGCATCTGGACTGGACCACGCGCGAGCCGTTTGCAGTGGCGTGGCCGGTCTCGACCCTGATTGCAGCCGCAGGGTTTGCCGACACGTTCCGGGTGGCGCATCCCGATGCGGTGGCGGTGCCGGGCCTGACCTGGACACCTGGCCGCCCGTGGCCAATGGTGCCTGCGGACGAAACTCTGGACCGGATCGACCATGTCTATGCCGCAAATGCGGGGGTGGTGGGTTCGGTCCTTCTGGGCGAGATCGGGAACCCGGCGGTGGCCCTGTCGGTCACACCGTTCCCGTCGGATCATCGCGGGGTTCTCAGCACACTGGACGTCGTGCCCGTCGCGGCACCGGCGCTGATCACCATCGAACCGCGCCCGGTGGTTCTGGGCGACAGTTTTCTGATCCGCGCGCAGGTACCTGCCGGCGACTGGACCGCGGTGATTGTGAACGCCGGGTCGGATTGGACCGATGGCGGGCTGACCGGCATTGCCGACGTGGCGTTGAACGACCGACCCACGGTCCGGCTTTCGACCATCGGGATGGCCACCGGAGAATATGACGTGGTGCTGATCGCAGACGGGGTCGAGGCGGCGCGGCATCGCTTTTCGGTGATCCCGGCGGATCGGCGGGCGACGGTGACGGTGACCGGCCCGGTCGTGCCGGGCGGCGACATCGCGCTGACCTTTGCCGGCGCTCCGGGGTTCAAGCTGGACTGGATCGGGGTGTTCCGCGCGGGCGAAGTATCGGTCTACGATTATCTCGGCTTTGCCTATACCGGTGCGCGGCATCAGGGAGCGCTCGTCTTTCCGGCGGCCGAGTTGTACGAGGACCTGACCCCCGGCACCTATGAGGTGCGCCTGATGCTGGACGACCACTATCAGACGATGGCGGTCACCGGGTTCACGGTCGCCGCACCCTGAATCGGGCAGCTTCGGGGCGGTTCTGCTTGCATCCGCGCCCGAGAAAGCGGCGCAGCGGGGATTGGCACGGGCCCCGGGTTCGTGTCAGTCTTTGCGGCATGAACAAGATCATCATTTCCTGCGCAGTGACGGGGTCGATCCACACCCCGTCGATGTCGCCCTACCTGCCTATCACCGGCGAGCAGATCGCGGCCTCTGCGATCGAGGCCGCCGAGGCGGGGGCGGCCATCGTGCATCTGCACGCGCGCGACCCGGCAAGCGGACGGCCGTCCAGCGATCCCGCGCACTGGGGCTTTCTGCCCGCGATCAAGTCTTGCGGGGCCGTGGTGAACATGACCACCGGCGGTTCGGCGATCATGAGCCTGGCGCAGCGGTTGGCGGCTCCGATGCTGGCGGCCCCGGAAATGTGCTCGCTGAACATGGGGACGATGAATTTCGCGCTGTATCCGATGGCGTTGCGGGTCAGGGACTGGCGGTTCGACTGGGAAAAGCCGTTTCTGGAGGGCACCGACGATCTGGTGTTCAAGAACACGCCGCGGGACATCGCGCATGTGTTGCACGAGATGGGCACGCAGCGCGGCGCGCGCTTCGAGTTCGAATGTTATGACATCGGGCATCTGACGATGCTGCGGCATTTCGTGGATCGCGGGGCGGTGACGGGGCCCCTGTTCATCCAGTTCGTGTTCGGAGTGCTGGGGGGGATGGCGGCAGAGGTGGCCACGCTGGTGCTGTTGAAGCAGACCGCAGACCGGCTGTTTGGCGACGGCTATCAGTTTTCGGTGCTGGCGGCGGGGCGGGCGCAGATCGCGATGGCAACCTGTTCCGCCGCGATGGGGGGGCACGTGCGCGTGGGGTTGGAGGACAATCTTTATCTGGCCAAAGGCGTGCTGGCACGCTCGAACGCCGAGCAGGTTCGGCGCATCCGCGGCATTGTCGAGGCTTTGGGGCGCGAGGTGGCCGCGCCGGACGAGGTTCGCGGGTTGTTGGGGTTGAAAGGTGCCGGGGCGGTGGCATTTTGACCTATCGTCAGGTTGTCCGGGCTGACGTGCCGGTGTTGCAGGCGATGTTGCAGGATCTGGCGCGGCATGAGGGGGGCGGGGCGGTCGCGTCCGAGCAGGCCCTGACCGAGTACGGCTTCGGGGCGCGGCCGCTGTTTGCGGCGCTGCTGGCCGAACAGGCTGACAAAGCCGCAGGAATGGCAATCTACTATCCCGATTTTTCCACGCATCGCGGCCAGCCCGGGGTCTATGTGCAGGACATCTTCGTGACCAAGGCCGCTCGCGGGCTGGGCCTTGGGCGCGGGTTGTTGGGGGCGGTAATGCGGGCGCAGGACTGGGGCGCGCGCTATCTGACGCTGGGGGTCAGCCCCGACAACGAGGTGGCCTTGCGGTTCTATGCCCGAACCGGGTTCCGCCCGCGCGGCTACCGTTTCATGATCCTCGACGGCGAGGCGCTGGCGGCTTTGCCATGATCTGCGTTTTCGATGCGGTGCAACGGCGGCACGACCCCCAGTTCTTTCTGTCCTCGGGCACACCCCGGCCCTGCCCCGAGGCGCCAGGCCGGGTCGATGCGTTGCTGCAGGGCGTCCACCGGTTGGGGTTGCGCGTCGTGCAGGCCCCGGATGCCGGACTGGCCCCGATCGCTGCCGTGCATCCCGACCGCTATCTGACGTTCCTGCAGACCATTCACGCCCGGTGGAGCCGGATCGAGGGGGCCTCGGCCGAGGTTATTCCCAACATCCATCCCGACCATCGCGGCGTGGGCTATCCGCTGTCGGCCGTCGGGCAGGCGGGGTATCACATGACCGACACGTCAGCCCCGATCTCGGCACAGACCTGGGCGGCGGCCTATGCCAGCGCGCAATCGGCGGTGCATGCCGCCGATCTGGTGTCGGGTGGCGCGCGGGCGGCCTATGCGCTGTGCCGTCCGCCGGGGCACCACGCCTTTGCAGAACTGGCCGGGGGGTTCTGCTATCTGAACAACTCTGCAATTGCCGCCATGCGGTTGGGCGCTGCCGGGCGGCGCGTGGCGATCCTTGATGTCGATGTGCACCACGGCAACGGGACGCAGGCGATCTTTTATGACCGTGGCGATGTGCTGACCGTGTCCCTCCATACCCACCCCGAGCGGTTCTATCCGTTCTTCTGGGGCTACCCGGGCGAAACCGGGACTGGCGATGGCGAGGGCGCGAACCTGAACCTGCCCCTGGCGCGGGGCACCGCTGATGCGGGGTTTCTGGCGGCGCTGGATGTCGCATTGGACCGGCTGATGGTCTGGGGAGCCGAAAATGTGGTGCTGGCCCTTGGTCTTGATGCCTTTGCGGGCGACCCGTTTGCCGGGATGGCCGTGACGACGCCGGGGTTCGCCGCCGTGGGGCGGGCCGTCGTCGGGTTGGGCCTGCCGTGCGTGATCGTGCAGGAGGGCGGCTATCTGGCACCCGAACTCGGCGACAATCTGGCAGCGGTGCTGGGCGGGTGGGGATAACGGTCCAGCGGCGGGACATCGGGCAGCAAGCGGCCTTTCGCGGAATTCTGCCCGCTTGCATATCGTGCGGTCAGGACCACGCCGTCGTCAGGATCGTCCGGGTCACCCGTTCGACCGAGGGGTCGCGGGCGATCAGGCCAGCGACCCACTCGCAGGAGGCGGCGTTCAGCACCACCCCCCTGCCCCGGCGATATTCGGCCATGCAGCCGTTGCCCCGCGACACCCGCGCCAAAGTTTCGGGCGTCAGGCTGCCGTGAATTTCGCGCGCGACATCTTCGGCATCGAGCCGTCCGATGAACAGGTCGGCATCCTGCGGCCCGGTGCAATGTGCCAGCGTGCTGGCGGGCGACAGGGCGATGATCGAAAGATCACCTTGCAGTCCGGTGTCGGCGGCAGGAAAGGGCAGACCGTGGTGCATCGTATAGTCGATGCCGTCCACCTCGTAGGCAAAGATCCGGGCGGCGGCCCCCAGCACATCACCATAACCAAGCCCGGTGCCCCGCAGCGCCCAGTGCTCGGGGCGGTAGACGGTAAACCCGCCGGATCCGTGGGTCACGCAGCGGCTCCAGCCGGCATAGACGCCCATGGCCCCGGTGAGACCCATGGTCGCCGTGGCGGGGCGCGCGGTTTCGGCGGCGTCCCAATAGGTGGTGCGGCGTCCGGCCGCGGCGTCGGGGTCAGGCGCGGTCTTGTGGCAGGTTTGCGTCGCCAGGTCGCGCGACAGCCGGGTCTGCCAGAAGAAGTTGCCGGCAAACCGGGCAAGCTGGCCGCCGGTGTCGAGCCAGCCCTCCAGATGATCGCGCATCTCCCATGTCCAGTATTCGTCATGGCCGACGATCAGCGCCCGGTCATAGCCCGCCAGCGCCTGCGGGTTGGCGTGCAGATCGTGTTGCGTCGTGACGTCGAACCCGATGCCCTGCGCCTCGCACCACAGCGCGAACGGACGCTCGAAGGCTGCCCAGCCGGAGGAGGCGTATTTCTTGGACAGGCCATTGGCCCGGGCAAACTCCATATGCGGATAGCGCGGCCGCGTCAGCAGCGGCGAGGTGTGCGGGATGCGGGGCGCGTCGGCAGGCCACGCGGCAAACCCCCTGGCCCAGGGGCGGTGCAGGCTGACCTGGGCTGCGGCGGCGCTCCGGTCGGGGCCGGTGATGCCGGTATAGTGGTTCGACCCGCCCCAGTCGTTGTAGGCGCACCAGGTGCCGGTGCACAGCACCATGACAAGGCGCGCGGCAGGCCGGGCCGCGCGCAAGACGAACATGTGTTCGCTTTGGTGGCCGGGCGTGGACAGGGTCAGGCGATACAGCCCCGACGGCCATTCCGGCAGGCGCATCGCGAACGCCACCGGCCAGTCGCACCCGGTGACCGAAGCCTGCGCCGGGGTGGCGGAAAACCGGGTGGTGATTGCCTGATCGACAACGGTCTGCGGCGTCAGCCCGTCGCGCGCGATGGTCAGCCGGGCCGTCGGGGCGCTGCCCATGGCATGCAGCGTCAGAGTGTCACCGGGGGCATAGCTGACGGCATCGGTGTAGCCCCAGACCTGCGGGCGTGAAGGGTCGTTCGCGGCGGTCTCATAATAATGCCCGGTGACCGGGTCGCCGTCATCCTGCGGGCCTGTCACGAAAAAACCGGTCATTCCGCGTCTCCGAACGCCCGCGCCAGAAACCGGGCGCTGGCCGCAAGATAGGTTTCCACATTGCGGCGGCGAAACACGCCGTGGCCTTCGTCGGGGAACAGCAGCACCTCGTGCGGGATGCCGGCAGCGGTCAGCTCGCGCACCGCGACATGGGTGTTTTCCGGCCCGACATTGCTGTCGGCAAGGCCGTGGACGATCATCACATGCCCTTTGATCCGATGGATGAAATTGCCCGGACTGGCGTTGGCATACTTTTCGGGAACCTGTTCGGGGGTGCCGCCCATCATCTCTTCGCTGTAGGCGCGGCCATGCGGCATTTCGGTGGCGTGATAGTCGATGTCCAGCCGATACATGCCACACATCGGGATGGCGGCATTGACCAGATCGGCGTGCCGGGTGATCGCGAACCAACTGGAAAACCCGCCATAGCTGTTGCCCGCCACCGCAATCCGCCCCGGCTGGGCCAGCCCTTCGGCAATCAGGGCCTCGATCCCGGCCCGGATATCGGCCTGCTCGTGCCCGCCCCAACCGTCGTCCTTGACCGCCTCGCGATGGGCAAACCCGAAACCGGTCGAGCCGCGATAATTGGGATCGAGCACGGTATAGCCGGCCTGCACCCAGAAGCCGATTTTCGGGTTCACCCAATCCTCGGAATGCCAGGTCGGGCCGCCGTGGACATAGACGATCAGACCCTTTGACGCGGCGCCCGGCCGGTAAAGCCAGCCCTGAACGGCGCGGCCATCCGGAGCGGTCCAGCGAAAATCGGTCGGCGCGACATAAGTGCGACGGCTCGGGGCGTGCGGGGTCAACCGGACCGCACGCCCGTCGGGGAACAGCCGCACGAGGGCGTGCGGGGCCGAGGCATCATAGGCTTCGGCCAGCCAGCCGCCGTCAGGCAGGGCAGCATGCGGCAACAGGCTGCGCCGGTCGGTGCGATTGGGCAGCGGGGCAAGGCCCGCAAGGGCGCGAACCTGCCCGTGGTCATGCGCGATGACCGCAAACTGCGGGCCGGGCACAATGTCATGCGCAAAAAGCGCAGGCTCGCCCGCCAGCCAGGTGACCGCGCTGGTCGACAGGGTCAGCAGGCCCAGACGGTCCGCCCCCGAGACATCGGCGACAAAGGCGATCTGGTCATCCGACGCCCATTTCCCGCGCGCCACGTTGGTCGGCCCGAGGTTCAGCACCTCCCGTTCGCCCGCCCCGTCTGCGCCCAGAACCCACAGTTGCGTGGCACCGGGGGCAGCCTCGTGCCGGTGCCACAACAGGGACTTTCCGTCGGGCGACAGCAGCGGGCCGGTTTCGAATGGTGTGTCGGACCGCGCAAGGCAGGTGCGCAGGCCGGTCGTCAGATCCTGATGCCAGATCCAGCCGCCAGCCGTTGTGACTTGGCGTTCGTAATCGTGGTCGGCGATGAAGATCACTGCGTTGCCGTCGGCAGTGAACACGCCGCCATAAAGGTAATGGGTCGATTGTCCGGGGGTCAGTTGCGTCAGCCGGTTACCCTCTGCGCGGTTCAACAGGAACAGATGATCATGTTCGCAGGCATGCCGGGACTGGGCAAGGATCAGGCGCATTCCATCCGGGCTGACATCGCGGATGGCAAAGTGGTCGGTCCCATGGGTCAGCCGTTCCGGCGTGCCGCTGCCGTCGGTGCGAAGGCACCAGACCTCTTCGGTCTCGGTCACCCCGGCCCAGCACCAGAACGCCCATTCGCCGTTGCGCGCGGCGTGGATGCTGGTGATCTGCGGCAGTTCGGACCAGGCCTTTGCGAGCGATGGGTCTGCGGTCATGGGTCAGGCCTCGATGAAATGGCAGGCGGCGTGTCGCGTCCCGAATGAACGCAGTTCGGGGCGCTCGGTCCGGCAGCGGGGTTGCACGCCGGGGCAGCGGCTGGCGAACACGCAGCCTGCGGGCGGGTTCAGGGCAGAGGGCAATTCGCCGGGCAGAGATTGTCCGGCGCGGCTCCGCTCTCGGGCGGGGTCCGGCTCGGGGACCGCCTGCATCAGGGCGCGCGAATAAGGATGCAACGGGCGGGCATAGAACGCATCGCGGGGGGCGTGTTCGACCACGCGGCCCAGACACATCACCATCACCTCATGGCTGATGTGGCGCACGACCGACAGGTTGTGCGAGATGAACACCAGCGCAAGACCCATGCTGTCCTGCAAGTCCATCAACAGGTTGACGACCTGCGCCTGGATGGACACGTCGAGCGCCGACACCGGTTCGTCGCACACGATCAGGCGCGGCTTGCCGATCAGGGCGCGGGCAATGCCGATCCGCTGCGCCTGCCCGCCGCTGAGTTCGTGCGGATAGCGCGCGGCAAAATCGGCGGACAGGCCGACCTGGTGCAACGCCTCGGCGGCGCGCGCGGCCCGGTTCGCCCGCGAAAGGCCGGGTTCGAACGTGACAAGCGGGCGTGACAGGATGCGGCCCAACGTCATGCGGGGGTCAAGGGCGGCGACCGGATCCTGAAAGATGATCTGCAGATCAGACCGGCGGCGGCGCAACGTCTGGGCGGACATCGCGGCCATGTCGGCGCCGTCCCACAGGACCTGCCCGGCGGTGGGCGCGATCAGGCGCAGCAGGGCGCGCCCCAGCGTCGATTTCCCGCACCCGGACTCGCCCACGATGCCCAATGTGCGACCCGCTGCCAGGCTCAGGTTCACATTGTGAACAATCGCCAGGTGACGCGGCCGCGACAGCAGTCCGCTGCCTGCGATGCGGTATCCCACGTCAAGGTTGCGGGTTTGCAGCAGGGTCATGGCCCGCCCACCAGATGACAGGCGACACGGCGTTGCGGTCCGGTTTCGGTCAGGGCGGGCCGGGTGGTGTCGCAGACCGAAATCCGCGACGGGCAGCGCGGGGCAAAGGGGCAGCCGGGCAGCGTGGCCCCGCCCGAGCGCGGGGTGCCCGCAATGGTGTTCAGGCGGCGGGTCGGCGGGTCGGTCAGCCGTGGGGTCGCCTGCAAAAGTCCCCTGGCATAGGGATGGCGCGGGTCGGTGAACAGCGGGTCGGCGGGGCCCTCTTCCATGATCCGGCCGCCATAAAGCACGATCACCCGGTCGCACAGCCGCGCCACCACGCCCAGATCATGGGTGACCAGAATGATCGCCGTACCGATCTCGCGCCCCAGATCGGCCAGCAGATCCAGCACCTGCGCCTGAATGGTGACGTCAAGTGCCGTGGTCGGCTCGTCTGCCAGCAACAGCGCCGGACGCACCAGCAGCGACATCGCGATCATCACCCTCTGCCGCATGCCGCCGGAAAACTCGTGCGGATACCGCCCGGCGCGGATTGCGGCATCGGGGATGCGGACCCGGTCGAGCATCCGGACGGCCGCCGCACGCGCCACAGCCCGTGTCATGCCCTTGTGCACCCGCAACCCTTCGGCCAACTGGTCGCCCACGCGTTTGTAGGGGTTCAGCGAGGTCATCGGGTCCTGAAAGATCATCGACAGGCTGACCCCGCGCACCCGGTCCAGCGCGCGCGGGGCAAGCGCCAGCAGGTTCTGCCCCTGAAACATCGCCTGACCACGGGCGGTGCCGTTGGCAGCCAGCAGGCCCATCAGGCTGAATAGAATCTGGCTTTTGCCCGAGCCGCTTTCACCGACGATCCCCAGCACCTCGCCGGGGCGCACGTCGAACGACACGCCGTCCACTGCCGTCATCTCGGCGCCGGCCAGCCGGAAACTGACCGAAAGGTCACGAACCTCCAGCAGGTTAGCGGTCATTTGGGTCAAAGGCATCCCTCAGGCCATCGGCAATGAAGTTCAGGCAGAACAGCACGGCCGCCAGCAGACCGCCCGGCAGCAGCAGCAGGCGCAGGTCGGTCTCCATCTCGGATGTCCCGGCCTGGATGAGGTTGCCCCAACTCGCCTGCGGCTCCTTGATGCCGATGCCAAGGAAACTGAGGAAGGATTCCGACAGGATCACTTCGGGCACCAGCAACGAGCCATAAACGATGACCACGCCCGCGCAGTTCGGCACGATATGTTCCAGCACGATCTGCCGATGGGTCATGCCGCCCGCGCGCGCCGCCTCGATGAACTCGCGTTTGGCCAGTGATTGCGCATGGGCCCGCACGATCACGGCGGGGGTCAGCCACAGGGTGAACACGATGGCGGCGAACAGGGCCACGTTGCCGCCCCCCAGCAGCAGGCTTAACAGGATCACCAGAATGACGTAGGGAAAGCCGTACAGCACCTCGACCACGCGCATCATCAGACTGTCGAGGCGCCCCCCCGCATAGCCCGCCACCGCCCCATAGACGACCCCGATGCCGCCAGCCACCAGCGCCCCCAGAAAGCCGATGGTCAGCGACACCTGCCCCCCTTCGAGCACCCGCACCAGCAGGTCGCGCCCGAACTCGTCGGTGCCGAACGGATGCGGCGAGGTAAAGTCGATCGGGGCGCCGATGGCGTCGAAATCGGCATCCTCGCCAGTGAACGGAAACCCGAAGGGCCCGAGAAAACAGGCCAGCACGATCAGGCAAAGCACGCACAGACTGACCATCGCCAGCCGATTGCTGCGGAACCGGCGGAACTGCAGCGCCAGCGGCGACCGGTCAGCCAAGGCGCAGCCGCGGGTCAAGCCAGCCGCGCAGCAGGTCGGTCGCGATGTTGAACCCGATCAGCAGCCCGCCGTACAGCAGCGTGATCCCCATCACCAAGGGATAGTCCCGGTTCAGCGCCGCATCGACGAAAAAGCGCCCGATGCCCGGCACCGCAAAGATCGTCTCGATCAGGATCGAACCGGTGATGATGGCGGCCGTGGCGGGGCCAAGGTAGGCGATCACCGGCAGCAGAGCCCCGGTCAGGCTGTGCGACAGCACGGTGCGCGCTGGCCCGAGGCCCTTGGCGCGCGCGGTGCGGACGTAGTTCTCGCGCAGCGTCTCGATCATCGCGCCGCGGGTCAGGCGGCTGATATAGGCGATGTTGGGCAAGGACAGCACGAGGATCGGCAGGATCAGGCTGCGCCAGCCGCCGTCTGTTCCGCCCACCGGCACCCAGTCCAGCCGCAACGCAAACACCACCTGCGCCAGTGGCCCGATCACGAAGATCGGCACCGCGATGCCGGTCACCGCGATCACGCCAACGGCATAGTCGGCCGCAGAATTGCGTGTCAGCGCCCCGATCAGGCCCAGTCCGATGCCGACCGACGATGCGACCACCACCGCCCAGAACCCGATCGTCAGCGAATAGGGCAGGCCCGACGCGATCAGATCGGCCACCGAATAGTCGCGGAACCGGGTCGAGGGGCCAAGGTCCAGCCGCGCCAGCCCCCACAGATAGCGGCCGAACTGCCGGATCACCGGCTCGTCGAGATGAAACGCCGCCTCGATGTTGGCCTGCACCTCGGGCGAGATCTTGCGGTTGCGCGAAAACGGCCCGCCGGGGGCCAGCCGCAGGGCAAAGAAAGTCAGCGTGATCAGGGCTGCCAGCGTCAGCACTCCGTCGCCCAGGCGTTTCAGGACAAAGCGCAGCACCTATTCAAAGCGCATGAACTGCGAGTTGTGATAGCCCGCCGCCGAGGGGCCGAAGCCCTTGAGGTTCGGTTTCACCAGATGGCGCGACGTCTGAACGGCCAGCGGCGCAAAGATGTAATCGTCGAGCAGCAGCTTTTCGGCGACGGCAAGGGCCGCGTTGCGCGACGGGCGGTCGGGCAGGGCAGCGGCGGCGTCCATCGCGGCGTCGTACTCGGGTTTGACCCAGTTGTAGCCCGGCTCGGCCGAGGGGCGCATGTAGGCCAGAAATGTCTCGGCTCCCGCAAAGTCGCCCACAAGGTTGTCGGCGAACACATCCCACGTCCCGGCATAGAACGTGTCGAGCCAGGCCTTGCGCTCTTGCGGTTCGGGCGAAGCGTCGACCCCCAGCGTCTTTTTCCACATCAGGGCGATGCCGGTGGCGCGCCGGGTGCTGTCTTCGGACACGGTCGAGACGATCGAGACCTTCAGCGGGTTGTTGGGACCGTAGCCCGCCCTGGCGTACAACTCCTGTGCCAGCGCCTCGCGTTCGGGCTGGGTCATCGTGGCCTCGGCAATCGTCGGGCCGATGTAAGTCGGATCAAACCCGCCGGCATAGGAGAACGACGGGATCGCGCCGCCTTTCATGATCTTGTCTTCCAGAACCTGCCGGTCGATCGCCAGCGACAGCGCGCGGCGCAGGTCGAGGTTCTGGAAAGGCTCCCGCGTCAGGTTGAAGCTGTAATAGGTCACCTCGGTCGAGGGGAACAGCCAGACCTCATCCGGGGTTTCGGCCTTCAGCGTCTCGATCTGGTTCAACGGAATGTCGAACGTGATGTCGATCTCGCCCGCCTGATAGCGTTTCAGTTCGGTCGCGACATCTTCGGTGACATGGTATTTCACCGCCTTGATCGCGACATTCGCGGCGTCCCAGTAGGCCGGATTGGCCGCCATCAGCACATGGCTCTGCGGCACGATTTCGGTGATCACATACGCCCCGTTGCCGATGAACCTTGCCGGGTCGGTAAAGACCGAAGGATCGCTGACCGAGGGATGCAGCGGCGACACCTGAAAGGCACCCATCAGATCGAGGATATGCGGCGCGGGGGTCAGCATTTCGATCACCACGGTGCGGTCGTCGGGCGCGGTGACGCCCAGGGTCGCGGGGTCGGTGGTTTCGCCGTTCGCGAGGGCTTCGGCACCCTTGATCCGGATCACCGAGTAGAAGTAATAGCCCTTTTCCGATGCGGTCGCCGGGTTCAGCGTGCGCAGGATGCCATCGACAAAATGCTTCGCGATCAGCGGGTCGCCGTTCGACCATTTCAGACCCTCGCGCAGGCGGAAGGTAAAGGTCGTGCCATCCGGTGATGCTTGCCAGCTTTCGGCGGCCCCCGGGATCACGGTGCCGTCCGGGGCAAAGTTGGTCAGCCCCTCGTAGCCGTCGAGGATGATCCAGCCCGCTGCCGCGTCGAACACCACCTGCGGGTCGAGCGACGCCCATTCCGACCCGATGCCACGGTCGAGCACGCCGTCTTCGGCCAGCGCCGTGGTTCCCAGCAGGGCGGCCAGCGTCAGACCGCCGAGGATGTTGGTGAACAGTCTTTTCATCTGTATCTCCCTGATGTGTCAGTTGGCCAGCAGGTCGCCGTGCCGCACGATGGTTTCCCCGGCCACATGGCCCAGGCTTTGGCCGCGAAGGCATGACGGCCACAATTCGGCGCGGAACAGGATGCCGGCATTGGGGGCAGCGACCGGCAGGCGGGTCCGGGTGGCGGGATGCGTGACATGGGCCAGAACCTGCCCGGCCGCAACCAGCGCGCCGGGCAGCACCGACCAGGTGACGACGCCACCGGTGGGGGCAAACACCTCACCCGCGCCGGCCAGCGGCAAGTGGGGGGCATCGGGGTGGGCAGGGCGGTCGGGCCAGTCGGTCAGCGTGCCGATTTCAGCAAGGAACGTCATCAGGTTGCGGGCATCCGTGGCGGCCAACGCATCATCGACATCGAACTGCCCGCGATATTCCAGCGTGGTGGCAAAGGTGGCGTGCGGGATCGGGTGATCGGGAAACCGCTGCTGCAGCGCGGCCCAAGGCGCGGTGTGCGCCTCGTCAAAGGCATGGCCGCCCGAAACCTCGGCGATCAAGGCAAGCCCGGCCCCGGTGGCACGGCACAGGGCCGTGGTATCGGCCGGACGGGTGGACGAGGCATACAGATGCAGGATCGAGCGGTGGTCGCAGTGCAAGTCCAGCACGTAGTCCGCCGCATGCGACCACTGCATCAGGACGTTGCGCTGTTCGGCAAGGTCACCCGCCACCGGCGCGCGGGCCAGAGCGGTGCCGAAGGCGGTGCGGATCAGGCGGCAGTTCTCCGCCGCGTCCCCCGTCAACACTCCCGCCAGATCACCGCCCGTCAATTCCGCGAGGTCGGGGTAGCCCCGGTTGAAATTCTGCATCGTAGCCAGATCGTTGCGGCCCTGCGGCCGGCCATTGATCCACTGCGCGGACCCGATGGGATTGGCCAGCGGGACCACCACAACTTCGGCGGCAAGGTTGGCCTCCCGGGCCTCAAGCAGGGTCAGCAGATGCTGCACGACCAGCACGCCCGGCATCTCGTCGGCATGCAGGCCCGCCTGCACATAGACCGACGGCCCCTGCCCCGGCTGGCCGAACCGGTACGCCGTCAGGTGGCGCGTGGTGCCCGGACTGTCGCCGGTCAGGGGGCGGGTCTCGACGTGCATGAAAGGTCCCTGCGGGCGGATGCCACGGGCCAAGCATGGACCGCCCCCGATCGGCGCGTCAAGTCAGGGCGTGCGGCGGGTCAGGAGGTGCGGCAGTTGGGGCGGGCGGCAGCGTCGCTTAAGGCGTGGGCCGTGGCGCGGGCGATCACCTGTTCCTCGTTCGCCGGGATCATCAGCACCCGGACGGCACTGCCTTGCGGCGACAGGACGGTACAGTTTGCCGCGTTGCGATGCGGGGTCAGCGCCACGCCGAGCCAGCCCAGCCCGTCGCAGACCTGTGCCCGGACGCGCCGCGAGTTCTCGCCGATCCCGCCGGTGAACACCAGCGCATCAAGCCCGCCGAGCGCCGCTGCCAGAGAGCCCGCTTCGCGTCGAATGCGAGCGCAGAAATACGCGATGGCCCCGGCCGCCTCGGGCGTATCCGACGCCTCGAGCACGCGCATGTCATTGGACAGGCCCGACAAGCCCAGAAGGCCGGACTGCAGATACAGAAGATCGGCGATCTCGGCGGCCCCCATGCCTTCCTGGTCCATCAGATACAGCAGCACGCCCGGGTCGATCTGCCCTGCCCGGGTGCCCATCGGCAGCCCGTCCAGCGCGGTGAACCCCATGGTCGAGGCGACCGACCGCCCGCCGCGCAACCCGCACATCGACGCGCCGTTGCCCAGATGCGCCACGATCACCCGGCCCTGCGCCACATCCGGGGCAAGATGGAGCAATGCCGCCGCAACATGCTCATAATTCAGCCCGTGAAAGCCGTAGCGGCGGATGCCCTTGGCGTAATAGACGCGCGGCAGGGCGTAGGTGTCGTTCTCCCAAGGCTGGCCACGATGAAAGGCGGTGTCGAAACAGGCAAGGTGCAAGGCCTGCGGAAAGGCCATCCGGGCGGCATGAATGCCAGACAGGTTGTGCGGCTGGTGCAGGGGGGCAAAGGGCGCAAGCGCCCCGATCTGCGCCAGAACCTGCGGGGTGATCGGCGCGGGGGCGGTAAGGTCGGGACCGCCGTGCACCACCCGGTGCCCGACGCCCACAATCGCCAGTTCCGGAAAATGCAGGTCCAGCGCCGCCAGGGCGGTTGTCAGTGCGGCCGGATGATCGGTGAAATCGCCGTCGTCAGGCACCGCCAGATCTCCCAGCCACAATCGCCCCTCGCCGCCGATCCGGTCCACCCCGCCGGTGATCAGCACCGTCTCGCCCGCCGCATCGAACAGACCGAACTTCAGCGACGACGAGCCTGCATTCAGGGTCAGGATCGCGGGCGTCACGGGCCGCCGCCCGCCATGCGGTGATGATGGATCGCAGCGATCGCCGCCGACGCGAGCCGGGCCATCTGGCTGTCGGACCGCGAGTTCAGAATGACCGGCACCTTCGCCCCCAGAACCAGCCCGGCCGCCTCGGCATGCGACAGATACGCCAGTTGCTTGGCCAGCATGTTGCCGGCGTCGATCCCCGGCACGACCAGCACCTCGGCCCGGCCCGCCACTTCGCCCGTGATGCCCTTGGTCCGGGCGGCGGCAAGACTGACCGCGTTGTCCATCGCCAGCGGGCCATCGACATAGCCGCCGGTGATCTGGCCCCGTTCGGCCATCTTCGACAGCAGCGCCGCGTCGATCGACGACGGAATCGCGGGGTTCACGGTTTCGACTGCCGACAGGACACCAACCCGGGGCTTGGCAATCCCCAGCGAAATCGCAAGGTCGATGGCGTTCTGCACGATATCGACCTTGGTCGCGAGGTCTGGGGCGATGTTGATCGCGGCGTCGGTCACCAGCAACGGATGCGGCACGCCCGGCACATCCATCACGAACACATGGGTAAAGCGCCGCCCGATCCGCAGACCGCCGGTTTTGTCGAGCATCGGGCGCAATAGATCGTCGGTGTGCAGGTGGCCCTTCATGATCGCCTGCACCCGGCCCTGATGCACCAGATCGACGGCCATCTGCGCGGCGGCGGCATCAGTGGCGGCGTCGAGCACCTCGATCCCGTCAAGGCTGGCCCCCAATGCCGCAGCGGCGTCATGGATCGCCGCGACACGGCCGATCAGGACCGGCGTCAGGATCGAGTGATCCCGCGCCAGCAGCGCGCCCCCCAGCGAATTGGCCTCGTCAGGGCAGACCACAGCAGTGATGAGCGCGGGCAAGGGTTCGGCCCGGCGCAGGATCGCCTCGAAATGCCGGTGGCGCTGTACCAGCAGGCCGGGCACTTCGATGTCGTCGAACCGCAGCTTTGCGGTCGGAGCCTGCACCACCGCCTCGCCCGTCAGGATGACCCGGTCGTCGCCGACCCGGCGCACGTCGGTGTCGAGTGTGACCGAGCCGTCCGGATGTTTGGCCGTTACCGTGACGCGCGTGCGCAATTCATCCCCCGCGCGGGCCTGGGCGTGAAAGGTCAGGCTCTGGCGGCGATAGATCGTGCCCGGCCCGGGCAAGAGGTTGCCCAGAACCGCCGACAAAAGCGCTGCCACGAACATCCCCGGCACAGTCGCATCCGACACCCCGTCGCCGTCCGCATCCGTCTCGGGATTGTGCAGCGGGTTGTAATTGCCCGAAGCGACGGCAAAGATCACCAGATCGTCCGGGGTGCACAGTCGGGTCAACGCGGCGGTGTCACCGGGGGCCAGTTCGTCAAACGGGCGGTTTTCGATGATCATGGCTGGGTCCCTTGCGTGCCCGTCTTGATGACCGCCCGCTTGGCTTTGGTCAATCGCCACAATGTTAAGGGCGTTGTGCAACAAGGCCGCGACGCCTGCGATTTGCGCGCCGCGGTCACGACGGTCTGGCGGGTCCGCAGGTTGCTTTCGGTGATCGGACGGGTGGCGTCAGCCCGGGATCCTCAAGCCGTCACCGGTGCCGCCATCCGGGGTACCCCCGCAGAGCCGCGTTGATACCGCGCGTAGCCAAGGTCGGACGTGTCGATTTCGGTCGCGCGGCCCGAGATCATGTCGGCCAGAATCCGGCCAGAACCTGCGGCCATCGTCCAGCCCAGGGTGCCGTGTCCTGTATTGAGAAACAGGTTCGGCAGGGTCGAGCGACCAAGGATCGGCGTTCCGTCGGGGGTCATCGGGCGCAGCCCGCTCCAGAACGTGGCCTTCGACTGATCGGCGGCGCCACCGAACAGATCTTCGACCGAGTGTTGCAGGGTTGCGCGACGGCGTTCATGCAGCGTGTCGTTGAACCCCGAGATTTCGGCCATCCCGCCGACCCGTATGCGGTCGCCAAGCCGGGTGATCGCAATCTTGTAGGTCTCGTCCATCACGGTCGACACCGGGGCGCGGGCGGCGTCGATCATCGGAACCGTGATCGAATAGCCCTTCAAAGGGTAGACCGGCAGGCGCATGCCGAACGGGCGGGCCAGCGCCGGCGAATAGCTGCCCAGGGCCAGCACGAAACAGTCGGCGGTGATCCGCCCGGAGCTGGTGTGGACGGCCACGATGCGCCCGCCGTCGCCTTCCAGTCGGTCGATGCGGGTATCATAGCGAAAGCTGACTCCGAAGGTGGCGGCCATCTCGGCCAACCGGTTGGTGAACTTGAAACAATCGCCCGTCTCATCCTCCGGCAGGCGCAGGCCCCCGGTGAACTTGTGGCGCGATGCGGCAAGGCCCGGCTCGGCGGCGATGCACTGATCGGGGTCCAACACCTCGAATGGCACGCCGTAAGCCTGCAGCACCTTGATGTCCCGCGCGGCTGCATCGACCTGCTTTTGCGTGCGGTACAGTTGCAGCAGGCCCTGCATGCGGTCGTCATAGGTAATGCCGGTGCTCGCCCGCAAGGCGCCCAGCACGCCGCGCGAGTATTTCGCCAGCCGCACCATCCGGCTTTTGTTCATGCCATAAGCGGCGGTCGTGCAATTTGCCAGCAGGCGCACCAGCCATTCGATCCCGGCAAGGTCCGGGCGGGCCTCGATGATCAGGGGCGCATGGTGCATGAACAGCCATTTCAGTGCCTTCTTCGGCAGTCCCGGTCCAGCCCATGGCGACGCAGAGCCGGGGCTGATCTCGCCCGCGTTGGCAAAGCTGGTCTCCAGCGCCGGGCCCGGCTGGCGGTCGAGCACCGTCACATCGTGCCCCGCCTGGCACAGATACCATGCCGAGGTGACGCCGATGACGCCTGCTCCGAGAATGACGACACGCATGGCGGCTCTTGTCCTTTGATTGCGGGGCCAAAGATGGAGACATGGCAGCACATTGTGTTTACAAAGATTGTGGCCAGCACGGCTTCTTGCGCAAGGCGTGCCGAAATTCCGACCGTTCCCGGCAGAATGTTCCGATCTTCAGGGCGGGCGACGAAAAACTCCGGTCCTGTCACACAGAATGCGGGCGAACGCAGTGCCAGATCGCGGGACGTCAGAGCACGCATGTGGCAGAAAACGGGGCCGCAGAAGCGGCCCCGCCGGGAAGGCGGCCTCAGCCTTCGACCGATTCTTCTTTCTTCTCGGTGATTTCCAGCCCGGTTTCCTGATCGACCATCTTCATGCCCAGTTTCACCTTGCCACGGTCATCAAAGCCCAGAAGCTTGACCTTCACTTCCTGACCTTCCTTCAATGCCTCGTTCGGGTGGTTCAGGCGTTTGTTGGCAATCTGGCTGACATGCACCAGACCGTCCCGCTTGCCGAAAAAGTTCACGAAAGCCCCGAAATCGACCAGCTTCACCACGCGCCCGGTATAGATCAGGCCTTCTTCGGGTTCGGCGACGATCGACCAGATCATGTCATAGGCGCGCTTGATCGCCTTTTGGTCGTTCGAGGCGATCTTGATCACGCCGTCGTCGTTGATATCGACCTTGGCACCGGACACTTCCACGATTTCCCGGATGACCTTGCCGCCCGAGCCGATGACCTCACGGATCTTGTCGGTCGGAATGGTCATCGTCTCGATCTTGGGCGCGTATTCGCTGAACGCCTGGGCGCTCGTCAGCGATTTCGCCATCTCGCCCAGAATGTGCATCCGGCCGTCGCGGGCCTGCGCCAAAGCCTGCTCCATGATGGCCGGGGTGATCCCGGCAATCTTGATGTCCATCTGCAGCGAGGTGATCCCGGCCGCCGTTCCCGCCACCTTGAAGTCCATGTCGCCGAGGTGATCCTCGTCGCCCAGAATGTCGGTCAGCACGGCGAACCGGCCATCGTCTTCCAGGATCAGACCCATCGCCACACCGGCAACCGGCGCCTTCAGCGGCACGCCCGCATCCATCATCGACAGCGAGCCGCCGCAGACCGACGCCATCGAGGATGACCCGTTGGACTCGGTAATCTCGGAGACCACGCGGATGGTATAGGGGAAGTCGGTCGCCGCCGGCAGAACCGCCTGCAACGCGCGCCATGCCAGCTTGCCATGGCCGATTTCCCGGCGACCGGGCGAGCCCACGCGTCCCACTTCGCCAACCGAATACGGCGGAAAGTTGTAGTGCAGCAGGAAGTTGGACCGCGAGTTGCCGTGCAGGGCGTCGATGATCTGTTCATCTTCGCCGGTGCCCAGAGTGGTCACGACCAAGCCTTGGGTTTCGCCCCGCGTGAACAGCGCCGAGCCGTGGGTGCGCGGCAGGATGCCGGTTTCGCAGGTGATCGCGCGAACGGTCTTGGTGTCGCGCCCGTCGATCCGGGCGCCGCCATCAATGATGTCACCGCGCAGGATCGCGCTTTCCAGCTTCTTGATCGCCGAGCCAAGGTTGCTGTCCGACAGGTCGGCCTCCGGCAGCTTGGCCTTGATCGCGGCCACAGTCGCGTCAATCGCCAGGGTCCGTTCCTGCTTGTCGCGCAAGCTGAAAGCCGCCCGCATCAGCACGTCGCCAACCGATTTCACGCGCGCATAAAGATCGCTGAAATCGGGCGCATGAAAGTCGAACGGCTCTTTCGCGCAATCCTCGGCGAAGTCGAGGATCAGCTCGATGACCGGTTGCATCTGGGCATGACCGAACTTCACGGCCCCCAGCATTTCCGCCTCTGTCAACTCGTAGGCTTCCGACTCCACCATCATCACGGCGTCCTTGGTGCCCGCGACGACCAGATCCAGCCGCTGGTCAGGATTGCCGCGCAGCCCTTGCATGTCATCGACCGTCGGGTTCAGCACATATTCGCCCTTGCAGAACCCGACCCGCGCAGCCCCGATCGGCCCCATGAACGGCACGCCGGAAATCGTCAGGGCTGCCGATGCCGCGATCATCGCGACGATATCTGGCTCGTTTTCCAGGTCGTGCGACAGAACCGTGCACATCAGCAGCACTTCGTTCTTGAAGCCGTCGACGAACAGCGGGCGGCAAGGCCGGTCGATCAGACGCGAGGTCAGCGTCTCTTTCTCGCTCGGGCGCGCTTCGCGCTTGAAGAACCCGCCGGGGATTTTCCCCGCCGCATAGTATTTTTCCTGATAATGCACGGTCAGCGGGAAAAAGTCCTGCCCGGGCTTGGCGGATTTCGCGAAAGTCACGTTGGCCATCACGCTGGTTTCCCCCAGCGTCGCAATCACTGTGCCATCGGCCTGCCGGGCAATCTTGCCGGATTCCAGGGTGAGCGTTTCGCTGCCCCACTGGATGGATTTGGTCGTCACATTGAACATCTGTCGTTCCCTATCTGGAAGCACCCACAGGCCCCTTGCCCGTGTCTTCCGCTTGCATGGCGGCCCCATTGCCGCCGCCCCCTATCCTGATCGCGTGTGGCCGGGGGCAGGGCCTCACGTGCAGATTGCGGGCCGATACAGCAAATCGGGCAAAATGGAAAGGCGAATTGGCCGTACGGCCAAGCGCGGCGAGGCGGGCCCTGACCATGGCCGTCCCCTGCTGATCGGTCGGACGCGCCATGGCCGAACGGCAGGACACCCGCAGCATGCTGCACGGCTGTTCGAGACGGTCTTTCGCTCCGGTCAGCGGCGCAGACCCAGACGCCCGATCAGCGACGTATAGCGCGGCTCATGACGGTCCTTGAGATAGTCCAGCAGCTTGCGGCGCTGCGCCACCATCATCAGCAATCCGCGGCGCGAGTGGTTGTCTTTCTTATGACCCTTGAAATGTTCGGTCAGCGTGGCAATCCGCGAGGACAGCAGCGCCACCTGCACCTCGGGCGAGCCGGTGTCGCCTTCCTTGGTGGCATATTCGCTGATCAGACGGGCTTTGGTTTCGACAGTGATCGACATCGGGATCTCCTTGTTCAGAAGGGTTATGGCGCAAGCCGGGATGTCGTCCAGCAAGGCCGCTGCGGTCCGCCAGCGCTGACGGATGTGGGCATATAGGGCACTTCGCGCCGGTTGAAAAGCAAGTTTGTGCCAGCCGGGCCGGGCTGCCCGTGGGCAGTCGGTGCTGTGTTGCAAGCGATTGCTTTACCAGTTCTGCGAATACCGGGGGGAAGACGGCTGCGGGATCTGGAAAAGCGGCGGATTTTGTGTCAGGGTATCACAGGTGTTTTCGCAAGATTGCCAGTGACTTGCGGAAAACTTGGTTAACGGGGTGCGCAGGCATCCCCGGGCGAGGGGTGATCGGCGTGCTCGGTTTGGTGGGATTGTTCAGCGCCTTGATGGCCGGGGTTTTTTCAGGGGTAGCGCCCAACGGAGCCGACGATGATGCTCCCCCGGCCGATGATGACAGCGCAACAGCCCCCGATCCGTCCGAGGGCGGCACCCAGATCGACCCCGATACCGGCGCAGGCATCGCCGACGGCGACAGCGATGACGACGGCATGCCCGATTCGGACGATGTGGCAGACCCGGCAGACCCGGCCGTCCTGCTGGAAGGCGGCGCGCAGGACGATATCCTGAGCGGCCGGGACGGCGACGATGTGGTCACCGGCGGTGCCGGCAAGGATCTGTTGGGCGGGCGCGGCGGCGATGACAGCATTGCAGGCGGCGACGGCGACGACTGGGGCTATGGCGGGGCCGGGACCGACACGATGCTGGGCGACGCGGGCAATGACGCTCTGCACGGCGGCGAAGGCGATGACGCGCTCTTTGGGGCGGAAGGCGCCGATACCCTGTGTGGACAGGAGGGGGCCGACAGCCTGTCCGGTGCTGCGGGCGATGACAGTCTGATCGGCGGGGACGGGGCCGACAGCCTGTCCGGCGGCACGGGGGCCGATGTGCTCGACGCCGGCGCCGGCGACGATCAGCTGGACGGCGGCGCTGGCGGCGACATGCTCGAAGGCGGCGCCGGGAACGACACGATCTGGGGCCAGACCGACGACAGCGACGACAGCGATGGGGCCGATTTCTTGAACGGCGGGACCGGCGACGATGTTCTCGGCCTCGGGGCGGGCGACTACGGCCACGGCGGCGAGGGGGCCGACCGCTTTGTTCTCGACGATATCGTTCCGGGCGCGGCTGTGGCGCAGATCACCGATTTCGACGGACAGCAGGATGCGCTGGTCGTGCTTTACGATGCCGCCCTGCACCCCGAACCGGTCCTCAGCCTCTCGTCGGCCGCGGGCGGTTCGGCGATCACGCTGCTGCTCGACGGTGTGCCGGTGGCGCAGGTCAGCAGCACCGCCCCGCTCGACCTGACCGCAATCGAATTGCGCGCCGCCTAGACCGGTTGCAGGACCCACGGCTCGGGCTGGCGGTCGTAACCCAGATACAACGGATGGCGCGGCTCGCCGGCCTTGGTCAGCCCCAGATGCTGCAAGGCGTGTCCCGCCCCTCGCAAGGCCGCCTCAACCGTCCTGCCCCGCCCCTGGCAGGCGCCATGTCGGCCCCAAGCGCAGATCACCACATCCGCCCAGACCGCCAAAGCCGCAATCGCCGCGTCATTGTCGGGCCCGATCGGATCTGCCGCAGCCCGCATGACCCGTGGATCGGTCGCGCGGTAGGCAAAGATGTTTGCGACGGCAAAACCGTCGAACCCCAGGGCCCGCGCCCGCCGCTCGCAGCGTTCGACAGTGGGATCGTTCTGCAGTTCGGTCGCGGTCGAGGGGTTCAGCATCACGAACACCACCCGGCGCTGCCCGGCCCCCCACACCCGGGTCAGACGATAGCGATAGGCCATGCAGTCCGAATAGACCGCAACACTGGCCGCATCGCCCTTTTGGTGCGCCCGGGTGATCACGCGCGGCCCTTCCGCAGTTCCCGGACATCTGCGGCACGGCGCCAGCAAATCACGCATGGCAGATCCGCCAGGTCCCGACCCCGGCTGCGCCGGACAGCGCGAGCCCGGCACCGGTGGGGCGCCGTGCGGTCGCCGTCTTGGCCTCGGGTCCCTTTGCCGCCGTGGCAGGTCACACGAACACCCTGGCGGGATGCAAGGCACCCCCCCGGTAGTGCCCCACTGCAATCGCCCGGCCCTGATGGCTGGCCCAGGCTGCCTCGTCGTAACCGGCCCCGCGCGTCACTTCGCCCGGATTGCCATGGCGGAGCCGGACCGCGCCGTCTGCCGTCGCGGGCAGTTCCGGCAGACCCTGCAGCGCCCGCTCGAGCGGTTGCAGCCGCGCATCAAGGTCCGCTGTCCCGGCCAGCCGCTCGACCTCGTCCATCGTCACGGCCTCTTGCAACGTAAACGGCCCCGACCACAGCCTGCGCAGCCACAGCACATGCCCGAGGCACCCCAACCCGGCACCCAGATCCCGGGCGATCGACCGGACATAGCCGCCCTTGCCGCAGACCATGTCCAACTCGACGTGCTCGGCATCCGGCCGGGCGATCAGGGTCAGGCGTTCGACCCACAGCGACCGCGCCGCCAGCGCCAACGCCGCGCCCGCCCGCGCAAGGTCATAGGCCCGTTCGCCATCGACCTTGACCGCGGAAAACTGCGGCGGCGTCTGCTGGATCGCGCCGCGAAACGCCGCCAGCGCCAGTTCGATGGCCTCCGTCGCGGGTCGCAGGTCAGATCGGGCCACCACGTCGCCTTCCGCGTCGTCGGTAGCGGTGGCCGCCCCCAGCCGCACCACAAACCGGTAGCCTTTCAGCGCATCGGTGATGTAGGGCACGGTCTTGGTCGCCTCGCCAAGCGCCACCGCCAGCAAACCGGTCGCCGCCGGGTCGAGCGTGCCCGCATGCCCGGCCTTCTGCGCGCCCAACGCCCATTTCACCTTGTTGACCACGGCGCTTGACGTGACACCCGCCGGTTTGTCGACCACCAGCCAGCCCGTCACCACCCGGCCTTTCCTGCCCCGCGCCATCGCCTATCCCTCTGGCTCGACCACACCGACGATCGGCCCGATGGCAAACCCGCCATCGCGGCGCCCCAGGTCCGGCGCATAGAACCGCGAGATCGAGCCATCGAGATACAGCGCATCCGGCAGACCCAGACCGTCGCGAAAGAACCGCGCGAAGGTGTGAAAGTTCACCCGGGCGTCCGAAATGGCAAACACCGCCCGCGCTCCGTCCGCCGAAACGCCCACCCCGTTGCGATAATTCAGCGAGTCGGACCCGGGCAGAAACCGAGGGTGCAGATCGCCCCCGATCACCAGCATCGGCCCCGATTGCGTGGCAAAGCGGCAAGCCGGCGGGGCCGCCGCAAACGCCCGGCTTTCGACCACCTCATACTGCGCGGCTCCGGCCGCGCCGCCGGCACAGAACACCCCGTTCGGCAGCAATCCGAAATTGCCCGGCCCGTCGCGGGTGACCAGCGGCGCGAGGGTCACCCCGTTTTCGACCAGCAGCCCGACCGGTGCCAGATCGTCATGAAACATCCCGGCGTTCATCGCGAAGGCCAGCGCCGTCCCGGTTCCCGCCAGCGCCCGGTCCACCGCCGAGAACTGGCCGTAAACCCCGTCGGCCCCGGTATGAAACAGCCGCAGGTCATCGGTCGGCCCGACCTCGCACAGCGCATAGGGCAGGCCTTCGAACTCGGTCCGCGCGCAGGTCAGCGCCGGGGCCGGGGCCGGAATCATGAGCCAGACCAGCAGCGCACCGACCTCAAGCCGCATCGTCGCCGTCCGGGGCGGTCAGGTCGCGTTGCACGGTGGGGTCGGCAAACAGCCGTCGGGTTTCGTCCAGCCGGGCAAAGGTTTCATCGGCGCGAAACCGCAGGTCCGGAGTGTATTTCAACGTCAGAACCTGCGAGATCCGGTGGCGCAGCTCGGCCTTGTTGCGCGCCAGTGCGGCAATCGCGCTTTCGACCGGCACCGATCCCATCAGCGGCATGACATAGGCCGTCGCGATCTTGAGATCGGGCGAGCAACTGACCTCGCCCACGGTGATCGACATGGCGTTCAGATCGGTGTCGTGGATCTCGGCGCGGTTGAGGACATCCGACAGGGTTCGCCGGATCAACTCGCCAACGCGTAACTGGCGTTGCGAAGGGCCGTGCCCCACAGAGGTTTGCTTGTGTGCCATCCTGTTCGTTTAGGCCAAATCGCCGGCCCCTGCAACGCCGGGGTTCCCGCCTGCGCCGCAAGACGCTACAGCAAGGCAAACCAGGGAACCCGCCATGACCGAACGAACCGCCAGCGCTGCACCCGTCTTGCATCCGCCCGAGGCCTTGCCCGGCATCGTGATCACCGGAGCCTCGGGCCGGATGGGCCGGATGCTGATCCCTCTGGTCGCCGGCTCGGACAAGGCCCGGCTGATCGCCTGCGTCGAGCGTCCCGGCCATCCCTGGATCGGCCGCGACGCGGGCGAGGCGATGGGGGCGGCCCCCTTGGGAGTTCCGGTGACCGATGACCCGCTTTCGGCGTTCGCGCGGGCACAGGCCGTCATCGACTTCACCACCCCCGCCGCCACAGTCGGCTTCGCTGCCCTGGCAGCGCAGGCCCGCGCGGTGCATGTGATCGGCACCACCGGGCTCGACCCGGCCGATCTGGCACAGATTGCGCGCGCCGCATATCATGCAGTCATCGTGCGGGCCGGCAACATGTCGCTCGGGGTGAACCTTCTGGTGCGGCTGACCCGTCAGGTGGCGCAGGCGCTGGATGCCGACTGGGACATCGAGGTGGTCGAGGCGCATCATCGCCTTAAGGTCGATGCGCCCTCGGGCACCGCCCTGATGCTGGGAGAGGCGGCGGCGGCCGGGCGTGGCGTGGCATTCGAGGCCGCCCGGGTGTCTGGGCGTGACGGGTTGACCGGCCCGCGTCCGCCCGGCAGCATCGGGTTTGCCGCTGTCCGGGGCGGCGACATCGTGGGAGAACACGACGTGATCTTTGCCGCGATGGGCGAGCGGATCGTCCTGCGCCACATCGCGACCGACCGCGCGATCTTTGCGCGCGGTGCGCTGCACGCCGCACTCTGGGGTCAGTCGGCGAAACCCGGCCAGTATGACATGCTGGATGTGCTCGGTTTGTGATCCGTCGGCAACCGCCGCGCGTATTATCGCGATGTCTTGAAAGGTTTGCCGATGCTGCGCCCCGCCCTTGCCGCCCTGATCCTGCTTTGCCCCCTGCCAGCCCAGGCCGAAGGGTTTGCCCGCATCGCCGACAAGGCGGCCTTCGTTGCAGCCGTGCAGGGCCGCGCGCTGTCCGGCACCGCAGTACGGCTGAACGTCTTTCCCGATGGCTTGATCAGCGGCCGCGCCTTTGGCACAGCGGTGTCGGGCACCTGGCAATGGAGCGACGGCTATTTCTGCCGCACGCTCGACACCGTGACCCGGGATTTTCCGCTGAACTGCCAACTGGTCGAAAGTGACGGCCGCACGATCCGTTTCACCGCCGACAAGGGCACGGGTGACGCGGCAGACCTGACCCTGCGCTGATCGCGCGCGCTCCGCGTTCTTCTCTGCACAAATATCCGACGGGGGTCCGGGGGTGTCAAACCCCCGGCTTTGCGGTCTCAGAAATCGACCGCCAGCCCCTTGCGCTCCCAATCGCCGTACCGCACGGGTTCGGGCCCGTCGCGTCCGCCCAACTCTGGCGGCAGCACGGTCCGGGCCAGCCTGCGGCGCTCTGCCGCTTCGGCCAGCGCGCGGGCCGCGGCCGAGGAAAGGTCGGGTGGCGGCAG
>Ga0105044_10000692_pt1 | contig 42475 bp, 33 predicted proteins | sample MAT01_FD_78092 | JGI IMG/M metagenome (GOLD analysis project Ga0105044, IMG submission 78092) | Freshwater microbial communities from Lake Fryxell liftoff mats and glacier meltwater in Antarctica - MAT-01 | ecosystem: Environmental > Aquatic > Freshwater > Ice > Liftoff microbial mat | place...
AAGAAGGGCGGCGGCGTCGGCAAGAAGATTGCGATCGTCGGCGTCATCATCGGCGTACTCGGCGGCGGCTTTGTGGCAGCCGACAAGTTCGCGGGACTCGGCATCATCTTCCCGAAGGAAGTGACGATCGCCGAGCCGACGCCCGACGAGAAGAAGCCCGAGGCGCCGGAGGACAAGGTCGTCGACAAGGATCCGGAGGACAAGGATCCGGAGGACAAGGATCCAGAAGACAAGGATCCGGAAGACAAGCCCGAAGACAAGCCCGGAGACAAACCGGAAGACAAGCCAGCCAATGCGGACGCGGCGAAGCCCAAGGAAGATGCCAAAGCCAAAGTGGCGGAGGCGGCTCAGGCGGCCAAGGACAAGCGCTTCATCGCGGCGCGTGACCTGTATGTGGCGGCCCTCAAGCTCGACGATCTGGTCGATGGTGGCGACGCCGGGCTGGCCCAGGTCGAGAACGAGCTGAAGGCCTCTGCGACGATCCACCTGGCTCTCAAAGCGATGGATGAGCAGAAGTGGAGCGACGCGGCCAAGGCGCTCGAGGACATCAAAGAGGCATCGGCAAACTACGCAGCGGCTCAGGACCTCGCGAAGATCGCCAAGGATGGCGCGGTCGTGGAGCAGCTCGCCAAGGCGAGCGAGCTGTTCGCGAAGAAGGACCTGGCCGGTGCCAAGGCGGCCGTCGCGGACGCGTTGAAGAACGCCGGCGACTACGCCGAGGGCAGCGCGTTGAAGGACGCGATCGAGCGCGCGGGCGCGCCGGACGCCGAGCTGACCGAGCTCGACCCGGCCGACCCGAATGCCAAGAACCCGCCCAAGGCGGCGCCAGCGGACCTGAAGCCGGGCCTCGATGCGTACGCGAAGGGTGACTTCCAAGCGGTCGCCAATGCGTTCGATGGGATCGTCTACGGCGGCACGGCGTCGCGCCAGGATGTGGCGAAGGCGAAGGCCTGGGGCGCGGCGGCGACGACTTTCGACGAAGCCATGAAGCAGGTGGCCGCCAATGTCGGCAAGCCTGATGAGCAGCTCGGCTATCTGCGGTCAGCGCGGCGTGCGGACGCGATCCTGGGCGGTGCTCAGAAGGCGAAGGTCGCGACCGAGCTCGCGAAGGTGTGGGGTGCAATCGCCAAGAAGAGCCTCGAGACGAACGCAGGCCTGGCAGGATTCCAGGCGAAGCTGGCGCTGACCTTCGACCCGGCCGCGGCCGACGCGAAGGCGGTGCAAGCCGACGCGACCAAGGAGGCGAAGGCCTGGGTGAACGATGCCAAGGGCCTCAAGGATGCACCGGACAAGGCCGCCGACCTGTACACGCGCGCGCTTCGGGTGCTTCCCAAGGACGACCCCGATTATACGGCGGCCGATTCCGCGCTCGCAGCACTGCTGAAGCCGACGGAATGAGCGTGAAGCAACGCCGAGGGTGACATGACGGCCTGAGTATCGCCTTGGGCGGCCTTGGCTGGGGCCGGGCGCTGCTCGGCCGTGGCGTTGTTGGACCCGTGGGCGTTCAGAGGTCGCGCATGCGCGGATTCACGGTCGTCGCGAGAGCCGCCGCGGTGTAGAGCGTGATCGCGCCGAGGAACGATACGAGCTTCACCGGCTCGAGCACCTGCAGCCACTGGTCGGACTTCGCTGCGAACAGCGCCAGCACGATGAGCGGCACGAGTGCTGTGCCCCACACGATGAACCCAAAACCCGTTGCTCGACGCGACAACGGCGGCCAGACCAGCGCGGCCACGGCGAAGGCGAGGGCCGCGAACAGCGGCAGCGTCGCCCATGCGGCAACGCGATCGCCCAGGAAGGGCGCATCCCCGACAGACGCAAACAGACCCGCGAGTGGCATCCAGGCGAATGCGACCACTGCCGCGCTGAGGCCGGCCCCGGTCAGCACCCAGGCGTCGCTGCGTGGCGAGCGATGACCGCGTGCGAACAGCCCGGCCGGTACCAGCACCAGCGCCAGCAGCGCCGGCAACGCGGGCGTCGGCAAGGGTCCCGCCATCAGCGCCACGAGCGCCGGCTGCGCGTCGAACGTGCCACTGGCGATCGCGGCGCGCCACGCGACGAAGGCGAACGGCAGGAGCATCACCCCGAGCACGAGGCCGAACACACCGCGCGTGCGCTCGCGGCATGGCAGCAGGTGAACGACGCCGACCAGGACGAACGCTGCAAGTGCCTGCAGCGTCACCTCGGCCGGACGCGCAAGCAGCTCCCAGGGCGGCCCGGCTGCGGTCGGAAGCGCTATCGCCTGGAACAGGAGGACCAGTGTGATGGGCGAAATCTTCGGCAGGATCGACGTCACCGATGGGCGCAAAGTGGTCTCCGTGGCGGTCGCAGCGTCTTCGGGGCGCGCCCGGATCTCTCGCTCGCGCGGGTCGTCGCGCCGCCCGAGGCGCGGCGGCTCGACGATGGCATGCTCGTCGAACGATGGCGGCGCGGCGACCGCCGACCGCGCCGGTGCCGCGACCTCGAAGTTTATGTCGTAGGGCGCGGTGGTTGCTCGCGCCTGCAGGACCGAGCGCGGCGCAGAGGGTGACCGGTCGACATGCGCGCTGGGCACTTCGGTGCTCGTCGGTGCGCCCGCGCCGGCTGGATTGACGGCATTCATCGCGCCCGCGTCGACGCGCGAGGCGACGACGGGTCCCGGCTCGATGCCCGCGGCGAGCTGCGGCCGAAGGCTCGCGTGCTCGCCGAGCTGCTTCAGGGTCATGCCGCGGATCGTGTCCTCATAGCTCGGGGCCGCTCGGCTGGCATCGCCAGGGATCGCTGCGTCGTCCGCCCCGAGTGGCGGGTCGGTCTCGGTGAGATCGGGCCTATACGTCGGCTGTGTCGGCTCGCGTGTCGCCTCCTCGCGCGCCCGCGCCAACGGCGCATCCGGAGCCTCGCTTCCGATGTGCGACGACCGTCGCGCGTGCATGATAGCGCGGTCCAATGAACGGGGCGCCGGCGCCTGGCCTGGCAGCGGCCCGCTGTCATTGGCGCGTGGCGACGGCCGAATGAGCGGCCGCGGCGCACTCGCGCCTTCGACTCGCGGCGCAGCGATCAATCCCGAGCGCGGAGCAACGGGCCGGACCAGCCCCTCGCCGGTCGTGCGCCCTCCCCTGTCAACACGGTTGAGGCCAGACGGTCGCGCGTTGACTGAGCTCGGAGGGCGCGGCTTCGTCAGAACCTGCCGCGGCACACCGATTCGAACAGGCGCAGTATCTGGCTCGAAAGGGCCCGCAGTCCAGGCTTCGCCATCCTTGGCGGGGCCCGGCTCGTCCGGCGGATCGAGCGCCTCAAACCCGAGCGCATCATCGAGCGCGCGCGTCGGCCCGACTGTCGTCACTTCGTCCTGCGATGGCTCCGGGAGGAGCCCGTCGTCACTTGATCGTGAGCCTGTGGGCATGCGCCGGGCATCCTACCCGCCTCCGTCCCCTTGGCAAAAGTCTCGGCCGCCGCGCGATGATCGCGCTCCGTCACGATGACGCCGAAGTGTTCGCTGACACAGGCCGGTGCGCGCGTGAACGGCCCCGACACGGCTTGCCCGCCCCACGTCGACCGTGATAGCGCGTACCCAGCAATAAGCGATCCCGCCGCGGGAGCAAGGAGTCGAGTCATGCCTGCAAAGCCCAAGGCCAAGCCAGTCGTCAAAGCAACCGCGCCAGGTGGCGCCGAAGCCGAGCTGATCCGCATCGCCTACGTCGACGACGACCTCGAGCTGACGCGCCTCGTGAGCGGCGCGCTCGAGGATGAGGGCTGGGAGGTGATCGTCGAGAACGACGGCGAGTCAGGCCTCGAGATGATCCTCGTCGAGCAGCCCGACCTCATTATTCTGGACGTCATGATGCCCGGCCTCACCGGTTGGGAGATCTGCAAATACGTGCGCTCGAAGCCCGATTGGAACGGCACCCCGATCCTCATGCTCACCGGCATCGGTGAGCGCATGAACGCCCTCACAGCACCGCTCTACGGGGCCGATGCCTATCTCGACAAGCCGTTCGACATCGACGAGGTGGTCGAGACGGTTCGTCAGCTCGTCGCCCAGTCGCAGGTCTGACTCGTCACTGCGACGCACGCGGCCGTCGTCGTCGCGCTCTCCTCGTCGACTCGAATCCGCTCAGCTCAGCGACAACGCCCAGGCGAAGAACGGGAACGCGAAGATGACGCCGTCGGTGCGGTCCAACATGCCGCCGTGACCTGGCAGAATCGTGCCCGAGTCCTTCACGCCGCAAGCCCGTTTCACGAGTGATTCCGAAAGGTCACCGAGCTGCGCCAATGCCCCTCCGGCCACTGCGAAGAGCGCGGTCTTCCATGCCGGCAACGGCAGGTCGAGCAGCCCCACCATCAAGAAGCCAGCGCCGACCGAGCCGACGAGACCGCCGACCGCGCCTTCGATCGTCTTCTTTGGTGAGACCTTCGGATGAAGCTTGTGCTTGCCGAGCGAGCGACCCGCGAAGTAGGCCGCCGTATCGCCGCCCCAGACGACTCCCAGCACGTAGAGGATCCATGGCTTGGCGTCGATCGCCAGCGTGAGCCCATAATAAAACGGGACTGCCACGTACACGACACCCGCCCACAGGGCGAAGAGTCGAAACGCCGCGCGGTCGATCGGATCCGGTCGCATCACGACGACAAGCGCCGGCACCACCAACGCGGGCAACCAATCGCCGACGTCGCTCTCGGGCGCGAGCCACATCGAGGTCATGAGCCCCACCCCGAGCGCGATTCCGACCCAACGCTCGAGGCGCCGGTCGGGCATCGCCATCGCATAGAGCTCGGCCAGGCAGAGTGCACCCGCGCCGATGACGACCGCCGCCTTCGCCCACTCCGGCCCGAACAGGAACAGGAGGATGACGAGCGGGGCGAGGAGCACACCAGTCAGGATGCGTATCAGCATGGCGGCCGGACCATGCACCAAGTCGCCGCGTCACGAAAGCGTGACTTCGCGACGCCCGCCTTCATCCCGCCTCGACGGTTCGACGCGCACGTCGAGGCGTGGGCACCGTGCGACACCGTCGGGGGGCGGCTTGAGCGCTTTGGGCTTCAAGGCTATGGTGGCTGCGATGCAAGTAGCGGGTCATGAAGCCGGCCGTCAGGCCGTCAAGCTGCACGCGAAAGTCGCGCCAGGGGACGGGTTCGCCGCGCTTCGACTCGATGGCATCATCGACGAACACAACAGCCTCGCTCAGATCCTCACGGCCCTTGGAGAATCGTCCGCCGTGGGGGCGGCGAACAACGACACGCTCGTGGTCGACATGGGTGGCATCAAGCGCCTCAACTCGGTCGGCGTGCGCGATTGGGTCAACTGGCTTCGCGCGATCCGCAAGAAGTACCGGACGGTCATCCTATTCGACTGCCCGGCGCCGGTGATGAACGAGGTCAACTTCGTCAAGAACTTCGCTGAGGGCGCCTACATCACGACCTTTGTGGCGCCGCTCTTCTGCCTGCGTTGCCAGAAAGAGGAAGCGCGCATCCTCGAGACGCGCTCGTTGCGGAACGGCTCCCGCCTGGCGATGCCGGCTTTCAACTGCGAGCGCAGCGACTGTGAGAACGCGCTCGATGACGACGAAGAGAGCTACCTCGGCTTTGTGCGAACCCTGCCCGAAGGCGTCGCCGACGAACGACTCATGCGCTTGACCGAGCAGGCGCGCTCGCTCCTCGCGGCCGGTGGAACCCCGCTGGCCGACGGCCCGCGAGCGCTAGATCCGCATGCCAATGGGTCGGCGGGGCGCAGCCAGCCGCTGGGGCAGCTCGGCCTCCAGGGCGGACCGCGCAAGACCTCCGAGGCGCTGCCGCCCCCTCACGCGACGGGGAACCAAGCGCTGCTCGAGTTGCCGGCGAGGCAGCGCGGCGACTGGCTCTTCATCGCTGCGATGGCTGCCATGTTGGCGGTCCTCGGCGTCTTGATCTACCTCATCATGACGTTGGAGTGACCGATGCGTGCATCACTCGGCGTCAAACTCACCCTCACATCGACCCTGCTGGTAGCGATCGTGGTCGCGTTCCTCGGCTACACGCATGCCGACTCCGTCCGGCAGGAGCACGACGACTGGGCGGCCGAACGCACGCTCACCTATCGTCAGCAGGTCACCGAGCTCGCGGAGTCGGCGACGAACCTGCTCGCCGTCGCCGTGTCCGAACACCTGATGGGCACCGAGCTCGAGCCGCTCGACCTCGTCGCCCGTCAGGTCGTGCGCCGCGACACGCGCGTCACCAAGCTGCGAATCGCCAATCAATCCGGTGACATCCTGGCCGACTCCGCGAACCGTGTCGACCCGATGAAGCTCGTCAAGCTGCCCGGCACCGCCGCCGATTGGTTCAAGCCAGGGCAGCGCGAAGAGGTCCAGGCTGACAAGAAGGTGCTCGTCCTGCAGCGCCCGATCCTCGATCCCGGTTCCGACATCGCCAAGCCGATCGGCACGGTCGAGTTCACCTACGACCTCTCGCCGCTCGCCGCACAGCTCCAGCAGATCGAACAGCAGCGCAAGGACGCGATCTCACGCTCGCTCGGATTCACCCTGAGAATCGGGCTCTTGGCGCTCGTCATCGGGGCGTTGCTGTCGCTCTTTCAGGGCCTCCGCTACGCCCTGCCGATCCGCAAGCTCGCGGCGACGACCTCGAAGATCGCGCAGGGCGACCTCGCGGCGCGCGTCGAGGTGCGCCAGTCGGATGAAGTCGGTGCGCTCGGCCACCAGTTCAATCACATGGCCGACCGCATCCAGACGCTCCTGAAGGACACGGTCGCCAAGGCCGAGCTCGAGCACGAGCTGAACCTCGCGCGCGAGATCCAGTCGGTGCTCGTGCCGCGGCCCGGCACCCACGCGGCACCCGGCATCGACGTGGCCGGCTACTACGAACCGGCCTCGAACGTCGGCGGCGACTTCTGGGACCTGTCGGCCCTGCCGCGTGGTCGCTCGGCGATCCTCATCGGCGACGTCACCGGCCACGGCGTGCCTGCGTCGATCCTCACGGCGACCGCCAAAGGCTGCCTCGACACGCTGCGCCACGTGCACGGCGGCGACATGCAGGTCGCCGAAACGATGCGCGTGCTCGACCGCGTGATCCACGATGCGGGGCACGGCGCGTTCTTCATGACCGCGACCGCGATCGTGCTGGATGCGACCGAGAACGCGCTCTACTTCTCGGCTGCAGCCCACCCGCCCGGGTTGCTCATCCGCTGGACTGAGAGCGGGGTAAAAGTCTCGCGGCTCGCGGCGCGCGGCAACCGCCTCGGCGACGGCGACGCCTCGGGCTTCGAGGCCAAGCGCATCCGCGTCGCCAAAGACGACCTCCTCGTCTGGTACACCGACGGCCTCGTCGACGCCGTGAACGACGAAGGTCGCCCGTACTCGACGCGTGCGCTCCTCCACATCCTGGGGCAGCTCGAACAATCCAACACGCCCGACCAGGTGCTCGAGCGCGTGATCGGCGACATGCGTCGTTTCCGAAAAGGCGCGGCGCTCCCGGACGATGTCACCCTCGTCGTCGGGAAGGTCGCCTGATGATCGCTCTGTGCCGCGCGACCGTCCTGGTCACGAGCCTGTTCGTGCTCGCGTTGTCACTCTCGCTGCCGTCCGCCCTGGCCGCAGCGCCAGGTGACGTACAACGCCAACTGCAGGAGGCTTCGGACGCGATGGATTCGGCGCGCACGCTCATCGCGCGCGGCGAGGCACGCTCCGGCAAAAAGCGGCTCGACGAGGCGGGGCGCATCTATCGCGCGATGCTGCGCGACAACGTCGAACAGCGCGACGCCGCGGTCGGTCTCGCCGGCGTGCTCTTCCTCGAGAAGAAATACGAGGAGGGCGTCAACCTCATGCGCCCCTTCCACGATCGACTGCCCGACGACCTCGACGTCAGCCATCAGCTCGGGCTGCACCTCTACCGCAACGGCGAACAGGCGCTCGCCGTGCCGCTCCTCGAAGCCGTCGCCAGCGACCCGCGTCGCTTCGACGCGATGTGGATCCTGATCCAGCACTACTACCGCCAGGCCAACTGGCAGGCAGGATTGCCTCACGCGGAGCGCTACCTCGTGGCGCGCCCCGATGACACCGAGGCGCTGGCGCTCATCGGCACCTATTTCTTGAAGGCCGAACAGTTCGATCGGGCCGTCGCGACCCTCGACAAGTACCTGGAGACCCACGCCGGCAACGTTTCGGCGCGCGTCAATCGCGCCAACGCGCTCTTTCGCAGAGGCGACGTGAACAGGGCCGGTCAGGAGTACGAACGGCTCCTCGAAGAGCAGCCCGATAAGTCCCGATTCATCTATAATCTCGCGTCTGTACGCATCAAGCAGGACCGCTGCCCCGAGGCCCTGCTGCTGCTCGATCGCTTCCTCGGCAAGGAGGCCAAGAACGGACCCGCGCTCTACTTCCGCGCCGACTGCCTCCTGAAGCTCGGCCAGTACGACCAGGCGCGCGCCGCGTTCGAGCGCGCAGGCCTCGAAGGTCAGAGCTCGAACCCGTGGGTCTGGTATGGCCTCTCGCGCGTGGCGCTCCGCAAGAAGGCATTCGACGAGGCGGTCGACAACGCCAAGAAGGCGCAGGATCTCGGCCCCAACGAGCCCGAGCTCGCGTCGTGGCTCGGCACCGTCTATCGCAAAGCCAAGCGCCCCGCTGAAGCGCTCGGGTGGCACGACAAGGCGGTCTCTCTTCAGGCCGACGTCGCGGCCTTCCAGGTCGAGCGCGGCTTCGATCTGTGGGCCTTGAACCGCGTGCTCGAAACGCTCGGTGCCTTCGAGAAGGCGCGCACCCTCTACCCGACCGACGGCGACGCCACTCACGGCATCGCGGCCGCGCGTACGGCTCTGGGCATCGAAGCATGGCAGAAGGGCGACGCAGCCGAGGCCGAGACGCATTTGCGCGAAGCGATCGCCGCGAGCCCAGGCTACCACTCAGCACGCGCCAACCTGGTGGTCGTGCGCGCCTCGCTCGGGCGCGTCGCCGACGCCGAAAAGACACTGCGCGAGGCCCCACCCGACGCGGCCGCAAACCCCGACGTGCAGGCTGCCACGGCGCTCGTGCGCCTTCTTTCAGGCGCGACCGAGCAGGCTCTCGCGCTCGCCACCAGCGCACGCGCCAACAAGACGAACCTCCTCCAGGTGATTGCCCAGGTCGAAGGCCAGGCGGCTGCCGCCAAGGGCGACTGGGACGTCGCGGCCAAGGCCTTCGACGAAGCGCACACCCTGGCACCTTCGCCCGCGCTCGAGCGCGCGAAGAGCCAGGCCTGGCTAGAGCTCGGCCTGGAGCGCCTCGCTCGTGGCGACGCCGGTGCCGCCCGCGAGGCGCTCGGGCGCGCGAATCGCGGCAGCGCTCAGCTCGAGCCCGAAGACAAGCAGACGCTCGAGTTCGCACTCCAGACCCTCGGTGTGCTCGCCTCAGCCGAACCGGGGGCTGCCGCGAAGGTGCTCGCAGGTGCGCTCGGTAGCCAGCGTTTCGCCGGCCCGACCTGGGCCCGCGTGCGCGATGTCGGTCAAGGCTACGTCGCCTATGGTTGGCTGCGCGCAGGCAACGCCGAAGAGGCGCGCAAGGCACTCGACAAGGTACGCGACCGGACGGCACTCGGCCCCGCGTGGGAATCCCTCGCCTCCGCGGCCGACGACGTCGAGGCCCGAAAAGCCTTTGGTGCCGGCAACTTCGCAGCGGCCGAAAAGGTCTGGGCGGCGATGGCGCAGCGAGGCAACAAGGATCCGGCGGTCAGCAACAACCTCGCCGCCGCGCGCTTCATGCTCGGCCGCGGCGCCGAAGCCGAAGCCTTGTGGCGCCCACTCGCCAACGCGGGCGCACCCGTCGAAGCGATCTACAACCTCGGCAACGCACTCGGCCGGCGCGGCGAGCACAAGGCCGCCTGGGAGCTCTTCACGCGCTATGGCCAGAGCGGTGGCAGCCAGGCCGATCGCGTCAAAGAGCGGGGCGAAATCAAGGCGCGCCTCTTCGGCTTGGGAGGGAGCAACTGATGCGGCCGACTCTCAGACGCGCGCTCGGATTCGTGGCGACAGCCCCGGTCTTCCCTCCGCTCCGCCGGGGGCTCCGCCTTCTGTCCGGACCGGGACCCTCGAACCAGAGCACTGGGGTCATTCGCTTGTTTCGCGCCGGGCTCGTGACCCTCGTCGCGCTCACGACGCTCGCCGCTCCCACCGTTGCCGCCGCCGAGGAGCTCACCGTCGGCGTGTTCCTGCCACAGGCCTCGTTCGCCACCAACGCCGAGCGCAGCGCCTGGGCCGAACGCTTCGCGGGCGACCTCACCGCCAAGGCGAACGGCGCCTTCACCGTCAAAACGCAGCTCTTCGCACGCCGTGAAGACGCGCTCGCCTTCTCGGGTCGCGTCGACCTCCTCGTAGGCGACGGCCTCTTCGCCCTCGAGCGGGGTGGTGACGTGATTGCGCACGCGACGATCTCACCCGGCGTGGCACTCTACGCCGCCGATGCCAAGACGGTCGGCGAGCTCGCAGGCAAAGCGATCGCCGCCGCTGAAGCCGGCCCGGCCGAGCTCTCGTTCTATTCGAATACGGTCCTCGGTGGGGAGCTTGCCGCGGACAAATTCTTTGGCGAAATCAAGTCCTTGAAGGACGCTTCGGCGGCGCTAGCGGCGGTCAAGTCGCGCACCGTCGCCGGTGCCTTCGCCCCGGTCGGCCATCCCGCAGCGGCTGGCTTGAGGATCCTGGCGCAAGGGGGCGACTACCCGGTCGCGGTCGTGTTCATCGTCAACAAGGCGCGCGTCGAGCCGCTGCGTGACGCCTTGCTCGCTGCGATTACCCAGACCCCGGCTGGCCCGCTCGGCAGCTTCATGCAGGGTGGCGGCGATGCCTTTGCGCGTGCCCGCGGAGCCCGCGGTACGCCGCGCGTCGCCAACGCCCCCGCCTTCCTGGCCGGTGGCAGCGAGGCTCGACCAGTCGCTCCGCCGATCCGACTCAAGACGCGGGGTCGCATCCCCCCGGCGGACGTGACGCGCACGCCGCTCGCCCGACCTCTCCTCGTCGAGCCCGACGACGTATGAGCCCGCAGACCTCGCCGCCCCCGCTACCCGGCGCCGTCTCTGCCCCAAGTGACGTGCTCGTGCGTGTGCGTAAGCGCGAGCGTGACCTCGTGCAGGCCTGCCTCGCCCGCTTCGGGCTCACCGCGACGCTCCAGACGGCCGCCGGCGCTTCGCCACGACTGGCACTGCTCGACCCCGAGATGATGGGGGTCGACGCCGACGTGCGCCTCGCGCGCGCCGCCGAGGCGTTCCCGCAGACGCCCATGTTGCTCCTCAGCGGTCCGCAGGATCGCGTGAGCCTCGCAGCCCTGGTCGAGGTCCCGACCGTCGTCGCTGTCATCGCGCGCGATCGCAAGGAGTGCGCTGCCGAGCTGGACGAGGCATTCGCGACCCTCACCGCCGTCGGCCCGCCAGCCCACCGCACAGGCGTTGGTCGCTTCGTTCCGGCCGACGCCCCTCGCCTCACGCGTGAGTTGGTTGCCAGCCTCGACCGCGACGCGCTCCTGGAAGAGCTCGAAACCTTCCTGTCGAGCACCGGCATCCGTCCTCGCATGGCCGCGCTCGCCCGCGACGCCGTCGAAGAACTCGTCACCAACGCCATCTACGACGCGCCAACCGACGACAGCGGCCGCCATATCTACGCAGACACCGACCGCCGTCACGTCGTGTTCCTTCCCGAGAATGCGCGCCCACGCCTGGAGATCGCGATCCACGGCACCCACATCGCCGCCACCATGAGCGACCCCCACGGTAGCCTCGAGGTCGCGACCGTGCGTCGCTTTCTCGCCCAGGGCCTACGCGGCGACTTCTCCGACAAAGCCGGTGGTGCAGGTCTTGGCTTCGCGCGCATCTATGGGCTGGTCGATCGTTTGATCGTGCAGGTAATCCCCCGTATCCAAACGGAGATCTCGTTTACGCTCGAAGCCGGTACGGCCCGCCGCGATCCCGCGAGCCGACCGACCGGCCTCCTCATGTGGACCGCGACCGGCAACCCCGCTTGGACCGCGCCGGGCCCCACGTCGACGATGGTGTCCTGAGCCATGGCACCCGCCGTAAGCGGCGTCAGCGCGACCGCACGGCATTCCGAGCTCCGCCTCGAGTCGGCGGTGTATCGCTCGATCCGAGGAAGTAAGCGCGACACGAATGAGGACGGTGTTCTCTGCCTGTCGCAGGTGCCGTTGTTCGCGGTTGCGGACGGCACTGGCGGCCGCGAGCCAGCCCGCGTCGCGTTGACGGCGCTGGAGCGTGAACGGACGACCCTCGCCGAGAAGAACGCCCGCGTCCGCGACGACGCGAGCACGACCAGCAGGCTCGCGCTCGGACGCTTTCTCGAAGCCGCCTTCGCGCGGGCGAACGGCGAGGTCTTCGAGGCGGCGAGACGGATTCCCGGCAGGCGAATCGCCACGACACTTTGCGCCGCGACCGTCGTCGGCTCTCACGCATTCGTCGCCCATGTCGGCGACTCTCGCGCTTATCTCTGGCGCGAAGGTCGCCTGCGCCGACTCACCAATGACCACACGCTGGCGGCCCGCCAGCTCGATCGCGGCGCCATCGGCCCCGACGCCTACGCCGCTTCACCGCTGCGCTTCTCGCTCGCGCAGGCACTCGGCATGAGCCGCGCGCTCGAGGTCGACCTGCTCGAGCTGCACCTGTTCCCAGGCGATCACCTGCTCCTGACGACCGACGGCCTCACCCGAGCGCTGTCCGAGGAGGTCATCGCTGCCTGCCTCGCGGAGGGCGAGGCTCCTGATGCCAGCGCCGAACGCCTGATCGCCGCGGTCAACAAGGCCGGTGCCCCCGACGACACCTCGTTCATCCTCATCGCGACGGCGTCCGATCCGCCTACCCGGGCACCCCTGCAGGAGCCAGCCCGCAGCCTGCACCGCGTGGACCTCGACGCGACAGTGCGCACCTCGTTCCTGTTCGCAGATCTCGTCGATAGCGAGTGGCATCAGATCCAGCCCTACCTCGAGTTGGTCGAATCCCCCGCAGGCGCGACGCTCTGTCTTGCCGGCCAGGCGGCCCCTGGCTTCGGCGTCGTCGTTCAGGGCTCCCTCGAGGTCCAATACCCGAGCGGCGAGGTTCTTACGATAGGCCCTGGCGGTCACTTCGGCACGCTCGCCCTGGGCTCCACCGGCACCAGCCATGAGTCCCTCAGCAGCATCGAGCCGAGTCGTGTCTACCTGCTCTCGCGTCCACGTTTCCTCGAGCTCGTGCGCTTGAAGCCGATCCTCGGAAGCCGCCTCACCCTGAACCTGCTCGAAACGCTCGGTCAGGATCTGGCGCTCGTCACGGCCCGATTGGGCCAGGTGGTCGACGCCGCCAACGGCAAGGTGCGCCGATCGCTCAAGGAGGTTCCGCCAGGAACGACTTGAGCGCTGTCGACAAGAAGCGCACGACCACCTGGTTGTCGCCCTCGCCCGGCACGATCAAGTCCGCGCGGTCCTTCGACGGCCGCACGAAGGCGTCGTGCATCGGCCGCACGGTCTCCTGGTACTGCCCGAGCACGCCGTCGACGTCGCGCCCGCGGTCGGCGATGTCGCGCCGCATGCGCCGCAGGAGGCGCAGGTCGTCCGGCGTCTCGACGAATATCTTGATCTCCATTTCGGCGACCAGCTCGGGCCACGCGAGGACCAGGATGCCTTCGACCAGGATCACCTCGCGCGCGGGGATCTCGATCCCGCCCGAGGCTCGCGCGTGGCGCGAGAAGTCGTAGCGTGGCGACTCGACCGGTTGCCCCTTCTTGAGCGCACGCACGTGCTCGACCAGCAGCGCCGAGTCGATCGAATCGGGGTGATCAAAGTTGACGCGCGATCTCGCGGCCACCGACAAGTGACCGAGGTCCTTGTAGTAATTGTCCTGCGACAGGAGCGCGCAGCGGTCTTCGCCGACCCGTCGCGCGAGGCGCCGTGCCAGCGTGCTCTTGCCGGAGCCGGTGCCACCCGCGATGCCGACGACGAGACAGCGATGCGGTGGTTCGGGCTCCATACGAATCGGGGTTGTGGCCCGCGCGGCGCTCGTTCGTCAAGCATGCCGTGCTGGCAGCGCTCAGTGCTTGAGGACGGCTTCCCCGAGGGAGCGCGGCTCGCCCGCTTGCACCGCGCGCACCTCCGACGTGGTCGGCCGCGGCAACGCTTGCGAGAGGAGCGCGATGTGGGCCTTGACCTCGTCGCGATGCTCCTCGGCCGACGGGTCGTTCACGTACACGCGATAGTGATGGAGCGCCGAGCGAACCTTGCCGACCGCCTCCAGCGCACGCGCGTAGGCGAGGTGGCACTCAGGGAAATCGTTCTTCAAGGCCAGCGCCTGCTGGAACGAATGCAGCGCATCTGCGAGCTGGCCGCGGCGCGCAAAAGCCTGGCCGATCGCGAAGTGCGCGCGCGGATGCTGCGGCTCGAGTTCGAGGATCGCCAGGTACGCCTCCAGCGCCTGCGCCGTCTGGCCGCGCTTCAGGTAGCAGTTGCCGAGGTTGTAGTAGGCCTTCACGTACGTCGGCGACGCCGCGATGGTCAGCCGGTACTGCTCGATAGCTTCGCTGTTCAGATCCATCAGCGCGTAGACGTAGGCGAGCATGAAGCGCGCCTTGAAGAAGCGTGGCTCCACTGCCAGCGCGCGCCGGAACGCGGCCGCCGCCTGCTGCAGGAGCCCCTTCTCTTTGAAGGCATGCCCGAGATTGAAGTACGCCCGCGCGTGATCCGGCCGCAGGTGGATCGCCGACTCGTAGGCCCGCACCGCGAGATCGATGTCCTGGCACTCGAAGTAGATGTTGCCGAGCGCAAACGCGTAGTCCGGGTTGCCCGGGTCGAGCCGCCGCGCCCGCGCGAACGACACCCGCGCCTCGGGCAGGCACCCCAATGTCGCCAGCGCCGTACCCAGCGCGAAGTGCCCGCGCGCCAACAGATCGGGCGGACCCCCAGCGCTCGTCGCCAGCTCGACGGCGCGATTCAGCTCGTACCAGGCCTCGTTGGCGCGCCCCACATCGTGCAGCAGCTCCCCGGCCCGCAACCGCGACGGGGCGTGCGCCGGCGACAGCGCGAGTCGTCCGCGCAGGAGCATCAACCGCAATTGGGTCCAGAGGGTCTTCACGCCACCTACGAGGTGTGAGTCGGGGGTCCCGTTCCGGCCGAGGCCGGCAACAGCAGCCGACGGCGATACCTTCAACGGCAGCACCGTCGAAGCGAGGCTGCCCACAAGATGCATCGGCCCGCGAGCGGGTCGCGGCAAGAGAGAATCTAGCACCATCGTCCGCCCGTTGATACCTCCCGGCTGCGCAGTTCGAAACCGGCGCCGTGGTCGCCATGGCATCGCGGTCGAGAGCGTGCTTGAACGCGGCCTGACGGTGCTGCATACGTCTCACGCGCCCGAGCCGAACTCGAGCCAGCCCAGGCGAGCTTGATTCGGCATCACCTCGCAGGGGCGACGCGCAACAGGACACCGTGCAGAACGACGCTGACGACATGACCCACAACCTGGCACTCTACGGCATTACCGGTGCGTTGGGTCGTGAGATCCAGATAGCCCTCGAGGTCGAGCACGAGGGCATCGAGCAGCTCTTCCCCGTCGCTGGCGTGCGCTCCGCGGGGCAGCTGATTCGCTGGCGCGGCGATACGCTGCCGGTCACAGCGCCAGCCGAGCTGAAGGCCAGCGACGTCGACTTCGCGATCTTCGCGACCCCGGCCGAGGTCGTCTCGCGTGAGGCGCCGCGCCTCCTCGACGCCGGCGCGCGCGTGCTCGATGCCTCCGGCGTGCTCGCCTCGGCGCCGCTGCCCAAGGCCCTTCCGCACCCAGCTCCGGTCGTCTGGCCACGTCTCTCGAGCTTCGCGACCGTCGACCTCGAAACCGAGACCGCGCTCGTACTCCCCTCGCCCGGCGCCTCGACGCTGGCATCGCTGCTCGACGCCCTGACGCTGCCGGAGGCCCACCTACCGCGCCTCGAAGCGGTCGCGGTGACAGTGCTCCTACCCGCCTCCCATGCGGGTCGCGCGGGCATCGATGCGCTCTCGCGGCAAGCCGTTGGCCTCCTCAATTATCAGCCGGTGCTCGAACCGAAGCCCTTCCCCGCGGTGCTCGCGTTCAACGCGGTGGCTCCACCGACCGATGCCTCGGTGCTCTTCGAGGCCCAGGTCGCGAGCGAGCTGCGACGGCTCGTTCCGACGCTCGGCGACATCCCTATCGAACTCACGCCGATCTGGATCGCCGCCTTCTCGGGCATCGTCGCGAGCCTGCACCTGCGCTTTGCGGGCGACGTCGACCCGGCGACCCTGACGAAGCTGCTCGCGGCCCACCCCGACCTCGTGCGCGACGACGGCGACGAAGCGAACGGCGGCGGCAACGGCGACGGCAGCGACATCTATGACCTCGACGAGCCCGCCGCGCCCGAGCTCGACGCGGACGGCGACTCGACCGCTGACGACGCCCCGCGGGACGACCCGGCCGCCCTGTCGTTGCGCTCGGTCATGGACAGCGAGCGAATTCGCGTCGGCGCGCCGCTTTACGGCAAGCACACCGTCCGCCTCGTGTTGATGGCGGACCCTATCCACCGCACCGCCGCCGCGGTCTCGACGTTGCTTACGCGCTGGATGGCCGCACTCGCCTGACGCGCCTCGTGCGCCATGACCCAGACGCGTGAGCCCAGACTCCCGAGAAGACCCGCGAGAAAGCCTGACATTTTGGCAGGCTTTGGTTAGCGTGCCGCCCGGCGCGGCTGACAAATTGACACCGCTCAGCGACGCCGCCTTTGTTCTGGGCCCGCTTGACTGATGGCATATCGATTGCTTGGATAGCCGACCTATGACCGTGACCCCGCTCCGGCTCCTTACCGCGCTCGCGATCCCGCTCGGCATCGCCGGCGCCGCGCGCGCAGCCATCCCCAACTTCTCATTCGTCGGTATCGAGGGCGTCGGCACGCTCGACGGCAAGCTCAACGACCGCCTCGGCAGGACCAGCAACGCGACCGAGCACATCATCAATATCGACGACTGCGGCGTATACGCGGGCGGCGAAGTCGACGTCACGGTGCGGGTCGACCCGAAGCCGACGGGCGACTGGCAATACGCCATCGCCTACGCGCCACCGGGCAAGACCTGTTCGACGAGCGACGCCAACCCCGAAGCCGTCGACGGCCAGTGCTACGTGCCAGCGGCCCAGCGCGAGCTCGACTCGACCACCATCGACTTCATCATCAACCTCGACGACCTCATCGGGTCCGCCTGCGAATCCGGCGACGAGGGCGACGCGACCCTCTATGTGATCCTCCAGAACACGTCGTTGTCCGAGGTGAAGTTCGAGTCCGTCATCTTCAACGTGGACCTCGGCGCCCCCACTGCCCCGACGCTGAGCGACGTCACGAGCGGCGACGCGCGCTTCGTCGCCAAGTGGACCGACACCGCCAACACCGAAGATGGCATCGAGTACGCGGTCTACTACGGCGACGCCCCGTTCACCAAAGACGACATCGACGCAGTCGACGGCAAGTCCGGCATCACGACGAAGACGATCGCCATCGAGAGCGGGCTCTCGAACGACGTCACCTATTATGTGTCGGTAGCGGCCCGTGACCAGGCCGACAACGAGTCGGTGCTGTCGAACCAACTCGAGGTCACCCCGGCGTCGACGACCGACTTCTGGGAAAGCTATGTCGGGGCCGGCGGCAAGGAGCCGGGCGGCTTCTGCTTCATCGCGACCGCCGCCTACGGCACCCCGCTCGAGGCCGAGCTCGGCACGCTACGCCACTTCCGCGACGAGATGTTGATGGGCAGCGCGGCCGGTCGCACGATTGTGCACGGCTACTATCAGTTCGGTCGCTTCTGGGCCTCCTACATCGCCGACAAGCCCGCCCTGCGCGCGGTCGTGCGGGTACTCCTGGTGCCGGTCGTCTGGTTTGCAGACCTCACCCTGGCGCTCGGTCCAGAAGGCGCGTTCCTGGCGCTGCTCGCGGCGTTCTCCGGCTATCGCCACCTGCGCCGTCGGGCGCGTCTCCGTCCGCTGCTGGTCGTGCAGGAGCTCCGCTGATGTGCCCCTCTTCTTTGCGCGCCAAGGTGCTCAGCGCCGTGGCGTTCGCCGTTCCGTCGCTCTTTGCGCTCATCGCGACGCCCGCGCTGGCCGAGTCGCCGCGAACGATGATGCTCGAGCTGCATGGCGGCGGCTACACGCCGAATGTCGACTCTGAGCTCAGCGGCGCCACACCCTGGAAGGATACGTTCGGCGGCGGCTCGATGACGATGTTGCGCATGCACCTCGACTACGAGCTCTGGCAGGCGCATGGCACCCTCGCCATCGGCGCTGGCTTCGGCTACGGCTGGATCGACGGCAACGCGCGCAACGAGGTCGGCGACAAGACCGACGACAAGGTCGGCTTCAACCTGCTGCCGCTCCAACTGTCGCTGGTCTATCGCTGGGACTGGGCCGCGGTCGAGCACGGCGTGCCGCTCGTCCCGTACGGCAAGGTCGGTCTCACGGGCGCCATCTGGTGGGCGACCGACGCCAAGGACAGCATCTCGAACGCACGCGTCGGCGACGCCGGCCGCGAGGGTCAAGGGCTCACGCTCGGATGGCACGCCGCGGTCGGAGTGATGTTCCTGCTCGACGTCTTCTCGGAGAGCATGTCGATCGGCTTCGACAACGAATCGGGCGTCAATAACTCCTATATCTTCGCAGAGTATCAGCACACGTCGCTCGATGACTTCGGCTCCGGCAAGAGCCTCGTTCTCTCGGACGACGCGCTCTCCTTTGGTCTCGCTTTCGAATTCTGAGGCGTCGGGCCCGCCGCCCGAACGCCCGCTGCGCAACCTGCTCTTGACCGCCCAATGGGACGGCACCGACTTCGCCGGCTGGCAGTTCCAGCCGGGCCAACGCACGGTGCAGGGCACGCTCGCGACCGCGATCGAGGCGATGGTGCATCATCCGGTCGAGCTCTGGGCGAGCTCACGCACCGACTCGGGTGTGCACGCGCGCGCGATGCCGGTGACCTTCGAGACGACGCGCGCGATCCCGGCGGCGGGCTTCGCCAACGGCCTCAACAACTACCTGCCGCCCGACCTCTCGGTCGTCGCCGCGCGCGAGATGCCGCTCGGCTGGCGGGCGCGCGAGCATGCCGTCGCCAAGACGTACACCTATCGCATCCAGCTCGGCGCCCGGCGCGCGCTGACGCAGCGCCAGGTCTGGTGGGTGAAGCGCGCGACGCTCGACCTCGCGGCGATGCGCGAGGCGTCCACCCAGCTCCTTGGCGAGCAAGACTTTGCCGCCTTCCGCAGCGTCGCCTGCGAGGCCGCGACGACGACCCGCCACATCCACCGCATCGACATCGGCGCGCCCGACCGCGACGCGTGCGTCGCGATCGACGTCATCGGCAACGCGTTCCTCCGCAACATGGTGCGCATCCTCGTCGGCACCCTGGTCGAGGTTGGCTGTGGCCGTCGCCCGGTCGCCTGGGTCGGCGCGGTGCTGGCCGGCAAAGACCGCAATCGTGGCGGTCCGACCGCACCGGGCGCCGGTCTTACGTTGACCGAAGTGCACTTCGAGGGCTATCCGCGCCTGGGCAAACGGCCTCTGTCGCCCGGCGCCGATGCCACCTCGCCGACACCTCGAACGAACCCTGATATGATCGAGTCGACATGAGCGCGCTTGCCAACAAGAAGACGTTGATCGCGGTCGGCCCCGGCGGTGTCGGCAAGACCACGACCGCGGCGGCGCTGGCGGTGCACGCGGCCCGGCAGGGGTTGAAGGTCTTGGTGCTGACGGTCGACCCGGCCAAGCGCCTCGCGAACTCGCTCGGCCTGACGGAGCTCGGCAACCAGGAGGTGGAGATCGATCCGCGCCTCTTCGAAGAAGCCGGCATCCCGCTGCAGCCCGGGCCCGATGGTCGCACGGGGCGCCTCTTCGGCATGATGCTCGACGTGAAGTCGACCTTCGACGCGCTCATCGAGCGCTACGCGCCCAACGCCGAAGTGAAGCGCAAGATCCTGACGAACCCGTTCTACGTCCAGGGCAGCTCCGCCCTCGCCGGCTCGCAGGAGTACATGGCGATGGAGAAGCTCTACGAGATCCGCGAGACGCGCGACTACGACCTGGTCGTGCTCGACACGCCACCGACCGCCAACGCCTTGGATTTCCTGCGCGCCGCCGACCGCTTGGAAGACTTCCTCGGCTCGCAGACGGCGCGCGTCCTGGTCGAGGGCGCCAAGGCCGCGGGGCGCTTCGGGCTCGGGTTCCTGAAGGTCAACACGTTCATCATGCGCGGCCTGAACAAGTTCGTCGGCGCCGAGATGTTCCTGAACACGCTCGAGTTCGTGCAGTCGTTCCACGAGATGTACGCGGGCTTCAAGCAGCGCGCCGGACGCGTGAAGGAAATCTTGCGGAGCCCCGACGTGAGCTTCCTGATCGTCACCTCGACCGACACCGCGGCAATCGACGAGGCGAGCTTCTTCCACGATCAGTTGAAGCGCGGCGGCATGCCGTTCGGCGCGATGCTCATCAACCGCGTGCGCACCGAGCACCTGGCTGAAGGCGACATCGACGGCCTGGGCGATCACGTGCTCGCCGTGTCCCCGCCGATTGGCGACCGTGCCGCGCTCGAACGCGTCGCGCACGTCATCGAGACGGCCGCCCGCGACTGGCACGTGCTGGCCCGCGTCGACAAGGCACGCGTCGCCGAGCTCGAGCAGCGCATGGCGTCGCGCGGCGACCCAGGCAGCGTCGTCTCAATTCCGCTTTTTCAGCGCGATATCCATGACATCGGCACGCTCGCCCGCTACGCGGAGATCGTGGTCGCGGCGATCGCACGCATCGAAGGTCCGACCACCCCATGAATGAGACCAACGCCCCCATCCCGTATGCTCACGGGTCGCGCGACACGACCGGCAAGAACGTGCTCGAACGGCCTCTGCCCGATTCGATCGAGACGCTGAAGCGCTACGCCGCCGGTGACCGGGCCTTCGCACCGCCGCACTGGATCCGCCTGCGCGCGCCGCGTGATGCCGCCGTCGGCACCCGCTTCCTCGCAGCTCTCAGCGCGCTCAGCCCGCTCGTCGAAGCGAGCCCACGGCCTGATCTGAAGGACGCGTGGGAGGAGCTCGAGCTCGACGCGAGCGACCCGGCCGTACAGCGCTTCGCCGCAGGTGCGATCGAGCTGGGTCTTGCGCCCGGTGCCGTGGTCCCGCTCTTCCAGGCTGCATCGCAGGGCCGTGGGCCACGCTTCGACGCGCTCTTCGCGCGCCCCGAGGCGCCACTGTCGGCCCATCTCCTGCGCCTCTCGGCGCTGCGCGATCACGGTGGCATGCCGTGGTCCGACGCGTTTGCAGAGGCCGCCGGCAAGGCGCTCGTGACGCTCGGCCACGACGCGAGTGGCTGGGTCATCCGCCTCATCGCCGAGCTGGCCTCTCCAAAGGCGCGCCGCTTCCTCGAGATGCAGCTCGCGACGTTGCCGGACGAACGTCAGCGCGCCGAGGTGATCCGCTTCCTCGCGCAGCCGCCAGCCCCCGACGAACCGCCCGAGCACGAGCCGCTGCCGACCTCGATGGAGACGCTCGAGCTGGGTGCCATCGATCCGCGTAAGCCCCAACGGCGCCTCGCCTATCTCGGGCGCATGGCCGAGCTCGACTGGGCGCGGGCGCGGCGGCTCGCGTCGTCGATCTCGAGCGACGACTGGGCACTCGACGAGACGGTCGGCGCGCTCTTGAACCACGCCTCACATCAGGTGATGGCCGACGACTTCGCGGCCCGTGGCCTGCTCCCGCCGGGCGTCGTGCATCCACCCGACAAGCCCTCCGCGCGCGAGCTGCTGCGCCGCGGTGGCAAGGTCGTGCGCTTCGACACGATCTCGATGGATGGCATCATCGATCACGACGCGCTCGCCTATATGTTGGCGGAAGCGACGGGCGACGCGCTCGCGGGGGTCGACTTCCTCGAAGCGACCGACCGCGACAGCCTTTTGCTCCACGCCTGGGACGGTCCGCACCACTATCAGGTCGAGCTCGACACCGACCGTTCGATCGTCGACCCGTACGGCGTCGCAGGTCTCGTCAACGTGCTCCTGCGCGAACGGTCGAGACCCGAGCGCTGCCTCCTGGCGGCCGAGGAAAAAGGCATGTGTGACGTCGTCATCGGCCCCGAAAAGGCCTTGCGCGGCCTCGTCGACGCAGGCCTCCTCTGGATCCGGTCCGGCTTCAAATGGTGAAGGTTCTCGTAACGTTCCAGCCCGGCTTCGAGTCCCTTGCCGAGCGCGACGTGCGCCAGGCCGACCCACGCGCCAAGATGATCGAAGCGCTCGAGCCCGGCCTCTGGCTCGCGCGCGGTCCGCTCGACGACGCCCCGGACGAACCCTCCAGCTTCGTCAAGAACCTGGCCGGCGCCATCGCCATCCGCCACCTGCATCCGGTCAGCCTCGATGCCCTCGTCGCCGACCTGCCTGAGCTCGTCGCCGCGGTCGCACCGCTGGGCCAGGCGCCGGCGCAGGCACTCGACCCGACCCGTAGCTACGCGGTGCAGACGCGCATCGTCGGTCCCGCGATGGGTCCCAAGGCGATCGAAATCAACGACGCCATTGCCGCTGCCCTGGCACCGCTCGGCGTGCCTTACGATCGGAAAGCCCCTGACCAGGTCGTCTCGGTGACGCTCGCCGGCCAGCGCGTGTTAGCCGGGGTCGGGCCGACCCGTGACAACCTGTCCGCGTGGCCCGGCGGCGCCCGCCGCTTCGCGCGCGTCGAGGGCTCACCGAGCCGCGCCGAGCACAAGCTGCTGGAAGCGCTCGAGGTCTTCGCGTTCGAACCCAAGGGCCGCGCCCTCGACCTCGGCGCGGCCCCTGGCGGCTGGACCAAGGTCCTGGCCGAACGCGGCATGAACGTCGTAGCGATCGACCCGGCCGACATCGACGCCGCCGTCGCCGCATTGCCCGGCGTGCGCACCTATCGCGGCACCGCCGAACGGTACCTGTCGGCGCGCGGCGCGCCCGTCGACCTCGTGGTCAGCGACATGCGTATGGACGCCCGCGACGCAGCCCGCCTGCTGCTCGACTTCCGCCCGCTCGTCGCGGCCGGCGGCCATGTCCTGACGACCCTCAAGCTGCCCGAACGCGGCTACCTCGGGACCTTGGATGCAGCCCTCGAGATCCTCGGCGAGGGCTATCGCCGCGTCGGCGCACGCCAGCTCTTCCACAACCGGAACGAGGTGACGCTGCTGCTCGAGCCCAAGCGCTGACACTTCCGAACGGCCTACCTCCGCCACCCCAAGGAATGCGCATGCCTTCCCAGCCACCGTCTCCGCGAAGCCTGGATCACGACCACGCGGTCGGCGCCCTGCTCGGGCTCGCCGTCGGCGACGCGCTCGGCACGACCTTGGAGTTCCAGCGCTTGCCGCCGGCCCCGATGTCGCCGCTCCTGACTGGACCTCACACCTCGGTGACCGGTCAGGGCCCGTTCCGGGTCGCGCCGGGTCAGGTCACCGACGACACGCAGATGGCGACCGCCCTGGCGCGTTCGCTGACGGAGCACGGCGGCTTTTCCGCCGAGCCGCTCGCCGCTGCTTACGTCGAGTGGTCTCGGCACGCGTTCGACATCGGCAACCAGACCTCACGCACGCTATCGCGCATCGCGAGTGGCGGCGACGTTACGACCGTCGGCCGCGAGGTCTGGGTCGCAAGCGGGCACCAGGCAGCGGGCAACGGCTCGCTCATGCGCACCGCCCCGATCGCCCTGTTCCATGCCGATGACGCGGCCCGGCGCGTCGAGGTGAGCCGCCTCGAATCGGCGATCACCCACTACGACCCGCGTTGCCAGCTGGCCTGCGCGGCCTTCAACGGTGCCATCGCAGCGGCGGTGTCGGGTCACGCCAGCGTCGCGACGATGCTCGCGGCCGCCCGCGCCGACCTCGAGATGGCGCACGCGCAATGTATGGCGGCCGCACCTCGTGACGGAGCGTCCATCGACACTGCGCTGACGGCGCTGTTGGCCGACCTGGCAGCGGCCGAGGCCGACGACCCCGAGCTCTATGGCGAGGCCGTTCACCTCGGCACCTTCGCCGGCTTCGTGCGAGTCGCTTTCCGCCTTGCCTTCTGGCACCTCGTGCACACGCCCTCCTACGAGGCTGCGTTGATCGACACCGTCAACCGCGGTGGTGATGCCGATACCAATGGCGCCATCGTCGGCGCCCTGCTCGGGGCCCGTTTCGGCGCGAAGGCTATCCCGGCAGTGTGGCAATCGACGGTCATGGAAGCGCTCGCGGGTCAGTCGGGACCGTGGGCAACGACCTATCACCCACGCGAGCTGGTGGCCTTCGCCAGACTATCCTTACAGGCCTTACAGGCCTTACCGGCCCGACCGGCCTGACCCGCCGGACCGTCCCGCCTGGAAGCGCGGACGCGTGACGCGAGGCAACGCGCACGCTAAGGTGCGCGCCATGAAAGCGACGCTCGTCAGGATCGCATCGACCTCCGTCTCCCTGTCCTTCATGCTCGCGCTCGCGCTCGGCTGCGACACCTCGGACAGCGGCCCCGCTGGCGCCGCCGCGACCGCCGACAGCCGCTCGCCCGACGCCACGACCGGCGACGAGTTCACGCCCGAGGCCGATGCAAACGACGACACCAACGACGTCGACAGCGCCGACACCACCCCCGACGTCGAAGTCGGACCACCCCACCCCGCGCTCATCGGCACCGACCCCGCGACCTTCACGGTCCGGCCCGGCGTCGAAATCGCGACCGCCTTCGACGTCACGCCGAACACGCCGGTGACCCTCTACGATGCGACCGGCACGCGCCTCTTGACCGTCGTCGCCGACGCCTTCGGGCACGCCCACTTCGCCTACATCCCACCCGAGTACATGGTGCTCGACCCAGCCGTCGGGATCTCGGGCGACCTCGTGCGCCTGGGCCACACGCTCACGCCTGGCGACGGCTACGTGCTGCGCGACGACACCGCCACACCGCCGCGCGCCTCGTCGGTCTTCCGCGTGCTCACAGTCGACGACCGCCCCGACCCATCGTTTTACGACGCGCCCGAGATGTCTGGCGTGCACTTCGGCATCGTCGGCACCGAAGCGGGCGAAGACCCGCAAGACGGCCTCAACTACATCGAGATGCGCGACGGCACGCTGCTCTCGGCAATGGTGCGCTTCCCCGACACCGGCCTCTGGGGCGACGGCCCGTGGCCGACGGTGGTCGAGTACTCCGGCTACTCGCCCTCGAACCCTGCCGCACCCGATCCCGGCTCGCAGATAGCGACCCTGCTCGGCTACGTCTCGGTCGGCGTCAACATGCGTGGCAGCGGCTGCTCGGGCGGGGTCTTCGACGTCTTCTCGCCCGCCCAGACAGCCGACGGCTACGACATCATCGAAACGGTCGCGCGCCAGCCGTTCGTGCTCCACGGCAAGGTCGGCATGGTCGGGCTGTCCTATCCCGGCATCGCCCAACTCTACGTCGCCTCGACCGCACCGCCGAGCCTCGCGGCCGTGACCCCGCTGTCGGTGCTCGCCGATCCATGGGTCGAGCTCCGCCCGGGCGGCATCTACAACGACGGCTTCACCCGTCAGTGGCTCGAGCAGCGCGACGCCGAGGCCGCCCCCAACGGCCAGAACTGGACCGATACCCGCATCGCCTACGGCGACACGATCTGCGCCGAGCATCAGGATCTGCGCACCCAGAACCTCAAGTTCGAAGAGATCTTCAAGGCCCTCGAGTTCTACCCAAAAGATGCCGCCGCGCGCAGCCTGCCGCGCCTCGTCCCGAAGATCGACGTGCCCGTCTACCTGACCGGCGCCTTCCAGGACGAGCAGACCGGCCCCCAGTTCGCCGAGATGCTCGGCAAGTTCGAGCGCTCGCCGGTCACCCGCTTCATCCTCTTCAATGGCCGCCACGCCGACGGCTACAGCCCGCTCACGCTCGCGCGCTGGTTCGAGTTTCTGGAGCTCTACGTTGCCCGCCGCGTACCGCGCCTGCCCGACTGGATCCGCACGTTCGGCATCTCGCAGATCGCCGCCCAGTTCGACTCGACCGACCTCACCTTCGAGGCCGACCGCTTCGCCGCCTTCGCCGACGACGACTACACGGGCGTACGCGCCGCCTACGAGGCCGAACCCGACGTGCACGTCATGTTCGAGTCGGGCGGCGACCCTGGCAACCCCGGCGCCCCGAAGGCCGCCTACACCGCCGACTACGCAGCCTGGCCGCCGCCTGGCGACACGCGCATCCTCTACCTCGCCCGCGACGGCGCGCTCGCCGACACCGCTCCGGCCGACCTGGCGACCGACATTTTCGAGCACGACCCTGAATCAGGCAGCAAGAACTTCTTCGGCCCCAAGGGCTACGAGCAGATGAAGCGCATCTGGGACATCGATTGGACCCGCTTCGCCAAAGGCCGCGTACTCGCCTACGAAACGGCCCCGCTAAAAGCCGACATGGTGCTCGGCGGGCCTGGCTACGCGGAGCTCTACGTCTCGAGCGACGCCGACGACGTGAACCTCCAGGTGACCCTCACCGAGGTGCGCCCCGACGGCCAGGAGGTGCTGCTCACCTCGGGCTGGCTGCGGGTCGGCCACGCCGTCATCGATGAGGTCGCCTCGCACGGAAATCAGATCAACTACACCTTCCTCGAAGCGGACTTCGAGCCGCTCGGCGACAACGAGGTCCGCCAGACCCGCGTCCCCATCCCGTCGATCGCGCACGCGCTGCGGGCGGGCTCGCGCCTGCGCGTCGCCGTCTCCAGCCCGGGCCGGAACCACGGCACCTGGCAGTTCACAGCACCCGACTACGGCGACGTCGTGCCGGCCCATCGCATTGGCCTCGGCGGCGCGACCCCATCCGCGCTTCACCTCTCCGTTCTGCCGGGCTTCGTCGTGCCACTCGCGCTGCCCGCATGCCCTGGCCTACGTGGGCAGCCGTGCCGAGACTACGAGCCGGTCGCCAACCAACACCAGGATTGATCCACAATGGCTATGAACGTCTGCGCCCTCGTCGGAAGCCTCAGGAAAGCCTCCTACAATCGATACCTTGCGCATGCCTGCCAGGAGCTCGCGCCCAGCGGCATGACGATCGCCCTCTTCGATCGACTGCGTGATCTGCCCCACTACGATGGCGACCTCGACACGGCGACGCCACCCGAACCGGTCGCCGACTTGCGCGCGACCATCGCCGCCGCCGACGCCCTCCTCATCGTCACGCCCGAGTACAACTTCAGCATGCCAGGCGTGCTGAAGAACGCGATCGACTGGGCCTCGCGCCCCTCCGGCAAGTCGTGCCTCAACAAGAAGCCGGCGGCCATTCTCGGAGCCACCCCGGGCCTCATGGGCACCGTGCGCGGCCAGCTCGCGCTGCGCCAGTCGCTCCTCTTCACGGAGACCTACGTGCTGATGAAGCCCGAGGTCCTCGTGACAAAAGCCGCCGAGAAGTTCGACGCCGACGGCAAGCTCACCGATGAGCCGACGCGCGCGGTCGTGCGCCAGCTCCTCGCAGCGCTCGGTCCCTGGGCCGAACGCTTCGCCTGAGCCAGCCTCTTCCGCCCGACGCCCCTCACGACATCAACGCCGCGAACGCCTCGATGCGCGCTGGGATCGACGGGTTCGCCGCGCGTGCGCCCGGCTGCTCGATGCCGGCCAGTGCCTCGATCGTTTTTAGCCCGTTGCCGGTGATGCCGATGCAGATCGGCTCGTCACGCGGGATCCGCCCGCTCTCGATGAGCTTCTTCGCGACCGCCAACGTGGTGCCGCCAGCGGGCTCGGTGAAGATGCCCTCGGTCTCCGCGAGCAGCCGGATCGCGGCCACGATCTCGTCGTCGCTCGCCGAGTCGGCCCAGCCGCCCGACTGGTTTATCACCTCGATCGCGTAGGGACCATCGGCCGGGTTGCCGATGGCGATGCTCTTGGCGATGGTGCGCGGCTTCTGCGGCCGGAAGTTCGCCTTGCCCTCGCGCACCGCGGTCGCGACCGGGTCGCAGCCGGCCGCCTGCGCCCCATAGATGCGCGCGGTCGTATCGGCCACGAGGCCGAGCTCGACCAGCTCGCGATAGGCCTTGTGGACCTTCGGCAGGATGGTGCCGCCGGCCACCGGCAAGACGGTGTGCGTGGGCAGCTTCCAGCCGAGCTGCTCGGCGATCTCGAAGCCGAACGTCTTGGCGCCCTCTGTGTAGAACGGCCGCAGGTTGACGTTGACCAGCCCCCAGCCATAGCGGTCCGCGATCTCCGTGCAGAGGCGATTCACGTCGTCGTAGCTGCCTTCGATCGGGAAGACCCGCGCCCCGAACGCCTTCATCGCCGCGACCTTGCCGGCTTCGAGATCGTGCGGGATCACCACACACGCCTCGAGCCCTGCCATCGCCGCGTGCGCCGCCACCGAGTGCGCCAGGTTGCCAGTCGACGCGCAGCCGATCGTCTCGTAGCCGAGCTCGACCGCGCGGGCCAAAGCCACCGCGACCACGCGATCCTTGTACGAGAAGCTCGGCTGGTTGACCGAGTCGTCCTTCACCCACAGCTCGTCGACACCGAGCTTCTTTGCCAATCGGTCCGCCCGGATGAGCGGCGTGAACCCGGAGCGATGCCCGGTCGGCGGCTCGGCCCGCTCCCAGTCGACCGGCAACAGGTCGCGATAGCGCCAGATCGATCGTGGCCCCGCCTCGATCGACTCACGCGTCACGCGACCACGCATCGCGGCGTAGTCGTAGACGACCTCGAGCGGACCGAAGTCCTCCTCGCAAGCGGTGAAGGTCGAACTCGCGGGATACTCGGTCCCGCACTCCTTGCAGCGCAGCGCACGCACGTAGCTCATCGGGATCACTTCACTTTCGACGATGCTCTCGCACCGTCGGATGAACGCGATCCCGTGACCCCACTGCCCACCAGCCAAGACACCTGCTCGTCTGCTGGACGAGAAGGGTTCGGGTGGGCGCCAACCAGACGCTGTATCGAACCGCTCCTCATCTTTCCCGGTCATCCAACCTTCAGCACAGCGTTGCCGCGTGCCTCGTGCTCGACACCCACTCACGTGGGCTCCGGGCAGGAATTCGCACCATTGCTAGGCCTCTTCGAGAGAGATCCCCAGCGGTTGCGGTGGCGTCAAAGGGCCTGGTCCCTCAGCCACTCTAGATAAGTCGCGCGATCGCGTCTTTGGTTGTCAGCCGCTCGATCGGCTCGGGCGTTCGCAGAAGCTACACACCGTCTTCGCCGGCCGCAAGCTCTGGCTCGCTCGCCGCTTCACCGTCGCCCGCGGCATGCGTAACCAGGGCCCGCCGCTCGCACACGAGCGGATCGTCCGGGTTCAGCGCGTAGGCCAGCTCCATCAGCTCCTCGGGAAAGTCGACGAAGGTGACCGAGCCATCCTCACCGATGACGAACTCGAACTTCCTGAGCTGCTCGCTCGTGAGCTTCGCGAGCTCCGCCTCGAGATCGACCTCGTCGTCCGCCATCACCTGCTCCTCATCAAAAGATGATCGTCAACGGCTGATCCTTGTCTGCCCGATACGGCGTCTTGCCGTCCATGTAGTCGCGATCGAACCCGTACACGTCGGCGAGGAACACGATGCGGCCCTCCTCGTCGATGGTCGTCGTGACGTAGTCGGTCGAGATCGGCAGCTTCGGATTGAGTGCGAAGTGGCGCTCCTCACGCTTGGCGAGGACCTCGTCGAACTCCTCGTTCGACATCTCTTTGTCGATCTCCACGAGGAGCCAGCGCGCGAGGTCGAGCGGATTCTCGGTGCGCATGCAGCCATGCGAGAACGCACGCACCGATCGCTCGAACAGCTTCTTCTTCGGGGTGTCGTGCATGTAGATCGAGAACTGGTTGGGGAACAGGAACTTCACCAGACCGAGCGCGTTGCCAGGGCCCGGCTGCTGCACCACGCGCTCGGTCCCGTCCGGGTTCAGCTCGACCTTGAAGTTGTGCTTTTCGTAGTAGTCGGGCTCGTCCATCAGCATCTGGTCGAGCTCTTGTTCCTTGATTCGTTTCGGCACGTTCCAGACCGGATTCAGCACCACCGTCGCCATCTCGGCGGTGAACAGGCGCGTCTGATTGAGCTTGCCCTTCTTGCCGGTCTCGCCATCGGTCTCGTTGTCGTTGTTGCCGACGATCACGCGGTGCCGGCGTCCGATCTCGGTGCCGACGTAAAAGCGCGCCTCCATCGACGGGATGTTCACGCGCCCCCGCACCGGCACCTCGCCGAAACGGAACGCACCCTGGTGCAGATCGCTCTCGCGATAGCGCTGCAGCGACAGTGCTATCGCCGCCGCCCGCTCGGCGTAGGGCTTGTTCAGCGACGTGCGGGTGAGCTTATCGACCTTGCCGATGCCCTTCATCTGATGGGTCTCCTGATACTCGGAGATCGCCTCCTCGAGCTCGGTCGACCACTTCCCGCTGGCCGATCCCTGGAAGTACTGCTCCTGCGCAAGCCGCGTCTCGAGCGCCGTCACGTTGTCGCCCGACTTCCCCGGACCGAGCTTCTCGACCTCCTTCGGAAGGTCGATGTGGTCTGGATACTTCGACGCGTAGTCGCGATAACGGGCGAGCGCCTCACGGGTTGGCTCGTAGTCCGGGAACTTCGGTACGACCGAAGCGACGAGACCCGCGATGACGCCCCTGTCGGACAGCGTCGCCGCGTTCGCCGTCAGCATCTTGTCGAGCTCCGGCGAGACCCGCTTCATCGCCTCGCCATCGCTGCGATCGGCGAGGAACGGATGCGCGCGCTTGGCGAGTCGCATATCGAAGACCCAGCGATAGAGCGTGCCCGTGAGGTGCACGTCGAGCTCTGCCAGCGTCGCGTTGATGACCTTCCGGCCCGCCAATAGCTCGTTCAGCCGCATGCGCGCCGCTGAGAGGCGCGGCAGGTCCTCGTCGCGGAATCCGCGTGCCCGCGCCGCGTTGCCGAGCGCCGCCCCGTCGATGACGCCGCCTGGGCGCTGCTCGAGCACGAACTGCCAGAGCGCCTTGTCCTCGCCGGGTCCAACCTTCGCGTCGGCTTCGAGCCGCCCCTTCGAGAACGCCTGCAACAGCGCCGCGAGTCGCTCGGGCTCGTACGGCTTGGGGTCGAGCCCATGCGTTTCGACCCCCTCGATCGCCTGCACGAGCGCATCTGCATCATCACTGAGTACGCCGTCGCGGCTCATGATCGGCTGCCCGTTGCGCGCCTTGTAGAGGGCCGTCAGCGGGGCTTGGAAGATCCCCTCCTTGGCGATGGCCAGATCCAGAGTCGCTGCAAAGTCCTGCACGAGGACCTTCTCCTCGCCGGCCCATGCCGTGTAGAGGTTCGCGAGCTCGGCCCCGAAGCTCGCCGCCGTCGCGGTCGTGGCAGCCCCTTGTCGTCCTTGGGCCTCACTGGGCTGTCGCTCATCGCCGCGCTCACGCCCGGCGCTGTCGTTTCTGCCAGCACCTCCCCCAGCACCGCCACCGATGAGCGGCGGCGCCTCCTTGCCCGCCGCCTCGGGCAGCGCCACGCGACCGCCCGGCTCGGGCGCAAGGGGCTTGTTGTCACAGCCGAGCCCAGCGCCAAAGCAGCTCGCGGCGAGGAACACGACAACAGGGTAGGCTTTCATCGAGGCTTTCATCGCAGTCTCCACGAAGCCGCAACGCCCAGCGCTCCGTGCTTCATCCATCGGTACCTTACATCAGCCGATCCCGATGGCCGAATATTCGGGGCGTCCAGCCGCGCGCGGCCAGCTCCGACGGGGTGCAAAAGTGGACACCCTCCCGGTTGCGGGTAGCCTTGCCAGTGGAGGACCTGTCGATGACGAGCCTGCTATCCGATTCATTGCGACGCCTGCTGGGCACCCCTCGCCCGCCCCACCCGACCGGTCCGGCCGTCGCGCTGACGCGTCCACCTGGTGTGTCGCTGCCGCAAGGCGCGCTCCCCACCGAGCCGCGCAAGGGCCCGTATGAGGCCGAGGTGATAGCCGTCTGCGCGCAGAAGGGCGGCGTCGGAAAGACGACCACCAGCGTCAACCTCGCCGCGGGCCTGGCCATGCTCCAGGGCAAGAAGGTGCTGCTCATCGACATGGATCCGCAGGGCCACTGCGCCCTGGCGCTGCACGGCGAGCTCCCGTCGCTGCCCGATGGTGAACGGTTGCGGCTCTCGGACGTGCTCGTCAAGAAGACCCGCGACATCCATGACACCGCCTTCGACACGAAGATCCCAGGCCTGCGCCTGTGCCCTTCGGACAAGGATCTCGGTCAGGCCGAGTCGATCCTTTCGGGCCGCATCGGCAAGGAGTTTCTCCTCCGGAAGGCTCTCGAGCGCGCCCGCACCCACGTCGAGGTGATCGTCATCGACTGCCCGCCAAACCTCGGCACGCTGACGCTCAACGCCCTCCTCGCGGCCGACTGGCTGCTGGCGCCCTGCGACATGTCGACACTCTCGGTCGAGGGCATCGGTGACATCTTCGAGACTGTCGAGACCGTGCGGGACACGCTCGGCCATCATCTCTCGGTCCTCGGCGTCGTGCGCACCCGCCACGACGCGAAGAACAAGAAGGTCAACGACGCCGTTGAGCAGACGCTCGAACAGTGGGCGCGCCACCTCGTGACGACCCGCATCCCGGTCAACACCGCGCTCGCGCAGGCCCAGCTCGCGGGGACCTCGATCTTTGGCCACGACCCCGAGTGCCGCGGCGCCAAGGCCTATGCCCAGGTCGTCCAGGATGTCGCCTCGCGCCTCTGGGGCGAGCGCACGCCGACGCCCCCGACCCCTTGATGGCCTAACGCGTCGTAGCGATCGGCCCGCCCCCGACGCGCGGGTCGAGCGGCTCGGTGCGATAGGTGTCACCGTCATCGCCCGCGTGCGGCCGGTCATCGACTGCGATCGTGAAGGTCGCGGCACCCGCCGGCACGCCGGTGAGATCCCAGATCACCCGATGCGGCTGACCACTGTCGTCGTTGAGGCCGAGCTGAGTCGGAAGCCCGCTGAGCGGAGGGCTGCCGGGCGCCAAGGCCACGACCTCGCTCGCACCGCTGACGGTCCAGGTGACTCTCGCGTCGACCGCGTCGCCCTCGGGATCCCGGAGCCAGATCGTGAGCGCGGCGTGCCCATCGTCGATCGGCTCCACGGCAACCCAGGTTACCTGCGGGCGTCCGTTCTGAAGGGCGAAACCGCCGTCGCACGCGCTGACAAGGCTGAACCATGCGACCGCGGCCACCCCTGACGAGGCGCCCGACACGAACCTGCGACCCACTGCACCAGCCATCACACGCTCCAGTTGGATGCAGCGATCGGCGCCGCAACCAGGCCCCAGCGTCGCTTGACGCTCCGGGGGCTTGCTGATACCCCCGGAGGCGCGTGGAATCAAGCCGGTGTCGCGACGCGTACCCGCTCATCGACCGCGCACCGCACCCCCCTTTGACCGGCCGGGATGCGGGGGAAACGCAACACTTGGAGAGCGCCATGGAGTCCGATCTGATCGAAGGCTACCTCGTCCGAACAGGCGTCGCTTACGACGTGCTCGGTGAAGGCATCTGGGTCGTGCACGACGAGCTCGAGCACGTCGACAATATCGTAGTCACAATCGCCGCTCCCGTGGTGTTGTTCCGCGTGAAGCTGATGGAGCTCCCGGCCAGTGCGGCCGTCCAGGCGGCGCTCTGCAAGAAGCTCCTCGAGCTGAACGCCTCGTCGATGGTGTCGGGCGCGTACGCGATCGAGAACGGCGCGGTCATCGCGCTCGAAACGCTGCAGTCCGAGAACCTCGACTACAACGAGTTCCAGGCGGCGATCGACGGGCTCACGCTGGCGGTCACCGAGCACTACGAGCAGCTCAAGCAATTCCACCACCTCGCGGCCAAATAGGAGGACAAGACATGGGTATCTGGGCACGCATTTCGACTCTCATGAAGTCCAACATCAACGCGATGATCAGCAAGGCGGAGGATCCGGAAAAGATCCTGAACCAGCTCATCGTCGACATGCGCGAGCAGTTCCTCGAAGCGAGGAAACAGGTCGCCGTCACCATCGCCGACGAGAAGCGGCTCAAGCAGCAGTACGAGGCCGAGCTCGAGAAGTCGCAGGAGTGGGAGAAGAAGGCGATGATCGCCGTCAAGGCCGGCCGCGATGACCTCGCCGCGCAGGCCCTCTCGCGCAAGGCCGAGCACGACAACCTCTCCGAGCAGTGGCAGCAGCAGTGGGTCGCACAGAAGCAGGCGGCCGACCAGCTGCGCGATGCGCTCGGGCGGCTGAACGCCAAGATCCAGGAAGCGGGTCGCAAGAAGAACCTGCTGATCGCACGCGCCAAGCGCGCCGAGGCGCAGAAGAAGATCCAGGACACGATGTCCGGCATGGGCGACAATGGCGCCTTCGATACCTTCGCCCGCATGGAGGAGAAGGTCATGCAGCAAGAGGCGGAGGCGCAGGCCTCGCTCGAGCTGTCTGGTGAAATCGAGGGCGACAAGCTCGCGAATGAGTTCAAGTCGCTCGAGACCAGCTCGGTTGGGCAGTCCGACGCGCTCGCCGCGCTGAAGGCCAAGATGGGTGTGGCTCCGCCGGCGTCCAAGGCCGCCTTGCCTGCGGCCCAACAGTCCGAGTCGGTCGAGGCCGAACTCGAGGCCCTCTTGAAGGAAGACGCCTGATCGCTCCGCTCGCGGCTGCCCTCGATTCGGGGGCAGCCGCGTCGCGGGCTCCAGTCCAGGCTTCGCCATCCTGCCGAAGGCCAAGGTCGACGCGATGAGCTCGGCAGCCACACTCTCGGCTCGCCTCATCAAAGCCGCCGTGCGTGATGGCATCATGCGGGTTCTGCCTTTCTGGGCCGACGGGGGGAGCGGGAGTGAAGGCTCGCCGCTCGCGCCGGCCGGTCACGTGCTGGCAGCCTATCCGACGAGCGTCGTGCGAGCACGTGTCGAAGACCTGGGACCCGGCGGACTCGTCGGCTACCTGCGGCAGCACCTTCCGCCCGCCTCGACGTCCCGATTGCCGCTGGTCGTGGTGCTCCTCGGCTATGATGCCGGCCGCGCCGCGACCGGGCATGAGAGTGTCTTTGCGCGACCGCGGCGAGCACGGGTGCATCCTCACGATGCACTTGCCGATGTGCTCATCGCTCATTACGACGGCTACTTCGAAGCCCCGACTGAGAACGGCCCGTGGACCGCCGTAGGGGACACGCGCGCGCTCGAAGCGATACTCGCGCCGACACATCCCGCGGACGCCAATTCTCGAGGTGGCCACGCGAGCGAGCCAATCTTCGAGGACCGGGATCAGGAGGACCTCGCAAACGAGTTCCTCACGGCCCTTCCGGACCTCGCGGACCCAAGTGAGCTGCCAACGTACCATCGGGGGTTTCGACACATCCTGAAGGGCGTCGAAGGCGGGGACTACTATCAAGTGAATCTGGCACGCAGGCTCGAGGCACGAATTGAGAACCAATATCGTGATCGCGCCCGAACCTCGGCTGCACACGTCGCAGCCGCCGCACAGAGGCTCCATAGGGCTCTGCGGGCCATTCAGCCGACCGCCTTTGGCGCGTTGCTGCCTGTCGATGAAGATACGTGGATCATCTCGGGCTCGCCAGAGTGCCTGCTGGAGTGGCGATCCGACTCGCGAATCGCCAAGAGTTTTCCCATCAAGGGCACCATCGCGCGCTCTGCCTTGCCACAGGATGACATTCTACTCAGCAACAGATTGCTCGGCTCGGCCAAGGATCAAGCCGAGCACGTCATGATTGTAGATCTCGTGCGCAATGATCTCGGACGCGTCGCCGAGCCAGGGTCGGTCCACGTCGCTGCAATCCTCTCCGAGCTGGCGCTGCGAACCGTGCGACACCTGGTCGCGGAGGTGAGCGCAACCGTGTCCGAGCCGCACGATCTCGCCGACGTGATCGGGGCGGTCTTCCCAGGCGGAAGCATCACGGGAGCTCCGAAGATAGCGGCGATGCAGGCCCTTGATGCATGGGAGACTTTTGCCCGCGGATTCTACTGTGGCAGCCTCGGAGTCTTGCGCGGCGGGCATCGGGCGACCTTGTCCATCCTCATACGCACCGGCGTGCTGAGCGCGGATGGACTGACCTACGGAACAGGCGGCGGACTGGTGGCCGATTCCGTCGCCGCCAAGGAGCTCGCCGAGACCGAACTCAAGGCAGCGGCGATCAACGCCGCGCTTGCCTCGGCGCGAACTCCGAAGACGTCTGCGCAATGACTCCAGCTAGATTCCGCATTACAGTCAGATCGTTCACCTTTACTGTTCTATGTGGTTTCGTAATGTAGATGACTTATCGCCATGCCGAAGGCATCAGGGCTCGCGCTTTACGGTGGAGAGGACTAGATTCTCTGGCAACTAGACACTCTGTCAGGAGGTACCACGTGCAAACTCTGGTCGTAGAAGACGATCCAAGGGTAACAGCCGCACTCAAACGCGAGCTCGCCCTCGGAGGTCATTCCGTTGTCGTCTGCAAGGACGGCGCGCAAGTCGTGGAACGCTCGCGAGATGCCGCCTTCGATGTGGCAATTTTCGATACCCCGACACTCGATCTCGCGGCGTTGTCCTGCCTGAGAGACTCGACAAAGTGCCTGCCGGTGCTCTGCCTGATGACGTCGGCGGCCGTTGCCGATCGCGTCGCCGCCCTGAATGCGGGCGCTGATGACGTGCTGGTCAAGCCGTACGACCCGGACGAATTGCTGGCGCGCCTGGCTGCACTGAACCGCCGCGTGATGAGTGCGGGCGGCGTTCGCAAGCTCGGCAGCGCGAGGCTGGACGCCCGCCGTCACTCCCTCATCGGGACCGACGGCGAGACGCGGCTCACGTCACGGGAGTACGCTCTCCTCGCGCACCTGGCTGATAGGCTCGGGGAGCCAGTGTCGCGAACCTCGATCCTCGAGCATGTGTGGGGCACCCAGTTTGTCGGCGAGGGCAATGTTGTCGATGTCTACATCGGCTACCTGCGCAGCAAGCTGCGTCAGGCGGCGGCCGAGCAGGTGCGCATCGAAGCGGTGCGCCGCGTCGGCTATCGGCTCATTGCGACGGTCTGACCGTCAGCGGCGGCTGAGAGGGCTGCCGAACGCATGACAGCGACGAGCTCGGGGGCGGCCCGCGAGGTGGCTTCCAGTGACGTTCGCCTTCCAGTCCACAGCTCGAACGCGAGTGCCGCCTGCTGCACGAGCATCTCGAGGCCGTCGACGGCATCTCGTCCGAGGCGCCGGGCACCACTCACCCAGGCCGTTAATCGCGGTCGGTAGACGAGATCGACCACGCGGGCCCCGGACGCTGTCGCGGCGATGATCTCTTCCGCCTCACGCTGGGCAGTCGCAAGCTCGTGCCCGGCGAGTCCCATGCCGTGGCTCGATGCCTGGATGACGAGCGCGACGTCGGCTGCAGCCACTCTCGCATCGGCGACTGCGGCGCCAAAACCCAGCTTCGCGACCATCGCTTCGGCGCGCGCGAAGGTCCGATTCCAGACCCGCACGTCGCTCGCCCCGAGCGCTTTCGCCGCGAGCATCGCCGCCGGTGCCGCCCCACCCGCCCCGACGACGAGCACCGAAGGTCGCGTGGCCGGCACGGGGTCGGGCCAGGCGAGGCGCACGGCCGCGACGAGCCCAGGCAGATCGGTGTTCCAACCGACGAGCGCGCTGTCCTCCGCGCGTACCAGGGTGTTGACGGCTCCGACCTCCTCGGCCAGCGCGGAGTGTCGGTCGCAGGCGAGATACGCTGCGATCTTATGCGGCACGGTCACGTTGAGCCCGGAGAGCTCCCCTCGTTGGAGGCGCGCGAAGATAGCGGCGAGCTCGAATGGGTCGATCGTCTCGAATCGCCCATAGCTCCCGGCAAGCGAGGCATGCCTGAGAGCGGCCTCGTGCATGACGGGTGAGAGGCTTTGCGCGATCGGATGGCCGACCAGACCAAGGGTCCAGAGTCCAGGCTTCGCCATCCCTGCGAACGTCTTCATCGAGGCCCTGGCTACTCCCGCGCGCCCTTGACCGGCTTGATGCCAAGGAGCTTCTTCGCCTCGACAGCGTCGCGCCGGATCTGGTTTTTCAGCGCCTCGACGTCGGTGAATGGGGTCTCGTTGCGCAGGCGCGCGCGAAGCAGCACGCGCAGCTCCTCACCGTAGATGTTGCGGTCGAAGTTGAAGAGATGCGCTTCGATCGAGAGCTTCTCGCCGCCGAAGGTCGGACGCACGCCGATGTTGATCATCGTGCCATGCTTTTGGCCGTCCTCGGTGATGGCCCAGCCCACGTACACGCCGTTGGGCGGCAGGCAGATGCCTTCGTCGTTGATGTTGGCGGTCGGGAACCCGAGCTCACGACCCATGCGGAAGCCACGCATCACCGGGCCGGAGATGATGTGGTCACGTCCGAGGAGCTTGTTGGCGAGCTCGAGATCACCGGCCTTGATCGCACTTCGGATGGCTGATGAGCTGACGCGGCGACCGTTCACGAATAGGGGATCGACAAGCCCGACGTGGAAACCCAGGCGACGCCCCTCCGACGTGAGATAGCGCGCATCACCGACGCGATCCTTGCCGAACGCGCAGTCGTGGCCGACGTACATCGTGCGCACACGCAGTGGCTCCCACAGGATCTCTTCGACGAACTCCGCGGCCGTCATCTCGGACACGCCGTCGGCGAATGCAAGCACCAGCACATGGTCGATGCCATGTTCGCTGAAGCGGCGCAGCTTCTCGAAGGTGGTCATCAACGGACGGAAGTCCTCGTTGGGCTTGAGGACCTTGCGCGTGTGTGGCGCGAAGGTCACGACCATGGTCGGCGCCCCGACGCGCTCGGCGTTCTGGACGAGGTTGCTCAGGATCACCTGATGACCCCGATGCACGCCATCCAGGTTGCCGAGCGTGGCGATCGGCTCGATCGGCGTCTCGGGCAGCTTGTCGATTCCGAAGTACACGTTCATGGCGATCTGTTTGACCACACCCCGTGAGACGCTGCAATTCAGGCCCGGGCAATCGGTGGGGGCGGATTGCTGCCTTGCATGAGAATCTGAAGCTCCTGCTCACGCCCCTCGTGGCACTTCTTGAACTTCTTGCCGCTGCCGCAGGGGCAGAGATCGTTGCGCCCGACCTTCACGACCGTGCGCACGAAGGTGCCGCCCTGGTGTACGACCCGCTTCTCTTCCCCGGCTTGGGGTGGCTGCGAGCCCGCCTGAACGGCCGGTCGGGAGGCGGCGGCGGCCGCGGCCGTGTCGCCCTGCCGACCGAGGATGATCCGCTGCTCCTCGTCCTCGCGGCGCTTGCGGATGGCGGTAATCTCCTCTTCGCTCGGGCCCTGGGCGCGGAACAACGTCTCGGTCACGTTCTCCTTGATCTTGTCGATCATCAGCTCGAAGAGGGTGAAGCCCTGCTTCTTGTACTCCATCTTCGGGTCCTTCTGAGCGTAGGACTCGAGGTGGATACCCTCGCGCAGGCTCTCCATGATCTTGAGGTGGTGCTTCCAGAGCGTGTCCACCGAACGCAGGTAGCGCTCGCGTTCGAAGAAGCGCCAACGCTCCTTCGCGGTATCGTCGGTGATGCCCTGACCATGCGCATCGGCAGCGCGCTTCAGCGCCTGGACGATGTCGCTCTCGCGCTTGTCATAGGCGGCCTTCACCTTCACCGAGAGGTCCTTGGCGACCTCCTCGTAGTGGGTGCCGAGGTTCGGGTCGTAGGCGACGTCGACCTGGAAGTGGGCGTTGATCGCCTTGAGCATCACGTCGGGATCGAAGTCGTCAGAGCGTGCACCATCGGGCATGTGCTCGTCGACCATCCGGTGCACGACGTCGTCGACCGCATCGAGGAGCAGTGAGTGGATCTCGTCGCCCATCAGGATCCGGTCGCGCAGCGCGTAGACCGCCTTGCGCTGCAGATTCATGACGTCGTCGTACTCGAGCACGTTCTTGCGGGTGCCGAAGTTGCGCTGCTCGACCCGCTTCTGGGCCTTCTCGATGGCGTTGCTCACCATCTTGTGCTCGATCGGCTCGTTCTCCGGGACCTTCAGGAAGTCCATCACCTTGCGGATCCGGTCGGCACCGAAGAGGCGCATCAGCTCGTCGTCGAGCGAGAGGTAGAAGCGGCTCTCACCGGGATCGCCCTGGCGTCCCGAACGACCACGCAGCTGGTTGTCGACGCGCCGGCTCTCGTGACGCTCGGTGCCGATCACATAGAGGCCGCCCGCGGCGAGCACCTCCTCCTTCTCGTTGGCGGTGAACTTGCGCGCGCTCTCAATCGCGGCCGGATACTCAGGCGATTCGTCATCGCCCACCTGGGCCTTCGCGAGAAACTCGGGGTTGCCGCCGAGCAGGATGTCGGTGCCGCGGCCCGCCATGTTGGTGGCGATTGTGACCGCGCCCTTGCGACCCGCCTGCGCGACGAACGTCGCCTCCTTCTCGTGCTGCTTCGCGTTCAGTACGTTGTGCGGGATCGACATCTTGTGGAGCACACCGGAGAGGTACTCGCTCTTCTCGACCGAGGTGGTGCCGACGAGGACCGGCTGGCCCTTCGTATTGGCCTGCGCGATCTCGCTCGCGACCGCATGCCACTTCTCTTCTTCGGTCTTGAAGATCTGGTCGTTGTTGTCCTTGCGCCGGATCGGCCGGTTCGTCGGCACGACGACGGTATCGAGCTTGTAGATCTCGGCGAACTCGCCGGCCTCGGTCTCGGCCGTGCCGGTCATGCCCGAGAGCTTCTTATAGAGGCGGAAGTAGTTCTGGAACGTGATGGTCGCGAGGGTCTCGTTCTCTTCCTCGATCGTCACGCCTTCCTTCGCCTCGATCGCCTGGTGCAGGCCGTCCGACCAGCGCCGGCCGGGCATCTTGCGGCCGGTGTACTCGTCGACGATGACGACCTTGCCGCCCTCGAGCACGTACTTCTCGTCGCGCTTGTAGAGGGTGTGCGCCTTCAACGCCTGATGCGCGTGGTGGAGGATCTCGATGTTCTCCACGTCGTAGAGGTTCTTTAGCCGGAGGCGCGCTTCGACCTTGTCGACGCCACTCTCGGTGAGGGACGCCGAATGCGACTTCTCGTCGACCGTGAAGTCCTCGTCCCGCTTCAGGAACGGGATGACCGCGTTGATCTTGTAGTACCAGTCCGAGCTCTTCTCGGCCGGGCCTGAGATGATGAGCGGGGTGCGCGCCTCGTCGATGAGGATCGAGTCGACCTCGTCCACGATGCCGTAATGGAGCCCGCGCTGGACCCGCCGGTCGACCGTGAACTTCATGTTGTCGCGGAGGTAGTCGAAGCCGAACTCATTGTTCGTGCCGTACGTGATGTCGGCCCCGTAGTTGCGCTTGCGCTCGAGGTCAGACAGGCCGTGCACGATGACGCCGGTCTGCATGCCGAGCCAACCGTAGATCTGGTTCATCCACTCGGCGTCGCGCTTGGCCAGGTAGTCGTTGACCGTGACGACGTGACTTCCCTTGCCGGCGAGCGCGTTGAGGTAGACCGGCGCGGTCGCGACGAGGGTCTTGCCTTCGCCGGTGCGCATCTCGGCGATCTTGCCCTGGTGCAAGATGATGCCACCCATGAGCTGCACGTCGTAATGGCGCATGCCGAGACGGCGCTTGCTGGCCTCGCGCACCACCGCAAAGACGGACGGCAGCAGCTCGTCCAGGGCTGCGCCATTGTCGAGCTTCTCGCGAAACTCGGCGGTCTTGGCCTGCAGCTTGGCGTCGTCGAGCTTGGCGGTCTTGTCCTCCAGCTCATTGATCTTGACGACCAGGGGTATCAGCCGCTTGATCGTCCGCTCGTTAGCGGTCCCGAAGACCTTGGTGACCCACTTGAACATGCTCGTCGCCTGTCTCTCGAAGGAAGTCCCGCCGAAGTCCATGCCGCGGTAGATCGCTGGCGCGCGCCTCAAAAGGGAGGTGGGACGATAGCAGAACCTCGACACTTGCCAACAACATTCAAGGCTGCTGCCAGAGGCAGCTGGCGGTGTCCGAAAACAAGTCCAAGAAGGCCGAAGCAAACGAGAAGAAGGAGCAGCAGGCGGCTGACGACATCCGTCGGATCGTGCAGGGGCCATCGAACCCATGGGTGTCGTCGGCGCGGCCTGGGCGACGCTCGGGCGCGCAGCCTGGCGCTGGCGATAGGCTTCGCGCTCGCGCAGAAGCGCGGGGTCATCAAGTTCAACTTCAAGGACCTGATACCGGCGAAGCGCGGGTGGTACCCGTTGCTGAACATCGCGTGGCCGAACTCGGCGCCATTCCTTTTGCGAATCGAGGTGATCGAGTTCTATCACAGCCTCATCGTGCGCCTCTTCGCGACCACCACCGACGCGACTCGCCGTGAGCCTCGCTCCCGACAAGGAGACTGAACGACAGTTCCTGCCGACGCCCAGCGAGCTCAAGGGGAGGTTGCTTCTTGCGGACCGCGGCTATCCGTCAATCGACTACTTCAAGGCTCTCGATGACGCGGGCGCCAGCTTCGTGATGAGACTGTCACGCGGCTTCGACCCGGAAGTTCGGGCCTTCTACAGCAAGAACGGGAAGCGGTACCCGGTGCGCAACGGCACTCGACTCGCAACGTTCCTCGCGCAGAAGCCGGGTCAGTCGCTCGATCTCGACGTTGTCTACGTCCGCCGCGGGAGCCTCGTCGCGGGGCGCATCGTCATCGTGCACAACGGGCAGCAAGGCGTGACTCGGCTCGCGTGCAACCTGCCTCGTGACCG
>Ga0105044_10000693_pt1 | contig 42419 bp, 33 predicted proteins | sample MAT01_FD_78092 | JGI IMG/M metagenome (GOLD analysis project Ga0105044, IMG submission 78092) | Freshwater microbial communities from Lake Fryxell liftoff mats and glacier meltwater in Antarctica - MAT-01 | ecosystem: Environmental > Aquatic > Freshwater > Ice > Liftoff microbial mat | place...
AATGAGTATGATGCTTCCTACGATCGCGTTTGCCATTCCACCGCCTACTTCTCCGACAGGTTTTGGCAATTGTGTGAAAAAGTCTGCATTCAGCGCGGAAAGTCCCGACTGTGTAGTGTAAAAGAATATGTAAATTAATGGAAGGATAGTAATAATTCCGGCTACGACGCAGAGTGAGATCATTACAGAGTTTGTAATTTTCCTTCGTCTTAGATTCTTCGGAATTTTCTGTATGGATTCTGCCGTCATGCTTTTCTCGTTACGCTGTATATTAATAATCTTGCCATTGAATTAATTATGAATGTTACTCCGAAAAGTATAAGTCCTACCTCGATCAATGAGCTTATATGCAGGCTTCCTGACGCTTCCGCAAATTCATTTGCAATGACCGAAGCCATCGAATATGCAGGCTCGAATAATGACGCTTTTATCTGAGCTTTATTTCCGATTACCATTGTTACTGCCATCGTCTCACCAATGGCTCTTCCAAGTCCCAGAACGGCGCCACCGAGTATACCGCTTCGCGCATTAAGCAAAGCCATTTTAATCGCTTCCCACTTTGTCGCGCCAAGCGCATAAGCCGCATCTCTTTGTGAAACGGGAATTGCCTTAAGGACATCACGTGTGATAGCTGAGATTATCGGCGTTATCATAATTGCTAAAATGATCGAAGCTGTAAGAAGTCCAGTGCCATACATTGATCCCTTGAAGAACGGCAGAAATCCGAATGTTGACTGAAGCATTGGCTGCACTGTGTTTCTCATGAAAGGTGCGAATACAAATATCCCCCAGAACCCATAAATGATACTTGGAATCGCTGCAAGTATTTCTATTAAAAAACTGATCGGTGTCCGGACTGACTTATGAACTATCTCGGAAAGAAAGATCGCGACTCCGATGCTTATCGGAAGTGAAATTAAAAGCGCAAGCATCGAGGAAACAATTGTACCGAATACAAAAGGCAATGCACCAAATTCTTCTTTGACGGGATTCCAGTCGGATGAAAAAATAAATCCGAATCCAAACCTGTCACGGCTCTCGGAAGAGTCTATGAACATTTCGTATGCAATATAAAAAACTAACCCTACAATTATAAAAGCGAAAATAAGGGTAATATTTTCAAAAATAATATCACCTAACTTTTTTCGGCTCTTAATTTCCTTTACCATTTTTTCAAATTATCAGGGTTATCCGATTATTTAACTTTTAACTTTTAACTTTAATAACTTTCAACTTTTAACTTTCAAGTAAAAGAACTAAAAACTGATCTTGTTAACTTTCTCTAATGCTTTCCCAATAACCTCAGGAGGCAACGGTGCATATCCAAGATCCTTTGCAAACTTCTCACCCTCACCCAAAGCCCATATAATGAACTCCTTTAGTGTCTTTCCTTTAAACGCGTCCTTTTGTTTTTCAAATATCAAAAGGTATGTGTAGCTTGAAATTGGATAGGAATCTTTTCCCTTTGCATTTGTAATTGATTGTCTCATGTCAGCAGGCATCTCGGTTAAAGACTGCTCGGCTGCTTTAGTAAGACTTTCAAGATTAGGAGCAATGTACTGTCCTTCCTGATTTTTTATGTTCGCATACTTAAGCTTATTTTGTAAAGCGTATATCAGTTCAACATATCCAATCGAAAACTCAAGCTGCTTTACAAGTCCGGTAACTCCCTCATTTCCTTTGCCGCCCTGACCTACCGGGAATCTTACATCTTTCGCTACTCCTACTTTTGTCTTCCATTCTTCACTTACTTTACCCATATAATCTGTAAACACATAGGTCGTTCCGCTGCCGTCTGTTCTGTAACAGACAATGATCTCCTTATCCGGAAAAACTGTACCGGGATTTTCTTTTGTAATCAGAGGGTCATTCCATTTTTTAATTGTGCCGAGATAAATTCCTGTAATCGCCTCCGGACTGAGGTTGATATTTTTATCTATGCCCGGAACATTGTAAGTCATTACCACTGAGCCGATCACAGTTGGTATGTGGATTATTGAATTATTATTTTTTGTATTTGCCTTTTCAATTTCTTCATTGCTCATGGGACTGTCTGTTGCGCCGAAGTCGACAGTTCCTTCCGTGATCTGCTTTATTCCGCCGCCGCTTCCAATAGACTGGTAATTGATCTTGGCATCTTTATTTATTTTCGCATATTCATTGAACCATTTTGAGTAGATCGGATACGGGAAACTTGCTCCTGCTCCGTTGATCTGACCCCCCGGCTTATTTACTGAAACATCTTTCTTTTCTCCGCAGGAAATAAGGGCTATTGAAAGGATTATTGAAAATATTAATTTTAACATAGTTGGGTTTGATGTAGTTTTTAGATTCTTCCAAAAATACCTATTTAATCATATAGGCAATGTTAAGAAATTGTTAACTATCCTTTCAAGAAGTTAAATAAATGCTAAGTTTTACTTCTTCAAGCACCTATGACTTCAGACAATTGCAGTGTGTGGTCAGACAAATGCTTATTACTTCCATCCTTCACATTAGACTAAATAATATTATAGAATGAAAATATGATAATATGATAATCTGATGATCTAAAAAGATATAGCCCCGGTTCTTTGGGTTACCGGAGCTAATATAATGAAGACATCCTGAAGAAGTTTGAGGCAGATTTTAAGATGTGTCCAAACAATAAGGTAAGACAGTAATTGGGTTGTGTACAAAATTATTAACAATGAACGGGATATGCCATAGGAAGGTCTACTCATTTTATATGAGTATAACTACTTAGATAGAATGTTTAATAAATGTAGGGGTTAAAACTCGAGGCTCAGTCCTGCGTTGAAGTTTCTGTTGGGTGACTGTATCCGCTCAAGTTCCTGATAGGATTCATTGAGCAGGTTGTTTACAGCCGCAAAAATGGAAAGTTTTTTTGTAATGTCTTTTGAAAGCTTCATGTTCAAAATGATGTATGACTCCGGCTCCTCAAGTTTGTAAAATAATACTTCGTCAATTTTGCTTAAATACCTTCCGTTCACATTAAAATTAAAATCAGAGTAAGAAAGGTTTGTTGTAAAAATAAAATTATGCTTCGGCTTATAGGGCAGGAAATCATTTTTCCTTCCTGATGAAAGATCCCTTGAATCAAGATATGTATAGCTTACATTGAAAAAATATTTAAACGGATTTTTAAATAGCTTCAGAGTTGAATTGTAATCAATGAAAAATTCAAATCCCTTTATCTGTGCCTTTGCTACATTCCGTACCTGGAACGGACCGTAAAGCGAAGTTCCTGTATTAACATACTGTATTAAATTGTCATACTCATTCAAAAAAAATGATACGTCAAATGTGAACCTGTTCATATACTGTTTCCTGAAGCCGACTTCAGCCGATATCATTTCCTCTGGCTTCAGATCTGCATTATAAATAAAATCAAATCCACCAAACAACTCTTTCTTAAAATATATTTCAGCGATTGAAGGTGAGCGGAATGCCCTTCCTGCAAGTATCCGGAATGCAGAATTGCCGAATACTCCTTTATTGATCTGTGGCGAATATACTAATGAGAATTTCGGACTTAGTTGAATAGACTTTACTCCTGATACGATCTTATTAAAATCCCCTCTTGCTCCGATCGTAGATGTAAGGATAGAATTTTCTTTTATGTCAGTAAGTAATTTTAACTGGTGCTGAACGAACACACCGAAATTATTCATCTGCTGATCTCCGTAAAGAATCTCGCTTGGATCCGACCTTACAATATTAAGCTGGAAGTCAAAGCCTGAAATAAGATAATTATTTTTTCCAAGCTGTAAATCTACCTGAGTTATATTGCCAAGATTGTATGAGTCAATGAATGTGTTCAATCCTTTGCCTGTATCAGCGAACTGTAATGACACCGGATTATTCGGATTATAAAAAGAATTGCTCTTCAGATAATAATAGTAAAATCGCGTTGTGTATTTTGAAGTTGAATTAGGAATTGCCCGATAGTAAAGATCATAGCTTTGCGTTTCCTTTTTTATGTTGTCCCCAATGTAATAAGGCGCGACTTTGTATGGCTCAGCAATCTGTCCGGCATCCTTTCTCCAGTAATGGGGGAAACCGCTGTTTGATTTTGAATACTGTACAGTTACTTCAAGATCGCGGTTACTTAAAACATCATAAGTAAATTTTCCGGTCGCGCTGTAAAAATCGTATTCAGTCTGCTCGGCATGCCCGTTATTTTTTTTATAATTAAAATTTAACAGGTAAGAAAACTTTTTCTGTGTGTTGCTGTGGATCAGATCCAGCCCTGAAAATGTCTGAAGTTTATTTGTGAACCTTAAGCTGTCTGAAAGCTTTTCATAAAATCCGTAATTCAGATTAACGCCTGTGAAAGCTTTATAAGTTGGCTTCTTTGTAATGACATTGATAACTCCTCCGATAGCGCTTGAGCCGTAAAGTGAGGAGAAAGCTCCTTTTACAACTTCAGTTCTTTCAATTATCGAAACAGGAATGAGTGACCATAGAGCACCCTTTGAATCTCCTGTTAAGGAAGGTCTTCCGTCTAGAAGAAGAAGAACTCTGTTGCCTATACCGCCTCCTGCTACATCCGATGAACCTCTTATTGAAAGCGAGCTTACATTTATTCCGCTGCTACGGTTAATGGTTACACCCTGAACTTCTTCAAGTACGTTATCAAAGGTTATAATATTTTTATTTTTTATCTCTTCCGCGCTGACAATGGAAATTGTTGATGGAGTCTGCTGAAGAGTGATCTCTGTTTTAGTTGAAGTAACATTTATTCTCTCGGTCTGGATTTCTGATACTTCAAGAAATATGTCAAAGTTTTTAATTTTGCCGGATGAAATAATTATCTGCCCTGAATAGAATTGATAACCAATGTGAGTGGCTTCTATCTTGTATAGCCCGTCAGCAAGATTATGAAATTTGTAGCTTCCGGAAACTTCTGACAGTGTTTCAGAAAACTCTTTTGAGTTATCTTTTTCTATACTGACCTGTGCACCGAAAATTGCTGCATTGGTTGACTTGTCAATTATTTTCCCTTCAAGCTTTCCCTGCGCATATGTATTCACAGAAAGGAAAAATAAAATGCAGAGCAGGAACACTTTGAGACTGCTCCCGCCTGCAAACGATCTTATAACAAAATTTATTCGGGGATGAATCATCATTTAATAAACCTTTTTAGTTTAATAAACCTTCTTAGTGGTATCTGACCATGAGATCAGGTTAATATTTTCTACTCCCTGATTTTCCGCTCCAATAGTAGCTTTAAGCGTTGGATTTAAAAAGCATAATGAATACCGGGCTCTTGCTGTATCACATCCATAAACTGACATTATCGGGCTTTGACCCCCGGTGTTTTTTCTGAAGCCAACTGATACCACGTAACTACCCGGATTAAGATCTATTAATTTATAATTGTAGTTTAAGTTAAGAACATTATTTGTTCTCGATATTTTGATTGTGTCAAAAGCTGTTGGACCTCCGGCTGGCGGCCATCCTGCTGAAGGATACGCTGAGATAAGATATGTTCCCCCGGTTAAGATAAAATTTGTATCTACAAATCTTATCGTTCCGTTTATTGATTTTGCTTCAGGACCTACAGGTACAATCGGTGAGTCCTCATCTTTACAACTGTATACCGTGAATAATAAAGCTGCAAAACATATTGACAAAAATAGCGGTGAATAAAAAAATTTTTTCAAGTTTCTCCTTAGATGTTTTAAGATGTTTAAATTATGATTTGGGTTTGTTAAAAAAATCTTGTTATGAAGTACGGTAAAATCAGCCAGAGAAGTCCTTTAATGAGAAAAAACATAAATCCCCAGAAACCAAGTCTCTTGAACCACAGCCATACTTTGTTTGGATTCTTATCTTGCAATTACTTCGTATGTTTTAAAATCTGAAGTCATCGGAGGTTCTTCACCTTTTTCCTTTGCGAGCTTCAAATCTTCAAATCCTCTTTTGTGACCTTCAAGAAATTCCGGTGACTTTGTCCAGTCTTTAAATGCATCCTGTGAATCCCAGTGGCTTACTATTAAGTAACTGCTGGCGCCGTCCATAGGTTTCAAAACTTCCATGAACTTAAATCCGGGCATCCTGTCAATTGCGCCCGCACGTGAACCGAATAGCTCCTCAAACCTTTCTTTGTAATGATCCTTACAGCTTATATAGTTTATTGCGACAAAATTTTTTGTATCTGAACTCATTTATTTGAATTATTTATTTATACAAATATAATGCTTATTAAGACTATGTTCAAATAAGAAATTTATACAACCCGAAGAAGATAACTCTTGAGATAAGTTGTTTCGTTCATCTGTGGAAGAACGGGATGGTCGTATGAGCAGTTTCTGAACTCAATGATCTGAATTTTTCTTTTTGCCAACGAAGCACTCTTTACAAGCACTTCTTCAAAATTCTTTTCATTAATATGATGCGAGCAGGAAAATGTGAACAGAAGTGAATTTGGCTTGAGCATTCGCATTGCTTTGTAATTAAGCTCTTCATAACCTTTTAAAGCCGTGAAAAGATTTTTTTTTGATTTTGTAAATGAAGGCGGGTCAAGAATTATAAGATCAAACCTGTCCTTAGTCTGGAATAATTCGTTAAGATATTCAAATACATCTTTGGCTATAAAATTAATATTACTCAGATTATTCAAAGCTGAATTTTCAATCGCTCTCTGAATTGAATATTCGGATGAATCAACTCCTGTAACGTCAGTTGCTCCTGCAAAAGCCGCATTCAACGCGAACCCTCCCTCATTGCAAAAGAGATCAAGTACTTTATATTTTTCATTTATATACTTCCTCAATAATTTCCGGCTTTCACACTGGTCCAGATAAAATCCTGTTTTCTGTCCTCTTAAAAGGTCGATCTTATAAATAATATCATCAATGACCACTTCAAATGATTGATCATCTTCATTTGATTTGCTGAGAAGAATACCTTGCTTCTTTTCTAACCCTTCAAGCACCCGAGTCTCGTTATCATTCTTTTCTACAATTAATTCCGCTTTGAAATTTTCAACAAGAATTTCCTTAATGATATCTATGCGCTCATTCATTCCGTATGAAAAAACCTGAATCGAAAATTTATTTTCGAACTTGTCAATTATTAACCCGGGAAGATAATCACTTTCACTGTTGACCAGTCTGTAAACATCGCGGGAAGGATAAGCTTTCTTGCGAAGGGAGTTCGCAAGACTTAATCTTTTGAAAAAAAATGCTTTGTCAATTTCTTCATCTTTGTCTGTCAGGTGACGGTACGCAATTAAAGAATTCTTATTGTAAAATCCTTTTCCTAAAAACTTTTGATTCGAGTTGAATAATTCTACTACTTCCCCGTTCATTGTAATACCCTCTGTCTTTTCGATCTCATTACTGAAAACCCACTGATGACCAGCCAGCAATCTTCGCTCTTCATTTTTCTTTAAATATATTTTCGGCATGCGCAGATAGTTAAAAGTTGAAAGTTGAATTAAATTAAAAAAAACTAATTCCTAATTCTTATTTCCTAATTCTTAATTATATTTCTATTCCCATCATACATTTGAAATGTCCTTTGGGACAGCTTCCTCTTCCGATATGTGTGCATGGTCTGCATACCAGACCTTCATTCTCATACACCTCAGATCCTTCAAGCTGCGGAAAAAATCCGAACTCTCTGACTGTCGAGCCAAAGATCGCAATTACCTTTTTGCCAAGTGCTTCAGCCAAATGAAGTACCGCGCTGTCATTGCATATTAAATGGCTGCTGTTGTAAATGACCTCTGCTAAATTATTTATTGTAAGCTTACCGCAAAGGTTGAGAACATTCTTACAGCTTCTTTCGATCTCACTGCATATCAGCTTTTCCTTTTTCGAATTATCTCCTACAAGCACAAATCTTGTTCCGGTGTTGTTGTTGATATACTGAATGAATTTTTCAGCCGGATACGTCTTCGTAAAATGTCTTGATGCCGGCGCGATCACAGTATATTTCCCTTCAATGCTTTTTGTTCTGTCAAATGTAAGTTCACTGACCTCAAAATTCAGCTTATCAAAATTCAGGAATCTTTTCACCGGAAGAATATACTTTTTCCAGACCGGTGTTACTTCCTTTAAAAAATTTATCTTAAATTTTACAAACAGAAACTTTTTGAAGTTTTCTTTCTTATATCTGACTACATTTTTAGAATTGAATGCGCTGAGATATATGCTTCTGAAATTTTTATGTATGTCAATTATAAGATCATAACTTTCATCAGTGACCTTTTTCCTTGTATCACTCAGCCTGTCATCATTGAAAATAATTTTGTCGATGTCAGGATTCAGCAATAAAACATCTTCATAATTTTTCTTCGTTAGAAAATGTACTTCACATTCAGGTAATTTTTCTTTGATTTTTTTTAAAAGCGGGAAGGACAAGACTATGTCACCGAATGAGGAAAGTCTTATCACTAATATTTTTTTCAATCGAGGCAACATTTACTGACCGGAGCCGGGTGATGCATCTATAAGCTGATGCTCAAAAGCGTCTATGTTTATCTCCTGCATAAGCCGGTCCACAAAATCCATTCCGTACTTATTAATAAAATAGCTTATGTTTAATACACGCTCCTGTAAATTATTGTCGGGATAAACATTAGTCAGAATTTTTGCAAGCTGGTTTGTGATAACCTCGCTTTGCTTGCTTTGAAGAGAAACGAACTTTTCTCTTGCAACATCCATTGATTCGACAAACTGTTTATTCCTTTTGGAAAATGATTCTGTCTGATTGGCATCGATCCTGGCTAATTCTTTTTCATAAGTATAGAATAAACCCGAAAGTTCTTCTTTCAATCCCGAAAAAATTTCATCTGCGCTTACATCCGAAAGATTCTTAAGAAGCTTTCTGGAAAGATTTTTTTCATCAAGCAGTTCGCTGAACTTCAGATCATATTTCGTGAGAAAAGTTTTCACACGGCTTTCTATTATTGTCACTGATGTTCTCGGATAAATCACCGGCATCGTAACATTAAAAAACTCATAGACCTCTTTAAACTGACCGAAATAAGATACCTCCGATGGGCCGCCTATATAGGCTACAGTCGGCAACAGATAATCCTCACATATTGGTCTTGTCACTACATTCCAACTGAATCTCTCAGGATTGCTTTCAAGCAGACTGTACAACTCTTCTTTTGAAAATTTTTGACGCGAATGTTTGAGAGCGTAAATGTCATTATCCCGCGGTTCGAGAAGATACCTGTTTCCGTCATGAATGTAGAAAAGATTTATCGCCTTTGGCTTTACCTGAACTGAATAATTTTTTTCAAGCTCAACTGAAGTATGAATTACTTTTTCACAAGTCTGCGGAGCGGTGTCGAGCTCCGTTTTGAAAACATTCTTTAATAATTTTTTGATCTCCTTATCTGATGGATCGATCAGTATCAAACCTTTATCACCGAATAATGAATTAATGAATTTTGCAAATGCAATTTTGACATCCGTGTCCTTTGAATAAGAATTCTTTATTGCATTAAACAGACTGTCCGAAAAATCTGTTTTATTAAATGAATCTTCAAGTGTCCCGATAAATTTTTGGATTTCATCATCAAGTATAATATTACCTGCCGGCTTAAGATACTTTTCCGATTCTTCACCTTTCTCAAAATAGCTTATCTTTTTAATTTCATTTTCTTTCGAGATGACATTAACATTATTAATCTCGAGGAAATCATGGTCATCAGCTTCAAGCCAGAACACCGGAACAAAATTGTATCCGCTGAATTTTTTGTTAAGCTTTTCCGCCAGTTGAATTGTATTGAGCGCTTTTAATATTGTGTAATAAGGACCGGTAAGAAATCCAAGCTGCTGACCTGTTACGACCGCATAGGTATTGCCTTCATTCAGCAGTTCGATATTATCAAATGTCTTTTGCTGTGAATCGAATGTTAAGTTCTGACCTCTTAGGATAGTGGTTAATTCATCGCGGCTAAATAGTCCGTGGCTTAAGTAATTTTCCTTTTTAGCTTCAATACATTTCAGAAAATCGCCATCGTTTCTGAAATCATACTGATAAAAATTTTTTAAAGCAGGAAAATTATTTATGTAGGTTATAAAAAGTTCACTAAAATTGGGAAGAGTGCTGTAAGAAATAGACATCAATAAAGTTAGTTTAAGATAAATTAATCATTAATAATCAAAGTTTAAATTTATTAATTTATTCATTAAATCTTTTCCGCATTTCATTAATCAAACCCATAGCTTTACAATGAAAAACATTTTGTTCTTATTTATTCTTTTAACATTTTCAAATTCTTATTCTAATTATTCAACACCCGGCACCGGAAGATCATGGACACTCGACAGTCTTGTCGCCTTTTCATCAGGCAATGTCACTTTCTCCGGCGGCAATTATCTTTTCAATGATACCATTAATATTACAGCGGGCGATACCATTAAGATATTGAACAATGCAACTTTAAAATTTTCAACCGGCGTATTTATAGATATCTTCGGCATCATGATCGTCAATCCTACTGATTCTGTTAAAATTACAGCACAGGACACAACTACAAAGTATCTCGGATTAAAATTTGAAGATCTTAGTGACGGCTCGATCCTTAAAAAAACAATAATGGAATACGGCAACTCAATCAGAATGCTTGACTGCAATATTCTTATTGATAGCTGTACCATAAGATATAACACGCTAAACAGTTCATTCGGATCCGGTGCAATTAATTTCTTCCGCTCTAATTCAATAGTTTCAAACTGCAAAATATTCAGAAACAGAAGAGCAGCAATTGCCTCCGGAGCGAACATTGCTTCATCTCCTCAAATTCTGAATAATCTTATTTATGAAAATGACACCGAGAACGCAAACGTTCCACAGATCAATTTCGGAGCAACAGGTCCGACGCCAATGATCATTCGCGGAAATACCATCATTGGCTCACCGATAATGTCAGGAGGTATTTCCTTTTTTCCGGTCGGCACAATTCCGCAATTAATCATTGAAAATAATATTATCAAGAAGAACCGCTACGGTATTGCGATCGGTGGAGGAAGCTCCAATGTTTATATCAATAATAATGTAATAGACAGTAACAATATTCAGGGTTCACCGACACTCGGCGGAAGCGGAATTAACTTTAACGGGGCAGCTACTCAAAAATCAGTTGTAACCAGAAATATTATACGCGGTAATCTCTGGGGAATTACAATTCAGGGAACAGCCAAACCGAACATGGGTGATCTGAACAGCGTGGACACTTCCGATGCAGGACTCAATCAAATTTACAGCAATGGTAACAGCGGAAAAATATTTGATCTTTTTAATAATACCACAGATTCCATTAAAGCCGAAAATAATTACTGGGGCACAGGGATCATTGACAGTGTTGAAGCTCACATATTCCATAAAGCTGACAGCTCGGTGCTTGGATTTGTTGACTTTCTTCCGTTGCGAAGCGTGAAGGTTTCTTTAAAAGTTCTGATGGAGGGAATGTTTGATCCCTCATCAAATACTCTTGCAAGAAAGGACTCCGTAACTGTTTATCTGAGAAATAATTTTGCTCCATTTGCTCTGGTGGATTCAGCAAAGGCAACAATTGATACTTTATCATTTCTGAATACTTTTTCATTTACAAGTGCTGGCTCGGGAACATATTACATTGTAGCAAAACATTTCAACTGCATACAAACCTGGAGCAAGTCCGGCGGTGAGGCTCTGGATGTCACCGGACCGGCTGTTGTTCAGGACTTTGTCATTTCAAATGCTAATGCTTTTGGGAACAATGAAGTACTCAAAGGAAGCAGCTACTGTATGTTCAGTGGAGATGTAAATCAGGACGAAGCAGTTGATGTTTCCGACATTGTTGATATATATAACGATGTAACTGCGTCTGCTACTGGAGTATTGTTAAAGACAGATCTTAATGCTGACGATGTGACTGATGTTACTGATCTGTTGATCGGCAATAATAACTCTGTTAATTTTGTCAGAGTTGTATCGCCTTTAAATCCGTAACATTATTTAATTATAAGTACGTTTAGCCGGCAGGAGAATTTTTTTTGCCGGCTTTTTTTATGGAGAATTATTCTTTCTTGAATTTAAAATTCAAATGTGTTTGATCTCTGCAGAGTTGTCTTGCCTGATGTTTTTACTTTTCAGTAATTCGTCCTTCACCTTGTAAAGATATTTCTTTGCTTCTTCATATTCATTGGGGATTTCGCCTTCGAGAATGGCTTCTTCAATTTTCTTCTTTATTATTCCAACTTCCCTGCACGGTGTCAATCCGCAAATACTCATTATTTCATCTCCTCTGACAGGTGACTGGAAGTTTCTGAGATTATCTTTTTCCTGAACTTCCAAAATTTTCTTTTCAACAACTTCGTAATTGCTCATAAACTTGCTCACCTTTTCAGGATTTTTCGAAGTGATGTCTGCTCTGCATAATGTCAGCAGATCTTCAAGCTCTTCACCCGCTTCTGCTGCCAGTCTCCTGATCGCAGAATCGGTAACTTCTGCCTTGGCAAGGGGTATCGGTCTCAAATGCATTCTTACAAGCTTCTCTGTATAGCTAAGCTTTGTTAACGGAAGTTTCATTCTGAGAAATATTTTCTTCATCATCCTCGCGCCGAGTTCCTCATGCCCGTGAAATGTCCAGCCTGTACCATCAACAAACTTCTTAGTTCGCGGCTTCGCAATGTCATGAACTAACGCTGCAAATCTCAGCCATACATCGTTTGTCTTTTCAGATATGTTATCTACAACTTTTAAAGTATGATAGAAAACATTTTTATGATGATAATCCTGTCTCTGGTCCACTCCTTCAAGTTGCGAAATCTCCGGAAAGATTATATCCATAACTCCCGAATCAAAAAGTAATTCAAGCCCGATGGAAGGTTTCTCGCTCATTAGTATCTGCAAAAATTCATTGGTAATTCTTTCCTGAGAAACAACTCCGTCTTCCTTAAGCCGCGCTTTCATTTTCTTTATACTTTCAAAAGTTTTCTCGTCAATTTTAAAATTGAGCTTTGAGGCAAACCTTATCGCTCTCATTATTCTCAAAGGATCATCATCAAATGTCCTCTCCGGTTCAAGCGGCGTACGAATGATCTTACTTTTTATGTCATCATAACCATTGAACAGATCAATGAGCTCTCCTTTAATTTTCTCATTTAATCCGATTGCCAGTGTATTTATTGTAAAATCTCTTCTCGACAGATCCTTCGCAAGATCAGCCGGTTCGACTTTTGGCTTCCTCGAATTTCTCTCGTAGCTTTCTTTTCTTGCCGATGCAAATTCAAGTTTTAATTCGTCAATGTTAACAAGTGCCGTTTCAAAATTCTTGTACTGCGCGTCAGGTTCTTTTCCGTATTCTTTAGCTACGACTTTTGCAAACTCTATCCCGTCTCCAACCACCATTATATCAACATCGGTATCTTCGATCCCAAGTATAAGGTCTCTCACATACCCTCCAACTATGTATGCTTCAAAACCTTTTTCATCGGCGAGCTTTCCTATCCTGTTTAAATATATATTTTCTATTTCATACTTCATTCTTCAATAGGAATGGTTTCAATTATTATGCTTCTCTCTGTATCTCCTTCTTCCGGAATTGAAATAATGTTATACATTCTGATCTGATCATCAGTGAGTGGCATGACGCAGGTCGAACTGTTCACAACTGTTATTCCTTTGTCAATATAAACCTGGTTCACATGCGAATGCCCGTTAAGAATCAAATTTACTTTATATTTCTTAAACATTCTGAAAAGATTTTTCTTGTTGTACAGTTTCATTTTCCAGTTGATCGCCTTAAGCCAGATCGTATGCTCAGGCTGCTTTTCCTCATCAAGTCCCGGCTTATAAAAATAATGATGGACCATTACTATTTTATATTTGTTTTTTACTTCTGCTGATGATAAGATCTTTTTTAATTTCTCCAATGACTCCCCTTCAATAAAACCATTGGATCCTTCGCGGTTGTTTTTCATTGACCATTCACCCATCGAATTAATACCTATGAGCGCAATGTTATTTATTATCTTTACATAAGGGAAAGCATTATTGTTCGGGAAAGTATTTTTAAACACTTCAATAAACTGATCAACGTTCTTATCATAATCCACTCTCTTGCAATTTATATAGAATCTAAAGCTATCCTGAGCTTTCGGATATCCACCGAAAATATCGTGATTCCCGGGCACAACACTCATCTTTGAATTCTCCAGCAATCCAAAATGAGAAAATATTTCTTTTGAATATTCAAAATCTTCCGGATAAGGATTTTCTACAATGTCACCTGTAACTATCACATGATCACACCCTTTCTTCTTTATGTCATTCAATACACCGACAAGTCTTTTGCCGTGTTCATTTTCATCTTTGTAACTGATGTGGGGGTCGGATATGTGTGCGATTTTATACATTGGATTAAAATGTTATTTAAAAGTTAATAATTATGAAGGTCAAACTTCCAGAATTTTATTTACTATCTCATTTGCTACTTCAAGCGCCTGAAGCCCGTCCTCAAGTGTGACTAACGGCTCTGTGTCATTCTCTATCGAATCAAAAAACTTATTAAGCTCATACTTTAGTGAATTCACTTCTGCAACCTGCGGTCTTTCATAAAATATTTTTACTTTCTTATCACCCTGCACAAACTCTGTCAGCGCAACGCTGTTATCAGCTCCTCCGTCTCCCATTCGGAACACTTCCGATGTATTCTGCAAAAAGTCTATCGATATGTATGCGGACTTTTGAAACAATCTCATCTTTCTCATTTTATTCTGCGAAATTCTTGAGGCTGTAATATTAGCTACGCATCCGTTCTCAAATTTGATCCTTGCATTGGCAATGTCTATCTTGTCGGTAATAATTGCCACTCCGTTTGCATCAATTCGCTCAACCTTTGACTTCACCAGATTTAATATTATGTCTATGTCATGTATCATCAGATCCTGTATCACCGAAACATCCGTCCCTCGCGGATTGAATTGCGATAGCCTGTGCGTCTCAATGAACATCGGCTCTATTGAATAATTATCCAGCGATAGTATCGCAGGATTAAATCTTTCTATATGACCGATCTGGATTTTTATATTTTTGTTTTTTGAAAGCTCAAGCAGCTCTTTCGCCTGTTCAGTCGTATCTGCAACGGGTTTTTCAATGAAGGTATTAATATTATTGCTAATGCATTTGCCGGCAAGCTCATAGTGTGTTGATGTAGGAGTCACAATTACAGCGGTGTTAATTTTTTTTATAAGGTCTTCTGCAGAATTATTTATAACCATATCATTTTCTTTGGACATTGCTTCGTTCTTCTCCGTATCAGTATCAAATATTCCCACAAGTTCAATACCCTCACGTTCATTACTGATCTCTTTCAATATTCTGAGATGAGACTTTCCAAGGTGACCCAATCCAAACAGCCCTGCTCTGATTTTTTCCATTATGATTTGATAAGTTAAGTCTTCGGTAAAAACCTGTATTATTTTTACTTACAGTTTTACGTCTGTAATTTAAATGTGACTTGGTTCGGCATGTATGATCACATTTGACAGCTTGGGATAGTTTTCTTTCAGACCAAGATAGATCTTGCTTTCTAAAACCGTTACTATGTCATGCACCTCGTCCAAAGAATGTATGTTATTGAAAACACAATTCATTGATACTCTTATCTTGCCGTTTGTACTTATGACATGAATTTCATCACTCGATATCACATCGCTGCATTCTGAAAGAATATTCTTTACTTTGCTTACAATTTCGTTTGAGGTTTGAGTGATATCTCGTGTATCAAAAACAATTTCACTCGGCTCATCAATGTGTATCTTAATATGCGAAATTACATCAATATCTTTTTTTATTCTCTCCTCAATTTCCGTGACCGTATTATGTGCCTTCGTCAGATCATTTGTATTATCAATTTCAATATGAAGCTCGGAATAAATTTCATTGTCAATTTTATGCGAATAAATATCATGACATTTCATACCGTAATCATTCACTATCATTCTTATCTTATCATTAATTGTTTCACTGTTTGTTTCAACCGGTTCGGAATGTATGACTACATCTGCATTCTCTATCAGCTCGTGTATCTTTCTTTCAACTCCGTCCATAATATCATGAGCTTTGGAAAACGGCACCAGCCTGCTTATGAATATTGTCATGTCAATATATATCTTCGAGCCCGAGCTCCTTATGCGGTAACTTTTTATATTCTCCACTCCCTTTATAAGCAGGGTCTCATATTTTACTTTTTCATAAAGTCCGGCAGGCACACGGTCCATCAGTGAATCAATAGCTTTCTTCGAAAGTTTATAGCCGAGATAAATTATTATTCCCGTCACTACCAGCGCGGCAATGGTATCGGCTGCTTTACTTATGTTCAGATAAACCAGGAGCAACCCGATTATTACTACAAATGAGCTAAGGATATCGCTTGAAAAATGCAGAGCATCGGCTTCAAGTGCATTTGACTTTGTTTCTCTTGCGGTCTTCTTTAATATTCTTGCGCGGTAAAAATCTATTATCATTGAAACAATAAGAGCTAAGAATATCCAGACGCTTATTTTCACTTCTACAGTCCTGTCTGAAAAAAGTCTTTGGATTGCTTCGTAAATTATGTAAGCCGACGTTATGAAAAGTATGAATACCTGAAATAGTGCTGAAAAATTTTCAACCTTTTCATGTCCGTAATTATGATCCTCATCAGGAGGTCTTGAGGAATATTTGATCGAAATAATAGTGACAAGACATACAAATATATCAATCCCCGAATTAAATACTTCACTTAGTACTGCAAGACTTCCGCTGAAATATGCAGCAAGAAGCTTGATGACTGTTATTGCTACTGCAGCATAAAGGGAATGAAGCGCGACTTTTATTTTTTTTTCTGTGATCGGATTGATGCTATCTTTCATTTATCTGAATATTTAGCCGATGGCTTCGTTGGTTTTTATCCTTTGTGTAAAATATACTCCGGTCATTGTTATTATTGCTCCTATGATAAAAAAATAAGATAAATTTTCTTTTAATAATAACCAAGAAAAAATAATAGTAACTATGGGAGATGTGTTGGTAAGTGTAGTCAAAGTGCTTGTCTTGATGACGTTCACGGAATAGTTGTACAGAAAATATCCGCCGAATGCCACAAAGAATGTCAGGTGTATATATGCAAGAACAACTCCCGTATCGATGTGCTGAAAACTTAAATTCTTTACATCAAAAAGAAAGATAGGAAGGTATAATATACTGCCGATACTAAAGGAAATTGTCTGTGTTTTCAGCGCTCCGTATTTCAAAACCATACCCTGGCTTAGTGCGAGATAGACAGCCCAGGACACCACTGCGCAAAAAAGAAGTATATCTCCAGTAAGATAATTCTTTCCTTCTCCGGGCGGAAGGAGAAGGTTTTCGTAAAAAATTATTATTATTCCGACGATGGTAAGTGAAATCGTCAGAAGTTTCTTCGGATTGAATTCCTCATCCTTGAGTTTGATCGATATGAGATAAACTATCAAAGGCGTACAGGCATACATTATTCCCGAATGCGAAGCTAATGAAAGCTTGACACCTGTAAGGAAACATACCTGATTGATCGGTATTACAAGTGCTCCCAAAATGAAAAAGAGGAGGTAATCCTTTTTCTCAATTCCGAAATTTCCTTTCTTCAGCTTAAAAACTATGAGAAGTAAAATTGTAACAACACCGAATCTTAGAAATGCTAGTGACAGAGGTGAGATGTAAGCAACGATATACTTCCCGGCTATAGGTGTGAATGCAGCCGCAAAGGTTAAAAAAAAGATTAATAAAAATTTTTTCATCAGCCCATGCCGCCTCTAAGTTATGGATGTAAATACAATGACGTTGTTATCCTTACTTCGTTACTTTCTTCTTTGCAAGTGATGCTTTTACTTTTGCCTTCTTTAATTTGGCTTTCTTTCTGTGCTTCATTGTTGCTTTTTGTTTGGCTTTATTCATGATTTATTTTTTTTTATTGATCTCTGTTAATGTAAGTATTTGAATTCAAAGAATCGTTATTTATAATTTGTAATTAAGCAATTGTAACTTTAGGCTCAAGATAAACATCCTGAATTGCATTCAACAGCGTCACACCATCTTTCATCGGCTTCTGAAAAGCTTTCCTTCCGGAAATCAATCCCATGCCGCCTGCTCTCTTATTTATTACCGCGGTCTTCACTGCTTCGAGCATGTCGGAATCATCTTTACCTGTTGATGCTCCGCCTGAATTTATAAGTCCGCTTCTACCCATATAGCAATTCGCAACCTGATATCTTGTAAGATCAATAGGATTGTCAGTTGATAATTTTTCATAAACATTTTTATGTGTCTTTCCGAATTTCAAAGCATTATACCCTCCGTTATTCTCAGGAAGCTTTTGCTTTATAATATCAGCTTCAATCGTAACACCGAGATGATTTGCCTGTCCGGTCAGGTCAGCCGATAAATGATAATCTTTATCACCTTTTACATTAAATCCGGGATTTCTCAGATAACACCAGAGTATCGTTACCAAGCCAAGTTCGTGCGCATAAGCAAATGCCTGTGAAACTTCCTGCAACTGTCTCCCCGATTCATCCGAGCCGAAATAAATTGTTGCACCAACTGCGACTGCACCCATGTCAAATGCCTGATCTATGCTTGCAAAAAAAATCTGATCGTATTTATTCGGATATGTAAGAAATTCATTATGATTCAATTTCATTATAAATGGAATTTTATGCGAATATTTTCTCGCAACTGATCCAAGCACACCAAGTGTAGAAGCGACAGCATTGCATCCGCCTTCAATTGCAAGCTTAACTATATTTTCAGGATCAAAATAAACCGGATTTGGCGCAAACGAAGCTCCTGCAGAATGTTCAATTCCCTGATCAACAGGCAATATGGAAACGTAACCTGTTCCACCAAGTCTTCCGTTATTATAAATAGTCTGCATGTTCCTCAGTACATTCGGTGTTCTGTCGGTATCTTTCCAAACCCTGTCAATAAAATCTTTACCCGGTAAATGAATAGTATCTTTTGGAATGGCTTTCGCTTCATAAGTAAGGAGAGACTCATTTTCTTTGCCAAGTATTTCTTTAATTTTTTCTAACATTATATTTAATTTATTTTTATTATGATTATTTCCGATTTAACGCCTGAGCTTTCAATAAAATATTTTTTTTCAAAATCCAGATTTATACTTCTTATAAAACCGAGACCGTGATACTTATCTTCTGTTCCGATCACGCTTGAAACCCATCCGGCTTCCTTTGCATCATCTAAAATGATTTTATCATCTTTTTTAAAAGGAAATGCTGCCACTAGACTTACCATTTGCTTTGGAATTTTCCCCTGTGAGTCGAGGCGCGCAATTACTTCCTGCCCGATGTAACAGCCCTTATTATATGAAATATATTTCTGAAGTCCGCATTCTACAGGGTTGACGTTCTCATTGAGTTCACCTTCGGCTTCCGGGACTCCACTTTCAATCCTTGCGTATTCATATTCAGCGCAGTTCATCATTTCAGATTGCTTTAATAATTCTTTGTACTGATCAGCTTTTTCTTCCGGGCAAATAATATTCAGTGTTTCAATTCTAAAATCATCGATGAATAGAATATCAGTATCGTTCAATTTATAAATTTTATTTTTTTCAGCATCAATATCAAAAGTTGTCTTAGCAAAAGATTTTAATTGTTCACCACTTACGATTATCAGCGAATATTTTCCGGACGTCGTTTTCAGTTGAACATCGTCCATGATTATGTATTTATCCAGATATGCCTTTACTTTTTCAGTGTAAGGATATGATGTCAGTATAAGATTTCTATCGGGGATGTTGATAACATTGATCAGATCAATGATCCTTCCTTTATCTGTTGTAAGTACTGTCTTACGGAATTCGCCGGTAGGAAATTTTCTGAGGTCGTTGGTTGACATCCTGTTAACATAATCAATAAAATCTTTTCCAGTCGCTTTGATCAGTCCTGTGCTCTTAATAAAATACTTGTTTGGCAATATTTAGAAATATTTTTTATAAATTATGTATATGCTGAATATTAGTGCAGTAACGGTAGTTAATCCCATTAGAATAACAATTCCTGTTTCAATTTCTTTACTGTGTCTTTGATAAAAATTTTCCCGGACATCCTTAGGGGTGTCGGGATCTTCTGGGAAATTACCTTTATTTTCTTTAAGCTCCTGCATATTCTTTTTGTAAATATAAAAAATTATGAAGTGAGATTAAATTCATTTATACATTATCAGATGATATTTTTATCACATCCGTCCAAACCAAACTTTTACCACAAGACTCAAAGCCTAAGAAAAGATTTTTATAATTATAATTGAAATCTTTATACGCCTCAGTTATAGTTTTTGCTTTTCCTTGAGCCTTCAAGGTTTTCCCGGCTCCGTTCATTACGGAGCGAGAGCAACATAGACATTTACTCCGCCTGCCGCCATTATCCTGAATTTCTTTATCGGCAATTTTTCACAGTCAGGTTCTTTTTAAGAATGATAATGATTACACTAATTGTTGATTAGTTTAAGACTATTTAAATATTGATAAAATATTTTGGACAGCACTGTATTTTTATATTCATTAAGACTCCGCTTGTTTCGGAAAATTGGATTTACAAACATCATCCTTAGTGATGGTTGAATAGTTATTCAAAACTATTCAACTAAATAACGTTTTAGAATTCTCTTGATTCCAATGAATATTATTTTGATATTAGTCAACCAAATTTTTGTATATAATATAGAGAGGAGCGGGAGATTTCCCAAATCATCCCCGAATCTGTAAAAAATTTCAGAAAGATCTTTTTCGGAACACACCCAAATAGTTAATCCCAAAGTAAGACCCCAAAGTAAGACCCCAATAGTAAGACCCCAATAAAGAATTCAATAATTTTTTAATCAAAAGAAAAATTAAAATGAAAATTTTTTTCATCTTTATTTTCCTTCTGCCGGCTTTGCTTTCTGACGCGACGGCACAGGTAAAGCTCTTGGAAGGTTTCGAGGGAACAGCATTTCCGCCAACAGGCTGGAGCGTTGCAAATATCATAGAGGGTAACGGCGAATGGGTTCAAAGCTCGAGAACATCACGCTCAGGTAATAAATGTGCGGTATCAAATTATACTCCGACAGGTTCAAGCAACTTTCTAATCACAAAAAGATTTGTTCCCACCACAGATGATTCACTTATATTTTATTTCAGACAAACATTCTGGAATGTATATAAAGATACTTTCAGTGTTTATGTATCTACAACCGATTCTCTTGCCTCCGGTATGACTAATCTTTTGTATAAGTTCAAGGACAGCATTACATACCCTTCCCCCAATAAATACGGAAGATATGCATTCAGTCTGAATGCGTATGCGGGAGATACCGTTTGGATAGGTTTCTTCCATAAAAATTTGGACGGTGAAAATCTCCGGCTCGATGATGTTTCTGTTGGAACACCATACATCAACGAGGTCGGCATTGTCAATAATTTATTTCCGTACGGTGAAATTGCTTCCTGTTCACAGGATTACTTTGTTCCACAGATTGAAATAAAAAATTACGGTACGAATAATCAGTCAACTCCTTTTAATGTTGTTTACTCCATTACCGGTCCCGTAGATTATCAGAATACCAAATCACTTACACTTAATTCAAATCAATCCGCTTATGTTTCATTTGACAGTCTCATCACTACCAATGAAGGTACCTATAACGTAAAAATTTATTCTTCGCTTGCATCAGACCAAAACAGAAGCAATGACACATTAAGAACAACTTTTACAATTGTTAATTCAAATTTCGGCGGCGGTCTCTCAGGGAACGGGGGATATTTTTTTTCTAATTCCACTACATGCGCATTCACTGCTCCAAGTCACCCGCAGTTCAACTGGAAAGATACTATCGGTAGCAAGAGTTTAATCATAAACCGCGCTAATGTTTCCGGCGGCTCGATTACAGGCACACTGGATAACGGCTTTTTTAGTTTGGGCAATATAATTCACCCGGGAAGCAAGATTAAATTCTTTTCATCAGTTTATGATTCGGTTTTTATTTCTACCAATGGGCTGATCTCATTTTCAAAAAATAATTTTCTGCAGTCTTCGGATCCTAATCAGCTAAGTCTTCTTATGCTGCAGCCCGTTTCAATTTTATCACCATTGTGGATGGATCTTGATTTTAATAATGCAAACGTTTCCGGTTCAAGGCTGAGTTATAAAATTGCAGGAAACCAGATTCTGATAACTTTTGACAGGGCTCCATTAAAGAACGGAGGTGCTTCAGATTATGTATCGTTTCAGGTCTGTATTGAAACCGAAAATTCAGCAACACAAAACTCCGGGATAACCGTTCATTACAGCAATGAAAAATCGGGGGGGGATTTTATTTCTAATTTTAATAGTAATCAGATATCATCTTATTTTGTAGGAATAAAAAATACTGCCGGGGATAATTCTTTAGTTTATCGTTACAAAGACACAAACGGTGTAACAGAATCCAGACCTTTATTCAATTCTTCGATCGTAGTTGAATTCGGACCTGATCAGACAAAGCTTAACAGCAGATCTTCCCTGATTTCTCTAAAAGTTTTACTCGAAGCTATTTCTCCTTTGCGTGATACTGTTACTGTCAACGTAAGAGATACAAGATCACCATTTAAACTGCTCGAATCAAAAAAAGTTTATCTTGACCTGCTCGGTAATGTAAATTTCTCGATGAGCATACCATCGGATGATTATAAATTTTATCTGTCAGTGAAGCATCGTAACTCGATCGAAACCTGGAGCAGGGACAGTGGTGTGGTATTTAATTCTTTTTCACTTAATTATGACTTCTCAACAGATTCTTCAAAAGCCTATGGAAACAATATGAAAATGAAACTCGGTAATGCTTATATTTATACCGGTGATGCCGATCAAAATGGAATAGCCGATGTAAGCGATATGATCTTAATAAGGAATGATCTTTTAACTTTTGCCACAGGATATTTAAAATCCGATCTCAACGGTGACGGCTTTGCTGATGCAGCCGACATACTGTTCTGCCATAATAACTCGATAAGATTTGTTTCTGCAATTTCTCCCTTAAATCCACTTGGAACGCTTGAGGAAGAAAGCAATGAAGAGGTGAAGGTGGTGTCAGGAAATGTAGAGTAAACGATTGAGACTATGTGAGCTTTGTGGCTATGTGGTGGAAATGTTGAGGGTTTAGATTAAAGGATTCTTTTTCAAACAATCCGTAAGAGCGATTATATCTTTTTCATTATTAAATAAGTGCGCGGATAATCTTAGAAATCCTTCTCTTAAAGCTATGTATATATTTTCATTCTCCAGTGATTTCTGAACTTTCTCATTCATACTTTTATTTTTATGAGAAAATATGAGAATGTTGGATCTGTGCGCTGTATAAAGATCAGACTCAATTATATAATTACTCTTTTTCATTTCATTAATAAAAACATCCTGCAGTTTGATTATGTGATCAAAAATATTTTCAACCCCAAGCTTAAGGAATAGCTCTATCGAAGATTCCATGCCTATCATTCCCAATGTATTCAAAGTTGAATTCTCATATACTCCTGCATCAGTCCTGAAATTTAATTTATAATTGAGGAAATTTTTAAATTCAAACTGAACACTTGTAGTACCAACATACGTTGGGATTACCTTATCCATTATTTCAGGGGAAATATATGCAAAGCCGACACCGGCGGGCGACATCATCCACTTCTGCGAACCGGCGGATAAAAAATCTATCCCAAGCTCTTTTACATTCAAAGGGCAGACACCCATTCCCTGTATTGCGTCAACAACAAGATAACAACTGTTCGCTTTGCAGATCTTACTTATCTCATTAAGATCATTTCTGAAACCGAGAAACTCTACCGAGCTTATCGTCAGTACTTTTACTCTGTTCTCTGTTATTGTTTTCTCTATGTCCTCAATTTTGATCTGTCCGTTTACTGAAGGTATCATCACATTTCTTATTCCCTTTATCTTTTCAACATTCATCCAGGGATAAACTGCGGCAGGAAACTCCGAATCCGCATAGGCAACTGTATCTCCTTTATCAAGCAATATCCCGTTTGCAAATATGTTCAAACCATGAGTCGTACTGCTGATTATCATTATCTCACTTTTGTCTGCACCAACGAGTTGAGCGCATTTTTCTTTCAGCGTATCCGCAATTCTAAGATTAAGAAGACTCAGGTTCTGGTTTGTGAATGTAAACTTGTCAATGAAATCAATTAACCTGTTTCTCGTCTCAAGCGAATATTGTGAATAATGGGCGGAGTCAAGGTATACGCAGCTTTCGGTTATGGGGAAAAGTTCTCGTGCTTCTTCAATTGTATTTATTTCTGATAAAGTTGTAGATCTAATATTCTCCAAATTATAAATGGCTATGTTTGATTTATGTTATTTTTTCTTCTTGGTTTTTTTCTTTTGTCCTTCTGTCTGGGGCTCCTTGATATTACTCTCAAACATTTTTTTATAAGCTTCATAGTAAAACATAATGCTGTTCACATAATTATATGGTTCTTTCCAGTTATCCAGTGATCCGTATGTTGGTCTTTTGGTATCCGGCCAGACAAGAGCATGAATAGAATCTTCCTTTGATGAAAGGAAAGGATATGCCTCCTTGACATTTTCCCAGCTCTTGTAATCTTTTTCAAAATAAGCTGTGATGGTCATCGCATCGATGACTCTTCCCAATCCGGCATTATAAGATGCCAGGGCAAATTTGTATTTGTCATCACCGAATTCCCTGAACTGGGAGACAAGTGTTGCATAATAATAAATCCCTGCAATAAGGTTATTCTTCGGCGTCTGCGTGTCTTCAAGCTGAAGCTCATCCTGCAATCCCGCGCCCGTCCTCGGCATAAGCTGCATCAGTCCAAAAGCTCCGGCATGCGAACGAGCGTTTGCATTGAAGTATGACTCCTGTCTGATTATGGCAAGTACAATTCTCCAGTCAAGCTTGTATGCATTGCATTCCTGTGTGATCACATCTCCCAGCTCTTTCACAAGATTTTCTACATTACCAAGTTTGAATTCTTTACTCACCATCTGAATCTTTTCAGTTATCCTTTCGAGGTCACGTACGTTAACCGTTTTTGCCTGCTGTTTAAAGTTCGCATTTGAAGTAAACAGATCAAACAGTGTCGACCAGTCTTTTAACATGCTTTCAAGATATGTGGCATTATCAAATGACTTTTGCGAGATGAGTCTTTCGAATTTTTCGGGCTTGACCCGGGGATCGGCGGTGGGAGAAACAACATTATTCTTCTCCCCTATTGAAACCTCTGAACGGTTCTTGTCTGTGACTGAATAAATTAATGACTCTTTATAAGAATATAAAATTAAAAGAATGATTAACGTTAACGGAATAATAAAAATGAATATCTTTTTCATTTTTTGAAAAAAATTAAACTCCGTTACTGAATTTTTAATGAGAGGTTCTGCATTCATCAGTTTGTAAAACATATATAAACAGAAAAAGTTTTACAATTTAATTTGCTGTCAATAAATAAAAAATCCATTCGGAGTGAATGGATTTTTTGAGGCTTAATTTAATTTTAAGCTTAACTCTTTGTTAACTCCTTGTTGTAAAGAAAAGCTGAACCGAGCTCACGATCGATTCTTTCCCAGTCTTCATTACGCTTCTGATGTGATGGATATTCAAAATAAAATTCCTTGTCATTTATTGCAGTGAAGACACCAATGTAAAATTTCGCGTCGTCATTATCAACTTTTACAATGTATCTGACATATTGGGAATTGAAAATCTGATTTTGTATTCTAATGAACATAGCTTATTCCTCATCACCTGTGTGTTAAGAGTTCATACTTCCACAGGAATTAAAAGCATGAACGAAAATTAATTAACTAAGTTTTTAAATCTGAATATTGATGGGGTATAAATTCTATTGAGAGAATTTATTAATTAAAATTGTAATTTTTTTGTGTGTGCAAATATAGTAAAAATTTAAAAAAATTCTGATACAAATCAGACTTCTTACTTTTTATCCGGTATTTTACTTTTTATAAAATCAGGGTTGAGGATAATAAAATGTTGAAGCATCCGTGAAGAAGTTTGCAAGATAAAATAATGTTATTGGAAGGATCAGTAAAGTAAGGTATGAGAAGTTCTTTTCATTAATTATAGGGACATAATCATTATAAAATTCAAAACATAGAGTATCAGGTTTCAGTTGTCAGGTGATAATTAATAAATTAATAATTGAAAATTTATAATTGATAATTGAAAAAGTGCCCCTGCAAGGACTTGAACCCTGACTAATGGTTCCGAAGACCATTGTGCTATCCATTACACCACAGAGGCGATTATTCAATTATCAATTATCAATTTTCAATTATCAATTATCAATTACCATATCTTAGTTAAAAAATTTAATGGAATGAAAGATAATTCATTTGGAGATAAACTTCGGTGGAAAAATCAATTCGGATCGCCATGTTATTAAATCTAACTTTATCGGATATCTGCAGTCAGAGTAGATTGACTGCGTCTACATCAATTGTCACCAATACTTTCTTCGGTATATTTTTTTCAGCGTAACTTCTTACTTCATTCAATATTTTTTTTAAATATTTTCCGGACTGATCTTTTTCCTTTGCAGATTTGATCAGAAGATGAAATCTGTATTTATCCTTCAGCTTCGAAAAAAGCGGCGCTATAGGAGGAAGAACCTCAAGTAATAACAAACTGTCGGACTGCTTTAAAAAATTAAATATTTCCTTGATCTTCGACTCGGCAAGCAGCCGATCTTCCGACTTGGCTTCAATAATTGTAATCCGGCTGAAAGGCGGATAGTTTAGTTGCCTTCTTATCTTAATCTCATTCTCAAAAAAATTCAGATAATCATTTTTACGGACATCTTCAAACACATAAAAGTCCGAATGGTTTGTCTGTATAAGCACCTCTCCCTTTTTATCGCTTCTGCCGCTTCTGCCGGAAACCTGTGTAAGGATCTGAAACGTTTTCTCCGTCGCACGAAAGTCAGGATTAAGTAATCCGATATCAGCATTTACAACACCCACTAAGGTTACATTTGGGAAGTCCAGACCTTTTGAAATTATCTGAGTGCCTGCAAGTATATCAATTTTCCCGTCATAAAAATCTTTTAAAATTTTCTGATAAAGTTTCTTTGAAGTAAGTGTATCCGAATCCATTCTCTGAATGACTGCCGATGGAAAGATCTTTATCAGCTCTTCTTCCACCCGTTCAGTTCCGGCGCCTTTAGGAATTAACATAGATGAGCTGCAGACCGAACATTTTTTCACAAACTTTCTCGAGAATCCGCAGTAATGACATTTCAGGAGATCAAATGCTTTATGATATGTAAGAGCTATGTTACAGCGTATGCACATCTCAACATTGCCGCAATTCAGACACTCAAGATATGAATGATATCCCCTTCTGTTCTGAAGTATGATTATACTTTCCTTTTTCGAAAGACGTTCACCGATCTCATAAATAAGTTCTTTCGAAAGAAATTTTACTTTCACTTTATCTATGCTGTCAAAAAAATCTTTTCTGTCTTCTTCAAACTCTCTCTTTTGTGATTTAAGGAGATCAAGTATTTTAATTTCCGGCAGCTTTACATCTGCAACCCTCGATCTCAGATTCAGCAGTTCATATTTTCCGGATTGAGCATTATGGTATGATTCGATCGATGGCGTCGCTGAGCCGAGAACTATCACGGCGTCGTTCAGTCTTGCCCTGTAGATCGCCGCATCTCTCCCGTTATATTTAGGCGAGTTCTCCTGCTTGTACGAAGTATCGTGCTCTTCATCAACAATTATTATTCCGATATTTTTTAACGGCGCAAATACCGCTGACCTTGCTCCGATTATAATCCTGAATGTTCCGTCAAGGATCCGATCATATGTATCAAGCTTCTCACCATCAGATAACTTGCTGTGGATCACACCGACTTTGTCGTCAAATACTTTTTTGAATCTGTGAATAAGCTGAGGAGTCAGTGAAATTTCCGGAACAAGTACGATCGCTGTCTTTCCCGACCCGAGCGCGTTCTTGATCGCATTAATGTAAACTTCTGTCTTACCGCTTCCTGTCACACCGAACAATAAAAATGTTTTAAAAACAGAACTGTCAACTGTTTCATCTATCTTTTTCAATGCTTCCGATTGCTCATCATTTAACGAAATGCTCTTTGATTCTTCAGAAAAAATTTCCACTGCATTTCTGTGACTGCGGACTTCCTTTATTGTAATTAATCCTTTTGCCAGCAGCGAACTAATGACAGCAGGACCGGTATTGTATTTAGTCTTGGCTTCACTGCTTTCTATCTGAGGATTTATGGCAAGAGCTTCAATTAATTTTTTTTGATTTACAGATCTGATCTTATTTTCTTTTATTAATTCTTCAATGTCACTTGTGCTAAAATTGCTTGTTATGACCTTTTGAATTTTAATTTTTGTAGGCTTTGAATATAAATTTTTCGAATACAGAATACCCGCTTCAACTAAAGCAGCGGTAAGCTTTCCTGCATCCACTGTTTTAATTTTATTTTCGATCTGCTTCTTTGTAAGTCCCGTGTCTTCAGTATTTTCAAGGATCCTGATAATGTCAATGAGAAGCTCTTCTTTCAGGCTCACTGAATCAAGCTTGCGTCTGTAATTTTGAGTAAGAAAAAAATAAGCGTCGGATTTTATATTTATATTGCGGGGAATAACTGAGAATAGTACTTCACCAATAGGAGCAAGATAATATCCGGAAAGCCAGATGCAGAACTTCATCAGCTCATCCGAAAAAATTGATTCCCGGTCAAGCACAGACCGGACTTCCCTTACTCTTTCCAAAAGACTGAAGTCCATAACATCCGTAATAATACCTGTCATCATTTTCTTACCGAAGTTGACAAGCACGCGCATCCCTATCTCAACTTCATTGTCAAAATACTCCGGTACTTTGTAGGTAAATACAGTATTCAGCGGAATGTCCAGGGCAACGTTTACAAATTTATTTTTCATCGTTGGAATTTACAAATTACAATTCGCAATTTATATTTATCAATTACTGCAAATCTCACATCCGTTTAAAACAATGGGATTTAGAAAGTATAAATTTTTAGTTTCAATTAACTCCGCTTTCTTTTCTTTTAAACAAAATTTTACCACAAAGACACAAGGACTCTAAGAAAAGATTTTTATAATTATAACTGAAATCTTTAAATGTCTCAGTTAAAGTTTTTGCTTTTCTTTGAGTCTTTGTAACTTCGTGGTTCTTCTTGCTCTATTTATTACGGAGCGAGCGAAACATCAGACCTCAACTAAGCCCGCCACGGGTTCTTTTTCAAAATGATAATGATTTCACTAATTGTTGATTAGTTTAAGACTATTTAAATGTAGATAAAAATGTTTTGGACAGCACTGTACAAACTTCTAAACGAAGATTTTTTAATATTTTTTATTAAAGAATTAATTTACTTTAAAAAAACAATATTTCTTATGTGGATTTTATTTGCAATACTCTCGGCTGTATTCGCTTCATTAAGCGCGCTGTTTTCAAAGATAGGTGTCAAAGATGTTAACACAAACTTAGCTATTGCAATACGGACTCTTGTGCTTATCGTAATGGCATGGGGAATTGTTTTTGCAAGAGGTGAACAAGCGGGTCTCGGTTCTATATCAAAAGGAAGCTTATGGTTTCTGCTGATCTCAGGTGCTGCCGCCGGAATGTCCTGGATATTCTATTTTAAGGCATTGCAGGACGGACCTTTGTCAATAGTTGCTCCCATTGATAAGCTAAGCATCGCATTGACAATTATACTTTCCGTGTTATTCCTGCATGAAGAGTTAACGATTAAAACACTGATAGGGGCAGTGATGATCATCAGCGGAATTGTAGTATTAATTATTTAAAAAAAAATTTTCTAATTATTCCGGAAAGAATATTCTTTGAATTGTCCAGTATGATGCAATGACCGCGATCATTACTGAACCGGGAATAACAATTCTGTCACGATACCAGACCTTTGATTTAAACCATAAACCGACAGCAAAATATGCAAGCAGCACAACCGTTATCTGACCAAGCTCCACACCGACATTAAAGCTGATCAGAGCATTCACAAACTGTCCGGGCGGGAGACCGAGTTCTTTGAGTACACCCGCAAATCCCAATCCGTGTATCATTCCGAACAAAAATATTATTGCTATCCTCCACGGCTTCAGATCTTTTGTAACGATGTTTTCTACTGCAATAAAAACTATCGACAATGCTATTACGGGCTCCACTATCGCCGGGGAAATGTTTATGACATTGAACATTGACAATGAAAGTGTAATAGAGTGAGCAATGGTGAATGCCGATATCTGCCAAAGCAATGGCTTGAGCTTAGGGCTCAGCAAAAATAATCCCAGCACAAATAATATATGATCAAGTCCGAATGGAAGTATGTGTGTAAATCCAAGCTGGAGGTATACCCATCCTATATCGACCGTTGATAGCTTAGCAAGATCATGTATGGGATGGGCGTAAATCATACTTGTAAAGAAGAACGTAAGGCATGTAATTAGGAATGGGTACTTGGATTTTTTCATTTGCTATTTATCTGATTAATTAACGAAGAAAAAAATGAACCGGATTTTATTTTTCAATATAAATTTACTCCGGCAGTAAGTTGAACCTTTCCTTTATAAAATATCCCTTCTCATTATGACCAATCTTAGCGCATTCATTGTACGGATCAAGCTCAAAAAAAACTGTCCAGTCATTATCCGAAATTTCCTTCAGATATTTTTTCTTTTCATCAAGTGTTGTCAGCGGAAATAGGTCGTAACCCATTATGTAAGGAACCGGGACGTGACCTGCGGTCGGGATCAGATCAGCAAGATAAAGCAAAGTCTTTTCACTATCAGCTAATTTTACAAGCTGCATATTGCTGGTATGTCCGTTAACCGGAAGAAGTGTTATCGTCTCATCGAATTTAAATTCACCGTCGGTGAAACTGATCACTTTGTTTTCCATAAGCGGTTTATAGTTTTCCGGAAAGAAGCTGGCTCTGTCCCTGTCAGAAGGATTTAATGCCCAGTCAAATTGTTTTCTCTGAACATGGTACACGGCATTTGTAAATGACGGACGCAAATTTCTGTCTTCATCATAAAATGTATTCCCCCCCGCGTGATCAAAATGCAGATGAGTAAGAATTACATCGGTTATGTCTTCACGTTTTAAATTTAACTTCGCAAGACTTTTTTCAAGTGTGTATTCCGAATAGTCAACGTCATAAATTTTATTAAGCTTTTCTGAAAGCTTGTATCCAATACCTGTATCTATGAGGATCTTCTTCTTGCTGCTTTCAAGCAACAATGCTCTCGTGCACATATCGATCCTGTTATCGGCATCAGAAGGATTTGTTTTCTGCCAGAGGTTTTTTGGAACCACTCCAAACATTGCTCCCCCGTCAAGCCTGAACAACCCGGTCTGAACAGGACTTAATTTGTAATCTCCTATTTTCATTTCTAAATTTAATTTTCCCGTAAATTAATTATTATTGTAAATATATTATATGTTGAAAGTTAAAAGCTGAAAGTTGAAAGTTAAAAATTGAAAAGTTAGTTGAAAGATGAAAGTCTATGGTTAATAGTTTATAACTTTACAAACCTTACAAACCTTACAAACTTTACAAACTTTAACTTTTAACTTTCAACTTTTAACTTTTAACTTTTAACTTTTAACTTTTAACTTTTAACTTTTAACTTTCAACTTTCAACTTTTAACTTTCAACTTTCAACTTTTAACTTTCAACTTTTAACTTTTAACTTTTAACTTTTAACTTTTAACTGTATTTTTTATTAAAATTAAATCACACACCCAATCATGAGAGTATTATCACCGCTGATTATAGTACTATTATTTATTTCAAATATTTATTCCCAGAATGCTTCCACATATTTTCCTTCAAACACAGGATACAAATGGTTCTATAAAAATACGCCGCTTGATTCTTTAAATAATCCGCAGCCTACACTTTCAACTTATCAGATAGATTCGTTTGCTGCTGTTACCACATACCAGGGATTGCAGGCAAGCAAGGTTGTATCGAAGTCGGGGCTGCTTAGTATAAATCAAACCTCTCCTTATACTGACACAAATTACTATAATTTCCAGTCAACGAACGGTTGGTATTACCTTAATGTTCTCAGCCTGATTAATTCGTTTCCGCTTCTTGATTCAGTTGCATTTATTGATTTTCTGAGATCGTTCGAAGACTGGTACAGCACTTACAGATTTTCTTCATCGGTTAATTCCAGCTACACTGTATTTTCAAAAGACACAACGGTAACATTTGACACACTGACACTTCCGTTAAGAATTGCAACTACAGGTAGGCGGCTGGCTGATCAGAATGTTACAACAATAAACGGAACATTCCCTGCGAAAAAATTTCTGCTTACCTTTCAGATAAGCTTCGGACTTCTACCTCCGTTCCTTTATGTACCGATAGTAACAAGACCGGATACCGTTTATATAGCGTCGAATATTTGGGTAATAAAGGATGTAATGCCTTCGATCAATGTCGATCTGACAAGTCTGGGATTTCCTGTATCGTTTTCAATTCCGGGCAGCTTAAAGGAGTTAACAACAGGTCCGACGGGCATTGTTAATTTCTCGAATACAATTCCTTCACGGTATAGTTTATCTCAAAATTATCCTAATCCATTTAATCCTTCTACCAATCTGAAATTTCAAATTCCGGATTTTGGATCTGTTTCTTTGAAAGTATTTGATGCTTTGGGAAAAGAAGTTGCAGTACTCGTAAATGAAAATATGCAGCCGGGCAGTTATGAAGTCAATTGGGATGCAGGTATTTTTTCCAATGGAGTATATTATTACAAATTAACAGCAGGCGAATTTTCTGAAACAAAAAAAATGCTTTTAATTAAATAGCTTATCTCAGGTTTATTAAATCATTCTGAATTAGTTCTTACACTTGCATAATTCATTTCGTTAATTTAATCTAAATTCATAAATCCAAAATCTAAAATCCAATATGTCAGACAAAACAATTTTTGTAACAGGAGCAACAGGAGGTCAGGGCGGAAGCGTAGTTCGTCATTTACTGGCTGATGGAAAGTTTAAAGTGAAAGCATTAACAAGAAATCCCGATTCGGATAAAGCCAAAGAGCTCAAAGCGCTGGGAGCTGAATTAGTTAAAGGTGATGCCAACGATGAAGCTGCCATGGCTGAAGCAATGAAAGGATGTTACGGTGTATTCGGGGTTACGAATTTCTGGGAACACTTTGACAAGGAATATGATCACGGCATTAACATCATTAACGCGGTCGTAAAAAGCGGAGTGCCCAATTTTGTATTGAGCACACTTGCAAATTACGAGAAAATTACAAACGGTAAATTCAAGGTTCCGCACTTTGATCTGAAAGCAAAGTTTCAGGAGCATGCAGCTTCAGTAAAACCCGATACGATATTTATTCACGTGGCATTTTACTATGAAAACTTTCTCAGCTTCTTTCCTCCTCAGAAGAACGAGGACGGATCACTGAGTTTCGGATTTCCGCAGGGTGATACAAAGCTTTCGGCTGTCGCCGTTGAAGATGTAGGCGGAATTGTAAATACAATTTTCAATGATCCGGAACAATTTTACGGCAAGGTGATCGGTGCAGTTGGCGAAGATATTACCGGAAATGAGTACGCTGACATAATGACAAAAGTACTTGGTAAGAAATTTAACTATTCATACATTCCTCACGATGTTTATTCAAAATTAGATTTTCCCGGTGCGGAAGAACTTGCAAATATGTTTGAAGCGCAGAGATTATTTGTTCCGCAAAGGCAGAAAGATCTTGAAGAAGCGAAAAGACTTTTTCCGGGCATCCGGTCTTTTGAACAATGGCTTGGTGCAAATAAAGATAAGTTCGCATCTGTAATTAATTAATTCAAATAAAATTTTCATATCGCTGCTGTATGCTGATGGTTTTAATTCGCATACGGCAGTTTTAATATTACTGAACTAATGGAACACATCTTTGACGTTATTATAATAGGTGCCGGACCCATTGGCATGGCATGCGGGATAGAAGCAAAGAGGAAGGGTCTTGATTACGTGATCATTGAAAAGGGAAGCATTGTAAATTCGGTCTTTCATTATCCGACTAACATGACTTTCTTTTCAACAGCGGAAAAGATCGAGATAGGAGGAGTGCCGTTTGTTTCTCACGGCGACAAGCCGACACGCCGTGAAGCGCTTGAATATTTCAGAAGAGTGAAAGCAGCTTATGGACTTTTGATAAATACTTATGAGAAAGTAATTGATGTTAAAGCCGATGATACAAATTATAAGATCAACACGAATAAAAATTCATACCTGACAAAAAACATCATCATTGCGACAGGTTATTATGACAATCCTGTTAACATGAATATTGAAGGTGAAGATCTTCCTAAGGTGAGACATTATTTTGATGAACCGCATCCTTATGCTTATCAGAAAACTGCGGTAATTGGCGCGGGTAATTCAGCGGTTGATGTAGCGTTAGAATTGTTTAGAGTCGGAGCGGAAGTTACAATGGTTATCCGTGAACCAAAAATTAAACTCTCAATTAAATACTGGGTTAAGCCCGACATTGAAAATCGGATTAACGAAAATTCAATCAAAGCATATTTCAATTCTTATCCTGTTGAGATAAAGGAAAGTTCTATCGTGATACAAACTCCGGAAGGGTTAGTCGAAATTGAAAATGATTATGTATTTGCAATGACGGGCTACAGTCCGGATCATAACTTTCTCAGGAGCATCGGTCTTCAACTTGATGAAGAAAATTGTCCTGTCTTTAATAAAGAAACTTTACAAACAAATCTGAAAGGAATTTATCTTGCCGGCGTTGTCTGCAGCGGAAAGAATACCGATAAATATTTTATTGAAAACTCGATCGGTCATGCAAAAATAATTACAGACCAGATCGCAGGTAGTTTAAAGTTAATAGTTAACAGTTAATAAGTTTTAATTACACTAAGACCTCTTAATTCTCCTTTGTTTCATTCATAAGAAACTGTGTTACAAGCCTCACACCGGAACCCGTTGCATTCTTCGGCATGTAATCAAGCCTGCTCTCACGAATTCCTGTAGCTGCAATATCAATATGCGCCCACGGATATTTACCAATAAATCTTTTCAGGAACATACCCGCAGTGATTGTTCCTGCCTGACGCGCGTTACCCGAATTTCTCACATCAGCGATATCCGAATCGATCATTCTTTCATACTCATCCCATAATGGAAGCTGCCATACTCTGTCATAAGAATCCGTTCCTGCTTTAAAAATTCTATCTATAAGACCCTGATCATTTCCCATGATTATTGACGCGACACTTCCGATTGCAATCGTTGCTGCACCGGTAAGGGTTGCCATGTCAATAACAAGCTTTGGATTAAATTCTGTAGCATAAGCTAAAGCGTCAGCAAGAATAAGTCTTCCTTCGGCGTCGGTATTAACAACTTCAATTGTCATCCCATTATATGAAGTGATGACATCTCCAGGTTTGTATGAATTTCCGCTAGGCATATTTTCAGCCATCGGAACAAGACCGACCGCGTTGATTTTCAGATTCATTTGCGAAACAGCTTCAAATACTCCTATGGTAGCTGCTGCTCCGCCCATATCCATTTTCATCATTTCCATTCCCGAAGCAGGTTTTATTGAAATGCCGCCGCTGTCAAATGTCACACCTTTACCGACAATAACGTAAGGCTGCTCGCTATCAGCCGCGCCGTTATATTTCATAATAAGCATCCGGGGTTCGCGGTCACTTCCTCTGGCTACTTCAAGTATGCCGCCCATACCAAGTTTTTCCAACTGCTTGCGGTCGAAAATTTCAGCGGTATATTTTTTTTCTGCCGCTCTTTCCATGATAAGATTGCAGAGTGATTCGGGATAAATAATGTTTGAAGGTTCATTACCGAGGTCTCTTGCAAAGTTAGTAGCGTTGGCGATGATCCCGCCTGACTTTACTCCCCTTTCCATTTCCTTTGAATATTTCTCCGCGAGCTTCTTCTCCGTAAAGAAAACAAATTCTTTAATGCTTGTTTCCTTTTTGGGATCTTTCTTTGTGAAATATTTATCGAATGAATAGTTTGCAAGAATGCAGCTTACGGCTTCTGCTCTGGCGACTTCCACAAATCCTTCCGGCAATGTTTCGTCGTGAAGTATTTCCACACCAACTTTCTTAAGCTTCAGTGATTTTATTTTCCTGATTGCTTTTGAGCATGCGATCCTTACTTTCTCAATTGTTATCTTTTCCTTTTTACCGATGCCGCAGAGAACTATCCTGTGCTTAGTTGTATAGATAAGCCCGACTTCACCCTCTCTACCTTTAAAGTCTTCAAGACTCACACCTATAAGCTTCGTCTTCAGAAGTTTCTGTACAAGCTTAAGCTCTTCATCAAAAAGTTTTTTATCCTCATAGCAAAGGAATACATAAGCGTCCGCTTTCATATTCTCAATGCTGTTTTTCTCAAATGTCGCTTTCATATTATTTTAATTTAATTTTTATTTTTTGAATGGTATGGAATAAAATACTTTTAATTCAAATAATTTTTAAGCTCTTCAAGGATCTTATCTTTAAGCTCATTCATCGGAACATTTTTTACATTTGCACCTGAGGCATTCTTATGACCGCCTCCCTCAAATTTCTTGGCAAGCGTGCTTACGTCGATCTCACCTTTTGATCTGAATGAGATTTTAATGTTGTCTTTAAGCTCGACTAAAACGATGCCAACTTTAATTCCGAGGATGTTCATTATCATGCCGCTGAAACCCTCGACGTGATCAATGTTAAGTCCAAGCAAGCGGAAATCTTCCTGAGTTACGAATCCTGTCACAACTTTGTTGTCATAAAAAAATTCAAGACTGTCGATGAACTTACCCATGAGCTTAAGATTAGGCATTGTGGTCGTCGCGTATATGCTTTCGTAAAGCGAAACCGGATCAGCTCCTCTTTCAACAAGATCTGCGCACATTCTGAATACCGATGCGTCGGTTCGCGGATGCCTGAATGAACCGGTGTCAGTCATTATACCGACATACAAAGCCGAAGCTATATTCTTTGTAAGATAATTTGCATCATCATCTTTAATATAGTCACAGAGAATGGAGCAGTTAGATGGATAATTAATATTTGAAATGAACGCGTCATAAAGTTCAGCATTAATACCTGTATGATGATCTATGCAAGCTTTCTTTGCTTTTGAATTTGCTATGTAAGGACCCATTGACTTTGTTCGCGCATACTCATTCGTATCGAGTATGATGATCAGATCCGCTTCTTCGATCAGCTTTGAATTTTCTCCAATGTCAGATCCAAAAACTTTTATCGAATTATCTTTATCAAGAAACTTAAGATTGTCAGGAGTATGAGAATGATTTATTATGACTGGATCCTTACCCTGCAGCTTCAGGTAATCAGCAAAAGCAATAACGCTTCCTATTGCATCTCCGTCAGGTACTACGTGAGTAGTGAGTATGATTTTTTCGCTTTGTTCTATTATATCTTTTACTGCTTTGTATTCCGGATTCAAATATGCTTATAAAATTTATGAATGTTGAAAATAACCTTTCTCTTTTTTTTTAACAATTGAAATTTAAGGATTGTCAGATTGTCAGAAATCATAAAGAGCGGGAATGAAAGCCCCGCTCTTTAATTTGGGATTGCCGATATCGAATTTGTGGCAATCAACTTTTAACTTACAATTTTTATCTTTCAACTTTCAACTTTCATCTTTCATTTTTCAACTTATTAAGGAACGACTGCACTCACAAAATTAACTGAGTTGTTAAAAGTAAGTATCAGGTCACTCACGTCAGTAAAATTATCTCCGGTAACATCAGAATTAACATAGCCAGACACAAAATTATTTGCATCATTATAAACAATTGTAATATCGGTAACATCTACAGTGCCGTCCTTATCAACATCACCTCCATAGATCGCGAATTTAACCGGCGCTGCATCTACCTGTATCATATTATCACCCAGCACTGAGCTAATGTCAGTATCAAACTTATATTCCGCCTGATCGGTAAGTGCGTCAAAAGTAATTGCATTCGTGCTCCAGGTCTCGATGGAGTTTCTATGCTTCAGTTCAATATAGTATAAAACTCCTGTCTGGGCATTATCAAATTCCGCTGTGCCTGTACCGTTTGTATTTAAATAAACCTTGCCTGTATCAACCGCAGCATAAGGAGGGAATGTATAATGAAGAATATATCTCATTGTATCCCTTACCATTGAATTAGTTGATGCCGAATAAAATCCCTGAATGATCGATGCTGTTGAAAGATTAGTGGGCTTCGATGTACGGTTATTAAATTGAATCCCCCAGGCATAAAGCCGACCCGTATCATTTACAGTGACATCATTAATGGCAAGCTTCCATTTACCCGAAGAATTATCACCCGTAAAAACCGAATTAAGATTATTCCCCGGCTTTATTACCGGAGCAAATGAAACGTATCTGCCGGACACAATTGAGCTGTCAGCTTCATCATTAAGTATCGTCACCATGTTATCAGAATTTGTTACCAGAGTATTCCCCGACGGAAGCATATTCACAACATCTCCGTTTGGACCGGTAAGAGTTACTGAAAGATTTTGTTCAGCTTCGTGATTGACCGCAATGAAAACATTTAAGTCTGTAATGACTTCGTTCAATGAAACGCTGAGCGTATCTTCAGTCATTAAACCGTTTGATCCTGTTGCAGGTATTCTTCTGTCTGAAGATTTTATGTAATATCCTTTTTGAAAATTCAGATTGTCAGCTCTGTTAAGAGGAGATACGGGTTGATTATTGATCACGCCGGAATGACTGAATGAAGCGCCATTGCGAAAGTAAAGACGGTTATTGCCAAAAGAATTAGACAGCAATCCGCCATCAAAATTATATGCAGCATGCAAATTAACACCCGCATTTGATTCATCAACCGATTGAAACAAAAATTCATTGATCTCATCCTGCGAGGCTGCATGAATCCAGACTCTTACTTCATCAAGAAAACCGTCAAAGTCAGCAAGGTCCGGTGTACCTCCAATGTAAAGAGAATCAGTACCATCAATTATAAAACCTTTGTCGTTTGTTCCGACTTCAACAAGCTTTCCATTAATATAAAACGAATAGATCCCTGTCGGACCGTCAAAAACGAATGCGACATGAGACCATTGATTCAAAGGAACAACATCATCAGTAGTGAAAGTATTGATGTTGTTAATTGAAGCGCCGGGCATTCCATCGGTTAATCTTAACGCGAAATCAGAGATCTTTCCATCGGTAGATCCTTTTTGAATTATCACATTTGTTTTATCAAACGACCGCGGATATATCCATGCCTGTAAAGTGAGTTGATCTGAAGGAGAAAATACGGGAGCATCGGCTGCTGCCATGTATTCATCACTTCCATTTAACTCGACACATTCATTAATGCTGATCGTCTGCAAAGGTCTGTTGCTCAGATCAACAGCAGTGACACCGCGGTTAAAACCGTTGTTGCTGTTTTCTGACCAGTCGGTCAGTGAAAAATCCGAACCCAGCGCATCATCATCCTGAAATGAAATAGACATTACAAGTCCTGCGTAAATACCGCTGCTTGTTCCAAGTGATGTTCTTCTGTATCTGCTTACTTCAGTCGAACTTAAATTTGTATTCCATACTCTTACTTCATCGATCAGTCCGAGAAAAGGACTGTTAAGACCCTTGCCGATCAAAAGCGAATCTGCATTCGCAGTCGGCACAGCGCCTGCAACAGTCGCCGAAGTATCAAGAGAGCCGTTAATATAAATGCTGAAGAGACCGCTTCCGGAATTATATGTTGCAGCGACATGTGACCAGTTGCCGCTTGTTACTGAAGTCTTTGAGGTAAGACGGGTAATTCCGTTAGTTCTTACCGCAACTCTTCCGGCAGCTATGGTTGAAGACAATCTAAGATCATATCTCGGACTTGTTCCTTTGCCAACAATGATAGGAATGGATGGAGTGTTTATATCGTTAGGCATTATCCAGGCTTCGAGTGTGAAGCTGCCTGTGATGTCAAGTGAAGCTGAACTTGGTACGGCGATATAGCTTGTTGAGACACCGGCAAAGGAACCTGCCTGATTCCAGAACATCTGTGCATTTGAAGATTTACCTGTGAAAATTATTACTGCGAACAATATGAGTATATAAAATTTGGTTTTCATTTTATTTGTAAGTTAAAATTGTTTTAAAATTTTCGTATTAGAATTAAAGAAGAAACCTCACAAGTTATTCACCTGTGAGGTTTTATTATTTTATTTTAATAAGATCATTTTCTTAATGTCGGTGAATCCTTCGCTTTCTAGTTTATAGTAGTAAACACCGGAAGACAGTTCTGCTGCATTAAACAGGACATTGTGACTGCCTGCTTCTTTGAATTCATTTATTAATGTTGATACAAGTCTTCCTGAAATGTCATACACTTTTATTGTAGTAAATGCTGATGAAGGCAATTCGAAATTAATTGTTGTTGCAGGATTGAATGGGTTTGGTGAATTTTGTTTCAGTGAATATTTAACCACATCCTTTTTATCCGAATCTTCATTGCCTTCTGCCGGTGCTGAACTTGTTCCCAAACAAAGTACGGTTCTTGTTGTAGGTGGATTGACCTGTGTTACACCCCTGGTTATGTCCAGCCGCTGAATTCTGGCAAGGTTAAACGAATCAAGCTTGTGAACATTATTAATATAAGGAGTGGTCATTGAGTCATTGCATGTTGCTCCTGAAACATTGCCGGTGGAGTTGACTCTCCATAGGAACGGATCACTGTTGACGCCTGCTCTTATTGTATGACCTGTCACAGCGTATCCAGCAACAGTAGTTCCTGTGATAGAATTTACAAGATCATATCCTGCGTCAGTAGGATTTCCTGCGTCCCATATCCTTCTCCACTGAGCCGGTCCGCCTGCAGTTGATATCTTCATTATAAAAGCGTTTGGTGAACCAAGTGGTGAAGCAACTCTTTGTGTACCTGCAATTACTAAGTTAGTACCGTCAAGAACAATTGACTCGCCTTCTTCGATGAGACCGGTCGTTCCGTAAGTTCTTGACCAGACTACACCGCCGGCTGAATTAACACGAAGCACAACAACATCTCTCTGATTTGAACTGTAAGTATTTGTTGATCCGACAACAACAAATCCCCCGTCGGTCATAGGGATAATTTTTTTCGGTTCACTGTTCGGATAAAAATTTGAAGCAGGCAGCTGGAACCTGTAAACTTTCTTCCAGATAACAGCACCTGCATAAGAAAGCTTTACGATCATGATATCGTACACATTTGCATTACCTGAAAAGAAATTTGTTTTCACAGCGAGTCCGTAGACACCACTTACCGGCTGAAAGCAAATAGACGTTGCTTCTTCCTTTGATAGTCCGCCTCCGACATAAACCGATGACCAGTTCATTGCACCTGCAGCGTTATACTGTGTTGCCAGGATCTTATTTCTGTTAAAGCCAACAGTAATGTTTGATTCCATGTATCCTGCGAGTCCCATTACGTTAGCAGGGTCGATCACTATCTGATTATATGAACTGTTAAGACTGTCAAAGGTGCATCTTGAAACCATCAGATTACAGTTCTTATCAAGCTTCATAATGGTAGCTTTCTTTTTGAAAGGTGAATTTATGTTTGATGTATATCCGGTAAGAAAGTAACCGCTGTCAAGATTAGTCTGAATGACTGAGAAACATTTGTCATCCTGAGCCGAGCCGAGGACTCGTGAACAGTCAATGGTTCCGTCCTGTCTTAGTTTAAGAAATGACCAGTCATAGCTTCCGATGCAGGATGGATTCTGATAAGTATAACCGGCGATCGCGTAGCCCTTGTCGATACGGTTGATTATCGATCTTCCGTAGTCCTGTCCCGAAGCTCCGCAAGAAAAATTGTAATGACTGATCTGATGCTGTGAAAATGAATTTCTGAAAGTAAAACTAAATGCAGTAAGAATTATGAAGAAGCTTACTGATTTCAAGATGTTGGTTAAGTGTTTCATTTTTTTTCTCCTGTTAAATTTTGTTTTGTAAAGAGTTAATTAAAAATTTCTATACAAAATTACGCAAGACAGGCATAGCCGTTCAATCAAACAATTTCAAAATTGTATCAGGAATCGGGGAGCAAATTATTTAATAATTCAAGGTAATGTTTTATTTTTGGAGAAAATTTGAAGGATTTTGCGAATGGTAGTGTAGCGGATTCAATTATCAATGATCAATGATCAATGATCAATTATTATCAATCCTTGCCGCCAAGTGTACCAAATTAAAAAAGCCGGAGGGATAATCCGGCTTTTATTTTGAAATAAATTTTGTCTAAGTTATTTTAAAATTGATAATTGATGATTGATAATTGATAGTTGATAATTGATAGTTGATAATTGAT
>Ga0105044_10000694_pt1 | contig 42403 bp, 35 predicted proteins | sample MAT01_FD_78092 | JGI IMG/M metagenome (GOLD analysis project Ga0105044, IMG submission 78092) | Freshwater microbial communities from Lake Fryxell liftoff mats and glacier meltwater in Antarctica - MAT-01 | ecosystem: Environmental > Aquatic > Freshwater > Ice > Liftoff microbial mat | place...
CCGGGAGGAAAATCAAAAGCAAAAATCCGGCGTGCAAAAAGCCAACAACAACCAAACATTGACCGCCTGCCTCGTAGCGTAATCAACCGCCCTCTGGGGTCATTGATTCAAAAACGCGCCGCCGCCGGGTTCATCACCCGACGGGCACCCTTGTGTGGATGACGAGTGGTGCGCTTAGCGCTGACTGGGGAATTGCGGGCGGCGTAACTTGCCTTCGCGCATCGCCTGCACGACTGCAGTCACTTCATCCGCGTTTAGTTTGCCGTCACCATTAGAGTCAAACGGCGCGAGCGCCGCATACATTGCTGCCCAGCGTTTGGACGCGCCGACTGGATGCGGATTCACGCCTTCCGGCGCGGCTGGCAGTTCCAGGTCTCCGCTGGTTATGGCGGTGGCGAGCGACTGAGCTTCGGGGTCGTCAAGCGTGCCGTCTGCATTGGCGTCAAAGGGCGCGGCGACTGCGTAAAGCGCGCTGAGTTTTTCGACCGGCGGCCCAGCCGCTGGACCTTGTGCGAGCGCCGTGCCGCCGATGATGAGGCTGAGTGAGGTGAGAGATTTGATGAGGTATTTCACGTCGTTGCTTTCTGTATAGTGTTACTTGTTTGTTGTTTCTCCGAGCTCACACCGCGTCAGCAGCGCGAACTTGGATTGACTGAGAAAACACCATTGTCGGGAATCCCACGTGCCGGATGGGATGAACCCGGCTCCAAACGGTGCGAACCTACGAAAATCCGCCGCGAACGAACGTGGTTTCCCGGCCGATTCTCTGCGTGACCTGATTGTGGAGCGCACCGACCACGCTTTTCGGACCGAGGGAGAGCGAGGTCGCTAGCGCGTGGTTTCAGGGTTTGCTCCGCCGGCGCCTCTGCTTCGCGGCCTTCGCCCTCCCATCCGCCTTCGATGGGCGCAGGTGCCACGCGCGCGGGAAGTTCCAGCCGTTGGGCACGTCGTCAAAACTAATCCAGAGTTTGCCGGGTTCGAGACCCCACCACGGGACAGACCCTCTAACGGAAGGATCTTTCCGTTTCAGGGCGAGAATTCAGTGCGGCTTACGAAGGGTCAGTGTTCGGTCGGTTTCCGGCGGCAAGGTCGGGCTTTGCCCGTCGAGTGGACGCTGGGTCGGGATCCGGACCCCGCAGTAGGCCTAGTATTCCCGCATATACCACACGAATTGCTTCCGCTCGACCGACCTAAAAATGGACTCCTCGTTCACCACCCGGGAAACGCAGTGGAACTGATTGCGTGCACTTCCCGGCTAACCCTTGTTTCGACCTTGGCGCATGCCTCTAGTTCAACCGCCACCACCGCCCACCCGCGCCCTGTGGAGAGGAATCTGCGCGCGGATGGTGGTGCCCTGGCCCGGGACGGATTTAACAATTACCACGCCGCCCACGCCGTTCGCCCGCTCGCACATGCCGAGCAGACCAAAGCCACGTTTTGCTTTTCGTCGGGCGGAGGAAGGCTCCGGGTCAAAACCAACCCCATCATCTTTGATGACCAACTGCACCAGGGCAGCCGCTTTGGTCAGGGCCACCGTCACGCGGCGGGCGCGGGCGTGCTGCTCCACATTTTTCAAGGCTTCCTGGAGGATGCGGTAGAGGGCCAGTTCGGTTTCAGCGGGCAGCCGCGCGGCCAGCGGCGGGCAGTTCACCTTGAGGGATAAACCAGTTCGCTTCACAAATTCCGCGCTGTCACTGCGCAGGACAGCGACCAGGCCCAGGTGATCCAGAATGCTGGGCCGCAGGTTGCGGGAGATACGTTCCACTTCCTCGGCCGCCTGGCCGACCAGCTCGCTGAGCAGGGTCGTCTCATTCAGGACCGGGTCGTCGGAGGCCAGAAGTTTGTTCGCCAGCGTCTGGCAGTGAACGGAGATGGCACAGAGCAACTGGGTGATGTGGTCGTGCAATTCAAGGGCCACGCGGCCGCGCTCGGCCTCCTGCACCTGCACGAGACGTTGAGAAAACTTCCGCAGCAATTCCTCGTTGCGCCGAGTTTCAGTCATGTCCGTGACCACCATGCCGACAGTCACGATTTCAGCGCCATTGCTGGCCAGCGGACGAACCGAAATAAGCACCGGTAACTGTGAACCGTTGCTGGCGCGCAAGACCAGTTGAACCTTGGAACCAGCCTTGCCCGCGCGCTTGAGCATCGCCCGCAGCGGTTGCCGGTCCTCGACGGTGAGAAATTGCTTGAAGGATGAGCCGATCACCTGTTCGAGCGGCAGCCGGACCATTTTAGCGAAGCACCGGTTGGCGTAGAGAATTGTCTTGTCCGTGGTCAGCGTCAGCGCGCCTTCATTCATGGATTCGATGAGCATCTGGTAGGCGTGACCGGCGCCTTCGAGCGTGAATACCTGCCGGTTGTGTTGGTCCGTGCCCACCATCGCATCCACCTCGCCGTTGCGGATGGCGCGGAGGGTTTCCTCGGCTGCGGCCAGCCGGGCCTGGAGTCCGGCGGCGCGCGACCGCCCCCCGTTCGTAGCGCGTAAGGGTGGCATGGCGGCGCGTGGAGCGGCGCTTTCGGGGCGGGCGGATTTTTTACGGCGCGGAGTTTTCACAGCTCAACTTTTACTTTTGTGCTCAAGTCCAATTGGACGAACAATTCGTTGATATTCGAAAGGTTGCCGATGAAACGGCGCACGGGCTGGGGCAATTCCACGATCAACGTCGGGGTCGCAACAATCTGGTTCACGCGCGTCAATTGAGGCTGCTGATAAATGTCGATGACTTCCAGGTCGCAGCCGCCTTTGAATTCGGTCTCGCACAATTCCCGGACGCGCAGAATGGCCTGGCGCGAGCGGGCCGTGGCCCCGGCCACGAACAGGCGCAGGACGTATTTATCCTTGCGCCGGCTGGTCAACGACTTCGCCGCAGTCTTAGTGGCGCGATTCGTTGTGTTTGTTTTCATAGGCATACGTCCCGGTTAATCCCAGTCACACCCGCAGCGGCACTGGGCTTAAACCTTTTGTTTTTCATCCATTTCCCCTCCCATTGCGGCTCGCCCGGACCGGTGTATTGGCCGCCACCTTGGCATCCGCCTGGCGCAAGAGTCCCGAGGCAGCCCGCTCGGTGGTCAGCATGAGCGTGCTGGTGCCGACCTGCTCGGCAATGCGCCGCAGTTCCACCGCCTCGGTCTCGTAATCGGCGCGCAGCCCGCTGATCTGCCGTTCGATGGCCGTGCGCTTGCGCTCCACTTCGCGTTTGAGCCGGGCCGCTTCCTGCTGGCTGGCCAGCACGGCGGCATTCTCGAGAGCCTCTTGCGCGGCTCGGGCCGAACCCGTCAACACACCGCTGGCTCCAATATAGGCGTCCACGATGTCGATGCCGTGGCTCGAAATCAGGAACTCGCGGATCTGATTCGAGTGCGCCATGCCGCGCGCCTTCAGCACGTAGAACACGCGATTGCGTTCGCCGTTGCCTTCGAAATCCTGCAACAACAGCCAGGAATCCATGAGCGAGGACATGGACGCTTCGCTTTGTTGCAGCGCGTGGCCACCCTGCGTCAGGCTGGTGAAGAGAGTGGTGATTTGGGCGGCTTTCAAAAAATCAATCAGTCGCGTAATCATCGCCTTGCACTCGGAGTTCGTGCCGGCGTCCATTAGGCTGGTAATGGGATCCACGATGACGACCCACGGTTTGAACGCAGCGATCTCCTTAAACATTGTGGCCAGGTGCATTTCCAGGCCGTAGAGCGAGGGCCGCGCCGAGTGAAATCGCAGCAGGCCGCGCTTGACCAGGGGATCCAGGCGCAACCCGATGGAGTGCATGTTGCGGGTGATCTGGTCGGGCGATTCCTCGAACGAGAAGAAGAGCACGCGCTCCCCGCGCCGGGCGGCGGCGTGGGCAAAGTTAGCGGAGACAATGGTTTTGCCGGTGCCGGGTGTGCCGGTGAGGAGAATGCTGCTGCCGCGAAAGAAACCTTTCCCGCCCAGCATGGCGTCGAGCCGGGGAATGCCGGTGGCGATGCGTTCGTTCGACACTTTGTGATTCAGCGCCAGCGACGTGATCGGCAGGACGCTGATACCGTCGCCACCGATGAGAAACGGAAACTCATTCGTGGCGTGCAGTGCGCCGCGATATTTCACTACGCGCAGATGTCGCGTGGCGATCTGATCATTGACCCGATGATCGAGCACGATCACGCAGTCGGAGACGTATTCCTCTAGTCCGTGACGCGTCAGTTGATCGCGCCCGCGCTCGGCGGTGATGACGGCGGTCACGCCCTTGTCCTTGAGCCAGCGGAAGAGCCGGCGCAACTCGGCGCGCAGGATGACCTCGTTGGGCAGGCTGTCGAACAGCGCTTCCATCGTGTCCAGCACCACGCGTTTGGCACCAATGGAATCGATCGCGTGATTAAGACGGACGAACAATCCTTCCAGATCATACTCGCCGGTCTCCTGGAAATCGCTGCGCTCGATATGGACGTGGTCCACGAGAATCTTTTTGCGCCGGACCAGACCCGCCAAATCAAAGCCGAGCGACGCGACATTGGCGCGCAACTCCGGTTCGGTTTCCTCAAACGACATGAACACTCCCGGTTCGCCGAACTGCGTCGCGCCCCGCACGAGGAATTCGGCGGCCAGCAGCGTCTTGCCGCAGCCCGCGCCGCCGCACACGAGCGTGGGCCGACCGCGGGGCAAACCGCCGCTGGTGATTTCGTCGAGACCCTGGATGCCCGTCGGGCACTTGGGCAGTTGCCTCGCCGTCGGGGCGGTGGGTTTGCGAACGTTGATTTTCATTTATTAATGTCCATCTCTTACCGCAGGTGAACTGACACAAAGTATTCCGGCCTGACGCGACGGCTTGGGAGTGGCGGACGGAGCGGGGACAATTTCTGCAGAACGCCTCGCGTCTGCGCGACCGGCTTCGTTCGGAGACAGAAGCGGCGGTTTGTTGCCAACCGTTGTGCTCAAGCGGGGTTTTCCCCGTTTGCTGACGTTCCCGAACGGAATCTGCGCCTCGATGGTTGTGCCCTGGCCCGGCGAGGATTCGACGCCAAATTTTCCGCCGACCATCTCCAGACGTTCCCTCATGCCGAGCAGGCCGAGGCGTTTGCCGCGCAATGTTTTCTCCACGCTAAAAGATTTTCCGTCGTCCTGTATTTTCATGCCGACGCCGTTGGGCAATTTTTGGAGAGTCACTTCCACGCGGCTGGCTTGCGCATGGCGGGACACATTGGCGAGCGCCTCCTGCGCGACGCGAAACAGCACGGTGCGCCGCGCCATATCCAATTCCTCCACGCCGGCAAAGGTATTCAAGTGCGCGCGGACGCCGGTGCGCGCGGTGAAATCGTTCAGGTAGGAAAGCAGCGCGGGAATCAGCCCGAGATCATCCAGCACCGCCGGGCGCAGATCGCGCGCGAACTGATGCACGATCGCCACGGATATTTCCACGAGCCTCTGCGTGTGCGCGATGTTGTGATCCAGACTTTTAGTGTTGAGCGAAACTTCTCTTTTCAACGCGGCCAATTGCACGTTGATGCCCGACAACGTCTGCGCGATGACATCGTGCAATTCGCGGCTGATGCGCTTGCGTTCTTCTTCCTGCGCGTGCAGAACCTGATGGGTGAGTTGACGCAATTTTTCCTGATGGTGACGCGCCTGTTCCAACGACTGGCTTAGGTGTCGCTCGCTCTGCTTGAGAGATTCCTCGCCTGCCTTGCGCCGGACAATTTCCTTTTCCAACCTCTGGTTCGAGGCGGCTAGCATCTCGAAGCGGCGGCGCACCTCTTCCGCTGCCTTTTGCTGGGTAATGTCGTGCAGGATATTGGACATGCCGACAATCTTCCCCTCCGCGTCCTTAATCGGGGATAGGGTCACCGAAACAGCCAAACGCTTCCCGCCTTTCCGAACCAGGGAAGTCTCAAAATTGGGATACTTCGAGATGTCGCCGTTCGCAAATCGCGTGAGAATTTCCGCTTCCTCTTTTATAAGTTCCGGCGGGAAAACTAATGTGAACGGTTTACCAATGACATCTTTAGCGGCATAGCCTAGCACTTTTTCCGCTCCCGGATTCCAACTAGTAATGATCCCCGCCAGCGTCTTGCTGATGATGGCTTCGTAGGAATTATTCACGACTGCGGCAAGGCGGGCGTTCGCATCTTCTGCTTGCTTGATGACGGTGATGTCCGCCACCGACACGCGGCACCATTTCCGTGGATCGCTGACGGACATGGCGAAGGTGCCGCGTAAGCGCGTCCAGAGCGTGGTGCCATCCGTTTTAACCATGTTGAGGTCGCAGTCCTGTTTCCCGGTTCCGGCGAAGACGTTTTTGAGAAAGGCTAGAAAATCCGACTGGTTCGCCGGGGACATAAAGCGAGACAAGCGGCGGTTGAGGAACCGGGAACGTTCCTCACCGAGCAAGGCGGCCCCCGTCAGGTTTGCCTCCAAAACCACGCCCGTTTCATCCAGGGAAAAATAACCAACCGGGGCGAAATCGTAGAGGTCGGTGTATTTTTCCAACTGCGCCTCCATCCGGTCGCGGGCTCCCTGGAGTTCGGTATTTTGCATCTCCAGCTCGATCTGGTGCACTTGCAATTCGTGGAGCATCCGTTCGGCATCGGCTTCGGGCTGCGGACCATTTGCCGCCGATTTCTGATTCGTCTGCTGCTGGCGCAGGTGGTGGACGGCCCGGCGGCGCAGTTCGGCCGACTTGGCGGAGGGGTTGAGTGTTTCCTTCATGGTGGCGCGACGCGGCGGGATCAGCTTCCCACAATCCGGGAAATCGTCTCCTCTTATTATACGACTTCAAAAGGTTTCACCACGGCGGCATCAAATCCGTACCGTCCATAAAAATTTTGGCGCGTAACCGGGCGACAGACCAGGATTTCTCGCGGTCGTCTTCCAGGGCGGCGGCAAAGCGCCTCACCGCTGGCGCGGCCGCGGCGAACTGGAGTTCCGGGATCTCCCGATCCACTTCGACCAGCCGGCGCTGGCCGCATCGAACTGCGACTAACAGGGTCCCGTGGAGTCCCCCGTACCCATGGGTCTCCAGCATGGCCATTATTAGAGAGTCTGGCACCTGGTTGAGAACCCCGGTGTAAAATCTTACCTCTTAAAATGGCCGAACACCGTTGCTCCCTTTCCTCCCTTTCTCGAGCAAACAGGGACAGTCCAACTAACCGGCGCCCTCTCCCCATTCCCTCTGCCGATCAACAACCGCTTCGCCGTTGATGCAATGAATCGCGATCTCCGTGCGGGCTCTTACCAGACCGCTCGGGTGTGACCTTAGCCTTTCGATGCGTGGCAGAAACTCCTTCGCGGACGGCCCCATAATGCCGAGGGCGTCCATAGCCGCCCAAGCGAGATCCCAGTAGTCGGCTTCGCCTTCAACTAAGTCCAGCAATCGTGCCGCAAAAGGCAGCGCCATCGGACCAAGTTCGCACAGCGCGTGGCAGGCGGATTCGAGATTGTCGTCTTTCAACATTCGTTCGATCAGAGGGATTGCCCAGCGGGTTTCGTGAGTCTGCGCCTAGCGCAGGCCGGCCAACTGGCCCCGTAAATGAGCGACGCCGGAATCGCGGCATCCCAAGTCGAACAGTGCATCAATCTCACTCCCGAGGAAACCCTCGCACCGCGCCAGCAGTTTGAACGCGTCGGATGATTCCAGGCCGCGGCCAATCGAACAGACAACCTCGACCAACCTCGACCGATGGGGACGGGGATCAAAATCCAGGCTGGCGAGACCGTGCAGTGCACCCTTCATCACCTCGGGGTTTGAGTCCTTGAGGGCTTCCAGGAAGACCTGAGTGGAGATCGCCGAATCCGCTCCGATGCGGGTCATTGCCCACATGGCCCGGCTCCAAACCCGGGGCAGGTCATTCCCCGCCAACGAAACCAATCTTGCAGCGGCGGCAGCGGCCTCCGGCCCGATCCGACCCAAGGCGTGCGCCGCAAGAGCCCTCACTTTTGGGTCGAAATCCTCAAGCGTTCGCATCAGCCACGGCACCGCCCCGGCCGCTGCATCATCAAATTCCCAGAGGGTCTTTATCAACGCACAGCGCTGTGGCAGTTCCGATTCATCGGCCAAGTGAGTCAGGGATTTCCAACCCGCCTCACCGCATTCGCGAAGTGCTTTTCCGATCACGCTGTTATGCGACTCGCTGAAACCGACCCGAGACAGCAACTCCTGGATGCCCTGAAAACCCACAGCAGCCAGCTTGCGGGCAATGGAATTCTGCCGCTGCTCTCGCGCCTTGAACTGACTGGTCATCCATTTCCCGCCGCGCTTGCGTGGGAGGGCCAGAAACCTGTCGGCGGCCTTGTCATCAAGCGGGGCCAGCAGCTCGTTCACAAGCCGAACATGCCGGGGTTGGAGCCAACTAAAAATACGCGACGCGGGGATCGAAGAGCCGAAGCGTTGCCATTGCTGCCCCCTGCGGCAAGGGAAAGCTCAACTGAACCAGGAACAACCACAGAACCCCAGAATCAATTCGCCCAGGAGTCGGTCCCACGGACACTCCAGCGTCCCCGGCCGAACACTCGCACGCTTTACGCACCCCGAGTCGGGTCTGACCTACAGCGGTGGCGTTGGGGGCTCGTCGAGTACTTGGCCTTGATGAACGGGATGTCGGCCTGGCTGCTCAATCGCCCGGTGATCCGCGACGGCTTCGTCTAACCGGTTCCACCGCTCCCAAAAGTTCAAAATTTCGTAACGGGCAGGTCGCCTCACCGGACACTTGGCCCATGCCGTCGATGTGACGGCCCAAATTAATTCCGTCTGTGGTCGTTTCCGGGAATCCCCGGGATTCGCCTACGCTAGCGCCTGCCCTTTTGGGTTCGCCGGCTAACCAGTCTTTCCGGGTGGGAAGATTGTTGAAATAGTCGATCCCCGCAGTTAAAAAACACACTAGGAGAAACACAGTATGAAACAATTCCACACGGCCCGTCGGGTTTGAGGTCGCATGCTCGCCCTGTCCTTGACGGGATGGTCCCTCTGGTCGATGCCCAGCGCAGGGCTGGCGGCCAACCTCGTCGAAGTTGCCGCAGGCGATCCAGAATTCTCCACGCTGGTCACAGCCGTGCAGGCGGCGGGATGGGTGGACACCTTGAAGGGATCTGGACCGATCACGTTGTTTGCTCCCAACAACGCGGCGCTCGCAAAATTTCCGGCCGGCACCCTACTGCGGACGGAGTCAGCAAGGTGGAATTGCCCACCGCAGCGGCTCGGCTGTTCTTTCGGTTGAAAGAGTGATCGCAAGCCGGGGCCGCTGGCCCCGGCATTTCCTTTTCTCCTTCTCCTCGGGTGAGGGGAAGGCGGGCCCGGGCAGCAATCCGTGTGTCTGCCGGGGCCCGTTTTGTGTGGGTTTCCCGCGTGAAGCCATAAGCCAGATCCCTACCAATACGTGCGTCCGCGGCTGGAAGATTTGCTGGAAGGGTGCATTATTGGCGCATGAGAACCCCTTCGCTGCTCCTCCTGGCCTCGGCAGCCCTGCTCGGCGGATGCGCGACAGCGGACCTAAAGCTCCCACTCCAGACGGTTCCGAGCGTCGACCTTGATCGATTCATGGGGCGCTGGAACGTTATTTCACACGTCCCGAATATTTTGGAGAAGGGCAAGGTTGCGACCGCGGACGTTTACACGCGGCGGCCGGATGGCCGGATCGACAACATCTTCGTCTTCCGCAAGGGATCGATCGACGCACCCGAGAAGAGTTGGAAGGGTGTTGCCTGGGTGATAAATCCGGAGAGCAACGCGGAGTGGAAAGTCCGACTGTTCTGGCCGTTCACCGCCGACTATTTGATCCTCGAGCTTGATCCAGATTATGCGTGGGCAGTGGTCTCGAATGGTGACGGCGGCCTCGTATGGGTGCTCGCCCGAGAAGCCTCCCTGCCGGAGAATGTGTACCAGCCGATCCTCGATCGAATTCATCGGCGGGGTCTCGATGTCGCGAAACTCGAAAAAGTACCGCAGCGCCTCTCGCCCTGAATTCTTAACAGCAGGGAGAACCATGAGGGCGCCCGTAGCAGGCGCAAAACACCGACATGCTCAATTCCGCAAAAGCGTGGGCAAAGACCGTAGATCGAGTTGAGCCGCCCGCTCACGGATCTTAGGCAGGTGTTCGGTCTGCAAATTTCGCGCCTGCCCCATCATCGCTTCATAAACGCTGCGCAGTTGGAGGGCACCGAAAGTCCGGCCCCCGGCGTAATACTGGCGGGCCAATTGTCCGAGGGCATACGTGGTCGCAAAGGACATTCCGGAGCTAGCCGCCTGGCCGCCCAGGGCGCGTCCGAGACCGCCAGCCACCTTACCGAAAACGCCGCTAACAAGCCGTTCCACAAATCCCTCCACCACCTGCGAGGTCATCCCCACACCCACCGTGGCCAATAGATCCTTGATGTGCCCAGCATCCAATTCATACCCGTACGCCTGACCAATCCGATAGACGAGTCGCAGTTGCACCGGGATGATCCCCAGAGTCGCCAGAGTGCTCGGGAGTAATTCCAAAGCTCCGGCGAGGATGGAATTGTTGAGAATGGTTTGCTCAAGTTCCAGCGCCTTCGGTACTGACAATTCCGACATTTTCGACTCCCCGACGGGTCCTGTGGATTCGGCCGCGGCCGTGAGAATCAGTCGAGGTGGAATAGCGTGGGCCTCGACCAGCGCGTGGGCTTGCTTCTGCACCCCGCCGCTGACCGCCTCCTCCAGACCGAGGGCCACCCGAAGATCGCTGAGAAACTGGCGTTCTTGTTCCGAATTCGCTTTATCAGCCTCACACACCGAGGAAGCCATTTCATAGGCGATCTGGCAGGTCTCAGGTCCCCGAAGTTGTGCCGCTAAATTCGCCACGGTTTGGGTCCGAACTGCGGGATCAGAACTGGGTAAAGGCACTCCGCTTTGTTCGAAGCGATGAACCAGTTCCTGGACCGAATCCCGTTCGGCCGCCGTGGCTTCGCCATCCGCGTACGCCGCGTGCAGGGCGAGACTGAGCAACGCCTGCTGCTGAGATAGATTCATGGCGGGAGTGTAGTCGACTCGCTTTCGGCCGCGACTGAAAATCCAAGAACCCGTCGGTCGACGACGAGACCATCCGTCTCCCTTCAATCCCTGATTCTTCCTTGACGAGAAGCATGATCAAGCCGGTCGTCGACCCCGACTTACCTCCACTCTTCTCCGGCATTTTCCCTCGCCGGAACGGTTTTCTCGGCCTAATCTCCAATGATGGTCGCCCTGCGTTCACTGCTTGGATTTGCTCTACTTATGGGAGCAGCCCTGCGGGCCTTCACCGCCGCCCCGCCGCCCACCGCCGAGGCATTGGCCAAACTGCCTCCCGCCGCGACCCGTCCCATCGAATTTAGCCGCGATATCCGGCCCATTCTTGAAGCCAGTTGCGTGAAATGCCACGGACGCGGCAAGGCCAAGGGCGACTGGAAAATCGATTCGCGCGAGGCGTTTCTGCAACCGGGCGAGTCCGGTCTTTCCACGCTCCTCGGCGATAGCGCCCACAGCCGGCTGATACATCTGGTGGCGGGAACTGATCCGGACGAAGTCATGCCCCAGAAGGGGACCAAGCTCACTCCGGAGCAAGTCGGTCTCCTGCGCGCTTGGGTCGATCAGGGATTGAAATGGCCGGCGGACGTAAGTTTCGCCAAACCGCCTGACCGCAACCTCAAGCCTCGGCGTCCGGAGTTACCCACCACGGCGGAGGCCCATCCGTTGGACCGTTTTACGGGCCGCTATTTTGCCCGCCACCAAATCTCGCCACCCGCAGGGGTGGGGGATCGCCTGTTCGCCCGCCGGGTTTACCTCGATACGATCGGGTTACTACCCACTCCCGAGGAACTGAACGCGTTCGTGGCCGATCGGACTCCGGCCAAACGAGCTCAACTGGTGGGCCGCCTGCTCGCCGACAACTCACGCTATGCCCAACACTGGCTGAGCTTCTGGAATGATCTTCTCCGCAACGATTACAAGGGCACCGGTTACATTGATGGTGGACGCAAACAAATCAGTCCCTGGCTGTACGCCGCGCTGCGGGACAACAAGCCCTATGACCAGTTCGTGCGGGAATTGGTGAGTCCCACTGAGGCTAGTGAAGGGTTTTCCAAGGGCATTGTTTGGCGCGGCGAGGTGAATGCGTCGATGGCACCCCCCATGCAGGCCGCCCAAAACATCGGCCAGGTTTTCATGGGGGTGAACCTTAAATGCGCCTCCTGCCATGACTCGTTCATTGATGACTGGCAGTTGAGCGACGCCTACGGCCTGGCCGGCATTTACGCCGACGAAAAGCTGCAGATGGTTCTGTGCGACAAACCGACCGGAAAATTTGCTCCGCTCAAGTTTCTGTTTCCCGAGTTGGGCGCGGTCGATCCCCAGGCTCCGCGACCGGCCCGCCTCGAACAGCTCGCCAAGATTATCACTAGTCCGGATAACGGCCGCTTGTCCCGAACCATCGTCAACCGTCTCTGGGCTCGTCTGCTCGGCCGGGGCCTCGTGGAACCTCTGGATGTGATGCAAAACGAGGCCTGGAGTCCGGATTTACTGGACTGGTTGGCCGAAGATCTGGTGGCCCAGGGATGGAATCTCAAGCGCACGATGGAACTGATCCTGACGTCTCAAGCTTACCAGATGCCGGCCGTCAGCTTGCCGGAGAAGCCCGAGGAAAACTTTGTTTTCATCGGTCCGGGCATTCGGCGTTTGAGTGCCGAACAATTCCGCGACGCCTTGGGTTCCCTCACGGGTGTCTGGCATGAAAAGCCGGAAGGCGGTTTGGATGGGTTGTTGCTAGAAAAGGGCACAGCTCAGGCGCTCGCCGCCGATCCGTTCTGGATCTGGACCGACGCTCACGGCGCCACGGGGGTCGCTCCTGGAACGAACTGGTTTCGCCGGACCGTGGTGCTCGACGCTCCCACGACTGAGGCGACGCTCTTCATCCAAGTGGACAACTCGGCCCGCGTTTTTGTGAATGGCGAACGCGCCCGGGGCACCGACGCCCCCGACTGGAGCCAGCCCAGCGTTTACGACGTTCGAAAGTTGCTGCGAACCGGCACCAACGTATTCGCCATCGAAGCGGTTAATGGAGGCGACGGCGCGAATCCAGCCGGACTGCTGGTTTACGGCAAGTTGCGTCAAAAAACCGCCAGCGGCGAACGCGTGTCGGATTTAGCCTCCGATGCTTCCTGGCTCGCCACCACGAACCGGGTGGAAGACTGGCGCGCGCCCCTTCCCGCCGGCACCTGGGTCACCGCTCAGGTCCTCGGGTCGACCGATCTGGGACCGTGGAACGTGGGACCCAACTTAGCCCAAGCGGTCTCGGGCAAACCGGTTTACGGCCAGGTTCGAGCATCCCTCACGGGAGCAGATCCCCTAACCCTAGCGCTCGGCCGACCCAACCGCGAACAAGTCACGACCGTTCGCCAATCCATGCCGACCACCATTCAGGCCTTGGAACTGACCAACGGCGAGACGCTCGCCCGACTGTTGCAGCGCGGGGCCGATCAACTGTTGGCCACCAATGTGGATGGGCGGACCCTGGCTGTGCGGGTATTTGCGCAGGCCCTTTCCCGGCCACCTACTCCCCGTGAACTTACCCTGGCGGTTGAATTGGTTGGCCCCAAACCCCGACGCGAAGGCGTTGAAGATCTGCTCTGGAGCGTCGCCATGCTGCCGGAGTTCCAATTGACCTATTGATTTCTCTGCGGAACGTACTCCTTTCACTCCATGAAGATCCGAGACTTTACCCGCCGCGAGTTTGTCCAATCGCTGAGCGCCGCCACCTTGGGAGCGCTGGGCGCGGGCTATCCGCGCCAATTGCTCGCTGCCGAAACCACCGAGAAACTCACCGCGTCGGCCGACACCGTTATCGTGCTCTGGATGGGCGGTGGCATGGCGGCAACGGAGACCTTTGATCCGAAGCGCTTCACCGCCTTCGAGAAGGGCATGGATCCGAACCGGGTACTTTCGACCTTCCCCTCAATTCCCACGGCCGTTGATGGCATCCGTTTCAGTGAAGGCTTGGAGAAGGTCGGAAAGGTGATGGACCGAGGGACGCTGATACGCAGCTACACGGCGGGCGATTTAGGGTTCATCCTGCATTCCCGCCACCAATATCACTGGCACACCGGGTACGCGCCGCCGCAAACCGTGGCCTGCCCCCACATTGGCGCCGTAATCGCCCGTACCCTGGGACCCAAGGACCCAGCCATGCCGGCGTTCATCAACATCGGTCAGCGGCTCGATGTCGGCGAAGGTGAGGAGCTGAAGGCCTTCACTTCCGGCGGATTCCTCGGCAGCGAATTTGGACCCTTCAATGTGGCCTTCCCCGATGCGGCCAAGGATGTTGTCACCCCACCGGAGGGTATGAGTTCCGACCGTTTCGCCAACCGGGACAAATTCTACCGTCAACTGGTGGAAGCTTCGCCCGTGGGACAACTGGGTAGTGGTTACCAAAAGGAATCGCTCCTCCGTTCGCTCGACAACGCCAACCGACTGCTCAGTTCTTCGGCCGCCCAAGCCTTTGACCTAACCCAGGAGAGCCCCGAGATGATCGCGAAATACGCGCCCGGAGGCTGGGATTTTTCCAAGCGATTGGGCGGCGATTTTAGTCGGGAAGGCAGCTACGAAAAAGCGAACCTTCAACGGTTTGGACTCGGCTGTTTGCTAGCCCGACGACTGACCGAAGCTGGAGCTCGTTATATCGAGGTGACCACGGAATATATCCCCTTCCTCAACTGGGATACCCACGAACACGGCCACGAAAAACTGACGAACATGAAGCTGGCGATTGATGGCGCCATCTCCCAACTGGTCCTGGACTTGGAAGAACGCGGTCTGCTGGACCGGACCTTGATCGTGGTCGCCAGCGAGTTCAGCCGGGACATGATGCAGGAAGGTAAGCCCGACCGTCCGATCAAGGACCAAGTACCCGTGCCCGACAAAATTGAGTCGCTCACCCATTACGGCATGCACCGCCATTTCACCGATGCGGGCTGTGTGTTGATGTTTGGGGGCGGCCTGAAGAAGGGCCATCTACATGGAATCACGGCGGACGAGCGTCCTTGCAAGACGATCAAGGACCGGGTGGTGATCGAAGATCTGCATGCCACCATTTACCGTGCCCTGGGCATTTCCTCGAAGCTCTCCTACGAAATCGAAAAGCGTCCTTTCTATGTCACTCGCGACGGGTTGGGTCAGCCGATCAACAGTTTGTTCACGCGGACGGCCTAACCATCGGACCGAGAATCACCGGTAGCCTTACGGAACCCCTTAGCCACTTGCGCGAGGCCCTGCCTTCGGTCTTGGCCGCACCGGAATTTACGCTGCCTCTTTGGTTCAACCTGGTGGCGGGTCTGTTCCTTAGTATTACCGGCGCACTCGCGGCCATGCGCCGGCATTATGACGTGGTCGGCGTATTCAGCCTGGCCTTCGTGGCGGGCCTCGGCGGTTCGTTGCTGCGGGACGGAATCTTCCTGCAGAACGGGCCGCCGCTCCTGCTTCGCGATTGGCACTATCTCGGCGTCGTAATCCTCGGCTGCCTCGTCAGCTACATCCTGTATGACCGACTCGACCGGTTCCGACTCGTCTTCGATGGGTTCGACGCGGTTGGATTGGCCGCCTACGCCCTGGTCGGAACCCAAATGGCCCTGAAGGGAGGCCTCTCCAGCCCGGCCGCGGTGCTGGTCGGCATGGTCAATGCCGTCGGTGGCGGAGTGATGCGCGATGTCCTCATTCGCGAAGAACCTCTACTTTTTAAACCGGGTGAGTTTTACGCGCTCGCGGCCGCCGGCGGTTGCACTCTCTTTGTGGTTCTGACTCAACTGTTCACCGCCCCCGGAGCCGCGGCCGCCGTGGTCTCCTCGTTGATCATCCTGGTCGTACGCCTGCTGACGATTCGTTACAACTGGCGCACCTCTCCCCTGCGTGTGCCAATCCGTAACGACCTCAACCCTTCGGCAGGAAATCCACCTTCGCGCTAAGTTCGGGAGTTAGGAATTGGTCCGGCTTCCGGATCTGGACCTTAATCTGCAAGGTGCCCTTCTGCCGACTGGCCTCCGGGGCAATCTCCGCCACCACTCCCTCGTAAAAATGATCGGGAAACGCCTCGGGACTTACCCGGCATTTCTGGCCCAGGCTAATCTTCGCTAATTCCTGTTCATTAACGTCGATCTCCACTTGCAGGTCATTGAGGTCCGCTACCGCCAGGAGGGACGTGCTCGGACCGCGGGTGCCGCCAAAATTCTGAGGGGTCACCAATTCATTGGCCTCGGCCAATTTCTCTAGCACCACGCCGTCGACGGGGGATCTGATGATACACCATTCGAGCCAGGTTTCGATCAACTGGCGCGCGCCTTGCAACTGCCTCACCTGCGCTTCGGCGGACGCAAGAGCCAGTCGCGAATCGTCGAGCGACTTCTCCATTTCAACTTTTTGTCGCACTAATTCCTCAGCTCGCCTTAGATCTAGTCGGGCCTTTTCGACCGCCACATTCGCCACGGCAATCTGACCATCCACATCCGCCAGGCGCGCCCGATACTCCGCATCATCGAGGATTACCACGACTTGCCCGTTGGTGACCGAGTCACCTTTCTTGATCCCGATCCACTTCACTTGGCCCATGAAGCGTGGGCTCACTTCAATCCGTTCGCGGGCGATAATATAGCCGGACGTTCGCAGGACAAAGTCCTCCGAACTGGATCCCGTGGAACCTCCCGAAGGGTTGGTACTGCTGGCGGTGGTCTTCCGATTGGCCTCCTCCATGACGGTGGACCGATTGGCCAGGTTCTTATCCGACTTATCCATGACCATTTCGCGGCTGGATTTCATGCCCGTGCGAATCGAATCCGACGCCCGCGGCACGGCGAAAAACGCAATGACACCGAGGATGACCGCGATCACGCCGAAGATGAGCCAGACTGGGCCACCGGGACGACGCTTTTGTTCCGAGGCGATGCGCAGTTTGTCGAGCGCGTCGTTTTTCATAATGATTTAAGAGCCGAGATAACGGGCAGGCGGGCAGCCCGTAAAGCCGGCAGAAAACTGCCCGCCAGGCCGATGAAAAGTGAAAAAGCCAGACCCAGGAGCATCAGATCCGGCGTGACTCGGAACTGAAACACCGTCTCGGCAAACGATTGAAAATCAAGGGTGCCAAAGGACACATTAAATGCCGTTAGCCCGATCTGGATACCCCAGGCCGCGAGGCAACCGAGGATCCCGCCTAGCAGCGCCAGCAAGGCCCCTTCGATCAGGAAGCACGCGACAATGGATCGTCGCGAGTAGCCAAGGACTCGGAGAGTGCCGATCTCCCGGGTCCGGGCTCCCACGCTGGCGTACATGGTGTTCATGGCGGCGAAGACGGCGCCAATCGACATGGCGGTTCCGAGCACGCCGGCCAACATATTAATCGGTTTTGCCGTCATGGTTTGCTTGGAATAGTAGTCCACCTCGCGCTCGGCCCGCAGCGAGAGCCGTTTGTCGTTTTCGATGCGTGCTACCAGGTTGATGGCGGCAGCGGCGTCCGACGGACGGAGTAGTACGCTGGAATACTGCTCGCGATCAAAAACGGAGCGGGCTTCGTCGGCATCCATCCACGCTTCGGAGTCAAAGGCACTACCCTGACCGTCGAAGTGCCCGACCACAGTCAGACGATCCGGCCCCGCCTTGAGGGTTCCGCCGAGTTCAAACCCGGCAAAGCGCCGGGCCATTCGACTCGAGACGACCACCTCCCGTTTCCCCGGTTGAAACCAACGTCCTTCGATCAATTTTACCTGAGGTCGCAATTCCATTCCGCGCGGGGTTACGCCCCGGATCAAGGTGTTGGCCTCGCCATTTCCTTCCCGGCGAGGAGCACTCACAATCATCACGAGTTCCGCTGACACCACGGGCTCCCCTTTCTCATTTCGGGCAATGCCGGGTAAATCCCGAAGCGTCCGAAATTGGTCACGCGTTACCAGCGAACCCGATTCCGCCTGCGACCCTTTGCGAACCACCAGCAGGTTTTTTGGATCTCCGGTATTGGCGTTGGTCGACTCAATGCCCCGGGCCAACGCTCGCAGTCCCAGGAACACCAACACGACGGCCCCGATCCCGAGCACGGTAAACAGTGTGGTGCGCCAGCGGACCAGAACGTTGCGGACGTTGTATTTCAGCGGCAAAGCCATGGAATCAATGGGTGAAGGGATTGGAGGGACACAGCTAAAGTGATTTCACTCAGTCGAGCGTCTTGAGTCCGTCAGTGACACTCATGCGCGCCGTCTGCACCGCCGGAGGAATTGCCGACAACACGCCCATCAACGCGGCCACCGCCGCGCCCCATGCCATAATTCGGGGCGTAACTTCGAAATAGAGGAGAAAGCCATTGGTCAACGATTGGAGGTCCAGAAAGGTCCACAACGCCCACGCACCCCCAATGCCCAGGATCGCTCCGAGCGACGCCAAACCAAAGCTCTCCGCCAGGATGAAGCTAAAAAGTTCCCGACGCTGGAATCCCAGCGCTTTCAGCACGGCCAGTTCCCGAAACCGTTCCCGGATCGCCATGCTCATGGTGCTGATCGTCACCAGGAGCAACGTGAACACCACCGCTCCGGAAATCAGCATCACCAGCATTTTCACATTCCCCAGCATGCTGACGAACCCCATCTGGAAGGCTCGCTCTGTTTCCGCCCGTACTTCCGCCGCCGTATTTTCGAAAGCGCCATTGACCCGGGCAATCACCTCGTTGGCGACGTCCGCTGACTCCACCCGCAGGTACCACGTCCCGACCGTTCCCGGGTCGCCCATCAGCTCATCCAAGAGCTTGTGGTGAAAAAACACGCCCCGGTCATCCACCGTACCTTTGAAAACCGCCGCGATCTTGAGATCCAGATCTACCGGAAAAAAAGTCCCGGTGAACTTCATCTTGTCGCCAATTTTTAAGTTATAACGCTTCATCGTGTCAGCACCCACGAGGCAGCTCAGGCGATCCTTAACGAAGTCTTCGTAGGTGCCATCAACGATCTTGCCCTCGACGAGTAGGCCCTGGAAGCGCCGAGGATCGACGGCAAACTGGGCGAAGCCGGTAACGGTTTCCTCTCGGAAATTTCCGCCGAAAAAAGTGAACGGGGTCACCGCCACAATGCCAGGAATTTTCTCAATCGTGGCCAGTTGCTTGGCCGGCAGGGGTTGGGCCAGCGAGACTTTGTTGCGGGCAATAATGCGCAAGGAAGCAGCCTCTGATTCCGGCGGAATCGTCAATTCCCGCTGGAGCGTCAACAAGGTCACCAACAACCCGCAACTGATCGCCACGCTGATGATCGTCAGCAGTGCCCGCCGCCGGTTTCGCAGCGCATTCTTGAGGACAAAGGTGGGAATGTTCACGGGAGTTGCGCTTGGCGATCGACGACTTTAAATGGGAAATCACAACTCACGCCACGATCTCCCCCTTCTCCAAATGTAAACTCCGACTCCCGAATTGGGCGGCCTTCGGATCGTGCGTGACCATGATCACAGTCTTGCTGGCATCCCGACTTAAGGCTTGGAGGATGCTCAGGACATCATTGGCACTCTTCGCATCCAAGTTTCCCGTTGGTTCATCGGCCACGATCAGCGTCGGATCGGTCACCAGCGCGCGCGCGATGGCCGCCCGCTGTTGCTGGCCACCGGACAGTTGATCCGGACGATGATGCCCGCGGTCAGCCAACCCCACCAATTCCAGAGCAACGCCCACCTGACGCCGTCGCTCGGCCCGGTTCAGGGCGGTAAGAAGCAACGGCAACTCCACATTTTCCGCCGCCGTCAGCACCGGGATGAGATTGAAGGACTGGAAGACGAACCCGACGTTTTGGTTCCGCCAATCCGCTAGGTGGGATTCGCTTAGATTGGCGACATTGATGCCCTGCACGAGCACCGAACCCGTCGTGGCCCGATCAATACCGGCAATGATATGCAGCAAGGTTGATTTTCCGGACCCGGAGGGCCCCATCAGCACCACGAACTCACCCCGCTGAATATCGAGCGAGACGCGATCGAGAGCCGTTACGTTGATTTCGCCCTGTCGGTAGAGCTTGCTCAGTTCGCGAATCGAAACAATCGGGTCACCCGCCATAAAGTAATGCAGTGTTAGGGATGGGTTGAATTGGCGGAAGTGCAAACCGGGACTTCGCGCCGGGTATCACGGGCTTTCCAGCCAGCAATACCGGGGTGGGCTCAGCGCAGGGCGAGCCAACCGGTGCCCAATACCAGGCCTCCGAAGGCCGCCAAGGCCGCGCGGTTCAAAGCCGGCTTCCAAGTTTGTGGCAGAAACGCAGCCAAGGCCCCAAAGAACATGCCGAACACCAGACCGGCAGAATGGGCGACAATGTCCGACGAAGGATCAGTCCCCAACAAAATGAAGAGTAAGGCCCCGGTGCCTAAACTGGACAACACCACTCGATTTCCGCGCCGACCGGAGCGCCACCAAGGAACCGCCTGCGCCACGATCATGCCCAATGCCCCCATCACCAGGCCGGAAGCCCCGAGCCCGCGGTAGTTCTCTGCGCGGAGGATCATGCCGGCGAAATTGGCCAGGCCGCCGGCCAGCAAACTACCAAAAAGTCCCAACCCGGCGCCAAACCGCGCCATGGCCAATCCGAGAAAAAGCATCCCGATGGTGAGGTTAGAGGCCAGGTGAGCGAGATCGCGATGCAACCATTCAGCCGTGAAGGCCCGCCACCAGTCACCCTGCCGAACCAAACGAGTATCAAACAGTCCGCCGTCGACTGGCCCTTGAGTAATGATAAACACCAGGGCCACCGCCAATCCCCAGAAAATCACCCGTCCATCAAACCAGAAGTCTGAACCGGGAACCTCGTGCTGCCATTCAAACGCGCGGTTTTCTCGGCAATACTGACGGATGGCACCCCGCGCCCGGAGCTCATCTTCCGGGGCGACCAGTAAACGCCAGCCCGCGTTCAAGGGGTCGCGATCCAGCGTTACCTCAATGCCCTCGCTCGCCAGGACCAACGACCAATCCATCGCTTGCCGCTCGCTGCGGCTTCGAATGGAGGCCGGGATGATTTCCAACGCCGTCACTCGCCGAATCTTCGTGAAGGAAGGAGCAACCGCAAATTCAGAATCAGTCAGGGTCTAGTCGACCGAATCCGATAGAAATGAGTGGCTTCCGGTTTTAGTTCCAAGCGAACTTCCTGAGCCTCCGCCGGATACACCGGCTCAGTGCCGGGCAGATCCAGCGTTTGCCAATCGAGGGCCTGCAGAGCGGACGCGCCTTCGAGGTGGATGGCTTGGTTGGCCGGTTGGGTAATCCGCAACTGCAATCCCTCCGGCCCCAACTCCGCCGCCAACATGGGTGCGCCCGGGGGCGTCGGTTGACCCAATTGCTCAATCCACTGGCGGATCAATTCTACCCCCGCCGGATCGACCACCGTGGTCGCCAACGGGGGCATTTGACTCGATCCCCGCCGTTGCAACCGCTGCCAAAGCATCGAATGACTCAGGTCACCGGGAACCACCACCCGGTTGGCTTCTTCGCCCCGATTATCACTCAGCGGCCCGTTCACCAACCCCGTCAGTTCGGTTGGCGTTGTCAAACGGATATCAAAGTAGCCGCCGCCTGTTCCTCCTGCGCGGTGACACGAACTGCAATTGACGTCCAACCAGGAGCGGGCTCGCCATTCCAGACTGGCCCATTCGTTGGCTGGCGAAATCGCCGTCTTGAGCGAGCGCAGACTCTCCGGCGATGGACGAAAATAACCCGCCGACACCAGGGCGGCCAGCCGCCGAGGAGAATCGACCGGGTCCGTCGGAGAATGCAATTGGCCGGCGTTGAAGCTTAGGGAATGGCCAGCTTGCGGCGTATGACAGGCTAAGCATTCGGCCCGACTCGGATACCGCCAAGTCTGGTTCACCGACACCCCATTCACAGTGCGTTCAAACACTTCATCGAACCCTTCCTCCGGCACTAAGGTCGCATTGAGCGCGGAATCCCAGCGGTAGGTGAATCCATGAACCCCCGTTGAATTCCGCACGAGGAAGCGCGTTTCCAGGCGCCGCGTGGAGGCCGGAACTCCCGGATTCAATTCGAGATCAAAATGCTTGACCCAGACCGTCCCGGCCGGAGATCCAAACGCCCCATTGGTGGCAAAGGTCAGAAACCGGTTGGTATCGGGAACACAAAACCAGCGATGTTTGGCCGCTCCATCCGACCAGAAGGACAGGTTCACTTCGTACGGCACGATCCCGGGATGGGGGGCCAGTGTCCGAAGGTCCGCAAAGGCTCCCGTTTCGGCCAGCGTGGCCGGCAGCGGTTCACCAGTAAACACTGCATTGTAGGCCAGGCGCATGATCCGGCCGCCCTGATGACTACACGCCAAGACGTCGCCCGTCCGCGGATCGGTACCGAATCCGGAAATCCCATTCTGACCCGTCAGCCGAGTGACCAACGGGGTCGTTCCCTCGCGCTGGCGCAACGCCCAGACGTTGCCACTCACGTAATCCGCAAAGACGTACTGACCGTGTAATTGGGCGAGCCGGGAGCCGCGGTACACCAGTCCGCCCGTGATCGAATTCCCCCGCGTCGGACCGGAACCATGGGCGTACACGAAGAGCGGTCGGACGTAATTAAAGGCGGGATTGGTCAAAAACCCGGTCGGCGCCCCTGATTTGGGACCCGCCACAGTTCCTTCACGATAGGCCCATCCGTGATTCGCTCCGGATCGCGAAATGCAGACCGATTCCCAGGCATCCTGACCCACGTCACCAATCCAGAGTTCGCCGGTGGCTCGATCGAAAGACATTCGCCATGGATTGCGCAGCCCGACCGCCCAGTATTCGGTTCGAACCTGCGCGGGCACCACCGGCCGACCGAGAAAGGTCGTAACGCCAACATACGGATTATCAGCTGGGACGCGGTACGCCCCCGCCATTACGGATGGGTGGGGATTTGGAGTTAGCGATTGGGGACGCTCATCCACATCGAGCCGCAGAATCCCGGCAAATAAATCCTTGGTGATCGTCTGACTGTTATTCCGGGAATCATTCGCATCGCCTTCGTCGCCCAGCGCCACGTAGAGATAACCATCGAGTCCAAACTGAAGATCGCCGCCGTTGTGATTACCGGCGTCGTCGGACTGCTGGAAGAGGATCCGTTCCATTGGATCGGCCCGGTCCGGATTGGCGGGCGAGACGCGAAACTCCGACAAACGATCGTGCCGACGGTCGGAGGTGTGCGTGCCGGTTCGGGCCAGGCAGGTTCGAAACACAAAAAAGCGGCCGTTGCTCGCATAGTCCGGATGAAAGGCGAGGCCCAGTAATCCCTGTTCGCCGCCATAGATTGTGCTTCCGGTCAGATTCAGAAACACGGTGAAGGTCGGCTGCGCGAGGTTGGTGACGACAATGATGCGGCCGGGTTGTTCGACCACAAACAGCCGGTTCGATTCGCCGGGCGGGGCGGCCACGACGACCGGAGCTTCGAACGAAAGTCCGAGGGCGTCGGTAAATTGATAACCGAAACTCCCAGGGACCTGGGGCACCCGTAGTGTCGTGTTGGGCTCACGCACCAGCGGACGGACCTCCGCGGAATGGAGAGTCCACCCGAGGAGGCCGATTAGAACCCAACCAACGCGTAACCAATTCATGGTCTGAACGTGCTCCAAAGACCGGCCAGGTAAAGCAGGGCCGGGGTGAAAATCCCAGGTTACTGCTGGATCCCGCTCAGCGGATCAAGTCCGCCGCAAAGTTTCTCCTTGGTCGCCCTGGTTCACGACCGAATCATCACTCCTACCGACGGCGCGAGTAAAAGAAACCGCCGCCGCCGAGCAGGAGAACCAGCACCACAATGATAAGTAAAGTTTCGGTAGACACGTGCATACTCTAGGTCATCGGGCCAAGCGATTGAAATGGGGTGTTGACCGGTGATTGACGGGTGGGCGGAAGGCCCCCTTTTATCTCGGTTCTAGATTCCATTCAGGATTCATCAAACGCGCTTCCTCCGCGGACGCCTGCCCCCCAAACTGCCGCCAATACTGTGCCTTGAAGGGATTCACCTTGGGTCCTTGAGCCGCCTCATTTACGAGGGAGCCCTGAACGGATAACCACCACGAATCATACTGCCGGCTCAAATCCTCGACGACCCCAGGATGCCGCTCCACCACATCGGTGGCTTCACCCGGGTCCTGCGGCAGGTCGAACAACTGCCACTTCGGTGTTGATCCTCCGTTCGGCGACACCAGATGCCAGCGCGGAGTCCGGACGGCCGACATCCGGTATTTGGCCGAGCCCGGATCGGCTCCCTTGGCCCAGCGACCGAGATGAGTAAACAAGACCCGTTCCGAGCCCGGAGCCTCCGGATTCTCCAAGAACGGAACCAGACTGTGACCTTCGACTTGAGCCTGCACCGCCGGCGTGTGGGGAGCCCCGGCGAGTTCGGTCACGGTCGGAAAAACGTCCAGGTGAGCCGTCAGGGCCCGACTGGTCCCCGGCTTCAATGTGCCCGGCCAACGCCAAAGCGACGCTGCCTTGGTGCCCCCAAGATAGGCCGATCCCTTCTTGCCTCGGAGTCCAGCATTGTAACCCACCAAGGTTCCGCCATCAGCCCCGTTATCCGTCATGAAAACGACCAGCGTGTTTCGGTCCAGATCCCAAACGGTCAACCGCTCCAAAAGGCGTCCCACATTATCATCAATGTTGGCGACCATCCCCAAAAACTTCGCGGCCTTGGTATTCGTCACTCGGCCGAGGTAGCGCGCCTCATCTTCCGCTCGCACTTGCAACGGCGCATGGGGCGCATTGCTCGCAATATAGGCGAAAAATGGACGCTTCCCCTTCACCGCATCCATCCAGATCAGAGCCTGCCGAAAGAACACGTCCGTGCAGTAACCGCGAGTTTTTACAAAAGCGCCGTTGTGCCGGATCGCGGGATCGAAATAGGTGTTGCCGGGAGCATCCCCGCAGGATCCTGGATACGTCTGCCCAATACCCCCACCACCATGAATGAAGACTTCTTCGAAACCGCGGCGGTCCGGTTGATATTCCGGTTCATCGCCCAAATGCCATTTACCGAAGATACCCGTGGCGTAACCAGAGGAGCGCAAGACTTCGGCGAGCGTCGTGGCCTGAAGGGTGAGCCGCTCCCGTTCGAGAATCGTATGAGTCACCCCATTGCGAAACTCGTGGCGACCCGTCAGCAACGCACTCCGGGTGGGTGAACAGGTCGGGCTGACGTGAAAATCGGTAAACCGTACGCCCTCGTGATGCAGTCGATCTAAATGGGGGGTCTGGAGTACCGGATTGCCATGACAGGAAAGATCTCCATAGCCCTGATCATCCGTCAGAATGAAGATGATATTGGGTCGACGACCGGCGAGTGAAGCGCCTTGGGCGGAGCACAACCCGACGCTGAGTATCCAGGTCAAAACTATCCCCCATTCCAGCCTTAGCGACCGTCGAAGCCCCGGAAAGCGATCGCGCCAATGCGCACTTCGACTCCGCGATGCCCCTCCCCTGCAGCGGACAACGTAAGAAGTCTCCATCTCAATTCCCCAGCCTGTAGCGGACGACGTAAGAAGTCTCCATCTCAATTCCCCAGCCCGCGCGTGCCACCCCAACTTCAAAGGGAATCTCGCGTCCTATGGGCCAGCTCTCGCTTCCCACTTCCGAAGCCCGGAACTCAGAAGCCTTCCATGCCAATGACGCGCAAGATTTCTTCCAGAGTGGTCTCACCGGCCAGGACTCGGCGCAACCCCTTGTCCCAAAGCGTTAAAAGCCCGTCCGCCACGGCGATTTCCTGCAGGCGCCGCGTCGGCATCTTCTCCAGAATCGCGTCCCGCAGATTCTCGCCCACGGTCAGCATCTCCGTCACCGACACCCGGCCGCTGAAGCCGGTATGGGCGCAGGCGGCGCAACCCACGCCCTTCCGGAACTGCGCGGTCTCGCGGAGCTCCTCCGGCACCCACCGGAGAATGGCGTCCTCGGGAGTATAGGGTTCGGCACAAACCGGGCAGTTACGTCGCACCAGCCGGGTTCCCATGATGCCCATGATCGAGGAGGCGAGCAGGAATGGTTCAATGCCCATGTTGATCATCCGGGCAAAGACACCCGGCGTATTGGCCGCATGAATCGTGCTCAATACCAAGTGACCCGTCAGACCCGCCTGAACCGCAATATTAGCCGTCTCGGCGTCGCGAATCTCACCGATCATGATCACCTGTGGATCCTGACGCATGAGTGAACGAAGGGCGATCGGATACGTATAATCCCGAGCCGGATTGCACTGCGATTGGGCAATCAAGGGCAGGTTAAACTCCACCGGATCCTCCACCGTCGCGACACTGATGCTTGGACCCGCCCGTTCGATCAGGTGATGCAACGCGGCATAGATGGCCGTGGTTTTGCCCGAACCAGTCGGACCGGTCATCAGGATCAAACCGGTCGGTTTGCTAAGCAACCCTTTGAAGGTCACCAGCGTGTCATCCTCAATCCCCAGGCCATCAAGGTCGAAACTGCGGCCTCGCGGATCGAAAATCCGGATAACTACTTTTTCCCCGCGGATGGTCGGAAAGGTGGAGATCCGGAGCACGACATTGCCCGCCTCCTCGAACGTCGGAGCCCGACCTTCCTGCGGTAAAGTCGTCTCGTGGCCGATCAGGTTCGCCATGATCTTCAACCGACCGACGATTTTCGGGAGAAGGTCGCTCGGCAGGTGGACCAATTCGTTCAAGACACCGCTCAGGCGCACTCGGACGGCGACCGAACTTTCCCACGGCTCGATGTGAATGTCGGAAGCCCCCGAACGAACGGCGTCGATGATGACGGAGTCGACTAGCCGGACGGTATCGATTTCGTCATCCGACCGGCATGACTGCAGAAACTGAATGGTCTGAGAACTCATGAGACGGGTTTAATTCAGCGAATGGACAACAGAATGCGGGAAGGGCGCTCGAAGGCCAGTCACTTTCTCTTGGACGGCTCTCCGGCAAAACTGTTTTACCAAAATCGAAGTGAAGACACCACCCGCCCGCCCGCCCGCTCGCCCGCTCCAACTGCTCGCGGATTTTCCATTTTGTGCCACTCTGCCCCCCCACGGACTCAGAGTTCGCGGCACGCTTTGAGGACCAGATCAACGAAAGTCAAAGAATCCGACGGGAACCGGCGCTCATGCCTTTACGAGTGCCGGGTCCAACATCATCGCCTGTCTCCGCGAAAACACCGATTCGAGTACGGCCTTTTCATGATCAGTCTGGACCTCGACGAACTCGATTCCCTGGACCAATCCCTGCGATTTTTCAGCCGCAATCGCGGCAATTTATACGAGTTCCGTGACCGCGATCATTTGGAATTTCCGGCTCCGGGCGTGGGCGATCTTAAAGCCTCTCTGACCGCCTGGCTCGCGAGCGAGCAGGTTCAACTTCCGCCGGACGCCCGCTTCCAACTCGTGACCTTACCTCGGGTCGCCGGCTACATTTTCAATCCGGTCAGCTTCATTTTCGTCCATAGCGCCGACGGAAAACCTATTTGCGCCATCACCGAAGTGGGCAACACGTTTGGAGAGTTGAAGCCCTTCTTCATCCCAGCCGAACCGGATTCGGCCCCGCCTTCGAGTTCTTCCCGATTCTGTCGGGTGGTTCCGAAGCAGTTTTACGTTTCCCCCTTCAGCGACCTGGAGGTGAATTTCTCTTTCAATCTACGGGCTCCGGGCGAACGGCTCGAAATTGGGATCAACGATGTCACCTCGGAGGGCCAAACCCTCCTGATCAGTACCCTGGTGGGATCGCGCCGACCGCTCACCGATGGCCACCTGCTGCGCCTAACCGCCCGCTATCCGCTCATGACCTTGCGGGTCATTACCCTAATTCACTGGCAGGCCTTCAAGCTCTGGTGGAAACGCCTGCCGTGGCATCCCAAAGCCGATCAACCGCAACTGCAACAGGGCGTCTTTCGTCCGCACAGTTCCCTTTCCTCTCTCCCCAATTCACCGCGGGTGAAGGCCACCCAAACTGACCCAGCAACTCCCACCGTGACATAATGTTGCGCCCAATCCTGCCGACTTTCCTCCTCACCGTCCCCGTCCTGCTTCAGGCCACCGGTTGGCCCTCTTGGCGCAGACCCGACCGAAACGGAATCTCCACCGAAACCACCGGGAGCCACACGTGGCCAACCGAAGGGCCGAAACTCCGATGGAAAGGTGAAGTGGGCCTTGGCTTTTCGTCCGTGGTCGTGGCTGACGACCGCCTGGATCTCCCCAATTCCCGGAACGTCCTGGTCGGTCTCGAGCTCAAGCCCACCGCCGCCCGCCCGCTGTAATCCGATCGCCCCTTTTTTCCAGTGAACGATCTTCAACCAGATCCGCTCGCGTTTGCGACTTCCGACGTCGCGGAACTCGCCCCGGACAATTCTCCGGCGAGACCGCCGTGGTTCGACCGCATCTGTCAGCGCCTGGTGCTGCGCTCCTTCGTGCCGATGACCCGAGGCCAACTCACCCTCCGCTTACCCAACGGCGAGACCCGGGTGTTCGGCCAAGGACCGGGCGGGCCCGTCGCCGAGATGCACATCCGCCGGTCCCGTTTTTTTCGGCGAGGAGTGCTCCACGGCGATGTCGGTTTCGGCGAAGCGTATCAAGACGGCGATTGGGAATCTCCGGACCTGTTCGCCGTGATCGGCTGGTTCTGCGCCAATGTTGAACAGGCTCCCTCCATGTCGGGCTCACAGCAGCAGGATTGGCGGCTGGGATTCCTCACTTGGCTCAATCGGTTCCGTCATCGGCTGAACCGCAACTCATTGCCCGGTTCCAAATCCAACATTCACGCGCATTACGACCTGGGGAATGAGTTCTATTCGCTCTGGTTGGACCCCACGATGACCTACTCGGCCGCCTTGTTCGAAGCGCCCGATCAGTCTCTAGCCGCCGCCCAAACCGCCAAATACAATCGGCTCTGTCAGCAGCTTCAACTGACTTCCCAGGACCAGGTACTCGAGATTGGTTCGGGTTGGGGAGGATTCGCCGAACACGCCGTCACTCGGTACGGCTGCCGGATCACGACCGTTACCCTTTCGGAGGAACAGGCACGTTTTTGCACCCAACGGTTTCTCCGCGCCGGAATCGCCGATCGAGCCCGAGTGGAAGTACGCGACTATCGCCAACTTGAGGGCCAGTTCGACAAGATCTGTAGTATCGAAATGCTCGAGGCAGTGGGTGACGAATTCCTGGAAACCTACTTTGCTAAGGTCCACACCTTGCTGGCGCCCCGGGGTCGTTTCGCCGCGCAGTTCATCACGTGTCCAGACCAACGCCATGCCGAACTCCGGCGTGGAGTGGACTGGATCCAAAAGCACATCTTTCCGGGGTCCTTGTTGCTCTCGATGAACCGGGTGGGAGAAGTCGTTCATCGCACGGGCAATCTCTGGCTCCATGACCTCCACGACCTCGGTCAAGACTATGCGCGGACTCTCCGCGCATGGCGGGATCGTTTTAACGGACAACTGGAAGACGTAAACCGGTTGGGCTTCGACGACCGCTTTATCCGCACTTGGAACTACTACCTGGCCTATTGCGAAGCCGCCTTCGCCTGGAGGAACATCAGCGTCGTCCAAGCAACCTGGTCACGGCCCGGACAACCCAGTCCTCCGCAGGAAATCGCATGATCCTTCTTCTCCGCGTCATCTTCAGTGGTGTGCTCCTCGCCATGCTGGCAGTCACGGGTTGGGCGTCCTCCCAGGTGGCGCTCTGGGATATTCCCGCCGCAGTCGGCGGTCATCCCTGGTTCATCGCCACATTGTTCGATACCTATTTTTCCTTCCTGACGTTTTGGCTTTGGGTGGCCTATCAGGAGCACACCGGAGTCGCCCGGATCGGTTGGTTGGTGGCGATTCTGGTGCTCGGAAACATCGCTATGGCGATTTATCTCCTGATCCGGCTCTTTCGCCTGCCTAAGTCCGCCTCGTTAGAGCAATTAATCCTGCGACCTCCTGCCTGAAGGACTACACCGATGAGTCTCTTCTTGTTCATGCTCGCGTTGGCATTGGCCTTCGCGGTGGTTGAAATGGCGATCACGTTCGCCCTAGCCCAGCGGCTCAAAAATTACGGCATCGTGGATATTGTCTGGTCGGCGGGATTCGCCGGGATCGCGCTGGTTTACCTGATTTTCGTCGCCCGTCTGGCGGGCGATTCCGGAATCCCTCTCCGCGCCGGAGTCATATGCGCCCTGGTCATTCCATGGAGTCTACGACTGGCCGGGCACCTGTACGTCCGGGTAAAGAGTCATCATCCGGTGGAGGATGTCCGGTATGCCGAATTGCGGCGCGAATGGGGCGACCGAACCGGGCCCCGGATGTTTGGGTTTTTCCAACTGCAGGGCGCTCTACAGGTGGTGCTGTCGCTTCCGTTTCTGCTCGTCTGTCTCAACGGTCGCCCGTCGACGGTCCCACTGGGGCTAGGCGCCCTCGAGTGGGCTGGCCTGCTGCTCTGGGGGATCGCCCTAGGTGGCGAATCCTTGTCCGATCGGCAACTCGCCCGTTTCCGCGGCGACCCCGCCAATAAAGGAAAAGTTTGCCAGGTCGGCCTCTGGCACTGGTCCCGGCACCCCAACTACTTCTTCGAATGGCTCATTTGGGTGGCCTTCGCCCTGTTCGCCCTGGGTTCACCCTTCGGTTGGCTGGGGCTGCTCTCACCCCTGCTGATGTGGCATTTTCTTGTCAATGTTACCGGCATCCCTATGACCGAGGCCTTGTCCGTTAAATCGAAGGGCGAGGCCTATCGCGAATACCAACGAACCACGAGCGCCTTCGTTCCCTGGTTCAAGAAATCGGTTCCTGTGGCATGAACTCAACCCCAACTCTCCGAGCCACCCCAGCGCTGAATGCCCCTCCAACCGTGGGCACCCGATTGCCCCAACCAGGACTCTTAGATCGCTGGCTGACTCAGGATGTCTTTCCCGATTCCCTGCTGCGCTTTGGTATTCGCCGACTCCTGCGGCAGCGTCTGCAAGAAGAAGACCGGGGTGGAGTCGAAGCCCAACGCAGCCATCTTCTGAACCTGGTGTCAGAATTACGCGCTTCGCCCATCGCAATTGAGACAGCCGCGGCCAACGAACAACACTACGAAGTGCCAACGCGGTTTTATCAGCTCTGCCTCGGACCGCGCCTGAAATACAGCTCCGGACTTTATCCCACCGGACAGGAAACTCTGGCGGAGGCCGAGGAGCACATGCTCCGGCTAACCTCCGAGCGGGCGGAATTGGCAGACGGTCAGGATGTCCTAGAACTCGGCTGTGGTTGGGGCTCCCTGACTCTTTGGATGGCAGAACAGTTTCCGCGTTCCCAGTTCACTGGCGTGTCCAACTCGCGAACGCAGCGCGAATTCATTCTGAGCGAGGCGGCCCGGCGCGGACTGCGCAACCTCACGATCATCACCTGTGACATGAACCGCTTCGAACCACCCTTCGAATGGGCCTCGGTAGAACGTCCCGCCGCGGAAACCGATTCGAACCCACACGCCTCGCAACCGCACTGCCGGGGTCGATTCGACCGCGTCGTTTCGGTGGAAATGTTCGAGCACATGAAGAACTACGAACAGTTACTGGGAAACATCGCGCGCTGGCTCAAGCCGGACGGCCGCTTGTTCGTTCACATTTTCACACACCGCGAATATGCCTATCCCTTCAGCGCACGGGACGCCTCGGATTGGATGGCTCGGTATTTCTTCACCGGCGGCATCATGCCCAGCGATGATCTGCTCCTCTACTTTCAGCGCGACCTGGAACTGGTGAACCATTGGTGCGTCAACGGCCGGCATTATCAGCAAACCGCCGAGCACTGGCTGCAAAACATGGAGGCCCACGAACCGGAAATTCGCACAATTTTCCGAGCCACCTACGGCGCCGCCGAAGAAACCAAATGGTGGGTTTATTGGAGGGTTTTTTACCTTGCCTGCGCCGAGTTGTGGGGCTTTCGCGGAGGCAATGAATGGCACGTCAGCCATTACCTGTTCCGCCCGCAGCGCTGAGATGAAGTGCGGCAATAAAAAACCCCTTCCGGTGAACCGGAAGGGGTTTAAGCGCTGAGAATCAGCTTAGAACTTGTAAGCAATGTTCGCGACCATCAGGAACGCGTTGTTGCTGCCGTTGAAGGCATCGTTGCCACGGAGATCGTGATCCCAGACGCCCTCGAGGCGAGACACCACGTTATCCCAGAGTTGGTACTCAAGGGTTCCCGTGACGGCGAAAATTTTCTCGTTGTAGCCACCGGCTCCGGGATAGCTGGCTCCGGAATCATAGCCAATGTTATCAATCGGCGTGATCCACAGACCACCGCGGTCGCCCGAACCGCTGGCGGTACCATTGCCTTTGGCGTATTCGACGCGAGCATTCAGCTTCATCTTCTCGGTCAACTGATAGGACACATACCCGGCGATCGCCTGGGCCCATTGGCCATCAAACGTGTGGTCGGAAAGGTAATCCCAGGAAGCACCGACGGTGATTTCCTTGATCGGGGTGGGCATCGACAGACCCGCGTAGTAGTTCATCGTGTCGGGTCCACCTGAGACGCCGCCATCAACGAGACCACCATAAAGGGACGAACGGGCGAGCCAGCCCCAGCTCTCAGGAGCCTTGAGGGTCAGTGCGCCCATGTACGTCAGGGTGCCGTCGCCCTTCGGATTATTATAGGTGTTCGGGCTTCCGGGACCGTAAGACCAGTCCTCCTTAGTGTTCATTTTGCCGAACGTGGTGTCGGCCACCCCGCCGACCATGCCGAACCATTCGGTCAACTGGTAGGAAGCGAGCACACCGGTATGGGAGAACGGCTCAATCCAGAATCCCATCGAACGGGAGAAATTCGGATTCGCGTAGCTCGAAGCGACTTCATAGCCGATGATCGGGTCAACCTGGCCGATTTTGAAATCGAGCCCGTTACCGACGGGAGCGCGCAGCGAGACGTAGGCCTGTTTAACCGCCACGCCATCGCTCAGGCTACCCGGCAAGCCATTCGCGTCCTGACCAAACCACATTTCGGCCTTGTAGCCGGCGCTCCACTGCGCTTCGTCGAGCGGCTTTTCGATACGGAACTCGAAGTAATTGAGGTTGATTCCGTTGTAGTGATCGGGCGCCGTGCTGATGAACCGGTTGGCCATCGTGCTTCCCGAGCCCGTCTTCCACTGGGCGGAAGTATCGACGGCACCGCTGATCGTCGTACCGCTAACCAGCGTCGAGATCGGTCCTTCGTCTGCCCTGGCGGCAGACCCGAGGCTGACAACGCCAGTGGCGATCAGCCCAATTGTCCATTTGTTAAACTTCATGCTGTTCCTCCTGCGATGTTGTTTTTGTGAGCTAATGGACCGGCGCGAAGCCGATCCCCGCCCAAAAGAGCGGTTCAAGCGCGGACCTTAGAAAAGGGGCCTCCAATCAGACAACAGAATTCTTGGACTTTGGTGGAACACCGCAAAAACACACCCTTTGGGCCTGTTTGAAAACTAGGAGGAATCCTATTATGAAACAGGCTCCTAACCCACCCCCAAGCAGGCCACCGTTTCGCCCGGACCCGGCTGATAAACCCGTATCTTCGGCCAACGCTTCTGGATTTCCTGGGCAAACCAGCTTCGACCGACGGCATCCCCATGCCCTAAAATAACGACTTTCGGATCCACTTGCTCCACCAGGTCAACCAGATCTTCCCGATTGGCGTGGGCGGTCAGATCAAATCCCTCCACCCGACACTGCCGGGTCAAATCACCCGCCGATTCACTAAATCGGAACGTGCCGCCCGGCGGACAATCCCGCAGCCGACCGGCCGGAGAATCTGGCGCGGAGTACCCCACGAAAAAGATCCCCTGCCGCGGATCCCCCATCATCCGCATCGCCAGGTCATGCGCTCCGGTATTCTCGCTCATCATGCCCGCCGTCATGACGAAAATTTTACCACCGGTCAGCTTGGTATGCGCGAGTTCCCGCGGGGAAAGCACCTTCAACTCGACCGCCTCGGTCAAACGGAGGCGGGAATGCGACCGATGCGTTCGATGCGCCTGTAGATCATAGATTTCTGTGAACACCCGACCCAGTCCGCCAATCTGAATCGGACGGGGCTTCCATCGCCCCGCGCGCATCCACAAGGCCATATCCGCCAGAATTTCCTGGGTTCGCCCCAGCCCAAACGCCGGAATCAGCACGCAGCCTCGATTCGCCAGCACTTCTTCGATCGCCGTTCCCAAACGCTCCATCTCCGATTCCCGGGAGAAGCCCGGAGCCAACTCCCGGTTGCCTCGGGTGGTCTCCATAATCAAAATATCGGCCTTAACTTCATCGAACTGCGCCGCCCGCAGCAAGGTCTGGTCGTGAAAACACACGTCGCCGGTGTAAAATAAGGAGTGCCGCGGACCCCGAACCCGGATTCCCGCCGAACCGAGGGTATGCCCCGCATCGAAAAATTCCAGCGTGGGTGACACGCCCCGGTAACCGCGGGGAAAGGTAACCCAAGGAATCTCCTTCCGATACGAGACCCCTTGGAACACAGCGGCGTAATCATCCACTTCCTCGTGGCTGTACAGCGGGTACTCCTTGATGCCGTGCTCCTCGCGCTGACGCAGCATCACGTTGACCGAGTTGTGGAGCACTCGTTCCACCAAGAAATAGCTCAAATCCGTCATGAATACATGCGCCGACGGAAAGCTCCGCAAGGCCACGGGCAAAGAACCCACATGGTCATGGTGACAGTGCGATAGCGCGATCGCCTCCACTGGGGCGTCGCCCGCTTTACCGTAAAGGGGCAGACTCGCGCGACCTTCCCGTTGCGGATGGGTGCCGGCATCGAGAAGCAAGCGGTGACCGTCGCAGTCGACCAGCCAGGCGCTGGCGCCGATATCGGCGTCCGGATTCAGGTTAGTAACGTGCACCCGCTTACGGTGCCGCCAGGAAGGGCTCGGACCAATCCTGAAGTTGGTTCCAATTGACCCGCCATGCTTGCCCACGAGGCAGACGATGGCTACTTAAGGCCGATGCGCTGCCGATTCGTTTTCCTGCTGGCTCCTATTTTGGCCCTCACTCCGGGCTGTAAACGCGAGGACGAAGTACGCGTCTATCAAGCCCCCAAGGAGCGGGCCACCCCAGCTTCCCCCACCGGTACGGCCTCGACCGCCGCGAACCCAACTCCCAGTACCGCGCCAGACCCGACCGCAGCCCAGCGCCCGCCCTGGAGTGTTCCCGAAGGCTGGACCGAAAAGGCGTCCACCGCCGGCATGCGCATCGCCAGTTACGCCATCAATGCCACGGATGGCCGCAGCGTCGATGTCTCGGTTATCCCCCTGGGCGGCCAGTCGGGCTCCATGCTGGATAACGTCAACCGTTGGCGCGATCAGGTGGGCCTTAGCCCACTCACCGAGGATCAACTCCCCAGCCAACGCCAGCCCATCAAGATCGGTGACTACGACGGCGAGCTCTACGAAATGGTTAGCGAAAAACCAATGCTGGACGACAAGTACCAGGTCCGGACGTTGGCCGCGGTGCTGCCCCTTCCGGGAACTACGGTGTTCTTTAAAGCCACCGGTGAGGATGCCTTGGTGCGCGACAACTCCGAAAAATTCAAGGCTTGGGTCAAATCGATCCAGACCGGACCTTCTGCCTCCACCGGGGCTGCCCCTGCCGGGCCCGGGACTCCGCTGGCCAATATGCGGGGTCCAGTGGCGCCTCCACCGAGTACTGCGCTGCCCACCTGGGAAGTCCCGACCGGTTGGAAGTCTGTGGCTGCCTCCACCATGCGTCTGGCCAGTTTCGCGCTCAGTGGAGCCAATGGACAGACGGGTGATCTTTCGGTGGTCGCCCTGGGGCCGACCTCAGGAGGCGCTTTGGCCAACGTCAATCGTTGGCGCAACCAATTCGGCTTATCACCGGTGGATGACGTGGGGTTAGCCAAGACCACGTCCACGGTGGATTTGGCGGGAGGCGGTCAAGCCACACTAGTTGAACTCACGGGTGAAGGAACTTCCGCCGGCAAACGCATGCTCGCGGCCATTGTCACCCGACCGGACCGGACCTGGTTCTACAAGTTAACGGGCGACGACGCCTTGGTCGCCAACGAGCGCCCCAATTTTCTAAAATTCCTCCAGTCTGTGAAATACCCGTGAAGCTTCACTCACCGACATCGTCTGTCTCTCTGCCTGTTCCATGAGCGCTGTTGCCACCGATCCCCCACCCACCCACCACGGGAAGACCACCCCATCGGGAGCGCCCAACCCAGCCTGGTGGCGTCCGCTGTTGCAGTTCTTCAGCTCGTTGAAGCTGACCGTAGGGCTGCTGGCTTTGAGCATCCTGGTCGTGTTCTTCGGCACCCTCGCGCAGACCGAAGACGGCTTGTATGTGGCTCAGGCCAAGTATTTTCGATCCCTATTTGCCGTTTGGACACCCCATGATCCGGACTGGCGATGGCTCAAGGTTCCCTTACCCGGCGGTTATCTTCTGGGGATTCTGCTCCTGGTGAACCTCCTGACGGCGCACGCGACCCGCTTCAAATTCGGCTGGAAAAAGTCCGGAATCCTCCTAACTCACCTCGGTATCATCCTGCTTCTAATCGGTCAGCTCACTACCGACCTGTTTGCCCGGGAAAGCCGAATGCGCTTTGCCGAGGGTGAGTTCCGCAACTACACCGAAGATTTTCAAACGTCGGAACTGGCCGTTCTCTCGGATACCGCGGACTCAAACTTGGAACAAGCGGTCGTCTTTCCAGAATCCCGGCTGAAGTCAGGCGGGGAACTCAAGAATCCGAATTTGCCGTTCACCCTGCGTCTGCTCGAGTTCCTGCCCAACTCCGACCCTGGAGTCCGGGCGAAGGCCGAGAGTGGATCGGCCTTCACTGGGCTCGGCCGACGATTTGAATTCAGTCCCCAACCCGTAACCCGGGCCATGGACTCCAAGAATGTCCCGACCGCCTATGTCGAGGTACTCGACACCGCCGGCAAACCCCTCGGGCGTTGGGCGATTTCCGCCTGGGCCGGCGACACCGACATGGCCAATGTCCTCTTCGTTAGCTGGATGCGTTCCTTTCAAAAGCAGGGAGATCCGGCTCCCTTCGTACGGGCCCGGCGACTCGTCGACGAAATGACCACGCCCCAAACCATCGAGGTTGGCGGCAAAACCTATTCCTTGGTTTTACGGCCCGAACGTTATTACCAACCCTTCTCCCTCGATCTAAAGGAAGTCACTCACGAGAAGTATCAAGGAACGGATGTGCCCAAGAACTTTCAAAGCCGGGTTCGCATCGACAATCCCGCCTCGGGGGAAAACCGCGAAGTGGATATCTACATGAACAATCCATTGCGGTACGGCGGACTGACCTTTTTCCAGCACCAAATGGATGCTTCGGCTATGAACCTCGACGGCCGACCCGTGACCGTCTTTCAGGTCGTTAAAAACCCCACCTGGCTCACGCCCTATCTCGGCACGCTCATCGTCGGCTTGGGCCTGGTGGTTCAGTTCTCCATTCACCTCGTTAGCTTCATCCGCAAACGCACGGCCTGATGAAACGTCTTCCCTTACTCCTACTTTTGGCCCTGCTGGCCTTCCTCGATCGACCCTCGGCTGCGCCCGGTCCCCATGCCGGGTTCGATATCCAATCGTTTGCCCGATTACCGATCGTGTTCAACGGGCGGCATCAACCGGTCGATTCCTTGGGACGCAATTCCCTGATCCAGATTCGGCATCGCTACGGGCTCTACGACGCGCGCGAAAAACGCACGGTTTCCGCCGCGGAATGGGTCGCTGAAGTCATGATGCTTCCGGAGGCCGCCGATCAGCGCAAAGCATTCCGAATCGACCATCCGGACTTGATTTCATTGCTGAAACTGCCGGGCAAAGACGAGACGAGGGGTGAAGACGGCAAGCATTATTCCTGGAACCAACTCGAACCAGGCTTCAAAGAGATCGAGGACCAATCGCGCCGGATTCTGGAGGATAAAAAGGACGCCTCGCAACGAAACGTCTTCGAGCAAGAAGTGCTGAAGCTACGGAACGCCCTGACGCTGTACCTCCGGTTGAAGAACACCGTGCATCCGCAAGACACCGCGAACTTCTCCACCGAACTGGCCGATTTCGAGGCAGCTCTTCCAGGAGGCGTCGCCGCGGCCCGCGAACAGCAAGCCGGCCGGACCTACAACACGAATGCTTTCGAGCGACTGCTCCGTTTCGCCGGCCGTTATGACGCGATTCAGCAAATGGAGCCGCCCTTGATCATTCCGCCGCAGCCGCAAAAATCAGCCGAGGACTGGCGTCGCACCGGTGAAGTGTTGCTCAGTCATATCCGCGAGGAACCCTTGCCGGAAGCCGTCAAATCCTGGGCGGCCATCAGTACGGGTTTCCGCACCCGGGACGCCGCCGCCTTCAATTCCGCGGTGGCCGGATACCAACAACTGCTCGCCCAGAACCCGGTCGTGGCTCCGGATCGGGCGAAATCGTCCCGAGAAGTGTTCTTCAACCGGGTAGCACCCTTCTACAACACCATGCCCTTGTACGTCGGGGCCTTCCTTCTGGCGTGTTTCTATTGGTTTAACTTCGCCGAATGGGCCCGGAAAACCGCCTGGTGGTTGGTCGTAGTCGCCTTCGTCATCCATACCTTCGGACTCATTTTCCGCATGTGGCTGGAAGGACGGCCGCCCGTGACCAACCTCTATTCCTCGGCGATTTTCATTGGTTGGGGTTCGGTGGGCTTGGGTTTGATTCTAGAAAAATTCTGGCGCAATGGAATCGGTCTCGTGGTGGCGAGTTCGCTCGGATTTGTGACGCTGATCATCGCTCATAATCTCGCCTTGGGAGGCGATACGCTGCAGATGCTCCAGGCGGTGCTCGACACCAATTTTTGGCTCGCGACGCATGTGGTCATCGTGACCTTGGGCTATGCCAGCACCTACGTCGCGGGGTTCTTGGCCATCATTTACCTGGTGCGCGGTCTCTTCACGAAAGGCTTGGATGAGACTACGGGAAAATCGCTGGCCCGAATGGTGTACGGCATCGTTTGCTTTGGGACCCTCTTCAGCTTCATCGGCACGGTCCTAGGCGGGATTTGGGCCGACCAAAGCTGGGGTCGATTCTGGGGCTGGGATCCCAAAGAAAACGGGGCGCTCATCATCGTTTTATGGAACGCGCTCATTCTCCATGCGCGTTGGGGTGGGCTGGTTCGCGAGCGGGGTTTGATGAACCTGGCCGTGATCGGAAACATTGTGACCAGTTGGTCGTGGTTCGGCACCAATATGCTGGGCATTGGCCTGCACAGTTATGGATTCATGAGTGGTGCCTTCCTGTGGCTGGGCGGGTTTATTTTGAGTCAACTCCTCCTGGTGGCCTTAGGTTCCCTGCCGCTGCGCTTCTGGCGCAGTTACCAAGCCCGCAGTTCGGGACCAGGACCGCAGCCACCCAGCGGTCGTAAGACCGGCAAACCCCAACCCCTCGCCGCGTAGCGTTGGAGAACCCAGTCGACGCCGAAGGTCCGTGTCGCACCGGCTCAGGATCAGGCCAAAGTCCAGCCCGGACGGTAGCCTCGGCGAATGAATCGGGCGGCCTCCGGAGCATTGGTCGCCCGGAGGTTGGCGGAGTCCCATTCCAACTTCCGCCCGACGCGATACGCCACGTTTCCGAGGTGATTGGCTTCGGTGAGCCAACCGGCATATTGAAAATTGCAGGTCGTGGGTTCACCAGTCTTGCACGCATGAATCCATTCGGCGTGATGGCCAATCGATGGAGGGATGAAGGGGGCCGGGCGCTGGAAGCCGGCGAAACTCACCTCCGGCAACAACGTATGTTTGTCATAACTGGCGAGCAGCATCCGTCCCTGGGTTCCAATAAATAACACGCCGCTTTCCCACTGCGGAATGCCCCCGCTGGTCCAAATTTCCGGCTTATCCTCGCCTTGATGCCACGTAAGGCGCACCGGTGGCAGATCGCCCCGCGCGCCATACTCGTAGGTCGCATGCATCGAAGCCGGAGCGATCTCGGGATGCGGCGGAGGTCCGCCAGCTTCAACGGTCAGGGGCACCTCCAGCTTCAGCGCCCAAAAGGGTAAGTCGTTCCAGTGCGAGCCCAGGTCACTCATGGTGCCATTGCCGAAATCCCACCAGCGATACCATTTCGGTCCCGGGTAATAGACCTCGTTAAACGGCCGAAACGGCGCTGGACCAAGCCACAATTCCCAGTCGAGTCCCTTCGGCACCGGCGACGAATCAGTCGGACGTTCCGACACGGTCACAATGTCGTGATGCTTCGCGGCGGCTTCGGTGGACTGCCGTCCCCAGGCGCGGCCGACCCAGACGTGCGCTTCGCTCACCGGACCAATGGCGCCGCTTTGCACGAGTTCAACCACGCGGCGGTAATTGTCGCCAGCATGGATCTGCGTGCCCATTTGAGTCGCAACCTTCGCCTTCGCCGCCGCCTCGCGAATAACCCGCGCTTCACAGATGTTGTAGGTCAGCGGCTTTTCACAATAGACATGTTTGCCCAGTTTAAGGGCCGGCAAGGTAGCGAAGGCGTGCGTGTGTTCGCAGGTGCTCACCACCACCGCATCGAACTTCGATTCAGTTTCGTAGAGTTTCCGATAGTCCGTGTAACGCCGCGCGCCCGGGAATCGCGCCTGCGCGGCATCCAACGCGGCCGCCGAAACATCGCAGATCGCCACAATATTCTCGGTCTTCCCCACGTCAGCCAGGTTACCGGAGCCGCGGCCACCGACGCCGATGACGGCCACGTTCAATCGGTTGTTCAGATTCTGGCCACGGAGCAAGGCCGGAGCCGCCAGGGTCCCGGTCGCGGCGGTCGCGAGCAGCGCGGAAAATCGACGCCGGGAGAGTGTTTCGGAGCGAGTGGGCTCAGCGGGTGCAATCGGTGGGTTCATGGCTTAGCCAAAACGTTAATGGGCCTGCTGGGCTTTGGCATCCGGGAAATACGCGGAAAGCCCCAGCCCAAAAACCTGTCCGATTAAAAACGCGAGGATGTCGCCCCCAGGTCGAGGTACCGGAGGCCGCCCTGAAGAAGCTCGGCAGCTGAACGGTGCGGCAGACCTCACGAGACCAACCAAAGCCCGCCTTTTTGGCGACGCTCCCTCCAACCAGAACCGGATACCGCCCTCATTTCCCCATGGGTTCTTTAACGACCAACAACCCGTTACGCGGAATACCCGTTTGGATCAATTGCTGGGATCCCGAAGGCCAACGAACTTCGATCTCCTCCGCGGTTAATGTTTCCCCCAGACCAAAGTAGAGGGGAAGATCGCTTTGCCCTAAGTAACCTGACTTGCCGTGAAGATATCGACTGAACTTCTGGTTTCCCGCTTTGACCCGGACCACCGCCCCTAAAGCCCCAGAATTGGACCGCGAGCCCACCAACCGGAGCTTAAGAAAGTTTACCGGACGACGCTCACTCAGATCGCTCAATAACACCTGGGGAACATCGTCAAACTCATTGGTGACTAAATCGAGATCCCCGTCGTCATCCAGATCGACAAAGACCGCTGAGCGACTGCTGAGCGACGAGCGAACCGAGAGCTTTCCCGTGCGTCCGCGACTCAAGGCGTGGTCCCGGTCAGCCCCGGCGCAGTCAAGAACGAAACAATCCTTGGAAACCCGCAACTCCCGCCGCGGCTCAATGCCGAGAAGAAATTCACTATCGCGAAACGCCACTCCACGATCGTTCAGCAACAATGAATTCACCGCGTAACTGAACGGATAACTCATGCCGGCCGTCACAAACACGTCTTCAAATCCGTCAGCATTCACGTCACCAATACTCACCCCCCAAGGCCAGTAGGTCTCCACCCCGAGCCGGTCGGAACCCTCCCCAAAACGCCCGCTCCCAAGATTCTCGAAGAGCGCATTCCCGAAAATATTGTTGGAGGCACCCTGCAGAAACTGGTCCGACCAAGTCGCCGAACACCAGGCCTCAGATTTCGCCCGCTCCACTCCCAGATTGAATCCGCGGCGCAACTTCCCTTGGCCAGAAGTCATGTCGGAATGCATGTCGGTCAGCAGGAAATCGAAACGTCCATCAAGGTTGAAGTCGAAGACCGCAATCCCCATCGCCCCCCATGGTGTCTTGGGGAAATACCGAGCCGTCTGGTCCTCAAAACGCTTTCCCTCCACATTGACGAACAGATGGTCGTCCCCCTGCATGTTTAACAAATAAAGATCAGGCCATCCGTCTTCGTTAACATCGCAGGCAGTAGCATCTCCGCGCCAGCCAGTCCCCGTCAGATTCATCTCTCGGGACACTTCGGTGAACTTCCAATCACCGTCATTGCGATACAACAGGCTGGGTTCACTGCGCGGGGGAAAAAGGTGTCCGCTGAAGGCATTGGTCAGGCCCACCCAGTACCCCCCCGGGCCGCGAACCTCAGAGGTGAACTTTCCTACACTAGTGTAATGTCGCATAAATGCCTGGTGTTATTGTTTTTTGCCACCAGAATGCGTTCGTGCCTCGTGTTGCTCGGACTATTCAACTGGATCCCACCGACCGTCTCGAACTAGAGCGATGGGTTGGCGCCCA
>Ga0105044_10000695_pt1 | contig 42373 bp, 26 predicted proteins | sample MAT01_FD_78092 | JGI IMG/M metagenome (GOLD analysis project Ga0105044, IMG submission 78092) | Freshwater microbial communities from Lake Fryxell liftoff mats and glacier meltwater in Antarctica - MAT-01 | ecosystem: Environmental > Aquatic > Freshwater > Ice > Liftoff microbial mat | place...
ACCTCGTCAGAATCGACGTTGCTGTGATTGTAGGGCGCCGGGATGGCGTTGGGGTCGAAGTCGTACGGACGCGGGCAGAAGGAACAGATGACAAAACCATCGCCCTGAAACGTCTGATGCACCGGTGGCGGCTGATGCACACGGCCGACGATCGGCTCGAAGTCGTGGATGTTGAACGTCCACGGATAGAAGCAGCCGTCCCATCCGACTACATCGAACGGGTGGTGGTCGAGGATGTACTCCTGCAGCGCATCGTACTGCTTCACGAGAATGCGGAAGTCGCCCATCTCGTCATGCGTCCTGAGCTCGCGCGGTACGCCGAAGTCGCGTTCCGAGTAGGGCGCGCCTTCGATCATCTGGCCGAATTCGTTGCGATAGCGCTTGGGCGGCCGGATATGCCCTTTGCTTTCGTGGACGAGCAGCTTCGTCTGCCCGCCGGAGACGTCCAGCTTCCAGCGGTGCATGATGCCACGGTGGATGACCACGTAATCGCCTTCACGATACGGCAGATCGCCAAACTGGGTCTCGAGCACACCCCGGCCCTTGGCCACGTAGACCACCTCGTCGGCCTGCGCATTGCGATAGAAGTGCGCGTCGGTCTCATCGGGTGCCACGTAATACATGGCGATGTCGCTGTTGAACAGCAGCGGGACGCGGTCGAGCGTTGGGCTCCCACCGTTGGTGAGGCGCGACGTAAACCACTTGCGATGCTTGAGCGTCTCGTCCGTATCGGCTTCCAGTTTCATGTCACGGAAGCGGCGCACACTCTTCACCGTCGTGGGTGGATGCACGTGATAGAGCAACGCCGACGTACCGGTAAAGCCTTCATGCCCCACCAGCTGCTCGGAGTAAATGCCTCCGTCAGGACGGCGATGTACGGTGTGGCGCTTCTGCGGAACTCGGCCAAGCGAGTGATAGTAGGGCACAGAAACCTCTGGCGTCAGCACTGTGGAATGCGCCACACGGGTGTGCGACGCAGGTACTCCGATCATCGAACGGCGAGCGACAGTGTGCCAAGCCCCGGGGCACTGGCGCGTAACCAGCTGCCTGCGTCGACGGCCAGAGGCTCATTCGGCTCGGCACTTTGGGGAAAGATGGTGAGGAGGTCGCCGGGGCGCAGCGTGTGTGAACGTGCGGCGACGCGTGCAAGGGCGAGGAATTCGTCGTCGCAGGGGGCGGAAAGGCTGACCTCGACGTCGTCCACGGGCACCGCGCTGAGCGGAGCGACGTGGGTGAGCCGAAGCGACTCCGGGCGACGGCGCGGCACGGCGACGAAGGGTCCGACGGCGCCGGGCAACAACACATCGTGCCCATCGGGGCCAGGCTGTGGCCAGCCGAGCACCAGAACCGTACCGACGAGTGCGCCATCGAATGTGCGGTCGTCGCGATCTTGACCCGCCTTCACAACATCCCCCACCACGGCCGCCAGACCGACGCAAGCCTTCGCCGCATCGCCACGACTGAGATGTCCACCGGGACCGTGGAGCGTGACTGGGTCGGCGAACACGGGAGGCAGGAGCAGGCTGGCCTGCACGACGCAGCGTACCAGGGGGATTGGCGCGACGAGATGCACCGCGTGCACGGGGAAGGCGTGTCGCGTCGCCCCGCGCATGATGGCGCCGGCTGCCTGCCTCAGCATCGGTAGCTGGTCAATCGCCTCGAGCGCATCGGAAATGCCGAGCGTTTCAAGGTCTACGACCTGCTCCGCATTCAGTGACAGCAGTCCCACGTGCACAGCGTCTCGCCCGTGTGGCACGAACGAGACGAGACGCAGCGCACTGAGCGTCGCGGCGACGAACGGCGACGAATCGTTCATCGTGCGCCGACGAGGCTCATGTCACGTGCGATCAGAGGTTCCCTCGCAGCGCCTGCTCTCGCTCGATGGCTTCGAAGAGCGCCTTGAAGTTGCCCTTCCCGAAGCTGCGGGCGCCTTTGCGCTGGATGATCTCATAGAACACCGTCGGGCGATCCTGCACCGGCTTGGTGAAGATCTGCAGCAGATAGCCTTCGTCATCGCGATCGACGAGAATGCCGAGGTCTTTCAGCGGGGCCAGATCCTCATCGATCGGCCCGACCCGATCCATCAGCGTGTCGTAGTACGTCGTGGGCACACGAAGGAATTCCACACCGCGCGTCTTCAGCTCGGTCACGGTCCCGATGATGTCATCGGTGGCCAATGCCAGATGCTGGACACCGGCGCCACGGTAGAAATCGAGATACTCGTCGATCTGGCTCCGCTTCTTGCCGGCGGCTGGCTCATTGATCGGGAACTTGATCCGGTCATTTCCGCTTGCCACGACCTTGGACATCAACGACGTATACTCGGTGCTGATGTCGCTGTCGTCGAAGCTGATGAGATTGCGGAAGCCCATCACATCCTCGTAGAACTTGCACCACTCGTTCATGCGGCCGAGTTCGACGTTGCCCACGCAGTGATCCACGTACTGGATGCCGATGGGAATTGTCACCAGCTCAGAGGTTCTGGGTTCGAAGCCTGGCATGAACACACCGGTATAGTCGCTGCGCTCCACCAGCGTGTGCACGGTCTCACCGTAGGTGCAGATGCTGGCGGTGATCACGCGCCCGTGCGCATCCTCCCGGATCACCGGCTCGAGCCACACCTTGGCACCACGTTCCACCGCAAGGCGAAACGCCTCGCGCGCATCATCCACCCAGAGCGCAATGTCTTTCACGCCGTCGCCGTGCAGGCGCACGTGCTGGCTGACCCAGTGATCCGGATCGAAGGCGCTGGTCAGCACGAGGCGGATCTTGTTCTGCTGCAGGACATACGAACAGGTGTCACGCTCTCCTGTTTCAGGGCCACGATAGGCGACCAGCTGATAGCCGAACGTGGTTCGATAAAAGTGCGCCGCCTGCTTCGCGTTGCCGACCAGAAACTCCACGTAGTCGGTGCCGTTGATCGGGAACGTATCGTGCGCTGCCGCCGCGTCCGGCCGAGTCTGCGTTGCCATTAGTGACCTGCCTCCAGAAAGCTGCGCAGATCGGCCTCGCTGATGGCGGGCTCCCCTGGCGCGACGTTGTTGAGTTTCCCATCCTTCATCCACTGCTCGAGCCGGCGCACCTCGTCGAACAGCTGCTCGAAGTCCCGCACCACGAAAAGGAGCGGTTGGTACCGGTCGATCTCGAACGACTGGTTGATGACCCACTCCAACTGCATTGGTACGCGCTGCACGGTGGGACTTTCGACGGCGTGCTGAATCTCACCGTAGCTGCTCAGCAGCCCACTGCCGTAGACCTTGCACTCGTCGCGATCGGGGCCGTGCATGAGCCCGAACTCGATCGTGAACCAGAAGAATCGCGCCATCGCCTGCTGGATGGACGTCAGCGTCCGAAGCTGCTCCTGCGGATCCGCGATGCCCTGCACGATGTCGGCGGCCACGTGGGCGCATTTACCAAGGCTCACCAGCGTATCGGCGAAGGCGAGATCGGTGTGCATGGGCACATGACCACCGATGTCGTGGAAGATGTCCGGCTCCGGCAGATAGTCGAGAACTGCGCCGTCGCGGATGGTGATCGTGGTCGGGAACTCGCGATTGCGCAGGCAATCGAAGAATCGGAACGCCGGGACATACCCACTCACAGGCTTGGCGCGGAAGCCGGTGCGTGGCGACATGAACTGGTTGACCTCTTCGAGCTTCGGCACACGGTCGGGATCGAGCGACAGCGTCGCAAGACCATCGAGAAACTTCGGATTCGCGTACCGCTCCCATCGCGGTGTCATTCGCGCATACAACCGCCGCCACGTGTCGTGATTGGCCTCGCTGTACTGTTCGTACGGCTGAACGATATACAACTCACCACGTTCCTGCGCCGCTTCGATGAAGGGCGCTTTCGTCGTGGTCAGTCCGGGAGGGTCAGCCGCAGGTGCGGTCATGGGTGTGGAGACGGGGAAGGCCGGACGGTGAAGAACCTGCTCACGCTGAAAGATATGGCCACAAGCATCAGGACGGGGATGGAAAGTCCACGGGTTTCCGGACGGCGAGCGGCCGACGGTGTTTCGGGGATGAGGCGAGCGAGCGATACTTCGCCGACCAACCAATGGGAGCTCAAATGCACGCTGCACCAGCCTGTCGGACGCTCGCCGCGTTCCTCGCCTCGTTTGCCCTCAGCACCGCCACTGTGACCGCTCAGCGCCCTACCCCGCCCGTCGCCGCCAGGATCCCACATGTGGACACGCTCCACGGCGACGTCCGGGTGGACGACTACGGCTGGTTCCGGGACCGGAAGAATCCGGCCGTGATCGCGCATCTGACCGCCGAAAACACCTACACCGAAGCCGTCACCGCCTCAACTGAACCGCTGCGAAACGCGCTCTACGTCGAGATGTTGGGGCGTATCCGGGAGACCGATCTCACCGTTCCGACGTGGGATGCACCGTACTTCTACTACACGCGCACCGTGCAGGGTCAGGCGTATCCGATCTTCTGCCGCAAGCTGAACAGCGTAGAGGCGCCAGAAGAGATCATCCTCGATCAGAACGCCGAGGCAAAGGGGCGCCAGTTCTTCAGCCTCGGCGGGTTCGAGGTCAGCCCCGATCACCAGCTGCTCGCGTTGCTGGTAGACACGACAGGCTACGAGGACTTCACGCTGCGCGTGAAGGATCTGCGCACGGGCAAGTACCTGCCAGACCGCAAGGAGCGCCTGAGCTTTGGCGTCGCGTGGGCGAGCGACAATCGCACGCTGTTCTACCTCAGCTCGGACAGCGCAAAGCGCGGCGACCGTGTCTGGCGACACACCGTCGGGACGTCGGTAAGCACCGACGTGAACGTCTTCCATGAGCCGAACGTCCTGTTCAACGTCGGCGTCAGTCGGCTCCGAAGCGGGCGGTTCATCACCATCACGTCGGGGAGCTTTTCGCAGGGCGAGACGCGCGTGATCGACGCCGCCCACCCGATGCGTCCCGCACGATTGATCGCGGCACGCCGTCCGAACGTCGAGTACGACGTGGAGCACGGCAACGGTTGGTTCTGGATCGTCACCAACGACAAGGCGCCGAACTTCAAGGTGGTCCGCGTACGCGACGACGCCACCGACCTTGGCGCCTGGCAGGATTGGCTTCCTCACCGCCCCGACGTTTTCGTGGAGAACGTGAACGTCTTCAAGTCGTTCGTCGTGGTCAGCGAACGTCGGGAGGGGTTGCGCCGACTGAGCGTCACGTCAGCCGGTGACGCCGTAACGCACGACATCGGCTTTCCGGAGGCCGCGTACGGCGTGAGCCTGGCGCAGAATCCGACGTTCGACTCGCCCCTGCTTCGGTACACCTATTCGTCGCTCGTGACGCCGAGCACGGTGGTCGACTACGACATGCAGTCCCGCAGCCGGACCATCAGGAAGCAGCAGGAGGTTCGCGGCGGATACGATCCGGCGAAGTACGGTGTCGAACGACGGATGGCACGTGCACGGGACGGTGCCATGGTCCCGGTATCGATCGTCTATCGGCTGCCGTTGGTTCGTGACGGCAAGCGTCCCCTGCTCGAGTATGCGTACGGCTCGTACGGCGCAAACACCGAGCCGACCTTCAGCTCGAACCGCGTGTCGCTGCTGGACCGCGGTGTGATCTACGCGATCGCGCACATTCGTGGCGGCCAGGAGATGGGGCGCGCCTGGTACGACGACGGCAAGATGCTGAAGAAGAAGAATACCTTCAACGATTTCGTCGATGTCGGCGAGTTTCTGGTCGCCGAGGGATATACGTCCAAGGACCGGATGCTGGCGAACGGCGGAAGCGCCGGTGGGCTGCTGATGGGTGTGGTCGCCAACATGCGCCCGGATCTCTACAAGGCGATCATCGCGGCAGTGCCGTTCGTGGATGTGATCAATACCATGTCCGACGCCAGTATCCCGCTCACGGCGCAGGAGTGGGAGCAGTGGGGCAATCCGGCCAGGGCCGATGAATATGCGTACATGCGCAGCTACTCTCCGTACGAGAACGTCGAACGAAAGTCTTACCCGGCGATGCTGGTCACGAGCGGGTTGAACGACAGTCGTGTCGCGTATTGGGAGCCGACCAAGTGGGTGGCGCGGCTGCGGGAGCTGAAGAGCGATACCAACCCGCTGCTGCTGCGCATGAACATGGGCGCCGGCCACGGTGGGAGCAGCGGACGGTACGAGCGGCTGAAGGAGATCGCCTTCGACTATGCGTTCATGCTCGACCAGGTTGGCATGGCGGGCACGGTCGTTCCGTAGTGATCGGGAGCGTGGAGGCTCATCGGCCTGCCTCCACGCTCCTGACCGGCCGCTTACTTCCGCACCGAAAGCTCTGCCGAGCCGATGAGCGCACGAAAGAAGTCGAGTGAACCGGGATTGGCCAGCGCATCGGCGTTGTGCACCGGCCTGCCGTGTATCACGTCGCGCACCGCCAGTTCGGTGAGCTTTCCACTGACGGTGCGTGGCAGATCGGGTGCGGCGATGATCACTTTCGGGGCGTGGTGCGGACTCGCCTCACTGCGGATACGCCTGGTGATCGCCTGACGCAGCTTGTTGTCGAGTGTGACGCCATCGCGCATGCGTACGAAGAGAATGATACGGACGTCCGGCGTCCCATCGACGACGATCTCCTGCGCAATGACAAGGCTCTCGAGGATCTCCGGGATCTGTTCGACCTGCCGGTAGATTTCGGCGGTTCCAATCCTTACACCTCCCGGATTCAGCGTGGCATCGCTGCGACCCAGGATCGTGAGCCCATGATGCGGCGTGCGTTGCGCCCAGTCGCCGTGGCGCCAGACACCGGGGAAGTGTTCGAAGTAGGCCGTCCGGTACCTGGCTCCATCGACGTCGTTCCAGAACGCCACCGGCATGCTCGGAAACGGCCTGGTGCAGACGAGTTCTCCGGGCGCACCGATCGTCGGATTCCCATCGGCGTCCCACACCTCGACGGCCATGCCAAGGCCGAGGCACTGCAATTCGCCGCGATGCACCGGGAGCGTTGGCGCGCCGAGGGCGAAGCAGGAGATCAGATCCGTTCCGCCGCTGATGCTGCTGAGCCGCACGTTCGGCGAGACCTCGGTACTCACCCAATCGTAGGAGTGATCCGCCAATGGACTGCCGGTGCTGTAGATCACTTCGAGGTCATCGAATGGAAATGTCACCGCCGGCGTCTGCCCGAGCTTCTCCGCCATCGCGAGGAACTTCGCGCTGGTGCCGAAATGCGTGAGGCGCTCTTCACTCGCCAGTCGCCAGAGAATTCCCTTTTCGCCGGTCGGGATCGGCGAGCCATCGTAGAGCACCACCGTGGCACCGATGGCCAATGCGCTGACGAGCCAGTTCCACATCATCCACCCACAGGTGGTGTAGTAAAAAATTCGGCTGTCGCGCGTGAGGTCGCCGTGCAACAGATGTTCCTTGAAGTGCTGCAGCAGGGTGCCGCCATGGCCGTGCACCATACACTTCGGCAACCCGGTCGTCCCCGACGAGTACATGATGAACAGCGGGTGATCGAATGGCACGCGCGTCACCGGAAAGACATCGTTCGGCTCATCGCGCCCAAGATCGCGCCACGCAATGGCATTCGGAATACCGCGCAACACCGGTTCCGCCTTCACGTACGGGACCACGATCAGGTGCTCGACCGATGGCAGTTCATCGCACAGGGCGCGTGCGCGATCCATCGTCTCGATGACTCGACCGCCATAGCGATAGCCATCGGCGACGAAGAGCACCTTCGGCTCCACCTGCCCAAAGCGATCGAGCACACCCTTCTGACCGAAGTCAGGTGAGCAGGACGTCCAGATCGCCCCCAGCGCCGTGGTCGCGATCATCGCGATCACCGTCTCGCCGACATTCGGCATGAACGCCGCGACGCGGTCGCCCTTGCGCACACCGATCGCCCGCAGCCCCTGCGAGACCCGGGAGACCTCCGCGAACAGCTCGGCGTACGTCCAGCTCCGCGTCCACCCCCGTTCCGTCCACGCCACCAACGCCGTGCGGCCGTCGCGGTGCTTCACGAGATGCTCCGCATAGTTGAGCTTGGCGTTCGGAAACCAGCGCGGCCCACTCTCCCCCCCTGGCGGCGCCATGCGATCGAGATGGACACCAGCAGGGGAGTTCGCGTCGCCATCGCCGATGGGCGAGGCCGAAATGTCGCAGACGCGCCACAGTTCCCGCCAGAATGTCGCCCGTTCGCGAACCGACCAGGTGTGCAGGTGCGCGTAATCGTCGCCGACCGCCGCCGCACCGTGGGACGCGCGCATCAGGTGGTGGAACCGCATGAGCTGGCTGTGCGACGCCTTGCGTGGGTCCGGAGTCCAGACGGCAGTCATCGATTCCCCTGTGCACGAGCCACTGGGTACATCGTGTTTCGGGGCAAGACGCCGGCTGTCGTGTGATTCACGTGCATCCGCTCACCTGTTGCACAGATACAGCAGTTGAATGTAAAAGGGCGATGCACTGGGTCCTCGTATGTTGCTGCCTTGCAACCATTTACCTATCCAATGGATGAGGTCGTGAAAGTGTTACCGCGAATGGTCGGGCTCGTCATCCTTGCGTTGAAGGGCACCCCTGCGCCACCGCGCGATGATGCGCACTGCGGCAAGGTCACATGCACCGATTTCGCTCGCTTCTGTTCACCCTTATCTGCGCTGCAGGTGTCAGTGCGCCGTCAGCGCTGACGGCGCAGCATGTTGCCTCGGCATTCTCACTCGGCGAACTGCACGTTCCAACGCCGTTCATGCCTGCGTCATTTCTGGCGTACTCAGCTGGAATGGTTCGACTGCCGCTCGGTTACGACACAGACGTAAGGCCCTTGTCGCCGTTGCAAAACTACCTTCCGGAAGTGCTGCTGGTACGGGACTCGGTGGTCCGCCGCTGGACCGACCGTACCGATGAACCGATCCGCGTGTGGGTTCAGACGTCGGTCCAGGTCGACGGATGGGACGACTCATTCCCCGCGATGGCGAGCGAAGCGCTGGACCAGTGGTCTGAGGTTGGCCTGCCGATCCGCTTCGTTCGGGTGCGCGACTCCTCGGCCGCAGAACTGCACATCCTGTGGACAGCCAAGCTTGGACAGGATGAAAGTGGCCGGACCGTCTGGTGGAGTACGTCGAAAGGGTGGATTACGCGAGCGCGAGTGACACTCAGCACGCACGCCAGCGACGGTCTGCCACAGACCCCCCGGGCGCTGCGCGCGGTTGCCCTGCACGAAATCGGACACGCACTCGGCCTCGGGCACACCGCCGACGCACGGAATATCATGGCGGCGTGGGTCGAAGTCACCGATCTGAGTGAAGCGGACCGCACCACCGCATCCCTACTCTACCAGATGCCGGCCGGGCGAGTGTCCGCGACTGGGCCTGAGACGCGCGGCACCGATGCCGGCAGCATGCGGTACCGAGAGAGGGCGAGACGCAGCCCGACCCCCGAGTAGTCTTACCGTTCCCTGGCAGGATCACGATGCCCGCTCCGTGCGGGCATCGTGCGTTCCGGGGGTGCTCTTCGCGCGACCGCTCCGTCCGCGCGTTGCAGCCGGCCACGTCACAACTCCGCCACGTCCCCGCACGGGCCTCGCGTCACGTCGTGTGGTGATACAGGATGCAGATATGACTCACCTTCGGTTCTCAATCGCTGCGCTGATGGCGCTCTGCACTCCGGCGCTGCAACCCACGCCGACCGACGCGCCGACCCGCGCGCCGCTGCCAGTGATCATCGGGCATCGCGGTGCGAGCGGTGATCGTCCTGAGCACACACTGGCGAGCTACGCGCTCGCGATCGACGCCGGCGCGGATTACATCGAACCGGATCTGGTGAGCACGAAGGATGGCGTGCTCATCGCCCGACATGAGAATGAGATCGGTACGACCACCGATGTCGCGCAGAAATTTCCAGAGCGTATGCGACAGGGAACCATCGATGCCGATACCGTCACCGGCTGGTGGACAGAGGATTTCACACTGGTTGAATTGAAGACGTTGCGCGCGAAGGAGCGACTGGCGTCACGCGGCCACACGTTCGACGGGCAGTTCGATATCCCGACCTTCGATGAGGTGCTGGCGCTGGCCATCCAGCGAGGGCGCGATCGCGGGCGAGCGGTGGGCGTGTATCCGGAAACGAAGCATGCCGCGTACTTCCGGGGTATCAGGCTGCCGTTGGAGGAAGCACTCCTCGCGTCGCTCAGGCGCGTAGGGTGGACCCAGCACTCGTCGCCGGTATTCATCCAGAGCTTCGAGATCAACAGCCTGCGCCGACTGCGCCCGCTGACTCAGGTGCGACTGGTGCAGTTGATCAGCCCCGTTGGCACGACGCCAGATTCGGCGGGCCTGACGTATCAGTCGATGCTCACGTCGGGTGGTCTGCAACGGGTGCGGGCGTACGCCGATGGCATCGGCGCCGAGAAGCGGCTGGTCCTCCCGATTGAAGTTGATGGCGCGATTGGACAGGCCACTGCGCTGGTTGCCGACGCGCATGCGGCGGGGCTCCTGGTGCACATCTGGACGCTGCGCAGCGACGCACCGTTTCTCCCCGACGCCTGGAAGGGCGACGCCGCGGCGGAGGTTCGCGCCTTCCGAGACGCGGCCGTGGATGGGGTCTTCACCGACTTCCCGGCCAACGCAGTGCGAACGCTGCGCCCCTGAGCGATCGGCAACGTGCGACAGGCGCAATAGCGCACAACTCGATACACTTGCGGGCATGTGGCTCCTTCTCCTTCCCATGCTCGCGCAGGTCCCCGCGGACCGTGCCATTCTCGACCTCGAACATTCGCGCGCGCCGGGTAGCTCGGCGCTGCAGCGCCTTGCGGCCAGTGGAACGACGCGCCAGCGACAGCTGGCGGCACGAGCGCTCGGCCGACTGGAAGATCCGGCGGCAGCAGGTGCGCTCATGCCTCTGCTGACGGCACCGGAGTCCGTGGTTCGTCTGGCCGCGGTTGGCGCGATGGCGCAGCTCCGCGCACCATTCGACTACGAGCGCCTCCTTCGCACTGAGCGCGTGCCGAGCGTGCGCGCCGCGGTGTACGAGGCTGCCGGTCGCGTGAAGGGGGGCAGCGCGGCGCTCGACGTGCTCCTGGCGCGCGGCCTCAGTGAATCGACGACGCCCGCGCAGATGGGTGCGGCGCGTGGCATCGAGTCGCGGGTGCGCCTGGCGGCGGCAGACTATCCACCACCGCAGGCGTTGCTCGATGCGTTGGCTGCCGCATTTGAACGATCGTCGGATCCGACCGTTCGCCAGTTGGCACTGCTGTCGTTGACTCGTGCAAAGGCCATGACTCCGTCACTGATCGCGGCGGCGATGGCGGACGCAAACCCCGAGGTGCGACGACTGGCGGCGAGCCAGGATGAAGCACGTGCCATGCGCGATTCGTCACCGATGGTGCGATACGCCGCGGTGAGTGCCAGCGGCGACTGTGCGTTGCTGCTTGCCGCAACGAGTGATGCGAGCGAGATGGTCGCGCTGGCAGCGATCGAGCGCATCGGTCGTCGGTCGTCGTGTGATGCAACCGCCATCGCGCCGCTCGTTCGCTCGCCGCGCGGCTGGCGGATTCGCGCGCAGGCGTTGGTGTGGGCGAGGTTCGACAGCGTCGAGGCGCGCCGCCTTCGTCGCGAGTTCGCAACCGACACCGTCTGGCAGGTGCGCGTGGCGGCGGCGCAGTTGGCGAAACGGGACGGCGACACAGAGGTGCTCGCGCTGTTGGCGCGAGACGCGAACCCGAACGTGGCGCTGGTCGCACTGACGACTGTGACCGAGGCCGTGCGCAACCTGCGCAGCGATCACGCGGGTTTGCTGATTGCATCGGCTGAAATACTGCAGAAGGGTGGCGCCGAAGTGCTGCCGAATACGGCTCGTGTCGTCGCGACGTTCCGGCGACTGACGCAGGATGGCAGCATGACGCTGCGCGATCCGCGGGTAGCGCTACTGACTGTTCTGGGCGCGTTACCCGACACCGCCGTCACTTCCGTCCTCACCGACGCCCTGAGCGATCGCGATCCGGCGATTGCCGCGAAAGCAGCATCGGTGCTCAGCGCGCGTACCCGCGCCGGTGTGACGCCGCTCACGACGCAGCTTCCGATTCCGCCTATTCCACCGGCGCCGTACATCGCCGCGCTCAAAGGAGCCCAGGCGATCATCACGATGAAGGGCCTTGGTACGATCGTGGTCGATCTGCTTGTGGAGGAGGCGCCTGTCACCGTGGGCGTCTTTGCGCAGCTCGCCGAATCGGGGCAATACGATGGGCTCACCTTCCATCGCATCGTGTCGAACTTCGTGATTCAGGGTGGCAGTCCAGGCGCCGATGAATACGACGGTCGGACGCGCGAATTCATGCGTGACGAAGTCGGTTACGCGCGCAACGCTCGCGGCAGCATCGGGATATCGACTCGCGGCCGCGACACCGGTGACGGTCAGATTTACTTCAATCTGGTGGACAACTATCGCCTCGACCGCGACTACACGGTGCTGGCGATGATCCGCAGCGGCCTCGATGTGATGGACCGGGTGCAGGAAGGTGATGTGATCGAGCGGATCCAGATCGTCCGACTGGCGACTCGTCGGGTGAAGTAGCCGCGAATTTTGCGTTTCAGGCATCACAGACTGCCGGCTCCTGCCTGAGGCGGACAACGCGATCTGTTGCATGAAGGTGGGGAGCGGTATATATACACATATATATGCCTCGCACAGTCTCGGATTCCGTCCGCCGCACGGCACAGGACCCACCATCCACTCCGCCCCGCCCTGAGCGTATCGGGGTGTACCTGAAGCTGGATGCAACCGTCGTCGACTGGTTCCGCCAGGCAGGGCCAGGCTATCAATCGCGAATCAACGAGGTGCTGCGTCGGTTTGTGCACGGCGTCACCGACCCCGCTCATGCGCGCTCCGCCGTCGAGCAGGCGCAGGTGCTGTTCGAGCAGTTTTACGCGCAGTGCTTCTGGCACATGAGACGGGACCTGATCGTCACCGAGCGGGACGTGTCGGCGATCGTGCACGGGCTGCGCACCCATGGCGGACGCGCCGGGTTTTTGGCGGCGGAGGATCTGTGCCGCTGACGGCGTATCAACGCTCGGTGTTACGCCTGCTGGCGGCAAACCGGAGTCCAGACAGCTACGTGGCCGGTGGAACGGTCGTCAACCAGGGCGACGCCACTCCGCGCTATTCCAATGACATCGACCTGTTTCACGATCCTGAAGCCAGCGTGGTTGCCTGCGCGGCCGCGGACATCGCAACGCTCGAGGCCCACGGATACCGGGTGACTCGACTGCTCGACGGGCGGTCGTTCATCCGCGCGACCGTGGAACGTGACTCACTGAGCGTGCTGATCGACTGGGCGACGGATTCGGCATTTCGCTTTTTTTCCGTGATCGCGGATTCAGACATCGGATATCGGCTGCACTCGGTCGATTCGGCGACGAACAAGTGTCTGGCGCTGGCGGGTCGCACCGAAGTCCGAGATGTGATTGACGTCCTCACACTGCATGACTCGACCTTGCATCTCGGTGCCATTTGCTGGGCGGCGTGCGGCAAGGATCCTGGATTCACACCCGATCTGCTGCTCGATCTGGTCTCGCGCAACGCGCGCATTTCACCGGATCTGCTGGCGCGGGAAGCACTCCGCGAGCCGATCGATCCGAAGCAGCTCAAACTCCGCTGGCTGGACGCGCTGACCGAGGCGCGGGCGCTCATCCGCACGCTGCCAGCGGCGGACCTGGGATGCGTGTACGTCTCGCCAACTGGCATTGTCGCGCGTGTACCGCAGCCGGGTGATCACGCACGCGCCGGGTCCGTGCGCGGCGCGTTGCCGGTGGTGGTCCAGGTGTAGCGCAGGATCATGAGGTCGTGCCCTTGATCCACACAGGGTCACTTAGGCGATCAAGGACTCTGACCCCTTGAACGGACCCCTTGGACCGACAAGCCCGCTGGCCTCAGAAGCGACTATCGGCGCCGATAATCAGGTTACCGTTGCCGTTCGACCTCGCGCCGCGGCTACGCGACTGGCTGTCGTAGTCGTGCTCGACCGCGAGGCGCAGCCTGGTACGCTTCGTGAGAAGATAGGTCAGCGAAGTGCTCGACGAGGCGAGATGCCGACGGAAGTCGCGCACCTCCGGTCTGTACCAACTCACATGGTCGAAGCCCACCCGCGTCGTGAGCCGCCGCAGGTAGCGGAATCGGCCCGAGAGGCGCGCGAGCGAGGCAGTGATGGTCGGGGGAACCAGGCCGCCGGAGTTCTGCGCCTGCGGCAGCACGCTGCGCTCAGCGAGCAGGCCCAGACTCACGTCCAAGCGGGTGACGGAATCGCGGACGAACGAGAGCTTTTCGCCGATGCCACCGCTGATGCGCTGATCGATTCGCAACTCGAAACTCTGCTCCACACTCGCGAAGACAAACTCGCTTGTGCGCCCGTATGGCCGGTAATCCGCATTGGCGGACACAATCCAGTTGCGCCTGTCCAGGCCAAGCGAGCCGTCATCACGACTGCTGAGGCTCGTGAGGAAGCTGGCGTCGAGTCGAACGGCCAGCGTGCTGTCTTTCCGCTGCACGCCAGCGCGAGCCGCGAGGACGGCCTGCTCCCGGTTGCCGAAGAGGTAATTGCCGGCGATGCCGCCGGTGCGAATCCATGTCGTGTCGCGTGGTGCAGCGACGGCGGCGGACTGCGCGGCGACCGCGCCAGAGAGCAGGACGGAGGTGAACAGGGTTACCGTAAAACGCGCCACGACCCACCCACCCGTGCGCGGCATCACTTGATGCCCTCCGCCACCCACGCCTTCCACTCGACATCCGACGCGCCACCGATCGTCAGCTTGTTCTGGTTACGCACCAGAGGCTGCATCAGGATCAGCGGCTCCTCCATCAGGATGTCCAGCCATCGTTCCGGACCATACCGCGACGGACCAAGCCCGAGCTCCAGAAACCGCTTGCTGCTGCGATCAATCAGCGCGTCGATCCCAGATTTCTGCACGAAGCGCTGCAACTCGCCCTTCGATGCACCACGCTCGTTCAGGTTCACGAAGTGCACAGGCACGCGTCGCTCGGCAAAGAAGCGTTCGGCCTTGCGTGTAGCAGAGTTCTTTCGTGTGCCGAATATCTGGGCGGGCATCGGTGACTTGCGGGAACAGGAGCCGCGCAGACCATCCTGCGCAGACCGGGTTAGTTGCATGTGGACGCGCGAGGCATTCTCGCGCGAGAGTGTGCCTGGCCGCAGCGAGGCGCACGCATCAATGTAGGCCGTCCGGGCGCACGTGACAGGCACCTCGAACTGTCGCGCACCGTGGTCGATCGCTTGTATCGGCGCCCGCTGCAGTCCATCCGTCCCGACGTGATCGCACTACGGTTGCACCGTCGCTTTCGGCGCGCCGATGGTATGCTGCGCAATCCACTCGTACTCACGCTTCATGCGATCGCCCTGATGATAGTACTCCGACAGCCCGTGCCCTTCGCGCGGATAGAACACCAGCTCCACCTCCTTCCCCCGATCCTTCAGCGCCCGATAGAACTCCATCGGCTGACCGATCGGCACGCGTTCGTCGTTGCCTCCGTGCAGGATCAGGAGCGGCGTGGTGATGCGATCGCTGTAACTGATGGCCGAGCGCTCGAGATACTTCCTGATGTTCGGATTGATGATCGAGCCATCGTACTGCGGGTCGCCGAAGAAGGTATTGATGTAGCCCGGGATGTCGGTGGTGCCGGCCATCGAGAGGAGCGATGGCAATCCGGCACCCATCATTGCGGACTTGAAGCGCGACGTCTGTGACACCACCCACGACGTCATGTAGCCGCCGTAGCTCCATCCTTCGAACGCCAGCTTCTCCGGATCGGCAACACCCAGTCGCACCACCTCGTCCGTACCGGTCATGATGTCGCGATAATCGCCGCCGCCCCAGTCACCGGTGTTGGCGCGCATCCACCATTCGCCATAACCCGTGGAGCCGCGCGGATTCGGGTACAGCACGGCCCAGCCGCGTGCGGCCCATGCCTGCCCGGGCCCACCCGCGCTCCCTTTGAAGCCATTCGTCCAGGCACCGGTGGGGCCGCCGTGTGCCGATACGAGCGTCGGGACGCGCATACCTTCGCGATAGCCCACGGGAAGGAGCAGAATCCCTTCCACCGCGCGTCCATCCCTCGACTTCCATGAGATGACTCGAGTCTCGCCCAGCTGACGTTCAGCGAGCCACGCATTCGTCGTCGTGACTCGCTTTGGATGTGGCAGCGACGCGTCCTGCACGAACACCTCACTCGGCCAGCCCGGCGAGTCCATCACGAAGGCCATCCTTGAGCCATCGTGACTGGCGCTCGCGCCATGCACCATCAGGTCCTTGGTTGTCGTCGCGTAACGCTTCGTCGCGATGGTGTAGCTGTAGAGTGTGTTGTAGACGCGATCGCTGGCCGAGAACCAGATCGCTGAACCGTCGGCGGACCATCGCGGCTGTCCGGCGCTGACGTCAAACGTCGGGTGGCCATGGCTGGTGAGCGCCTTCGTGCCAAGATCGAACAAGACCAGTTCGTCGTTGCGCAACGTGCGTGCGCTGATGCCGTCATGGTGCTGTGCGAACTCGCGAGGGTGCGAGGTGAACGCGAGCATCCTGCCGTTCGGTGCGAACTGCGGTGTGCTCTGTAGATTGCTGTTGGTCGTGATGCGATCGAGTCGCTGTGACGCGACATCCACCACATAAGCATCACGTCGCTCATCGCGGATCATCGGCGTCGGCGATGCATCGAACGCCAACTGCGTGCCGTCGGGCGACCATGACGGCGCACCGCGCACGGTGAAGCCGCCGGACGTCAGTTTCGTCGCTGCGCCTGTGGCAGCCGTCACCACCCAGAGGTGATTGAGCCGGAAGTCGCCTTCGTACACCTTGGCGTCATCGCGACGGCGGGTGCGGGCTTCCTGCTCGCGCGTGAGCGAGTCGGGCGTGACGACCGCGATGCGGCTGGCATCGGGCGACCAGGCGAACGCCACCACACCGTCGCGAAACGTTGTCAACTGCCGCGCTTCACCACCATCGGCGGGCAGTAACCAGAGCTGCGGCTTTGGTGTATCGTCGCCGGTGCCGGCACCGCGCGCAGACACGAACGCGATGGTGCGGCCATCTGGCGACCACGCAGGCTGCGACTCACCGCGTTCGGAGAACGTGAGCTGCCGCGCCGCGCCACCAGTGAACGGCACCATCCACACATGGGAGCGACGGTCATGCCTGTCGCCGAGAACCGTGTCGGCCCTGGCGTTGGGATGCTCCCAGCCAGTGACCGTGTAGAGGACACGATCGCCTGCGGGCGCGATGGCCACGCCGCCGACGACCTGAATGCGGAGGAGATCGGCGTCGGAAATGCCACGAGTCTGCGCCCGTAGCGACGCAGCTGAGAGGGTGCAGAACGCCAGCAGGGCGGAGCGGGAGAAGCGCGACATGAGGGGGCAAGGTGGGAGGTGAATCGGACGGCCCAACGCGATGCTACGCAGTGCGAGGGCGGGAGCGTTGGGCTACGCGAAGATGGCGACTGCGGAGCTGGCCGCCGAGCGACGCAAGCCCCCGTCGGCGATATACAACGCTGCCGCTCTCCATTGTTGATAATGCCGTCGAGCGCGCTCGGCCAATCAGCCAATTGTAGTGACGGGTTCACCACTCGCTGCTTCCATCATCAGCGCCGAGACCTGGAATGTCACACTGGCCCGGAACGGTGCCTGCAGCGCACTCCAGAGCGGCGCCAGTTCATCGACGTCCAGATTCTTCAGTGAGATCGTCAGTGGGTCGTTGAGCGTCGCGACTCCGAGGGCACCGAATGCGTCGAACAGTGCCGTCTGCACTGCCTCGCGCCGCAGCACCGGTGAAGAACTCAGCGTCAGCAGGGCCGAGCCGAGGAGAACCTCGGACTGGAGTTCGCTGGTGCCGCTGGTGGTGAGCAGGTACTGCAGGTCCAGTGCGAGCGGTGGATTGTGACGAGTGCGAGGATCCATACCGCGTGAGGGCGGTTCGATGTTGCGCAACGCACCATTCTCGGTCACACGATACAAGAACAGACAGAGCTCGGGCATCTTCGCGGCGATAGCCGTACCGTCTGTGCGAGGCGGTCCGACTGCAACCGTCACGAGGGTGCCCAACACGTCCCCTGCACGATGCGCTGCCAGCCCCTGAGTCAGCATTACCTTGAGCGCCGCCGAGACGCCCGCAATCGCGATGGCGGCGCTCATGACTCACCGGTGCTTGTTTCAAACGGCTCCGCGACGTCCATGTCGCGCTCCCACCCTTCGCATTGCAGCGTGATCGACTGAATGGCGACGATGCTCGAGTTGGCATCGAGCTCAGGAAGCGCCTGATACTCGGAAACCCAGGCGCGAAACACCCGGTATGCGATCACGAGTTGGCCGCTTTCGTTGTACAACTCGATCAGCAGATCCTTCCGGAAATCCTTCAGCGACACTTCGTTCCCCGCCCCGCCGCCGAGTTGCCATGTCTTGTTTGCCCAGCGTTCGAACTCGAGGTCGTGGGTCACGCCGCGTTCCAGCGTGATTGGCTCAAAGCTCGTGCGCCCCGGTGACTTCCGCGAGGTCGATGGCTCGCCACCGTCGCGGTGCTCGACGACTTCCGTGGTGCGGCGGAGGGCCGACACCTTGCTCACGCCTGCGACGTACCGACCGTCCCATTTCACCCGGAACTTGAAGTTCTTGTAGGGATCGAAGCGTGATGGATTGACAGTGAACGGCGGCATGTGAGTCTCCCGACCAAGAGGTGAACACGGGTGAACTGGGGTGGAACAAGGGTGTGCTGCGCAATTCGGTGTGCCAGTGGACTGACGCAAAGAGATGCGGAGTTTCTCACCCTGTCGAGGTGTGATGAAATCGGCCCGAGGCTCGAGTTGGTCGAGTTTGCCAGCGGGCAGCATGCGACATCCGAGGGGGCACGCCGTGTTTTCGACCGTCCGCGACAGATTCTCCTGCCCAGAGGCGTCGGCGTATCGTGTCGCAATGTCACCTGCCCGTCTCGCATTCCCGCTCCTTGCCACGTTGCTGGCCGGTTCCACCTCGTTGGCTGCCCAGACTGTGCAGCCTGTTGCGCAGCCCGCCGCCGAAGCCCCATGTTCGGAGGGCGTTCTGGCAGGAACCCGTTGCCTCGCTCGCAGAGACAGTCTGTGCGCCTACTTCTGGCTGGCAATGCCACCGACGTGGAACCGCACACTCGTCGTGCATGCCAACGGAGGCCCGGAGTTGGGCCAACCGAAGCAAGGTCGCGCATCGGACGACCTCACACGCTGGTCCATCTGGACCCGGACTGGCTCTGGGTATGCCGGCACCGGCTACCACGTGGCCGGCGTGTCGGTGCACAGTGCCGCAGCCGATCTCGAAACGGTACGACGGCTCTTCGTGACAGCATTCAGCGCGCCGAAGCTCACGATAGTGCACGGCCAGTCGTGGGCGCCAGCGTAGCCGGCGTAGCCGCAGAAACCGCAGGGCCGACGAACCAGCGTATCTGCTCTGGGTTGGGCTGCCATTGACCGCCACGTTCACGCGCGTACAGCTCGCGACACGCGTGGACGAATGCACTGGCGTGCGCCTCGACGCCGCCCAGCGGACGCCGCAGCAACAGCGCAACCTCGCTGACATCCTCAGCGTCGTGCGCATCCCGGAGCGCTCGCTCATCGCGCACCTCAACTGGGGGACGTGGCACTTTCAGGACATCGTGTTCAAGCGGCTCGACGGACGCAACCCGTTCACCAACGTGAGCGTCAACTGTACCGGCTCGCACGACGATGCGGCGCTCGACGCGCGGGTATTCCGCTCGTGTGCCGACTCAACCGCCCGCGCAGCATTCGCCGCCGATGCTGACCCGCGCGGTCGCAGAAGCGTGCCAGTCATTACTGTGCACGGCATCAAAGATCCGACCGCGTTCGTCGAGCTCGAGTCCGTGTTCCGGGACACGATGCGCCGAGGCGGCAGCGGTGAACGTCTGGTGCAGCTGTTCACCAACGATCACGATCACAGCAACTGAGCGACGCGCAGTACGTCACGGCGATGCACGAGCCTGCTGTGGGTTGAGCACGGCTCGCGGCCAACGCCGTCCACGGTGGGGAGTCGGTGTCGCGTCGTGGCGGCAGCATTCGCGCCGGATGTCGGGTTGCCGGTTCCTGCCGGCGTACATCCCGCGGCCGCTCTGAGAGCGCGTACCGGCGCGGCAGGTTCTCGTGGCGCGGACAGCGCACTCTGGTGTGCCCATCTGTCGATGGCCGAACCGGAGTGTCCGTCCCTGAGACCGTGCGGCAGGACGCCACCGAGGCACTTTCGGCCCTTCCAGCCGACGGGTTACATTACCACGGTACTGCCGAACGTTTCCGTTAATACTCAGGCGGTGGCGCGCGACCGTGCAGACCCGTGTCTCTCAGGCTCGGAGTGCTCATGGACAGCAGCACCCACGCGATCGCCGTATCTCCCGCACCTGGGCAGCCCTCGGCGAACGGATCTCTCGCGCAGTCCGCGCTCGATGGTCTCTCGGCGAACGTCTGCGTCCTGGACGAGCATGGCACCATCGTGGCCGTCAATGCCGCGTGGCGGCATTTCGCAGCAGATAACGACGGCGATGCCGCTCGGTGCTCGGAATCCAGCAACTACTTCGCGGTGAGCGACCAGCGCGCGCCGGGCAACACTGATGGAGCCGCGCCGTTTGCGCGCGGGCTTCGGGCAGTCCTGGCCGGTACCCTGCAGCAGTTCGAGGTCGAGTATCCCTGCCATTCGCCGACGACGCAACGTTGGTTCCGGGCGCGGGCCACGTCCATCCACGGCCCCGGACCGGCGAGAGCGGTGGTGGCGCACGAGGATGTCACGGCCCAGCGCCTGTTGGACCAGATGCTCCGCGAGAGCGACATCCGCTATCGCATGCTCCTCGCATCGATGGGCGACGGCGTATTCGTAGCCGAGGAGTACCGGTTCGTGTTCTCCAGCGTCGGCCTGGCCGACATGCTTGGATACACGCTGGAGGAGTTCACCGGGCTGTCCTTCGACGCCGTGATCGACCCTGCCTTCCTGCCACTCTGGACGCAGCGCTACGAGGCTCGCATTCGCGGTGACGCGCATGATCCGCCGCACCAGTACCAACTGCGCATGCGCCACAAGGACGGCCGCGAGACGGTCGCCGTCGAGGTGCGCGCCCGCCGATTCGAGTTCGAGGGTCGTGTCGCCGTACTCGGCGTGGTGCGGGACATCTCTGAACGCGCCCGCAGCGAAGCCACCCTGCGGGACCTGGAGATGCAGGTCCGCGACGCGAAGAAGATGGAGGCGATGGCGCGCTTTGCGAGTGCTGTCGCGCACGACTTCAACAACCTCCTCACCATCATACGCGGCACCGCCGAACTGCTGGCGGCAGGGGGTCCGGAAGCGCCGTCGTTCACCGAGGATCTGTGCACCGTGACGGACGCCGTGGACCGCGCCGCCGCCCTCACCACGCCGCTCCTCACCTTCGGTCGTCACCAGCATGCCGATGTGCGCCGCCTGAGCGTCGCCGAGCATCTTGGCAGTGTGATTGCGCGAGCGCTGCCGGGCGGCGTGACGTTGGATGTGCATTGGGCAGCGGACGCCGCGGACGCCGAGGTGCTGGGCGATCGAGCACACTTCGCGGAATCGGTGCAGCACCTGCTCCGGAATGCCGCGGAGTCACGGCCACGAAGCGGCCACGTGCAACTCGCTTGCCGCCGTGAGGTGGTCACGGAGCCGCTGGCGCATCGGTTCGGCGTGATTCCCCTCGGTGAATTCGTGGTGATCGAAGTGACGGATGACGGCGTGGGAATGACGGACGACGTGCTGGATCGACTCTTCGAGCCGTTCTTTACCACCAAACCGCAGGGTCAGGGGCAGGGCTTTGGTCTCGCGGTGGTGCACGGCGTGGTACGCCGGGCGTTCGGCAGCGTACGCGTCGCGTCGGCGCCGGGCCAGGGAACCACCATTGCCATCTACTGGCCATGCGCACCTCACGAAGCAATCGCGGAGCGGACGCGTGACACCGCCGTCGGTGCACCGGGCACCACACCGCCAGCCGCCGCCGACACCATCATGGTGGTGGATGACGAGGATGGTGTGCGGCGCGCAGTGGGGCGCATGCTGGAGCGTGAGGGCAGGCGTGTCCTGCTCGCCGCAAGCGGCGCCGAGGCTCTGGCGCTCATCAACAGCGACCACGCGCGACGGATTCAGGCGCTCGTGACCGACGTACGCATGCCGGAGATGACCGGATCGGAACTTGTCGAGGCCATGGTCAAGAGCGGCGTGGACATGCCGGTGCTCTTCATATCCGGCCAGTTGAATGCGCCGCTGCCGGATCACCGGCTGTCGCAACTCCCGCGACGCTTCCTGCGGAAGCCGTTCACGCTGGCGGAGCTGACCGCAGAGATCACCACGCTTGCGCCGCATCGCCCAGACTGAGTCGTGGTTGAGCAGGTTGAAGACTTCAACGATAATCTCCAGCGTGTTGGCCCGCGAGCCGGAGCCGACCTTGATCGGCTTCGAGAGACGCCGATGCGGATTGCCGACGCACACCACAAACGAATCGCCGCCACATTGCGCACAGCAACGTGGCGGCGATTCCCGCTTTGGGGTCAATGCGGAGTTGCGCCTACGGACAGCGAGCCAGCGGAACCGTGGTCACTGGGCACCGCTCCGGATCGGAGGCAAGCGTCGACGACTGTCCACCGATGCCGCCGAAGGAATACAGCGGCTGGCGCAATGTGCTCAGTTCGCGGCCGGGAATCGGGAACTGCGTCGGCGTGTCTGCCGGCATCGTCTGCCAGCCACGCGCGTCGAGGAACGGAACCATGGCGCTCATGCCCATCAGCTCGATGCCTTTCTCGTACCGCAAGGCATCCCAGAGACTGCCACAGCTGCCATTCAGCTTGCGCGGCACGCAGCCCGGTGCGATCGGCGGTCCATCGATCGTGACCGGAGGAAGTTGTCCGTTGGCAACGCGAGTCTTGTTGATGAGTGCCACCGCCTCCCCTGCCCGGCCGAGGCGGATCAACGCTTCCGCCTTGAGCAGATCCATCTCGGCTACCGTCAGCTCGGGCTGCGGGCCTGTCTGCCAGGTGATGCCAGTGCCATAGCGCAGAAAGTAGTAGTGCGAGAAGCGCCATGATCCGCGTGATATCGCAAACAGGTTGTTGAAGTTGTACCCCATGTACGTTCCGGGTGCTGTCGGTCCGGCAGCGCCCTGAATGCGCCGGTCGCGAGTGCGCAGTTGAAACGGCTGCCGATTGTCATTGGCTGTCGCGAGCCAGTTCTGCCAGCCGTTGGTGGAGTCGGCCTGACCGATCAGCCAATAGCCTGGGCGCGCGTAATCCGACGGGCGCCCAGCGGTGCGGAGCCGCGCCAGCAGACGCTTCCAGTCATCGACGAGAATGTCCAGCTGCGCGACCGGCGCGAAGTCGACCAGAATGCCGGCATCGATGCGACGCAGGACCTCGGTCCAGTTCACTGCCGCCCGCTCCGTCCGCGTGCGCGGCGAATACGCGAGCAGTCGCGCCGCATACGAGTTGGTGAGTCGGACGAACTGGTCTCTCGTCAGTGCCTGAAAGAGGAAGTTCTCCACCGGGAACGTCATCGTCGGCTGCGAAGCTGCGACGACAGCCGCCGAGTCGAGTTGCGCGATGGCGGCGGTGATGACGGCGGGGTACGGCGTGAAGGTCGGGGTCGTGATCGTGTCGAGCTTCGTGCGCTCATCGGTGACCACCGCCTTGTCGTACATCAAGCCGAGATAGCCGTATGAAAGCCCCTGCATGAACTTGCCCATCGCCTTGGCGCGGGCCGTACGCACCGCATCCACGATCACCAGGCCGCCGTTGACGCCGGCGACGACATCGTTGGCCGCAGAGATGGTGCGATAGTATCCGTACCACGGATCCTGGTTCACCTGCCGGCGGGCGTTCACCTCGCTGTTGTTCCACGACGTGCGTGGCTCTGTGGATGGCTCGAGCTGGCCGAAGTCGGCGAAGCCCGACGTGACGTCGCGCGACATGACCACCATCGCAATGCCCGGATATCCGCCGTGACCGGCGACCGGCCACCAGCTGCGGAACGATGAGGCGACAAACGATTCCGTCGTCAGTGGCTGCGTCGTGGCACGCACCGCATCCGGCAGGTTTGGATTGACGACGTTGAGATCCTGACAACCGGCGGCGACCAGCGCCAGCCCGATTGGCAGCATTCGGATACGTGAAATTCTGATCATGGTGAGATATCCGGCGCTCAGAATGTGAGCTCGACGCTGCCCGTCACCGTGCGATAGCGCGGGTAGACGAAGCTGTCGAAACGATTGAGCACGGTGCCCACTTCGGGGTCGTAACCCTTGTATCTGGTGAACGTGAGCATGTTGCGGCCGATGAGCGAGAAGGAAGCTGTCTGTGCACCGAGGCGCGCCAGCGCCGGCGTAAAGCGCGCCGGCAGGCGGTACTTGAGCGAGACTTCGCGCAGCTTCACGTAGCTCCCGTCTTCCACGAAGAAGTCCGCCGGGTTGTTCGCTGCATACAGCGACACGTAGTAATCCACCGGCTTCTTGTTCTCCTGCTGCTTCCCGTCCTGGTCCACGTCACTGCTGCGGCCGAACTGGTACATGCGCTGGTTGGTGCGGTTGTAGACGTTGCCACCGACCTGCGTGTCCCAGAGCATGAACAGCTGCAGGCCACCCCATGCAATGTTGTTGGTCACACCGAAGCGGAATTCTGGCGTTCCATCACCAATCTTCTTCACCGCTGCGTTGCCGACGGAGTCCACCGACGTGATCGGCAGCCCCCAGCCGTAGGTCGTGGTGCCGATGGTGGACGACGTGCCCCAGAGACGCTTCGTCTCCCCTTCCTGGAAGGTGTTGCCCGGGCCAACCCACACCAGCAGTCCGTCGTCGTTGACCCCGAATTCGGTCGAGCGGGGGCGCGCATCCTGCGCCAGCTGCGTTTCGTTCCTCATGAAACTGAACCCATACATCGCGCTCAGCGTCTCGCCGGCGCAGCGGAAGGCGATGGTGTTGACCGTGAAGCAGCTCCGCTGGAAATCGGTGATCAGGTTGCGCGAGCGATCAGCAACGACACCGGCGCGCCACGTGAAGTTCGGGCGACGGATGATCTGTGCTTCGAGCGTCCCTTCCCAGGTATTGCCCTCCACCGTGCCCGCGTTCTGCCACTGCGATGAGTAGCCGAAGAATCCGGCCAGAGGCACCAGGATCAGCTGATCGCTGGTCGTCTGCCTTGCACGCGAGATCTGGATCGAGTAGCGGTCCTTGATGATCGCATCGACGCCGAATTCCGTTTCCTTGGACAGCTCAGGCCGCAGGAAGCGGTTCCCGAGGTTTGCCTTCACGAGGCCACCACCCTCGATGAAGTTGTACGTCTCGAACTGGTCGTTGAAACTCGGGCGACCACCTGCGGTGCCAACGGAGGCGCGCAGCTTGAACTCGCTGATCGCCTTCACCGGCCACCACTTCTCGGCCGACATCCGATACGCGCCGCTGTAGCGGTAATACCAGTTCTCCTGCTCCTCGGGGCCGAACAGCGAGCTGCCATCCTGTCGCAGGAGCGCATCGACAATCAGCTTGCCGCGGTAGTCGGCAGCAGCGCTGATGAAATAGCTGTTGGTGCGAATGGTCTCGCTGGTGGACGAGACAAAGCGGTTGAACGCATTGCTCAGGCTTCGCACACCCGGCACGGCGAACTGGTTGCCGGTGGCCGTCGTGAGATCATTGGTCTCGCGCTCCAACAGCCCGCGGAACGTCGAGCGGAATGTGAAGGCGCCGACCTGCCTCAGAAGGTTCACGCTGGCCGACGCGTTGAGTGCGTCGGTGAGCCCGGTAAAGCGCGAGATGTCACCCGGTCCGCCGTTGGCGAACCCCTCCGTCTTCTTGCCCTGATCGAGAAAGAAGTTCGTCGCACGATCCGAGCGGTCATAGCTCACGTTCGCGTCGACGGTGAGCCACGAGAACGGCGCATACTTCATTTCGAGCGCGCCCTGTGTCCGTGTGCGCTTGCGCACATTCTCCTCGGTGGACAGCACGTACAGCGGATTCTCTTCTCGGCCTTCGAAGTCAGGCTGGTAGATGTAGGGCGTGCCGTCAGGGTCCGGCTGACGCAGGTCCACGTCAGGGGCCTGATTGATCAGGTCGAAGAAGGTGTCGTCATACACGTTCTGGCGCGAGGAGCGCATGTGGTATGCGCTGACCCCGAAGCTCAGGTTGGTGCGCGGGCGATGGTCGAGGTTGAGGCGAAAGTCATCCTGGTTGTAGCGCCCCGAGTTCAGCACCACACCATCCTCGCGACCGTTCACATACGAAAAAAACCAGTTTGTCTTTCCTGTATTCTGAGAGATGTTGAGCGAGTTCCGCGCGAAGTTGCCCGGATCGAAGAAACGCTTCACCTGATCGAATGCGGCGCCCGGCGCGTAAAAATTGTCCTGAAAGCGGGTGGCCGCGGGCTCCGGCACGCGCTGTTCACGCGGCACGATCGCGCCCGCCGTGTTGAGCCAGTCGCCGCGATCATTCACCAGATAGAAGTGCGAGTTGGCCCAGCGCACCCGGTCGTCGACGGAGTTGGACCCGTATTCGGACCGCACCGTGAAGCGCGTGGAACCGTCTCCGCTGCCGGCGCCGCGCTTGGTCCGGATGTTGATCACGCCCGAGGCGGCGCGGGCACCGTAGAGCGATGCACCGGCGGCCCCTTTCACCACCTCGACGCTCTCGATGTCCATGCCCTGCAGGTCCGCCGATGACGCGCCGAACGCATCGGTCTGAATCACGCCGTCCACGACGATCAGCGGCGAATTGTTCTTGCTGATGGAGGTTGGCGTGCGGAGAATGATCTCAGTCCCGCTGCCAGCCTGCCCCTGCGGCACCACGCTCACGCCGGCGATCTTTCCCTGAATGCTCTCGAGAGCGTTGGTGGCGGGCACCGGCAGGTCTTCGGCGCTCACACGACCCACGGTGAACGGCACGCGCGTGCCACTGGATGGGTCGACGACGCCCGTGGTCACCACGGCCTGCAGGCTCAGAGCGGCGGGTTCCATCCGCACGTTGTACGTCAGCGTGGCGCCAGCCGAGACAACCAGATTGGCGCGCGTCACACGTCGGAAGCCAAGACGGAGCGTCTCGATGCTGTAGGTGCCGGCGGGCACGTTGTTGACGGTGTAGCGCCCCTCAGCCGTCGTGCGCGCCAGCAGACGGGTCACGCCGGCGGAGAGAGTCACCTGCACACCCGCGAGCGGCTGCGCACTGGTCGAGTCGGTAATGAGCCCTGCGACGCGACCCGTCTGCCCCTGCGCCTCAAGTGATCCGGTGAAAAACAGCAGTGGTGCAACGAACCCGAGCCACTGGCAGCGCCAGAGTCCGGGTCGTTTAGTTCGGGTGTCACGGTTCCGGGCAAACATTATTTCTCCTGAACGCTGGTGGTGCAGTGTGCCCCCTGCCGGGGTGAACAAAAGGGAGAAGGTAAAGCCTCAGCATTGTAACGGTAGTAGCCCTTTGAAGGCGACGCGCCGCCCGGGGCGCTGGAGCCGCCGATATCAATTGCAGATAATCATCTGTTACCACAACACGCCCTCAACGAATCGGATCGATGAGCGTAGACCTTCCAGTCCTGCGCAGAACGACACGAGTCCGTTCCACATGGTGCGTCCGACCGAGCTCCAGATTCCCACCTGAGATCAGATGCCTCGATTCCTGTCTGCCGGTCGCGCACATGCGCTGCTGTGCCCTGCCGCATTGCTCATGATTTCGGTGAGCGTCGCATCTGCACTGGAGCAGGAGTCGGAGGGGGCGCGGCCACGGCAGCGTGTCGTGATGGACTCCACGCGCATCGCAGCGCTGTACGTCAGCAGCAATCCTGCCGATCACCCACTGGCGGACTACGCCGCGTCCATCGCCCGCAAGGCAGTGACCGACAGCATCTTCGCTGCGCGGAGCGTCGGGGTCATGAGGTTCTCGAAGACCAGGTACACCAGCGCCGTGGACGGGCTCGAGATTCCGGCCAGCGTCTTCGAGCCCCTCACGTCGCGCGGGCCGCGCACGCAGCCGGCCCTGGTGTGGGTGCACGGCGGCGTCCACGGCAACTGGGATCAGAACTACCTGCCGTTCATCGAGGAGGCCGTGCGGCGCGGCTACGTGGTCATTGCGCCCGATTATCGCGGCAGCACCGGGTATGGCAGGGAGTTCCACGAGCGCATCGACTACGGTGGGAAGGAAGTCGACGATGTGCTCGCGTCCGTGCAGGTCCTGCGGCAGATGCCCAGCGTGGATACCACACGCATCGGAGTCATGGGCTGGAGTCATGGCGGCTCCATCACCGCGCTGCTGATGATGCGGCACGCGCGTGAAGTCCCGTTCCGGTCAGGCGCTGCCATCGTGCCGGTGACCAACCTGCTCTTCCGCCTGTCATTCAAGGGGCCCTCGTATCAGCGCTCGTTCTCCACTCAGGCGGGACTGCGCGGACTGCCGTTTGAAAATCGCGCCGAGTACATCCGGCGCTCACCGTACTACTGGGTGGACAGTCTGCGTGCGCCGCTGCTCGTGCATGTGGCGACGAACGACGAAGATGTGAATTTCGAGGAAGCGCGACCCCTGATCGACGCGCTCGCAGCGCGCAAGCCGCAACTCGCCGAGACGAAGATCTACGTCAATCCAACGCCGGGGCCGACGAGCGTTGGACATACATTCAGCCGCCGCGTCAATCGCAAGACGCTGGAGCTGGACGACTCGCCTGAGCAGATCGATTCGTGGAACCGGGTCTGGGCATTCTTTGAGCGGACGATGCCGGCACGGGGACGTTGAGCCTTTCGTCACGCAGGCATCGTTCCGCCGGTCGATGAACCGCCGATAGCTCGGTAGGTCGGTGAAACCGGACGTGAAGTGCGGGCGAGGTGGACAAGTCGCTGGCACGACGTGTATCGTTACACTCGGAGTGTGTATTCCGCCGGTGCCAATCTCCCTTCGCCAGCGGACTCGGCTATTGGTGTGCTTCCGCTGGCACTAGATCAGAGAATCGCTGGCCGACGCGCGCACGCCGTGTCTACAGTCTGTTTTGACGTCGCAACGTTCTCACAGCCTCCTACCGATCCCGCGCATGCCGACCCCGCCCAGTCACGCTGATTCGCCACTTGCACGTCGTTCCTTCATGGCTCGACTCGGCGCAGGGCTGGCGGCATTCTCAGGCGCTCTTGCAGTCCCTTCCAATGCGTCAGCCCAGAATACAGATGGTCGTCGTGCGGGTGAGGCATGGCAGCCGGCGCGCCATCCCCAGGACGACTGGCTGGAGCAGATCCCGGGCAAGCATCGATTCTTCTTCGACGCCACCACCCCAGCTGGCACTGGGGACGCGCTGTCGTTCACCTCAAACTTTCTGTACGCCAGCGCATTCGGGTATCAGCTCGCCGAGGAGGAGAACGCGGTCGTGATCTGCCTGCGCCATTGGGCAACACCGTTCGCATTCAGCGACGCCATCTGGGCGAAGTACGGCGGCGTCCTGAGCGAGCAGACGAAGTTTCTCGATCCGAAAACCAGTGCTGCGCCGATCGTCAACGTGTTCCTCACGAAGGGCTATGGGTTCCTGCTGAACAACCGCGAGAACACGTTCACCGACGCAGTCAGGCGTCGGATGCACTTTGCCGTCTGTGATATGGCCACGAGGCGATATGCCGGGTTGATCGCCGCCAAGCTCGCGCTGAAGACGGACGATGTGTACGGTGAATTGCAGGGTTCTGCGCATGCCAATTCGCACTTCGTGGCTGCTGGTATCGTCGCGGTCAATCGTGCGCAGGAACGGGGCTACGCAATCCAATACCTCGGATAGCGCCGTGTCGTCGCCGCTGACGCCGGAGACGGCTGAACGTCGGCTGGCCCTGGCTGAGCCGAGCAGGCTGCTCCTGATCACCGTCCTCGCGTCCGGTTATCTGGCAGCAGCGTTTGGTGGATTGGCGGTGAGCCGGGAGGCCGGCAACATCGCCACCCTCTGGCCACCCAACGGTCTTCTGGCGGCAGCGCTCCTCCTGAGCCCTCGGCGACGGTGGTCAGCTGTTTTGCTCGCAGGTGCGATCGGCAGCGTGGCTGCGAATCTCATCAACGGCAACCCGGCAATCACCGCCGCATCGATCACCGTTGCGAATCTGGTTGAAGTGCTCGTGGCAGCGGCGATCATTCGCCGACATACCAGGCGCCGGGTGCTGTTCCAGCACAGCAGCGACGTGCTCGTACTGATTGTTGCGTCGATCGTGGCAGCTGGGGTGGCAGGGGCGCTCAGTGCCACATCGGCTGTGGTGCTCGTCGGCGCGCCGTTCACCAAGATTTTCATCAAGTGGGTGCTGGGCGATGTGCTCGGGCTGCTGGTGGTGATGCCGATCGCCGTCATCGCATACAACCTCATCGTGCACGGCCCGGATCTGATGATGTCGCAACGATCACAGCGTGAAGCGGCGTTGCTCCTGGGTGTCGTGTTCGCAGTGAGCATCGGTGTCTACTGGCCGACGTTGCCACCGGTGCAGTTTCTGGTGATGCCGACCGTGCTACTGGCATCGTTCAGACTGGGGCCACTGGGTGCGGCGCTCTCCACCGTCATCGTGGCGATCGTGGGCTCGCTTGGCACAGTCGCGGCGGCCGGTGCGGTCGCAAGCACTCCTGATCAGGTCACGCTGCGCGTGTTCAACTTCCAATTGAATCTGGCGGTGTTGTTCCTGACGGCGCTGCCGATTGGCGCCGCGATGGCCCAGCGAGCACAGCTCGAGCGGGACCTGAAGGATGAGCGGGACCGCGCTGATCGATTTGCGAGCGACATGGCGTCAATCGCACACATTGACGACCTCACCGGCCTCGCCACTCGGCGATTCTTTCTCGAGCAACTCGATGTGATGGCGGCGACGGCGCGCCGTGCACAGCAGCCGCTGACGCTGGCCATGCTCGATATCGATTTCTTCAAGCCGGTCAACGATCAGTTTGGCCACGCCGTCGGGGATGCAGTCCTGATGGCGATCGGTGCAGCCTGTCGCAACGCAGTCCGCGCCGACGATATCATCGGTCGGCTGGGCGGCGAGGAGTTCGCCATGCTGATGCCGTTGACCGACCAGGAAACGGCGTATCGCATCGTAGATCGGCTGCGGGAAGCGGTTGCCGCAATCGCAATCCCGACCAGCGATGGGCGCCAGGTTTCGGTGACGATCAGTGTCGGGATGGCGATGTTCGCCAATCAGCAGATCGATCGCCTGCTGCTGGATGCAGATCGGGCGCTCTATCTGGCGAAGGAGCGCGGTCGCAACCGGGTCGAGCTGGCGGTGACCGGCTGAGGGTGATGGGCTGACGGTGACGGGAATCCGGGTGACGCTCGAGCCAACGCCGACGCCCACTGAGCGATCGATTGCGAGCCATCGTGCGCAATCGGTCGCTCACCCTACACGGGCAGAGGGGTCGTGAATCCCGCCTCAGCCGAGCAGTGTCACGCTCGGTACGGCGGTGGCGAGGGCGCGACGGAGATCGCCGAGCAGATCGATGACATCCTCGATGCCCACGGAGAGACGAATCAGATCCGGCGTCACGCCCGCGGCGAGCCGCTCGCCTTCGGAGAGCTGCTCGTGGGTTGTCGACCAGGGGTGAATCACGAGGCTCTTGGCGTCACCCACGTTCGCGAGAAGCGAGAACAAATTCAATCCCTTGATCACCTTGCGCGCGGCCGCCTCCTGCTCGTCGACCGTCGCCTCGTCGCCGGCGTTCACCCCGAATGTCAACACTCCGCCGAACCCGCCGCGGAGATACTTCTTCGCGAGCGCGTGAGTCGGGTGCGAGGCGAGGCCAGGATAGTGCACCCAGGACACCGATGGGTGCTGCTCGAGGAATTCCGCCACGGTCAGCGCGTTTTCGACGTGCCGCTGGATTCGCAGATGCAGCGTTTCGAGCCCCTGGAGGAGCAGAAAGGCGTTGAACGGTGACAGCGCTGCACCGATATCGCGCAGGAGCAACACGCGAAGGCGAAGGGCAAACGCTGCATTCACCGGTCCATTACCCAGATCGACCGCACCAAAGGCATCGGCAAAAACCAGCCCGTGATACGCCGCCTCGGGCGTGTTGTAGAGAGAGCTGAATCGTGGCTCGCGCTTCCAGTCGAAGTGACCGCCATCAACCACGACACCACCGATCGCTGTTCCGTGACCACCGATCCACTTGGTGGCAGAGTGGATCACGATGTCCGCGCCATGCTCCAGCGGACGGCAGAGGATTGGTGTGCCGAAGGTGTTGTCGACCACCAGCGGGATGCCAGCCGCGTGGGCGACAGCGGCCAGCGCTTCGAAGTCAGGGACATCGAGCTTCGGATTCCCGATGGTTTCAACGTACAGAACGCGCGTCCTGTCGGTGATGGCGTTGGCAAAGGCCTGCGGGCCGTGTGCCAGATCCACGAACGTGGTGGTGATGCCGAGCCGCGGGAGGGTGTGTGCGAGCAGCGCATACGTTCCGCCGTAGAGCGACGTGGAGGCAACGATCTCGTCCCCCGCCTGCGCGAGGTTCAACAGAGCGAGCGTCTGTGCGGCCTGCCCACTCGCTGTCGCAACTGCCGCCACGCCCCCCTCGAGCGACGCGATGCGCCGCTCGAAGACATCGTTGGTCGGATTCATGATGCGCGTGTAGATATTCCCGAAGGCGCGGAGCCCGAACAGATCGGCAGCGTGTTTCGGATCGTCGAAGACGTACGATGTGGTGGCGTAGATCGGCACCGCCCGTGCGTTCGTCGTGGGATCGGCGTGTTCCTGACCAACGTGGATGGCGCGTGTGCCGATCCCGAGTGGGGCCAGGGTGTCTGGCAGGTTTGAACCGGCAGCAGTGTCCGTCATGGTCGCCTCCGAGGCGAATGAATGCTGCCGCCCGGTCAGCGAGTCGCATGAGAAATGGCGCACCGGGGTGCGCAATTCCGCATACAACAAGGCCCGGAAGCTTGGAGCCGCCGGGCACTCGCGTTTTAGCACTTTATTTTTCGTGGCGGCAAGAGGCGGCAAAAGACCACGGGCGTTCTATTGTTCGGGAACCATAGCGCGAAGCCGCTGTCGCAGTCAAGCCCTCGTCCGGTGACATCATCGAATGACATCACCTCCACTCCAGACCCCACTCTTCCAGACGGAGCGGACTGCTGTCCGCGAACTGACCGCGGCACACGCGGGATTCATCCGCGAACTCCTGAATCAGGAGACCTTCCTGCGATTCATCGGCGACCGGAATGTGCGCACCATCGATGACGCAGTCACAGTCACCGACACGCGCTACGGACAGAGCTACCGAGATCATGGCTACGGGCTTTACGCGGTGTGCGACCGGGCCACCGATGAGGCAATGGGGCTCTGCGGTTTTGTCCGGCGTGCCGAGCTGCCGGCGCCGGACATGGGGTTTGCATTCCTTCCAGCGTATGAAGGTCGAGGAATCGCGTTCGAAGCGGGGGCTGCGACGCTTGCATACGGCCGCGAGGTGCTCGAGCTCGAGCGGGTACTCGCCATTGTGTCAGCCGAGAACGCTCGATCATATCGGCTGCTGGCACGCCTCGGATTCAGCAGCTGTGGCACCGTGTCTCTAAGCGGCGAGACCTCCGTGCTCGATCTCTATGCACGCACGCTCTGACGCGCGATTCATCCGACGTTTCAACACTCGATCGATAACGCGATACGTCGCTGAGAGGGTGTGCAATCGCCGCACCCGAGGCCGCCTGCGATCGCTCACGCTTTGAGCGCCAAAGAGCAGCCTCGTGCTCACGGAACCGAGGCAACAATGCACATCGGACACTTCACCTTCTTTCGCGGTGGAGTTCGGTGCAGCCGTCCCCAGTGAGTAAATCATAATGTTGGTGTAAGACACTTTCACTTTGCGCGACGCAATCACGTCTCTCAGGTGCGGCGTGAACCTTCACACTCACTGGTACCGTCACATGCTGATGACCATCGCAATCGTGCTCGTCATTCTTTGGCTGCTGGGCATGGTGAGTGCCTACACCATGGGCGGATTGGTGCACATCCTTCTCGTCGTGGCTGTGGTCGTCATTCTCGTGCGCGTCATTCAGGGCAGGCGCCCCATTGGGTAAGGGTCGGCGCTCCAACTCGACCGCCGCTCTGAAGCGCGACCCCCAGCTGTTGTTCGTCGGCCGCGCCGACGGACCCATTCGCGTATGATGGCTTTTCGCAGCACCCGTACGCGAGCGGTCGCTGCCGAAGAACTCCTCAGTGGCCCGATCGTTGGTGTACTGCTGGGCGCAGACGATCTTGGGACTCGCGCCAGACGCCTTGCGCGCGAGCAGCGACTCGTGAAGGTACGGTCGCCGCTGCGAGAGGCACGACTGCTGACACGCCTTGCCGACACCCGGGGGCTCTTCCGCGACGCGCAGAAGCGTTTGCGGGAGGCGAGCATCGACGACGCCGGTCCCGCCGCCGAATGGTTACTCGACAATTACTACATCGTGGAAGAGCATCTCCGCGAGGTGAGGGCGAGCCTGCCAAGCGGCTACTATCGCGAGCTTCCTGAGCTGGCCAGCGGTCCGATGGCGGGTTATCCGCGCATTTACGAACTGGCCATCGTTCTGATCTCACATAGCGAAGCCCGCATCGACGTCGACAATGTTGATCTTTTCGTCGATGCGTTCCAGAGCGTGACTCCCCTTTCAGTCGGGGAGCTCTGGGCCGTTCCTGCCATGTTGAGACTCGGGCTGATCGAGAGTGTGCGACGCATGACATTGCGTACGCTCCAGCGTCTGGACGAGATCGATCTGGCGATGCACTGGTCCGACCGTATCGCACTATCGAGCGCACAGGGTGGCGCGGTTCTGCGAGATGAGTTGCGGGCGTTCACCAGCGCTGAACACGAACTGACGCCATTCTTCGTGTCCAGCTTCTTCAGACTGCTCCGACGGACGGAGGGCGCTTCGCCACCGTTGGCATGGCTGGAGCAGTGGACGAGAGACGCCGGCGCCAGTCCCGACACGGCGCTGGAAACGGCGACGCACCGTGCGACGCTGACGCAGCTCATGATGGCAAACAGTCTCACAAGTCTCCGCGACATCGGGCGACGGGACTGGCGTCAGTTCGTCGAGCGGCAGAGCGTTCTGGATGCGGTGCTGCGAAGTGATCCTGCGGGCGTCTACGATACGATGACGTTTGCGACACGGGATCACTATCGACACGTGGTCGAGCGCATCGCCAAGGCGACTGGCCATCGCGAGACTTCGGTCGCACAATGGGCAATCGATCTGGCAGGCGCACCATCCGAACGTCTGGCTGCCCTGCCGCGCGATGTCGTGGGACACGTTGGCTTCTATCTCATCGACGACGGGCTCCCGGCCCTCGAAGCGCTGGCGGGCCACCACCCACCGTTGCGCGAACGCCTTGGCCGTATAGCCCGAACACATCCGAATTCAACGTTCGCTATCGGGCTGGCGCTTCTCATACTCGCCCCAACGAGTGGGGTCCTGTGGATCCTGCGAGGCGAGTTCGGAGCGACAAGCTGGGCGTTGCTGCTTCTCAGTACCCTGCCCGCGCTCGACATGGCGGTGAACGTGCTCAATCAGCTCGTCACATCGGTCATGACGCCACGGGTGTTGCCACGTCTCGACTTTGACTTGCATGGCGTGCCTGTCTCGCACCGAACGGTCGTCGTTGTTCCAGTTCTCCTGGCAGCTGGGCAGGATGTCGCCGTGGCGCTCGAAACAATCGAGGTCCAGTTCCTTGCCAACCGCGAGGCGCACCTGCACTTCGCCATTCTGAGCGATTTCACCGACGCCGACAGCGAAACGCTTCCGTCGGACGCGGGGATTCTGGCTGACGCAGTGGCCGGGATCACGGCACTCAACGACCGCCATGGCAGCGGTGCCGAGCGCCCCTTTCATCTGCTGCACCGACCGCGCCAGTGGAACCAGCAGCAAGGCGTGTGGATGGGCTGGGAACGGAAGCGTGGGAAGCTCGTCGAGTTCAATCGACTGGTACGCGGTGAGGAACCGATCGCCTTTTCAACCTGCGTGGGTGAACTGGAGGTTCTGCGAGACGCGAAGTACGTCATCACGCTCGATGCCGATACCGTGCTGCCACCAGACGCTGCGCCAGCACTGGTCGGGGCAATCGCGCATCCACTCAACCGCGCGGTGTACGACGAGCAACGCGGTGTGGTGCGAGGATTCGGCATTCTCCAGCCCCGCGTCGGCGTGAGCCTGCCCAGCGCGCATCGTTCGCGGTTCGCGTCGATCGCGTCGGGCCGTCCGGGCGTCGACCCATACAGCACGGCCGTTTCCGACGTGTATCAGGATCTGTTCGGTGAAGGGACGTTCACCGGCAAGGGGATCTACGACGTCGCGATGTTCGAGCGCGCTACGCACGGCCGGTTCCCCGACAACACCCTCCTCTCGCACGATCTCATCGAGGGAAACTACGCTCGTGTGGGGTTGGCAACCGACGTCGTGATCTACGACGACTACCCGTCCTCGTACGTTGCCTACACTCGCCGGAAACATCGCTGGATTCGAGGCGACTGGCAGCTGCTGCCGTGGCTGCGACGCACGGTGCCCGGTCCGCGCGGCCCGGAGCGGAACCGCCTCTCGCTCGTGTCACAGTGGAAGATGCTGGACAATCTTCGCCGGAGCACGACGGAGATTGCACAGCTCGCGCTCGTCGTCGGTGGTTGGGCACTCGACCCTGCACGAGGGTTTCAGTGGGCGATGCTCGCGCTCGGCGCGATCGTCACACCATGGATCACCGCGCTGCTTCTGGCGGTTGTGAGGCCACCCCGAGTCGGGTCGTGGCGCACGTATTACGCTGCCGTCCGCCAGGATGCGGTGGCGAGCCTCGAACAGTCGGTCGTCGTCATCCTGACGCTACCGCACCAGGCGCTGATCTCCCTCGACGCGATCTGTCGAACGCTCTTTCGCCTGTACGTGTCCCGCACCCGGATGCTCGAGTGGCAGTCGGCCCTCGATGTCGAGCGGAGCGTCATTGACGTGCGGGCTGCAACGCTGCGCATGATGCGCACCAGCAGGTTTGGCGCCGCGTTCCTGATCCTGGCGCTTGTGGCACAGCGCCTGTCTGTGCTCGAGGGTGGCCCGTTTTCACAGATCAGAATCGATCTCGACACGCTGGTGATCGCACTGTTCTCCGCATGCTGGCTGGTGTCACCTGCGCTCGTCGCCCGGTTGAGCGTTGCCACCAGCGCAGTGCGAGCACCGCTGACCGCAACCATGCGCACTGCCGCGCTGCGCTACGCCGCGCTCCACTGGGCGTACTTCGCGGAGTACTGCACGGCCGACTCGTTCTGGATCGCACCGGACAACGTCCAGACCGAGCCAGAGACAGTGCTCGCACTTCGCACGTCCCCGACAAATCTGGGGTTGCAGCTACTGGCGATCGTGAGCGCGTGCGACCTCGGGTTCATCCCAGCCGATGAAATGACCGTGCGTCTGGAGCGGACGCTCGGCACGATGGATGAGCTTCCGCGCTATCGGGGCCACTTTTTCAACTGGTACGACCTGCGGGACTTGCGCGTTCTGGAGCCTCGGTACGTGAGCACGGTTGACAGTGGCAATGTGGCCGGGCATCTGGTGGCGGTGCGCCAGGCCTGCCTGAAGATGGCAGTCAATCACCCGTTGCTCAACGAGAGGCTTCTGGCGATTGCAGACCGCGCGTACCATCTCGTCAGCACAATGGACTTCAGCTTCCTCTTCGATCAGGCGCGGAAGCTGTTCACGATCGGCTATCACACCGACTCGTTTACCCCCGATGACTCCTACTACGACCTTCTGGCCTCGGAGGCGCGGCTCGCCAGCTTCATTGCAATCGCGCGCAACGATGTGCCGCTCGACCACTGGTTCCGGCTTTCGCGTGGCCTGAGTCGCACGGCCGGTCGCACCGCACTGCTCAGCTGGAGCGGGAGCATGTTCGAGTATCTGATGCCGGTGCTCATCATGCGATCGTTGCCGGAGACGCTGCTATCCCAGACCTATGTCGGAGTGGTTGACCGCCAGCGCAAGTACGGTCGCCGTCGCGGCGTGCCGTGGGGCATCAGCGAGAGCGCGTACAACGTGCGCGACCGCCATCTGACCTATCAGTATCGTGGCTTTGGCATTCCCGATCTGGCGTTGAAGCGGGGCCTCGAGCGCGATCTGGTGATCGCTCCGTATGCAACCGCGCTGGCGGCCATGATCGATCCGCCGAGTGCCCTTCACAATCTGGCCGAACTCGAGGAGCTTGGCGCGCTCGGTCCGTACGGGTTCTGTGACGCAGTGGACTATACCAGGCCCGCTGCCGGCTCGGCATCCGCTGTGGTCAGGACGACGATGGTTCACCACGCCGGGATGACGCTCACCGCACTGACGAACGTGCTGCTCGATGATCTGTGGCAGGATCGCTTTCACGCCGACGGGCTGGTGCGGTCCGTCGAACTGTTGCTGCACGAACGTGTCCCCCGCCTGGTCCTGCTGAGAGAGGTGCAACAACCACCGCTGAACGCGGACCGTGCTGACGATGAGCTGGAGGGTCCGATGGTCCGGGAGGTGGATACCATGCAGGCGCGCCGACCAGCGGTTGCACTGTTGGGCTCTTCACCCTACTCGGTGATGGTGACACAGAACGGGACCGGTTTCAGTCGCTACGAGTCACTCGCGGTGACGCGTTGGAACCCGGATTCGACTGAGGACTGCGCAGGCCAGTTCTGTTACGTCAACGATCTGACGGCGAATCGCATGTGGTCGACTGGTCGCCAGCCCATCGGCGCCGATGCCGACAGCAGCCGCGCGTGGCTGGCAACCGACCGTGTCACGTTCCAGCGGAAAGACGGCGCAATCGAGACGCGAACGGAGATCGCGGTTGTCGTCGCCGACTCGGCGGAAGTCCGACGGGTCACCCTTACCAACACCGGAATCCGAACCCATCAGATCGAGCTCACGAGTTACGGCGAGATCACGATGGCGTCGCCGAACTCCGATGCCGTCCATCCCGCGTTCTCGAACCTGTTCGTGGAGACGGAGTGGCACGCATGGTGTACCGCAGTGACCGCCACACGCCGCCCGCGCCAACCGTCGGACGAGTCGCTCTGGTGTGTGCACGTGGTGGATGCGGGACGCGAGCACCCCGGCACTGTGTCGTGCGAGACCGATCGCGCTCGTTTCGTCGGGCGTGGACGAACAGTCCGCAATCCACTCGCCCTGACGGTCGAGGGTGCCCTCTCGGGGACCACGGGACCGGTGCTCGATCCGATCTTTGCCCTTCGTACCCAGGTGAGCGTTGAGCCGGGCCACTCTGTCTCCGTCACCTTCACGACGCTCGTGGCAACGAGTCGCAAGTCGGCGTTCGCGCTCGCCGGACGCTATCACGACGGTCACGCGGCGCAGCGCGCCTTTGACTTTTCGTCGACATCAACGCGGATCGAACTCCGGGAGATGGGCGTCTCGACGACGAACGCCGCCGTCTACCAGGCGATGGCGGCGCAGATCATCTTCGGGCGAGGGTCACTGGCGCCGCCGCTCGATGAGGTGAGACGCAATCACGGCTCACAGCCGCTGCTCTGGGCACAGGGCATCTCGGGTGATCAGATGATCGTGCTGGCCACGATCGATTCCACCGACGGACTCCCCACGTTGCGAGAGCTCTTCTGTGCACACCGCTACTGGAGTCGCCGCGGGGTGATTGTCGATCTGGTGATCGTCAATGGGCATCCGGCGGACTATCTCCAGGAGCTGCGGAACGCGATCGACGAGGCAATGATCGTGTCCAACGATGCTGCGTTGATCGAGCAGCCGGGTGGCGTATTTCTGCGACGTCGTGAGCAATTCCTGCCCCGCGAGTATCTGATGCTATCGGCGATTGCGCGCCTTCACGTCGCGTGCGACGGTCGCTCGTTGGGCCGACTGCTGAGCCTCGCCGACATTGTCGAGGCGAACCGTCCGGCGGCGAAGCAGACGTCCCTTGGCTCACGGGACGATGTCACGCCGGCGTCATCACTTGCATTCCCCGAGCGGCAGGGCCCCCTCGCCGCCATCGTCTCGGCGTTCCTGCCACTGGTCGCACCAACCATCGGCCGCCCTGCTCCAGACCCTCTTCCTCTCACGCCGGATGGTACGTCCTCCCCATTTGCGAACGGCATCGGCGGGCTTGACGAAAGCGGATCATATTCCCTGAATGTCGATGTAGGACGCGGACTCGTACCGCCGGCACCGTGGTCGAACGTGATCGCGAATCCGGAGGGTGGCTTCCTGGTGACCGAGCGGGGCGCCGGTTGCGTCTTCGCAGAGAACGCATTCTTCTACCGCCTGACTCCGTGGCACAACGATCCGGTCTCCGATCCCATCGGCGACTGCATCTACATCCAGGACAGATCCCGGAACGCGCTGTGGTCCGCCACACCGGGGCCGGTGGACCATCGCGGCCAATACGCTGTGACACACGCGCCAGGCGAATCGAGCTTTGCGCATGAGCACCTCAGCATTGAGACATTGCTCCGGCTTGGCGTGCCGGAAGCTGGCGCAGCCAAGGTCTCTACCCTCACGTTGACGAACCGGAGTGATGAGACGCGGCGTCTGCTGGTGACGGCCTACGCCGAGTGGGTCCTCGGTCCCGGCAGCAACGGGTCCGCTTCGCACGTTCGCACCGAGTACGACGCGACGAGTGGGACCATTTTTGCCCGCAGCCACTTCGACCCTGCCTTCTGCGACTGGGTGGCGTTTCTCACCACCAGCGAACGTGTGCTGAGCTTCTCAGCGGACCGAGAGGCGTTCATGGGCCTCGGAGGCTCCCTCGCGGCACCGCGAGCCCTGAACGAGAGCACCCTGAATAACGTCGCAGGCGCGGCGCTGGACCCGTGCGGTGCCCTGCAGTTCGAGGTCATTCTCGACCCCGGCGAGAGTCGCACCGTCGTCGTGCTGCTCGGCGCAGCCCCGACCGCGGGGTCAGCGCGTTTACTCGCCGATTCACTTCGCGAACCGAGCGCGGCGACCGCGGCGCTCAACATTGCAGTGGCAACGTGGACGTCGCGGTTGAGCACGATCACAATTCAGACGCCAGAACCGGCCTTTGATGCGATGATCAACACCTGGTCACTCTACCAGGCGCTCGCGTGCCGCATGTGGGCGAGAATGGGCCTATACCAGAGCAGTGGTGCGTACGGATTTCGCGATCAGCTGCAGGATACGATGGCGTTCGTGTACAGCGAACCAGGGATTGCACGCGCGCACCTGTTACGGTCGGCCGCGCGTCAGTTCACGGAAGGGGACGTTCAACACTGGTGGCATGCGCACACGGGGCGGGGCGTACGCACGCGGTTCTCCGACGATCTCGCATGGCTTCCCTACGTGACCGACCATTACGTCACCGTCACCGGCGACAGCGCGGTGCTCGACGAGTACATCCCGTTTCTGGAAATGCGTGCGTTGGGAGACGCTGAGCACGAGTTGTACGATCTGCCACAGGTGAGTGATGAGCATGGCACGTTGTATGAGCATTGTCGGCGCGCGCTCCGGCGCGCCTGTACGCACGGACCACACGGCCTCCCGTTGATTGGCAGCGGGGACTGGAACGATGGGATGAGCCGCGTTGGTATTGGCGGGCGGGGTGAGAGTGTCTGGTTGGCGTGGTTCCTGATTCGCACGCTCCATCAGTTCGCGCCCTATGCGATCGCGCGGGGGGATACTGGCGAAGCGGAATTCATGCGGCAGGAGGCAATGAAGTACACCGAAGCGGTGGAACGTCATGGATGGGATGGCGCGTGGTACCGTCGCGCCTTCTACGACGATGGCAAACCCATTGGATCAGCCTCGAACACCGAGTGCCGGATCGATTCGATCGCCCAGAGTTGGAGCGTGCTTGCGGGTACGGCGCTGCCCGACCGCCAGACCTCGGCAATGGCGGCGCTCAACGAGCAACTCGTCGATGAACAGTCGCGAATCCTTCTCCTGCTCACACCGCCCTTCAACGGCGCCGAAGGCGATCCCGGCTACATTCGAGGCTACGTGCCTGGGGTGCGAGAGAACGGAGGGCAATACACACACGCTGCATTGTGGGCAGTCATTGCAACTGCCGCGCAGGGCCGCGGGGATCGTGCCTTCGAACTGTTCACGATGCTGAATCCGCTGACGCACACTCAGACACCCGAGGGTGTCGCCCGGTACTGCGTCGAGCCATACGTCATCGCGGCGGACGTATACTCGTCGAGCAGCCATCGTGGACGCGGCGGCTGGACGTGGTACACCGGATCGGCGAGCTGGATGTACCGCACGGGGCTCGAAGCGCTGCTCGGTTTCAGGAAGATCGGCAGCACGCTGCGAATCACACCGTGCGTGCCAACGGTGTGGGAGCGGTTCTCCGTGGTGTACCGGTTTGGAAGCAGTTCGTATCAGATCGAGGTACGTGAGCCGGGCGCGATCGGGCGCAGCGGTGCTCGCGTCACGATCGATGGTGTCCGCAGCGCCGACAGCGCGATCCCGCTCGTCGATGACGGTCGGACCGTAATGGTCG
>Ga0105044_10000697_pt1 | contig 42352 bp, 37 predicted proteins | sample MAT01_FD_78092 | JGI IMG/M metagenome (GOLD analysis project Ga0105044, IMG submission 78092) | Freshwater microbial communities from Lake Fryxell liftoff mats and glacier meltwater in Antarctica - MAT-01 | ecosystem: Environmental > Aquatic > Freshwater > Ice > Liftoff microbial mat | place...
ACCACTACCCCTACCACTACCACTACCCCTACCACTACCACTACTTCCTCAACTCCTCCGCCGCCTGCTCCGCATAAAATCCTCCCCTTTTAACAATTTCCTGCAAAAGCACTTTTGCCTTTTGTTTTTCCCCGGAACCCAGGTATGATTTTGCGACATAAAAAGTGGCCTCTTCAGCGAAGGGACTGGCTGTGTTGCGACTAACGGTTGCCAGTAACGTTGCAGACTGGTTATAATTTTTAAGATGGTATAAAGACATCCCTTTGTAAAAAAGTGCATTTTCATCGTTAGGATGAATTTTTAATACCTCATCAAATTCTTTCACCGCCGACTCATACCGTCCCTGGTTGAATAATATTACAGGTTTGCTGATTAAATTGGTATACTCCATTTTACGATTCACAACATCCCCCGATTTTGCCTCCTCTGCAGCTGCTTCCTCTTTTTTGTTTTTATTCTCATATTTACCGGATGTGCTTTTTTCTTTCAATGGTTTCGGCTCCTCATCCTGAGCTTCGGTGCCGTAATCAATTACTTTTAGATTATCTACATACGTAATAAAATTACTACTGGCATTGGTAGATCTGATGTCCTTAAGAGCAGATTTTTCTGTAACAGATTTTGAAGGTGGGGAAAGGGGAACGGGAGAAGATTCTTTCACTTCATCAGCAGCTTGACTTTGTCCTTCAAAAACAAATTCACCTACAGGTGCAGCTCCTGCATCAGATTCGGAAACAGATTCTTCAGTATTTGCCTTTCTTTTAGGCAAAATTAATTCTGTGGGAGGTGATTCTACAACCGGTTGAGTGGAAGTAACCGAATCAGATAATGGTTCAGATTCATTGCTCTGATTTGATTGAACAGGTTCGGTTTGTACAACTTCTTCTGAAACAGCTATTCTCTGATCTTTGGCATCACGAAATTGCAAATAAGTAAATACCGACAATACCACAATTGCTGCAACGGAAGCCGCAGCCACCCAATATTTCTGAAAAGAGGTGCCGGCATTTCGATTCACTAAACCCGAAACTTCATTTTGCACATCATCCAATGAAGATGTAGAAGTCAACAATATGAATCCTTCCAGCGCATCGCTACAAAGCGGACAATCCACCAGATGTTTTTCAACCTCATGTTTATCACCTGAAGAGAGGGCGCCATCACGGTAACGTAACAACAGGTCACGCTTAATGCAGCCGGTTTCAGTAAATATATCTTTATTTATCCGAGAGTTCATGATTTTTCTTCAACATATAATTTTTAATATTTCTTTTCCCATTCTGAATGTAACTTTTCACCTCCAGCATGGTAAATCCCGATATTTCTGCGACATCCTGGTAACAGTATTTTTTAAGATAAAATAAATCAATGCATATACGCTGTTCTTCATTCAAATGATCAATGGCTTCTTCCAGCAACTGAAGCTGTGATTCGCTATTTTCATTTTCATTTAGATGAGATGGCTGATGTGTTTCCACAAATGAATCTATACCTGCACCGTTTTCATCATCTACATAATACATTGCTTTTCGACTTCGCAATTGCATCAAACAATAATTACGAGCAACGCTATGGATCCAGTAACTGAATTTATTTACTTCAAACCTTTTTAGATCCTCCATCAGTTTCTCAAAAATATTTAAAGTAGCGTCTTTGCTATCCTCCTGATTCTTTAAATATTTCATACAAACCCCATACACCAAATGAGAATATCGTTCAAAAAGAACTCCCACCGCTTTCCGATCGCCTTTTTTGCGATAAGCCAGTATCAATTCCTGGTCGTCGAATTCCGTATATTTTTTCTTACCAATCAGCCACATAAGCACTAAATGAAACGGTTTGAAGGGTAGATGCAAGATCCTTTGTTATTCCATAAACGAATAAAAAATATTTTGTTTTATGGATTCTCCTTCTTTTCAGCATCTGGACATAAAGATACTGAAATCAACAATCATCTTAAAACTTTCCCTCATTAACAGACCTACAGAATTACAGAACCAAAGAACCTACCTGGAGCAGGCAGGCTCATGAACGAATAACCTAATAAACTAATAAAATGAAACCTCAAAACAAAAGAAGTGCCGCTATCGGATTGATAATGATTGCACTTACAGTAACAAGTTTGTTATTTGCATCTTCAAAAGGAACCTTAAAAGGCCACGTAAAAGATAAAGGGACAGGTGATTTTATCCCTTTTGCTCAAATTACTGCAACAGGTAAAGGTATCGCAGAATTCAAAAAAACCACAACGGATGCTTCGGGCCAATTTACTTTGAATGATCTAAAGCCGGGAAGTTATAATGTTGAAGTTTCTGTGGTAGGCTATACTAAAAAGTTTATTAAAGATGTACAGGTCAATTTAGGTAAAACCACCACTTTAAATATTGAAATGGTTCTGTCGGTGGAATTGAAAGCGGTTGAAATTAAGAAATCTCCAAACCGAAATGTCAATAAAGAAAATATAAGTCCAACTCAAAATGAATCAAATGCACTTTATGATTTGGCTATACCTGCCACGGGAATGAGTTATCAGCCAAGTGAACAATTCAACACAGAACAATATAATTATACTGCTGAGAACGAATTTCACGAAGCACTTCGCACACCTCTTTCCACTTTTTCGATTGATGTTGATCCTGCATCTTATGCCAATATGAGAAGGTTTATTAACAGCGGTACTCGTCCACCGGCGGATGCGGTTCGCATCGAAGAAATGATCAACTATTTTAAATACGATTATCCGCAACCACAAAACAACGATCCGTTTTCAATAAACACTGAAGTTACAGTTTGCCCATGGAATAAATCACATCAGATTGTATCGATTGGCTTACAAGGAAAAAACATAAAACTTGATCAGCTTCCTCCTTCCAATCTGGTTTTTTTGCTGGATGTTTCGGGTTCGATGATGTCACATGATAAACTTCCATTATTAAAAAAAGCATTGGGAATGTTAACCGATCAACTAAGAAGTAAAGACAGAGTTGCAATTGTGGTTTACGCCGGAAATGCAGGACTTGTATTACCTTCTACATCAGGCACAGACAAAGCATCTATTCATGCAGCTTTGGAAGCACTTCAGGCTGGGGGTTCCACGGCAGGAGGCGCAGGAATTCAATTAGCCTACCAAGTAGCCAAAGAAAATTTTATCCTCAATGGAAATAACAGAGTCATATTGGCAACCGATGGCGATTTTAATATAGGCGTTAGTAGCGACGGGGAGTTGGTAAGAATGATTGAAGAAAAAAGAGAGCAGGGAGTCTTTCTGACTGTTCTTGGCTTTGGAACAGGAAATTTGAAAGATTCTAAAATGGAACAACTTGCAAATAAAGGAAATGGAAATTATGCATACATCGACAACATCATGGAAGCAAAAAAAGTACTGGTGACTGAAATGGGCGGAACACTTTTTATCATAGCTAAAGATGTGAAACTTCAATTGGAATTTAATCCTGCTTATGTTAAAGCATACAAACTCATAGGCTACGAAAACCGTTTGCTTCAGGATAAAGATTTTAATGATGATAAAAAAGATGCAGGTGAATTAGGAAGCGGTCATACCGTTACGGCCCTGTATGAAATTGTTCCTGCCGGAAGTGAAGAAGCTTACGCAGATATTGATCCTCTTAAATATCAGAAGCCTTTATCAGAAATAAATAGCAACGGTGAATTGCTAACAATAAAATTCAGATACAAAGATCCACAAGGAGAAACAAGTAAGCTAATCACACGAACATTAAAAAGCAAAACTGGTCAGTTTGAGAGTGCATCAATAAATCACCGCTTCGCCAGCTCAGTCGCAGCATTCGGATTAGTGCTCAGAGATTCAAAATTCAAAGGCGATGCCGACTTAAAACTAATCGAAAAATTGGCTCGTGAAGCGAAGGGAACTGATGAGGAAGGGTATCGTGCAGAGTTTATTCGGTTGGTAGAAATGGTGGCACTATTGAAATGATATTGAACATGGAGATGGATATGCGCTGAGAATTTTGCCGATAGACCGCACGAAATTTTGAGAACGAAATAAAAAGTTTTAATCAACCATCGATCCAGCCATCGAATAAACCATGGAATAAACCACCGAATTAAACCACTAAATCAACCATCGAATAAACCATCGAATCATGAAAACAATTAAAATAATTATCGTATTAATAATACTCTCAGCAAGTCAAAGCACCATGGCACAATTCGGAGAGATACGAGGAAAAGTTACAGCAAAAAGTAATGGAGAAATTCTTGCCGGCGCTACCGTATCTTATTTATTAAATGGCAATTTAAAAGGTGTTATTACCGATGAAAAAGGTGAATACAAAATAAAACCACTTGTTGCGGGAAAATATGATCTGCAGTTTTCGTTTGTCACATTTAAACCATATAAAATAGAATCGATAATGGTAAGTGCTGAAGATATCACTTATGTGGATGTTTTGCTTGAATCAAATAATAATTTGCCAATTGTTGTAATAAAATGGGAAGAACCGCTTATCGATGCCGGAAATACCTCCACAACGACCACTATAACCTCTGAGGATATCAAATATTCGGTATCGAGAGATGTTGTAAGCCATGTGGCAAATACTGCGGGAGTTGTTCAAACAAAAGAAGGTGGAAGTCTGAATATCAGGGGTTCACGCAACAATTCGACTCTTTATATTGTGGATGGTATCAAAATGACCGGCTCCTTTTCAGTTCCGAATAGCGCAATTGAAGAAATTACTGTCCTAACCGGTGGAATCCCTGCTCAATATGGAGATTCAACAGGCGGCATAGTGCTGATTACCACAAAAAGCTACCGGAAGCAATGAGGTTACAGAGTATCCCGGTAGCTCCGGCCCGTCTCATAGTGAGGCGGGCTTTGCTACATATAAATGTGTTCAGTATTCATTGGAATTTTTGTTTATTTTTGGACCTGTCTGAACTAAACTTAAATCATTCTAATGAAGAAAATGCTTGCAACAACGCTGTTGGTGACGCTCTCCCTGGGAATCGCTACAGCACAGAAAAATTTACCCTCCAACTTCCACATGACAAAACTGGAAAACGGTTTGGAGATTCTGGTAATAGAAGATAATTCTGTTCCATTAGCCACCATTGAAATTTGTGTCCATAACGGGTCCTATACCGAAGATCATGAGTACAATGGCTTATCCCATCTGTATGAACATATGTTTTTTAAAGCCAACAAAGATCTCCCTTCTCAGGAACAATTTCTGGCCAGAATTAATGAGTTAGGAATTTCTTTCAATGGAACTACCTCAAACGAAAGAGTAAATTATTTTATTACATTAAGCAACGCAAAAGTGAATGAGGGTTTAACCTTCATGAATTCTGCAATCCGATACCCTCTTTTCCTTCAGGAAGAAATGAAAAAAGAAAATCCTGTTGTGGATGGTGAATTTCAGAGAGCAGAATCAAATCCGGTGTTCTGGTTACTAAAGGATATGGATAAAAAATTATGGGGCGAACATTTCAGTCGCAAAAATACGATTGGTGATCACGATATTATCCTTACTGCAACTCCTGAAAAAATGCGCATCATTCAAGAAAAATATTACTACCCAAACAATACCATGCTGGTAGTTGCCGGTGATGTGAACCATGATGATATTTTTAGTCAGGCTAAAACTATTTACGGCGACTGGAAACCATCTACCTTTAATATTTTTGAGAAGTATCCAATACCGGAATTTGTGCCCTTAAAGGAATCCTCTTCATTTATCACTGAAAATGCAAATGCCAAAACACCAATAATCATGACTGCACTCCATGGCCCTGATACAAGGAACGACATTCCGGCCACCTATGCTGCCGATGTATTTTCGTTCATCCTGAGCCAGAAAAGTTCAAAGTTTCAAAAAGACCTTATCGATTCAGGACTTGCCTTTCAGGCGCAGGTGGGATATCAAACATGTAAATATGTAGGTCCAATTCAAATTTTCCTCGTTCCTAATCCTGCAAAAGTTCAGGAAGCCTACAAAAAATTATTGGAGCATATGAATATGTGGGATTCTGATGATTATTTTACCGATGACCAACTGGAAACTGCTAAAAATCTGCTTGCAATCAGTCAGACCCGTGATCGCGAAAGCACTTCTTCGTATGTACACTCAATTACTTATTGGTGGGCATCAGCCAGCATCGATTATTACACCGGATATATCGATAACCTTAAAAAAGTTTCCCGTGAAGACATAAAAAAATATGTTAATACCTACATTAAAAACAAACCGATGGTAACGGGATTACTTATTTCTGCTGAAATGAAAACTCAAATGAATATTACTGATGCAACAACCTATCTAAAATAATCATTGAATAAACACTATAAAAATCACTATGATGAAACATAACAGAATTTTAAATACAACAGCACTGCTTATATCGCTGATATTGGGTTCAACAATATCGAACGCCAGTGGTCCGGGCACGAAAGAAGTTTTTGTTGACGGTATAAAAGTAATATTTAAACAAACTCCGAAAGATGTAATCAGTGTAAGAATATTTGTGAAAGGCGGAAATGCCAATATCTCTGCTGAGCAACAAGGTTTGGAGAATTTTGCCTTTTCACTTGCTGCCGAAAGCGGAACAACTAAACGCGATAAAGGCAAATTCAGCACCGACTGTGAAAAAATTGGAACTGAAATTTCTGGAGGTTCTACCTATGATTATGGAACACTCAACCTGAACTGCATCAAAGCATTCTGGAATGAATCGTGGGAGCTTTTTGCTGAAGCGGTTAACACACCGGCATTCGATGAAAAAGAATTTGAACTTATGAAAGGTAATCTGATCGCAGGCGCTAAACAAAACGAGTCGGATCCTGATCAGCATCTCATCAATATTGCAATGGAAAGTGTTTTCAGCGGGAGAAGCTATTCTAAAATTCCGGAAGGAACATCGGCTACAATTGAAAAAATAACGCTCAAAGATCTGAAAGATCATTACCAAAAAGCTATTTGCAAAAGCAGAATTGTGATTGTTGTTGTGGGCAATGTGAATCAGGATGAGTTGATGGCTAAAGTAAAAGCATCATTCGCAAAAATGCCCCAGGGTACTCCCTCTACAGTGGAACCAAGAGTACAAATAACAAAACCCGGTGTGTTTATCGAAGATCGTGATATCGCAACTAACTACCTCATCGGTGTTATGAGTGCTCCGGGAATGGGAACCCCAGAAGGAATTCCAATGCGTATTGGCATGAATATTTTGCACGATCGTTTCTTTGTGGAACTCCGTACCAAACGCAGTTTATCATACGCTCCTGCTGCTCGCTACAATGCAAACAGCATCAGTAATCCATATAACAGCATCTACATATCAACACTCGACCCAAAGCAATCTATTGAGGTGATGACTGAAGAAATAAACAAAGTGAAGAAGGAGGGCTTTTCCGAAAAAGAACTTACCGATAAAAAACAATCTTTCCTCACACGTTATTACATGGGTCAGGAAACCAGCTCAGCTCAATCGATGACACTCGGATTGAATGAACTTGGAGGCACCTGGAAAAATGCGGAGAATTTTACTGCCGATGTTAACAAAGCAAATCTAAAAGAGATAAATACCACTTTTGCCAAATACACCGGAGCCATCCGCTGGACCTACCTCGGCAAAAAAGATGCTGTTAATGAAGAAGATTTTAAACAAACCTGGAAGGGCAATGTGTTACAAAGTCCTTACTAAATAAGATGCTTCATTACTATTGAAAAAGCTCCTTCTTTCGAAGGAGCTTTTTTTGTATGCATACTAATTATCTTCGTTGAGGTGAATTAACTTTGTTAACACATACATCAGCAATTATCCCATTGCCGCATTGATAAACACTTTCTAGTAATTACTTTGTTTTCACATAATCAAAATCCATTGATCGAACTTCACCACGTATAGTTCCTGATATGGATGCTTTTAATGTTGATTTATTTATAAAATTATAGGTGATGACAGTTGGGAAATCATGCTCAGGATTTTCAAAACTGAAAACGTCCCCTTCATGTTTGGCCAATTTGAATGGAACCGGATTGCCATCATTTTGTCCGGCAGTAGTAGGAATGTAAAATATTTCACTCCCTCTTAAAACCAAATGAACGGTTTCGGAAACAACCGAATCGGTTCCAGTGATTTCATAACTTTTTCCTTCCATCAGGGTATCGTTCACCAATCTCCACTGCTCCATAACCTCACTTTGATCGAATTTCATCGACCATTGCCCTTCAAGTCTGGACAGAGATTCAAATGTTTCGTTTTTTGATTTGCAGGATGACAACACGACAAGGAGTAAAATAAGGAGGAGGTTAGAGGATTGTTTCATAGTAGTAATTTGTCGACAAAGATAATTTTTCTTTTCTACAAAACATGTTGATGAAAACTGCATAACTCCGTCTTTTAGTGAGATGATGGATGCCTACGGGTAAGGGCTTTAGCCATGAAGAGGGGTTTGATGCGAGCAAAAAAATATCACCCATAGTACTAAACACCATCGCAAAAAAAAGCCCTCGTAAACATGAGGGCTTTTATCATTTTAACACTGTATTATCATCTCGTGAGAATAATTTTGCCTTCAGTACTCCACTCCTTGTTACTTAAGCGAATCATATATATTCCTGATTCAACATAACTCCAATCGGGGTGAATTTCAAAGAAAGTGCTTGCAGAAGAAACTTCTTGCTGACGAATCACTCTTCCTGTAACATCAATCACCTGTAAACTCATATTACCGGCAGCAGTTAATGTGGAAACTTGTAATGAAGGATTTGAACCCGGATTATTAAGAATGTTAAGATTCGTTTCATTACTTACCTCATTCAATCCCACATTGGTGATACAAAGAGTATTAGACTGAACAGCACATCCTCCAACAGTTGACAAAACTAAATAATAACAACCGTTTGCTGTTGGAAAAAAAATTGGATCAAATTCAAATGGAACAAAACTAGTAGAGCCATCCGGATACCAATTGTAAAAAAAAGTTGAATCAGTAATGCTTGAAGTGAATTGACCGCCTACTGTTGAACTAATGGACACGGTAGGTAACGAAGGAACAATATTCACTCTTACAGTATCTGTTAGAGAAGTGTTACAAGCGCCGTTTCCGGAAAGGGTTAATTTAATAATACCGGTTTCTCCAACCCCCGGAGTGTATGTTGTTGCCAAGGTTGTAGTTGATGAAAATATGCCGGTTCCTCCAGCCCATGTGGGATTGCCCAACAGATTCACCGCACTGCCCGCCAACGATGCTGTTGTTGCTCCACCGGGACACAATCCTACATCGGGCCCAGCGGTAAGACTTAATCCTGCAGAAAGTACCTGACATCCGTAGTTAAGATAGGTTGCATTTCCGGCAGCATTGTATTCCACAAACGCACCATCATTCTCGAAAGAGAACCCACCTAATATTCCATATTGATTGATCAAAAAGGTACGATCATATGAAACTGAATCAGAGCATGCACCTGCAAAAGTTATGGATAACCCGCGTATCCCGGGAAGTGTGTTATAATTTGCAAAATGTCCTGAAGTATTACCTGCACATTGAAACAGAATAACTAAATCTTCATTCAGTGTGGAAAAAGAATTTGAAATGGAATTAAAATTTATGCTGGTAACAATTAATATTTTTGAATTTGCAGGCAACACCCCACCAACCGGTTCAACAACAGAACCACATCCCTGAATACTTTGATTAATGCTGGTAACTATTGCAGCCGTTCCTGCATCCTGACAAAGTCCTAACCAGTTATTATTTGCCCAGTCAATCGTCATGGCAGAGACATTGAGTGGCGCAGAGCCTACATCAAATCGAACCATTTCATTTTCTCCTTCAGGAACTCCACATGCATCTACAAGGATACTTTTTATTTCGATACATCCTCCCTGGCTGTAAGCCTTGGTGATCGACAAAGAAGAAACCGCAGCAAGCAGCATCATCAATTTAATACTTTTACAATTGGGTAAGAATTTCATCATGATTAGAATTTTAAATCCGGGACAAATTAAGGGAATAAGCAGCAAGCGGAGGGGTTTTTAACTGAATGATAACAATCAGTTCACATACCCCGATTTTTACAAGGGATGCAAAGTTACAATAAATCCGGCAGTCGGCAAAAATAGTGTATAAAATTGATTACTAGTTATTTAGGCGTTACGGCGGGCGCTGCTTTCGTTTTTTGGGCTAAAATGATGACAACAACAATAACTGCTGTGATACAAATTGCCCATTTCACCCAAATAATTTTGACAAGAAAAAAGGCACTTATAAACATACTCACCAGCATCATCGAAATGGCAATAATTTTTGTTTTCATTGTCATTCCTTTTCCTCTTTTAAAATCAAGGATCTGTTGTCCTACGTATTTATTACTGATGATGAGTCGAAGGAATTTTCGGGAACCTTTAGCAAAACAAAATGTGGCGATCAAAAAAAAGACCAGCCCGGGCATCATCGGTGTGATGTAACCAACAATACCTATGCCGACAAAAATGAAACCCAATGTGACCCAGAATGCACGGGTAATATGGGTTGTAAATGGAATCATTAGCTGATTTTATGTTTGCAGACCACAAATTTACGGAGAATCAATTAATTTTGGTCATGAAAAGGTAAAAGGATTGAATGGGAAAGTTATCGCTTTAGAATTGAAACAACAATGCGAAGCACTTAGATTTACTATATTCATGTTGAGTGGGTTGATATATTTTAATTACTCTATTTAACCATTAACGATAAGAAGCCAGTTCTCTTTTAATGATATCAAGATTATTTTTGAGTGCTTTTTTGTTATTCAGTAAAACCTGATTTTCACCGGGATCTGTTAGCTTAACCTGATCATAATAATTCCCAGCATATAAAAAATACATTTCAGCTTCGCTCAATTTATTTTTAAATGCATCTGTATCTGGTTTAATTGTTTGTTGCTTTTTACGATCGCCTGTGTTTTTCGGATATAATTCTGCGAGGATGCGATTTCCTTGTTCAAATTTATTATTACCTGATTCAAGTAAAGCAAATGCCAGTTCCTGTTTAATAATTTTATTTCCAGGATTGAAACGGTCCATTCGGCTAGCAGATGAAAGTGCTCTTTCAATGCGATCCATCCTTTCCCATTCTGCTATAGTATCTCTAAAATTAAAAATTGCTTTTGACTTGTTGTCAGCAATAATAACTCCTTTCCTTTTGTAATCTGATAATGAAACAGGATATTCGATTAACTGCCACATTGGGTCAAAAGGATAATGCTCTGCCAGAAAATCAGCCGGGCTCGAAAAAAAATATTGATCAGAAAAATTTTTCACAAACCTTCTCTGCTGATTGATTCCACCGGCTGCCCAGGTAACATCAATAGGATTCCATTTCTGATTCACATACACCATGTTCCAGGTATGACCGGTTTCATCAAATAGGCCGTTCAATTTCGAAAACCCCGATACTAAAAAACATTTTATGTTAGAAAGTTCACAAAACTTCTGAAACAATGCCGAATAACCATGACACACTGCACGCCGGCTATTAAAAACAACTTCAGGCTCTTGCTTAACAACAGCACGATAGGATCTGGAGGCTTCGTTGACATCATAAATGATGTCATTAGCAATCCAGGAATAAAATGCCCGAACTTTTTCATCATCAGTAGTTAATCCTTTGACTAATTCAGAGTGCAAATTTTCAACCGAGCCGGATTTAATGGAAGCTGCCCGGGAGTCAATTGACTGATAACTTGTTTGAGCCAAGGCAGTCGAAACAAAGCATGCATAAATAATAATTAATAATAAGAATTTCAGTAACTGGTGCATTTCACTAGAGGTAACGTAGAAATACAACAAAAAGTTTATCCACTACAAAATTGCCTCAATCAATAAAAAATATCATTAAAAAATTATCTGTCGCCGCCCAACTTCGAATATTTAAGCGGGTTGGCATTTACTTCATCATAGGTGATTCGATTATTAAAAATATCGCATGCAAGATAAATAGCAGATCGGAAGGAATCTTCGGAAGCAATGTTTTTACCTGCAATATCATACCCTGTTCCGTGGTCGGGAGAGGTGCGGACTATTGGTAAACCCGCAGTAAAATTTACTCCCGAATCAAATGAGAGTGATTTAAATGGCACCAATCCCTGATCGTGATACATCGCCAGAACACCATCGAAATTCTTGAACTTGGTCATGCCGAAAAACCCATCGGCCGGAAACGGACCGTACACCAGAATTCCCTGATCGAATGCAGCTTTTATTGCAGGTGCAATAATTTCTTTTTCTTCGCTGCCAATCAAACCATCATCACCTGAATGGGGATTCAATCCCAAAACAGCGATGCGGGGTTTACGAATATTAAAATCTCTTTTCAGAGATTTGTTCATCACTTTTATTTTAGAAATAATTTTTTCATGTGTAATTTCTTCTGGCACTTTTTTTACGGGCACATGTCCGGTAACGGTAGCCACCCTCAAACGATCACTAACCAACATCATCAGATGTTCGGGCGAGTTAAACTGCTGCGCCAGAAATTCTGTATGACCGGGAAATCTAAACCCTTCTTGCTGCATGGTTTTTTTATCGATAGGTCCCGTTACCAAAACATCAATATTCCCATCGGCAAGATCTTTGCATGCTGCCTGAAGTGCCAGGAAAGCATACTTTCCTCCAATAGGTGTAGGCTGACCAATATCAATTTTGGCTTCTTCTTCCCAGCAATTAATCAGGTTAGTTCTTTTATGAATTAATTCTTCAATATTTTTGATGGTGGTAAAATTAAACTCCGTATTGTTCAGTGCTTTTTTATGAAAAGAAATCGCTTTTGTGGAGCCATAAATTACGGGAGTACACACCTGGAGCATCCTGTTATCAGTAAAAGTTTTAATAATTACCTCCGGACCAATACCATTAATATCGCCAATGGTTATTCCAACAGTTAGTTTATCTTCGCTTTCAAGTAAATTGCTCATCTGCAATAAAAATCTTTTTATCGGTTACTTCTAAAAATGATGTGGGTAAAAATTACTTTTTCTTTCCTGCCATTCGTTTCACATAATCGAAAACAAACCGCACTCCAACACCGGTACCATTTTTACCTCTGTAGCTGTCGGTTGATTTTCCAAATGACGGACCTGCAATATCAAAGTGCATGTAGGGATAATCAATAAATCTTTGCAGAAACCTTCCGGCGGTGATAGCACCACCAATTGCACCTCCAATATTTTTTATATCAGCAATATCAGATTTTATCAACTCATCGTACTCTTCCCAGAATGGAAACTCTACCAGTCGCTCGTACACGTTATTGGCACTTTTATTGAGCTCTTTTTTAGTATCTTCATCACAATCACCCATACAAACAATTCCATAATGACCAATAGCATTAGCAGCAGCACCGGTCAAAGTAGAAAACTCCATCACCAGTTCAGGTTTATAATTTTTCGCATAGTGCAACGCATCTGCAAGAATCATTCTTCCTTCGGCATCGGTATTCAACACTTCAACTTTAAGTCCGCTCATCATAGTAATTACATCACCGGGAGTATATGCATTTCCATCGGGCCTGTTATCGGTTGCAGGTACGAGTGCTACAACATGCACAGGTAATTTTTGCTTTGCAATGGCATACATCACACATCCAACAGCAGCAGAACCTGCCATATCCGATTTCATATAATCCATTGAACCGGGAGTAGGCTTCAAACTCAAACCACCTGTATCATACACTACACCTTTCCCTACCAAAACAATTGGTTTTTTATTGACAGCTTTTGACGGCTTCCATTCCATCACTGTAAAAGTTGGCGGGTCAATACTTCCCATATTCACGGCAAGTAAGCCACCCATTTTCATTTCGGTGATTTTTGATTTATTAAATACTTTCACCTTGAAACCACCTTTTTTACCCATGCTTTCAAATGCTTTTGCAAGTGCCGTTGCATTTAAACCATTGAGAGGTTCATTCACCAAATCGCGAGCCATGTAAACAGCTTCACAAAGAGTAGTCAGTTCTTTAATTTTATCATCATGAACTTTTTTTGAATCGATGTTGATTTTATGAAAAGAATTTTTATCGGCGTCGGATTTATATTTCAAAAATTGATAGTTCCCTAAAACCATTCCTTCAACATATGCTATCACTTCATCATTGTCATTTTCTGATAGCAGACAAACAGAAGATAGTTTTAATCGATTTAAAAGTGCGGTCAGCTGATCACCGGCTTTTCTGAATTTCTCCAAAACCACATGACGGTCCTTCTTGTCGGTGTCAATTATTTGTAAAAAAATATATCTTTCGTACTGGTTTATACTGATAAATTTATTTTTTTTCTTAATTTCAGAGTTTACAAATTCAAGCTCTGCTTTTGAGAATAATGACTGATCAAATTTAGACGCGTTATTTGTAAAAATGGCAATGTTTTCTGACTTACCGGAAGAAGTGCCTTTACGGATTGTTGTGTTCATTAATTAGTTATAATTTTGAGCGGTTGAAATTAGTCAAACGAGCTATAATATCAAAGCATGAAGTTGCCGGATATTTCATGGAATGAACATTTTACAACTACAAATGTTTAACTATAACCGGATTAAGTATTTAGCATCCAATTTAGTATGAATACCACCAATTTGTTGAACGCTGCCCTCAACGGGGATTTTTTAAGTGCCGAAGAAGGTAAGTACCTGTTTTTCAATGCGCCTACCTCTGAATTGATGTTTACAGGCAATGAAATGCGTAAGCAGCGAAAAAAAGGAGATGTGGTCACCTGGATCATCGATCGCAACGTAAATACCACTAATGTTTGTATTGCAAATTGTAAATTCTGCAACTTTTACAGGATACCTGGTCATGAAGATGCATATATTACCTCTATTGAAGAATACAAGCAAAAGATTGAAGAAACCTTCCGATTTGGTGGCGACCAGTTGCTTTTGCAGGGAGGCCACCACCCCGAATTGGGTTTATCCTTTTATACCGGGCTCTTCAGGGAACTAAAACTGCTCTATCCCAAACTTAAGCTTCATTCACTGGGACCTCCTGAAATTGCACATATTGCCAAACTAGAGGGCAAAACTCATACTGAAGTGCTCAAAGCCCTCAAAGAGTCTGGACTGGATTCACTTCCCGGAGCCGGAGCAGAAATTCTGAATGACCGGGTAAGAAGAATGATTTCTAAAGGAAAATGTACAGGAAGAGAGTGGCTGGATGTGATGAGAGCCGCTCACAAACTTGACATCACTACGAGTGCAACAATGATGTTTGGCCATATTGAAACCATTGATGAGCGTTTTGAACATCTTGTTTGGTTGAGACAAGTACAGTCTGAAAAACCTGTTCATGCCAAAGGATTTATAGCGTTTATACCCTGGCCGTTTCAAGATGAAGGCACCTTGTTGCAACGTGTAAAAGGCGTAAGAAATACTGTTACGGCCGATGAATATATACGAATGATTGCGTTGAGCCGAATAATGCTTCCTAATATTGAAAACATCCAGGCTTCGTGGCTTACAGTTGGTAAATTGGTGGCTCAGGTTTGCTTACATGCAGGGGCAAATGATTTTGGATCCATTATGATTGAAGAAAATGTTGTTTCTGCCGCCGGCGCACCTCATCGTTTTACCAGTCAGGGAATTCAGGATTCCATTCGTGAGGCAGGTTTTGAGCCTCGTTTACGAACACAACAATACGAGTTCCGTGATGTGCCTAAATTGATGGAACAACAACTTATTGATTATTGAAATTCATAATAATTCAAAAACAAAAGAGTTATAATAACAGATCTACTTTTATGAATAAAATTGTACCTTTCCTATTGTTTTTGATATTGGCACCTGCAGCACTTTTTGCAACTCACAACCGCGCCGGTGAAATTACTTATGTGCAGTTAACCCAGTTCTACTATCAGGTAACTATTACTACCTACACTAAAACTTCGTCACCTGCCGATAGGCCCGAACTTACTCTATACTGGGGTGATGGTGACAGTTCAATTATAGCAAGATCAACTATTCAAGATAATTTTGGTGGTCCCGGAACTGATATTCGAAAAAATACTTATGTAGGCTTTCACACCTACCCGGGCCCATCGGTTTACAAAATGTATTTTGAAGATCCCAACAGAAATGGTGGTGTTATCAATATTCCAAACTCCATTGATATTCCTTTTTATATTGAAACACAATTGGTAATTTCTGCATTCCTTGGATTTAACAATTCACCTATTCTTCTGCAGCCACCTATCGATAATGGCGTTATAGGTCAGCCATTTATTCATAATGCAAATGCCTTTGACCCCGATGGTGATAGTTTATCTTACGAACTTATTTTTTGTAAAGGTGCCGAAGGACTTCCTATTCCGGGGTATTCATATCCCAATGCAAGTACCTCATTTGGTTTGAATGCCGTTACAGGTGATTTGGTATGGGATAGCCCTACCGGATGCGGCGAGTATAATGTTGCCTTTTTGATTAAAGAGTGGCGCAACGGTGTTTTAATTGGGTTTGTGGAACGCGATATGCAAATCACAATTTTGTGTAACAACCCCAACAGCAATGTCCCTCCTTCCATCACAGCCATAGCTGATATTTGTGTCACCGCCGGCGATTTCTTAAGTTTTAATGTTGTAGCATCCGATGCTAACAGCACCAATTTAGTTACGCTCACCGCAACAGGTGCACCATTGATTTTACCTGTTTCGCCTGCGCAATTCAATCAACCCGTAACAGGGACAGGAAGTGTTACTGAAACTTTTGAGTGGCAAACAGTGTGTGATCATGTAAGATTGCAGCCTTACCAAATGGTATTCAAAGCCGAAGATAATGATGCTTTTGTAAAGCTCACCGATCTTGAATCTGTTCAGATAACCGTAGTTGCGCCTGCTCCTCAAAATCCAACAGCATCGCCTATTGGAAATTCAATTCAGCTTGGCTGGGATCAAAGTATTTGTTTTCAGGCAACAGGCTATAAAATTTATCGTCGAAATGGTTTCTTCGGTTTCATACCAAGCCAATGTGAAACAGGTGTTCCCGCCTACACCGGATATTCATTGATAGCAACAGTTACCGGACTAACTACAACTTCATTTCTGGATAATAATAACAATGCGGGACTTTCGCCAGGAACCGACTACTGCTATATGATTGTAGCCACTTTTGATGATGGGGGTGAAAGTTATGCTTCGGTTGAAGTTTGCGCAACATTAAAAAAAGATTTACCGGTAATTACTAACGTGAGTGTAACCTCTACTTCATCAACTACCGGCACTATGTTTATTGGATGGAGCAAGCCCACTGATCTTGATTCCGCTCAATACCCACCTCCCTATGAGTACAGAGTGTTGCGAACCACAGGAATTAATGGTGTAACATTTTCGCTGGCAGGAACTACTTTTAGTCTAAATGACACATCGTTTAATGACAGTGGATTAAATACAGCAACGCAGGCATATTCATATAAAATAGAATTGTATTCAACAGTGAATTCAACACTTCTTTTGGTAGGAGAATCGCAAAGTTCATCCTCTGTTTTTCTTACTATTACTCCAACGGATGATCGGTTAAATTTAACGTGGGATTTAAAAGTTCCTTGGCAAAACATTTCTTATACTGTTTATCGTTTTAATGGCGCTGCATTTGACTCGATCGGTTTTAGTACTACCACTTCATATTCTGATAGCGGTCTTGTTAATGGAGAGGAATATTGTTATTACATTCAAAGTGTAGGTTCTTATTCGGGTGGTGGTTATGTGGATCCGATTTTAAATAATTCTCAAGAGGCTTGTGAGTCGCCCTACGATAACGTTCCTCCATGTGCGCTCAGCACCGACACTATCGGTTACAACTGCATCACTAAAGAAGTCACCATTACCTGGAATATTCCGGATTCAGCTTGCGCGGATGATGTGGTATCGTATAATATTTATTATTCGCCAACAACAAATGGCACATTCACCTTGTTAGCTACTATCAATGACAACACCATAAATACTTATTTTTATACAAACGAAATTTCTATTGCAGGATGCTATTATGTTACCGCAGTTGATTCTAACGGAAACGAAGGTTCTCAAGGATTAAGAATCTGTGTCGATAACTGTCCATTTTATGAATTACCGAATGTTTTCACTCCTGATGGCAATAACCTGAACGACCTATTTCATCCCTTTCCATACCGGTATGTTAAAGATATTTCTATAAAGATTTTCAGCAGATGGGGACTTGAAGTTTTTTCAACAACTGATGCGGATATTAACTGGAATGGCCAGACTGACAACTCCGGAGAGGAATTGCCTGAAGGCGTTTACTATTACGTTTGCATTGTAAATGAAATTTATCTCGCAGGAATAAAAAGCCGTGAATTACAGGGCTTCATACAACTCATAAGATCAGGCGGAACAACAAACAAATAAATTCACTTTTATGTTTACGGGAATAATTGAATCGCTGGGGAAAGTTATCTCCCTTGATCCGGAAAAAGAAAATCTTCACATAACTGTAGAATGCGATTTTTCAAACGAATTAAAAATCGATCAGAGTTTGTCGCATAATGGAGTTTGTCTTACGGTTACCAAATACGATGCATCAACCTACGCCGTCACTGCTATTGCTGAAACATTGCGAAAATCTAATTTAGGTTTACTTAATACAGGAGATCTCATTAATCTGGAAAGAAGCATGGTGATGAATGGAAGAATTGACGGGCACATTGTACAAGGTCATGTAGATTGCACCGCTCTTTGCACTTCCGTAAAGGAAGAGGGGGGCAGCTGGCTCTACACATTTGAATATGATTGGGATTTAAACAAAATCACTGTTGAAAAAGGGTCAATATGCGTAAACGGAGTTAGCCTCACTGTTGTTAATTCAGCAGCAGAGCACTTTTCAGTGGCTATTATTCCTTACACGTACGAGCACACCAACTTTAAAAATATAGCTGCCGGCTCGGTTGTAAACCTTGAATTTGATATTTTAGGGAAATATGTTGCTAAGCACCTCGCTTTAAGAGGTTAGTTTAGCTCCAGCCGGGCATGTCAGTGATTTTTCCTGAAAGTTGTAGCCAAAGAATTAAAATCACCAAAAGTCCAAAACCCACAGCGAGTCCAATAGTCATATTCTTATATTTGCTGGCGTTTCCTTGAAGTCTTTTGTAGCGATAAATATTAAAAACCACCTTTTCGGCCCTATAAAATGAACTTTCTCCTTTAACAATGTAGTCAAAGGCCCCATATTGCATCGTTTTAACCGCTACCTCAATTTTATCTTGACCCGAGAGCATCACCACATCCGTTTCCGGGCTAATTTTTTTAATTTCATGTAGCACCTCCAAACCATTCATGGCATTTTTATTCACAGAATCCAGATAAAAGTCGAGGAAAACAATACCTGGAAGTTCGTTCATCGACTTCAGGATTTCTTCTCCGGTATTGAAGACTTTTACCTCATAACTGGTCATTTTTACAAGGTGATCTTTCAGCATTTCTGCTAAAATAGGATCATCGTCAACAATGAAAATCTTTTTATGCGTGTTCGACATACGTTTAGGGGGCTTGGGGTAAAGTGCAATATTAATGCAATTGTTTTAATTTTCAAAGTTTGGCCAATTCTTCTTTAAGTTCAGAGCTGGCAATAGTGGTTATTTCACCCAGTTTAGCTATCAAATCGGGAAGTTGGTCCACCCCGTTTTCATCGGCGGCAATTTTCTCAATGGAAATGGCCAACTGCTCGCCGGAAGCAATCCCCATATATTTGAGCTGCGACTTAAGAGAATGCGCTGATGTTCTTAACGATTTCCACTCCTGAGCGGTTAACTGTTGCTGCATTTGCGACAGGCTGGTTGGAAGGGCTGAGAGGAACATGCCAACATACTTGTTGATTTTCGCCGAATCGTTATTTGCAAATGACTTCAGGAACGTGAGATCAGAATATTTGGTCATCGATTTTAAAATTATTGAAATATAAATTGAAGTTTGTTGCCTATCCCAACACCACAGGAATTTGTCAGGTTATCGGTAAAGATATAATGAATTCGGTAAATAAATTAGGCTCGGAAGCAACTTCCAGGGAGCCATTGTGGCCCTTTACAATAATATCATAACTCAGCGATAACCCCAAACCGGTACCTTCTCCGGCAGGCTTTGTGGTGAAAAAGGGGTCAAATATCTTCTTTCTTATTTCTTCAGGGATCCCTGTGCCATTGTCACGGATTTTAATAATTACTTTATTGTTTTCCAAATGCGTGCTGACTCCTACACTTGCCTTAAAAGATCCACCTGATTGCTTCACCTTTTGACCAACAGCATAAAATGAATTGTTAAATAAGTTTATTAATACACGACTGATATCCTGAGTGGATACTTTAATAGACGTAATTTTCAAATCGAAATTTTTTACCATCTCCGCCGAAAAAGTATTGTCTCTCGTTCTGTTACCATGATAGGATAACTCCAGCAGTTCATCTATCATTTTATTAATATCGGTATTTTGCTTTTCGGCTTGACCGGCTCTTGAATGTGTGAGCATACCTTTAACAATTTTGTCGGCCCTTTTCCCGTGAGTATTAATTTTTTCTAAGTTCGCTTTCAAATCCGTCAGCACTTCGTCCTGATTGGTGCCGGGCAGTTTCAATTCATCTATTAATTCCATGGAAAGTTCCGAAAAATTATTGACGAAGTTCAATGGATTCTGAATTTCGTGTGCGATTCCGGCGGTTAATTGTCCCAATGAAGCCATCTTTTGAGCATGAATAAGCTGTTCTTGTGTCGACACCAGTTTGTGATGTGTGTCGGAAAGTTCTTTGTATGCTCTACCAATTTGTAAATGTGATTTCTTTTGATTCCGATATCTGTTAAACAGAAGTCCGGCAATAATAATGATAAACAAAAATGCCGTCAGCAAGGTATTTCTCAATGTTTGTCCTCTGCTTACTTCGAGCTCCTTTTTAGAAAGTGCAAGATCCTGCTGAGCTTTCTCATCTGTTAATTGTTTAATTCGCTCCTCCCTTTCAATATTGGCCTGATCAGAAATTCGTTTAGCCATATTAAGATCCTCAATAATCTTTTCTTTTTCGAGTCTTTCAATTTCAGCTTCTGTTACTTCTCTGTTTTTTTTAATTTCCTGTGTGGAGAGTTCCAGGTAAGAAATTTCATTTCCTTTGCGAAGCATTTCCAGAATTGCTTCGCGTTCTATCAAATCCCTTCTGGTCATTTGACTGTTAAGAACCCGGGACCTTTCTACATTATCGATGGAGTCTCTCAGCTGAACATAAATAATATTTATCTCATTTGACTTTTCGTGATTGCCACTCAACGATAAAATTGTAAACAACTTTAGGTAAGTATCTTTTAGTAATTTGGCGACTGAAATTTGTGGTGACAATGCAATGCTCTTGCGATAGTCGGTAATTGCATTTTCATGTTTTCCGTTTTTAAAATTAATGATGCCCAAATTGCGATACACCAAAGCCATTCCACCATTGTCACCTCCTTTTTGAAATGTGGCTAATGAGGATTCCAGATATCTCAAAGCTTCCTTATTTTCGTTGTTACGGATAGCAATCTCAGCGAGCTGAACACCAATTCGTGCACTTGCAAGTGTTTCACCTTTTGTTTGAAATCCATTATAGGATTTCAAAAAATTACTTTGTGCTTTTTTGAAATCTTTCATTGAAAGATGCATCTGAGCGATCAATGCATAAGTGCTTGGAACAAATTTTATTAGCTTGTTTTGTTCCATTTTTTTCAATGCCAGATTAAACTGATCAAGTGCCTTTTCATAATCAAGACTTCGATAATACGCATATCCTAATTGCACTCTTACCAAGGAAATTGTAATCGGACTATTCAGTTGTGTGCCGGCGTCAAGGGCTATATTAAAGTAAGAAACAGCTTTTTCATTATTTCCGGCCTCCAGTTCAAGCCACGCCAGATTCGAAGCTGAAACCGCTGCGCCTTTATAATTTTTGGTATTTGTTGTGGTCTGAAGACGCTTTTCGTTAACCAGCCAGGCACCTGACAAAGGCCCACCTCTTTTAATTTCAGGAAAATAAAACATTCCCTCCTGATCGGCAGTGCTTTCGTACAAACTAAAAAGGTCAATTCTTAATGAATCAGGGTCTTGGGCCGGAGAAGTATAAAAGTGGACTAACGCCAGTAAAAACAATAAATACAGACGCTTGTTGAGAATCATATTGGTGCTATTGACTGACAAATGTAACAAAAAGTCCTTAGAGCAGAACACAATCCTGAAATCACCCTTTAACTAATAATTTTCCCATCATCCATTACCACAATTCTATCCGTTCTCCGTGCGAAATCCTCATCGTGGGTAACTATTAACAGCGATTGCTTTTTTGCTGATGCAATTTCACTGAAGATATCAAATACTATATTACTGTTCTTACTATCGAGGTTACCTGTTGGTTCATCACCCATAATGATGAGAGGATCATTAATTAATGCGCGGGCGATGGCTACGCGTTGCTTTTGTCCTCCCGAAAGTAAATTCGCTCTTTTCATTGCCTGATCATCAATTCCAAGAGTTTTTAAATGAGCCATCGCCTTGTGCTCCACTTCTTCTTCACTCAACTTCTTTAGTTTTAATCCAGGAAGCATTACATTTCTAAGGACCGTAAATTCAGGCAACAGATAATGGAACTGAAAAACAAAACCGATTTTTTCATTGCGGATTTTTGCAAGACCTTCTCCATCCAGTTTATTCATAGACTGGTCAGCTATTAATAATTCTCCATCATAATCGGTATCCATAGTTGAAAGGATGTAAAGGAGTGTTGACTTTCCACAACCTGATTTTCCGGTTACCGAAACAAATTCTCCATACGTAATGGCCAAAGACACCTTTTGTAACACATGGAACTTAACGGGGTCGTGAAAATACTTATTAATATTTCGGGTCTCGATAACGTTGCCGTTGCTGTTCATTTTCCTCTGATAATAACTACAGGATCTATTCTACTCGCTTTCCTTGCCGGGAAGTAACCTGCAATATAAGTTGTTGCCATCGCAAAGGTGATACCAATAAAATAAAAAATTATGTTGTAATTGATAGGATAAGTACTGATGGCAGGAAGTGCCGCTGTCTTGAATGGAATCTGATCGATAAGTGAAGTAAAAACAAAACCCAGAAGCAATCCAACCGATCCTCCTATAGCTCCAATAATAAGCGAAAGATTAATGAATATACGTTTCACATCACTTCCGGAAAACCCGGTGGCTTTAAGTATTGCGATGGAATCCATTTTTTCATATATCATCATATTCAGAATATTGTAAATGCCAAACCCTGCTACAATAAGTAAAGTTATACTCACGGCATAGGTGATGATATTTCTCACTTTAGTTCCTGATTCAAACTGTGCATTGGCTGTTTGCACATCTTCTGCATCGACACGGTAAATTTTAGAAAATTCTTTGGCTACTGATGGAGCAAGACTGATATCAGTTAGTTTCACCTGGATATCGGTGTAATAACTATCATTTTTGCCTAACAATTTTTGTGTTGTGGAAAGTGATGCATAACTCTGAACATCATCAACGGCAGCAAGACCAAGCTGAAAAATACCAACTACTTTTAAAGAAACTTGTTCTCCTTTAGCAGATGTTATCTGAATTACTTCTCCAATTTCTGCCATCATCTTATCAGCCACTCCTTTACCTAAAATAATGGAATTTGTTACCCGATCAAGATCGGCAGCATCACCACGAATAATGTAATCATTGAAAGAAAAAGATTTGATTTCTGTTTTCACATCGATCCCATTCACGGTTCCATTCAAATCAATAACTCCAACATTATAAAAAACCTGAGCTGCTACTTTCGGACCTACAGCTATTACCCGGGGGTCACTCTGTAGTGCTTTAAGAATGGGTATGGTATTATATATTTCAACACGGCTATCGGAGGGTTTTATCGAACGAATTATGTTTAAACTATTGTCAAATTCACCGACCCTGTTTATAGGCTGATCCAGAGAAGGATTTATGGCATTGTAAAGACGCACATGGGGCGTTCTGTTTAAAATAAGACTGTCCAGCATTTTATTCAGCCCTGTCATAAAACTCACCAGAGTAATAAACATGGCAATTCCAAACGTTACTCCGGCAGCTGCGATTAGCGATTGCCTCAACCGTGCGAGTAATAAGGTTTGGGAAATCTCTAAAATTACCGGTTTCTTCATGGCGCAGGCGAATAAATTTCACGTTTACTATCCAAACCATCTGTAATTTCAACCCATTGCATGTTTGCAATTCCTACTTTAACATTTACTGTATCCGATTTACCTATAAGAACTTTATTCCCTTTGAGCAAAAATGATGCAGGGATAGTAAGTACTTTGTCTTTTTTCTGAATAAGCACGTTTGCCTCCACCGTTAGATTAGGATATAAAGAAGGTGGCTCCCTGGTAAATTTAGCAATCACCTCGAACGTTTTGGATTTTTGGTTCATATAAGGTGCAATTCTATAAATTTCACCTTCGAATACTTCGTCGCGATAACTATCCATGGTAATAAAAACACGCTGACCCATTTTCACTTTTGTGATATCATACTCATCGATCTGTAATTCAATTTCAAATTCGCTTATTTGACCGATTACTGCTACGGGTGTTAATAAATTCACCAGCTCACCCGGTTCTTTTAAAATAGTATAGACTTTCCCTTTGATGGTACTTTTAATTGTAAAATCGGATTGCTGTTTTTTGGAAATTTTAAGTGAATTTACCGACTGCTGATAAACTTTCAACAGCTCCAGTTTTGTCTGATTGAATTGCAACTTAACAGATTCGTATTCTGCTTTTGAAGCTTTGTAAGCAAGTTCCCTGCGCTCCAAATCTTGCTTCGACCCAACTTGCTGAGCCCAAAGATTTTGTTGCCTGGCCAATAAAATAGAATCATTTTCCATTTTGTCGGAGGCCAGCTTCATACGAATCTCGAATTCGCGTAAGGTGTTAGATGTTGAGCTCGTTTTATCGCGTGATAACTCCATGGCGAGTCTGGCGTTTTCGGAACTCATTGAGGAAACTTCGTTGTCGATAATAAACAAAGGAGTTTCCTGATCAATGGTGTCGCCCTCTTTCACAAGCACTTCTTTGAGTATTCCATTGGAAGTTGCATACACTTCATATTGATTGGATGCTTTAATAATTCCGGATGCATATATTGATTCGGTTATATCCTGAACAATAGGAGTTGTTTTGTTACTATTTGATGAGCATGAAGAAACTGCTAACAATAACATCACCGAAAGGGAATATAATGAAAATCGGTAGAATAAATTGAAATAAACTTGCCTTTTCATAGATAAGAGAAATTTCGCAATCAGTTTGTTAAATTAATTTCTGATAGTAAAAGTAATTAATCCCGCCAAGATTCAACATTTGAAAGTTTCCAACGGAACAGACGCATTGAAAAAAATCGACAGGAATATGTGCAAAAAAAAGAAATAAAATTTAAAACATAAGTGACATTAATCACCCAAAATACAATTCAGCAAACAAATTGTGTGGTTATGAATAAAACCTACACAAATTTAAGTAGCTCGTACCAACTTAATTATTCCAAGCATATCGAGAATTTTAATCGCAGGATAAACCGGATCAAATTCCCACCATTTAGTGGCAAAATTACTTCTTGCCGCAAAGTGATGATGGTTGTTTTGGAACAATTCGCCTAATAACAGGAAATCGATAAAAAGAGTGTTTTTTGAATGATCGCCATCAGAATAATTGGTATAACCATATTTATGACCGGCCCAATTAACAATAGCACCCTGAATAGGGCCCATGAAGAAGTGAATAGGAAGAAACAACCACATCCACCACTGAGTGGCAAACAGTACATAAAACAGAATGTAGCCGGCAGCAAAAAGGTAACGCGAGGTGGTACTTTCAGCCAATTTTTCCATGGCGGGCCAAGAGGGGTAGTTTTTGTCGAAACGAGGCTCCGGCTCCACCGCATGATCCACCAAAGCTTTATAATAGTCTTTTGTTTGCCAAATCATTTGGAAAGCATCTCTGAAATAAAGAGGTGAATGTGGGTCCTTTTCGGTGTCACTATAGGCATGATGCATACGGTGCATGATGGCATAAGCTCTTGGATTGAGATAAGAGGAACCTTGTGTAAACCAAGTGAATATGAAGAAAAACTTCTCCCAGAAAGGTGTCATCGTAAACATTTTGTGGGCTCCGTAACGGTGGTGGAAAAAGGTTTGTGCAAACAACGAAAGATACCAGTGAAGAATCAGAAATAATAGGATCGGCATGTAAGATTTAAGATTTTAAGGGGGCAAAGTTGCGAAAAAAAAACCGAGAAATAAATGACTTTTGTCATACTGTTTATTCTCAATGCTTTACCCTATAACAATGAGGCTTCTTTAAAGTTTTCACTAGCTAAAGAAAAGGGGCGAGTTTCGGAACGGCTGTAAGAAACCGGAATGCACTGAATGAGAATCATTTCTATTTAATAGCTTTTCTCCTGGCATTTTCGGGAGGAAGTTTTGGAAAGAATTCTATTAAAGAGCCGGATTTGAGCATTTATGAATTCTTGAAAATTTTTCACCGATTTTTAAAAAAGGCATTTTCCTATTTAAAACTACTTTTTAATCAGAGGATTGGCTATACGAGTCTTATTTCCGGAAGGTACCATATAGTAAATCCCTGACTTTAAATCAGAAATATCAACCGAAGTGGTGCTGTCAGCAGGAATAATGAATTTCTGAATAGTCTTTCCAATTTCGTTGGTAATAATTAGTGCCATTTCCGACTCCGCTTTTGAAAAAATATTTACAATTGAAGTTGCAGGATTTGGGAAAATAATAATGGTAGAATTTAACTCATCTATCTCATTCATCGATGATGCAGTATTGAAACTATAAATTTCTCCATCAAGGTTACAATACCAACCATGATTGATATCAGGGACAGAGAGATCGGTAATTTCAAATGAGGTACCACTGGTTTAATTTTGCCACGACCAGCCTCCATCAATAGATTTAATAAACAATCCTGTATTCCCTACTCCGTTTCTGCCTGCCGAAAAAATCTCATTCGCGTTCAGGATATGGGCTTTAGCAGTTCTATAATTTGGATTTCCCAGTGTGTAAGCGGTTCATGTGGTTCCTCCATCTGGTGTTTTTAAAACAACACCGGTTATCATAGCTCCTGAAATTGCAGAATCACCAAATACGAAACCTGTAGAAGTGTTTATAAAATGCAAATCCGACAACTCAAGATTACTTCTTTGTTGATGGAGTTGCCAGGTTTGCCCTTTAGATAATGTGATAGATGACAAATAAATTAATATGATAGTAATACTTCTTTTCATTATGTGTATAGGTTAATTATGATTTAAATAATTTTTTACTGAATGTTTTGATGAATTCTGATCTTTGATGAAATTTATGGTGTAAGATTGTAGAAAGCAAGAAGAGTGAAACCAAAAGTGCAGAACAGGGGGAACGGGGGGAAAAGCATCTGAACAAGATAGTTGTTGAGGCAAAGGGGGTAATTTTCCATATATTACAGAAATTTTGGCAATAAATATCATTAAGAAGATCCGCCTAGACTTGAAATTTAAAAATTGATTATCCCTACCAACATATAAATCGGTCAATATTTAATGAGCTTAATTGTTTGAACTTTTTCGATGGACACTATTTTACAGAAATAAATCCCAATGAAAAGTTCCGGTAACTAAACAATGATAATATTATTTACTCGAATAAGTTTTCCTTATTTAATAATCCAAACCATTCTTACGGCCACATAGAACAACAAAAGAAACACTATTTTACATTCGACAAATTAACTTCAAAGGTAAAGAAAGTACATTGCGACCACCGGATCCAAAACTAGTTATGGTTCCGGTAATTATATAACCCGGATCGAAGATTTGCCTGACACTGCTCCCATTATCCATGGCAGTTCCACCATAAGCTTTTTGAAAAGTAATTTGTTGCATTTACGTTTTTGTAAGTGGCCCGAAATAAAGTTAAAGTAAAAATTAATTTCATAAATTCACTATTAGGATTTGCCAAACTTTAATTCGACGATTTCTATCTTTCTCAAGTCTTAATAAATTTAATAACCTGCAATTTCTGATTGGAATAAATTCTGCAAAAATAAACACCGTTGTCTAATTCAGATAAATTCACTTCTACCAGTTGAGGGCCTTCCAGTTTCACATCACCATTAATGGTTTTGATTGTTCTACCTGCTATATCTAAAATACTGATTGAAAAAGTGCTTACAACAAATAGATTAAATTTTATGGTAGCATTCCCAATACATGGATTTGGATAAATTTCTACATCAGGTGAATGGTCAATATTTAAAAGATTACTATTTCCTGTACTCACCCATTGACCCAATTTAGCAGTTGTTCCACCGGTTACATAAATTATATTACTGGTATAAAAGTCAAAAGCATTCGCATAGCTACCGGGAATTACAGCTGTCCATGCAGAGGTACCATCACTATTGACTTTACACAGTGCCATTTCAGTCAAAGTGCCGGCTGCGAGGTAAGCCGCATTATCACTATCCATTTTCATCTGAGCATGCAACAAAAGCGCATAACCCGGACCGTCGGCATCAAGATTTTGCCAAACAATATTACCATTGCTGTCATACTTTATAAAGGCTGCTCCGGGTGTTCCTGAATTTGGGAAACCACTAATAACCGGATTATCATCATTGCCTACTTCTACTCTAAAGGCTGTAATGCTGCAGGTATCCGTCCAAATAACCAAACCGGCAGGAGATACTTTTTGAAGTATGCTACCAGGATTCGAAAAAACATTTTCACCATTTACGATAAAGGTATTTCCTAAAGAGTCGCCGGCTGCATCACCAATTGATTGGCTTCCTATACCGGCCTTACTCCAAATAAGATTTCCATTTAAATCTATCTTTGAAAATCCATTTAAAATTCCTGTTTGGCTTCTAGCAATTATTAACAAATTACTATCCGGAGTAAACTTAAAATTAAGCGGAAAGCCAATTCCTACGGTATCAAAATAAGACCATACAGGTACTCCTGCAGGATCAAACTTTTTTATCTTGGTAACAATTCCATTTGATCCTGTTCCCAAACCTAAAACATAAATGTAGTTATCTGCGTCAACAAGCACTTTTCGTGTTGAAGAGCCATCAAATGTACTTTCATAGATTACTCTCCAAATCAACGTTCCTGACGAGTCAAATTTCATAACAACACTGGAAGCATTTACCGGGTTTGAAAATCCTGAACGGATGGTACCACTTACAATAATATTTTCCAGTTGATCTGTTTCAACCCAAGTTGATACCTCATGGCGGGTGAGATCGGTGTTATCAAAAAATGTTTCCCATAGTATAGCACCGGAGGAGTCTCTTTTTGTAAGCGTTATGTCACCTCCGGGATTTGAATCCCAGTTTACTGTATAAACATCATAAGAACTGTTTGAGGCAACTGCCGCGCCCCCGGGGTAATTGTACCAATCGATACTCACCTGTGCGGTGACCAAATTTGATATTAATACAAAGGCGAAAGTAATTTTTTGTAACATGAGTGGTTTGGTGTTTGATAAAGATTTAAAACTATGTGCAGAGATTTGAATATTTAAAGTTTACTGAAATGAAGGATTTCATTATTATTACTATCATCCTTCAATTCGATTTTTGTATTGGCAACAGAAGTAATAACCCAGTCATCATTTAGGCTGTTTAAAGGATCTGAGGTTCCTGCAAACAAGTTCAGCTTCTGACTACCACCATTGTCATCACTATTTACAATTGACCAGCTTCCCGTAGAATTGCCGGAGGAAGTTGTGACATTCAACTGGCCATTTTGTTGAAAGGTAAATGTATTTCCTGCAAAATCGGAGGTTTCGTCTTTTATCTTATCATGATAATAACTCACTCGCCAGCTTCCATTGGTTATTGTAGCCGATACCGAAGGGTTGTTACTATCGTCTTTTTTGCAAGAACTGAACGTTAAAGAAAAGAGAATAAAAATAATTGATGATGTTAAGATTGTGAATATTTTCATTGGATGTGGATTTTATAAAAATTTTCGATTTAAAAATAAATTAATTATGCTACAGACTCCAGAAAACCGGATTGTAATTCCTGAATGCGGTAACAATACCATCCGATATACCCTGCCTCATCAAATGCAACAGCACTAAAAAAATATTTTGAATTTTTATAAGCAAGAACAAAATCATCGCTGCAATGGTGCTTCAATAAATGAGGGTACTTGTTGATCATATATTCAGTAGTTGTTTCAAAGCTGGCTCCCTTAATGGTACAAAGCAGTTCTATTCCGGCCTGATTAGCAGAAACAAGTTCACCATTAAAACTATACTTAATAACAGGCAATTCACTTGATATTGATTCGGAATAATTGTTATTTTCAGTGATTGCAGTGGTAATCCAGTCAATTTTTAGATTTTCCATAATCCCTCAATTTTAAGTTAAAATTTTAGATTTGTCTTTAACGACACTGCAAATGAAAATACCCTACCTTGATTTCACAAACAAAACATACTGAACCGGGAATAAAGCACTCTGAATGGGGTTTTTTGTGGGAAAAGGCCTTTCTTTTTGCATAGGTAAGAACTGGAAATCACAAAAAAAGCCGGATTTCTCCGGCTTTTAAACTTATCTCAATCAACAGATTTACTTTAATCCGTACTTGTCCATATATTTTCTGTACAACACTTTTCTGGTATCATCAAGGCTTATGTGTCTGCCTTGAATAAAAGCGTCTTCCACGATTGATGATTTCATATCCAACAAATCACCCGTTGTAATAATAAATGTTGCGTCTTTCCCCGGCTCCAATGTTCCAACCGTAGATTCTATTCCAAGAATTTGGGCAGCTGAAGAAGTCACACTCTGTAATGCGTCTTCTTTGCTAAGGCCATGTCCCGCAGACGTACCTGCCTGAAATGCCAGATTCTGTATCTGCCAAAAACCGCTGACAGAAATTGCAAATTTTACTCCTGCTTGTTTTAATATTACTGGTAATTTGTATGGCAAATCCAGATCTTCATCATCACGAGATGGCAGGCTGTGAGTATTGACTATAATAACGGAAATGTTATGTGCTTTTAAAAGATCTGTTACCATCCACGCATCCGCCCCCCCTACAAGCACCATTCTCACCTTCAGGCTTTGAAAAAAAGCAATGGATGAAATTATTTCCTTTACATAATTACAGTGAACGAAAGCCATTTTCGATCCATCAAACAACCCACGCATAGATTCAAGATGCAAATTTTTTTCCTGCGGTTCCTTTACAGACGCATATGCTTTAGCATCATTAAATAATTTTTTTATTTCAGTTATTGATTTATCACTTCGCTCCTTCTGCTTCTCTTCTGCATCCGACCTTCTGGATTTCATAATCCTCATCGAAGGCCAATTCACATGAATTCCAATATCAGTTTTGTAGGCAGCATCTTCATAATTCCATGCATCAAGTACAACCACCGATGACTGGCCTGACACCAATCCACCCTGAGGTGCAACATGTGACATCAGCACCCCATTTGATCTAAGTGTAGGAATAACTTTCGAATCAGTGTTGTACGCAATAATAGATCGGGCAGATGGATTTACCTGGCCCACTTCCACAAAATCATTAGTGGCTCTTACTGCTTCAATTTCACTTAACCCAACTTGTGTATTTAATGCAATTAGTCCCGGGTAAATGTGCTTGCCCTGTATATTAATGATGGTGTCATAAGCGGTGCGATCAATTCGAACGATTGTGGCATCACCAACCAGTTTAAGTTTTCCGTTTTCAAATCCAACCACACTGTTTTGAATCACTTCTCCGGTACCGGTATGGGCAACAGCTCCCATGTATAATATTCTCATGGTTTGGGATGGAGCAGGAGCCGGGTTTTGCGCACTACAGAAAAAAGAAACCGGTAAAGCCAGAAGCATTAAGATAATTTTATTCATGTTCGTTAATTCAATCAATTGAAATTAAAATCTGATACTATATTTTATTCATCATCCATGCAATGGAGCAATTCATTCACGCGGAATGCGGGCTTTTTCATTTCCCGTCCTTCTTTATTTCCTTCTTCAATCATCTTCTTTATAATTCGTGCTCTTTCAGTTTTGATTGTTTCTCTTAATTGAAGATCTCTATCAGCATCAAAATAACAAGTTCCATCTATAAAAGTGTATAGCACTTTTGAATATACCGATAATGGATGATCATTCCAGATTACAACATCGGCATCTTTTCCTTTTTTAATGCTTCCAACTTTATCATCAATATGCAACAACTTTGCTGGATTAAGCGTAACAAATTTCAATGCATCTTCTTCAGAAATATTTCCATATTTAACTGCTTTGGCCGCTTCCTGATTGAGTCTTCGTGCCATTTCAGCATCATCTGAATTAAAGGCCACAGTAAGTCCCATTTGATGCATAATAGCTCCGTTATAGGGAATTGCTTCTATTACTTCGTACTTGTAAGCCCACCAATCAGAAAAACTGGAAGCACCCGCTCCATGTGCCTTCATTTTGTCGGCCACTTTATAACCCTCTAGAATATGTGTAAATGTATTAATATTAAACCCTGCACTATCAGCAACTTTCATCAGCATATTTATTTCACCCTGTTGATAAGAATGGCAGGTGATAAAACGCTGCTTGTTCATAATTTCAACTAATGTCTCGAGTCGCAAATCGCGCCGGGGTGCCGGGGTCCCTTTAGCTGCCGATTTATATTTTTTCAAGGTGTTGGCATATTCCCTGGCTCTGGTGAATGCATCCATATAAACCTGTTCTACACCCATTCTTGACTGAGGGTACCGTATTTTAAAATCATCACCCCAGTTTGATTGCTTTACATTTTCTCCCAAGGCAAATTTTATAAATCCCGGTGCTCCTTCAAGCTTCATTTTTTCGGCCGACTGGCCCCAGCGCAATTTAATAATTGCCGATTGCCCTCCGATAGCATTGCATGAACCGTGTAAAAGTTGGGCCGCTGTAACACCTCCTGATAACTGTCTGTAAATATTTATATCATCAGGATTAATAACATCTCCAATCCGCACTTCGGCAGTTACAGAATGCGAGCATTCATTCACCTCACGACTAACTGCAATATGAGAGTGTTCATCTATTATTCCCGGAGTAAGGTGTTTGCCGGCACCATCGATTTCACGCGCCCCCGATTGGGATAAATTTTTTCCAATAGCTGAAATTTTCCCGTTCGTTATTAACACGTCGGTATTTGTGAGTATCCCCTCAACTTCACATGTCCATACCGTTATGTTCTTGATTAAAACGGTCTCTTTGGAGGGTAAGCTGTCAAAACCATAAGATTTATTGGGATATGTTAATTTTCCCCATGATGGTTTTTCCACTTTAGCAGTGTCAACTTTCACCTCAGTAATGTAGGGCGATAACCAGATGGCAGACCAGTTGATTTGTTTTCCTTCAGGATCGGACCCGGTACCTTTCAGCTCAATGTTTCCGGAAGGCATTCTAAAACCATTTAAAGAATAAGTCCCCTTACCAGGATCCTTTTTAACTTCTACTTTTAATGAAACAATATCGTTATCAAAAGCAACCGATGCTTTAGTGTTTGCAGAATCTTCAATAACTGTAGCTTTCAAACTAAAAGGTTCACCTGAAATCCTAAGATTTAGTTTTCGATTGTTTAAATCGAGAGAATAATTTCCCCTGATGTCAACAATATCAGATTTCTTTATTACATACTTGTTGCCTTGTACCCAGTTTTCGAAAATAATATTTTCTTTACTGAATAAATCACCTGAAGTAATAATGAAATTGGCAACCATTCCCTTTTTCAAACTACCAACCCGGTCAGCAACACCCATCAACATTGCGGGTGTTGCAGTGCATGCTTTCAATGCTTCTTCTTTTGATAAGCCATACAAAATTGCTTTGCGTACTGCATCCAAAAACATTGAAGCATCTTTCAATCCACTTGCGGTAAAGGCAATTTCAATTCCTGCATTTCGAAGTGTGGCTGCATTTGCCGGAGCCATTTCCCAGTGCTTCAATTCTTCCAGACTAATATTCAATGCATCATAAGGATCAGACACATCAAACCCCTCCGGATATTTCAAAGGAATGATAAAACTACATTGTGTTGCTTTAATTTCTTCCAGCTTTTGATACTCATCACCGGAACCTTTAATTAAATATTTAATTCCAAACTCGTCACCTATTTTGTCGGCTCTTAATGCTTGAAATTTATAATCACTTTCGAAAATCTGAGGCACCGACTGATTTTCAATCCATGATTGAATGGAGATATTTACTTCTTTGCTTTTACCACCCGATTTATACCACTCAGCATCCAGAAAAGATTGCCGGAGCAAAGCGATGGCTCCCATTTCGGAGGTAGGATAATCCTGACCAGAACTGCCTTTGTTGAATGAGTAAAAAGCGGCGACTTTTTCAACAAGAATTATTTCCGGTTCATTTTCATCGGCAAGTGTCACCATACTTCCTGTGCCGCGTGCAATTCCATCGGCATTAAAAGTTACAACGGTACCAAATCCTGCTTTTCTAAGATCCGCTGCTTTTTCGGGTTGAATAGAAAAAAAACGATGTGCTAGAAATTCCGGTTTCAAAGCCTGATTCCACGAATAGGCACCTTTGGTTTGAGAAACAACTTGAGGACCCTTTCCCTTCTCGGCCTTAGGCTGGTCCGAAATTCCATAATTGGTGTACAAATCAATGAATGATGGATAAATCGACTTCCCGCCAAGGTTAGTAACCACAGCATAAGTTGGAATAGTCAAATTTTTCCCTGCCGCTTCTATCATGCCATCTTTGATGATGAGTGTGGCGCTGTCTATAATAGTTTTATAGTCGACAAACAATTTTGCATTGGTAAATGCGTAAGTTATGTGTCGTTTATCAGCCACTCCATGCAAAGGTTTGGTCTCCTGAGCACAGACTATTGATAGCCAGCCGGCAAAGATTGCCGTGAGTAATAGACTCTTCATTTTCATAAAATCGTATTTGCAACTGCAATAATATTGAAAATCAATAAATATGGGGCCCTATGAACATTAAAATGTTTTTTCAGCGATTGTTTTCCAACCAATTCATCTCAACGAAGATTAATAAGGTCATTTCTCAAGACCTCCAATAAGTTAGCTGAATTTTGATGGTAATTATTAACTGATTTAAAACGCTACAAGGATTGAAAATTAGGTAATTAAAAATAGATTACTATTTTTGTTGACTTCAAATTAAAAGACAGAATATGTATACAGGACTTTTACACACCCACTCACTTGTTAGGTGGATCATGCTTATCTTGTTAATACTGACTGTTTTGAGGTCATATAACGGATGGAAAAGCAAGCGTACTTTTACTCCTAGCGATAAAAAGCTGGTATTGTTTACCCTCATATTTTCGCATGTTCAACTCCTCATTGGATTTCTATTGTATATGGTCAGCCCAACAGTAAAAAGTGCCATGAATGACATGGGAGCTGCGATGAAAGATAAAATGTTACGGTTTTATGCTGTTGAACATATCATCATTATGATTATTGCCATTCTGTTAATTACAATTGGCAATGCAATGGCAAAAAGAACAACAAATGATTCAGATCGTTTCAAAAAAATATTTATTTATTTTTTCATCGGACTTTTATTGATTCTTGTATCTATTCCCTGGCCATTTCAAATGGTTGGAGCGGGCCGTGGCTGGTTCTGAGAAATTAATTTATAAAACTAATTTGACACTCGCTGTACAATCGGCGAAACTGTTTTGATGTCGCAATTACCTACAATTTCAAAAATCGGAAGCGAGCGCGTGGTGCTTGTATCCGTAGCACGTCCCGGTCATGGAGATATTCAAGTGACCGAATATCTTGATGAACTCGAATTTCTGGCACTTACCGCAGGAGCCGTTACCATCAAACGATTTGTTCAAAAACTCGAACATCCTGAACCACGAACGTATGTTGGAAAAGGAAAGCTCGAAGAAATTGCTCTGTTTGTAAAAGCAAATGATATTCAAATTGTGATTTTTGATGATGAACTTTCCCCCTCCCAAATACGAAATGTTGAGAAGGTAACCAATTGTCGTATTCTTGACCGAACCAATCTTATTCTCGATATTTTCGCCAGAAGAGCACGTACTGCACAGGCCAGAACACAAGTAGAACTGGCCCAATACCAGTACCTGCTTCCCCGCCTTACCGGGATGTGGACCCACCTTGAAAAGCAACGTGGAGGTATCGGTTTACGTGGACCCGGTGAAACGGAGATTGAAACCGACCGAAGGGTGATACGTGATAAGCTCGCCCGTTTGAAAGATAAATTAAAGGAAATTGATAAACAAAATTTTACAAGGCGAAAATCGAGAGAAAATCTGGTTCGTGTTGCATTGGTAGGGTATACCAACGTAGGGAAATCTACTATCATGAATTTGATCAGTAAATCGGATGTGTTTGCCGAAAACAAACTCTTTGCAACACTCGATACTACAGTAAGGAAAGTTGTGCTGGAGCAGATTCCGTTTCTCCTATCCGATACTGTAGGTTTCATCCGCAAACTCCCTCACAACCTTGTTGAATCGTTTCGCTCAACGTTAGATGAAGTGCGTGAAGCTGATGTTTTACTTCATGTTGTAGATATTTCCCATCCTAATTTTGAAGAACAAATTGCGGTTGTGAACCAAACTCTTGTTGATATTAAAGCTACCGATAAACCTGTGCTCATGGTCTTTAATAAAATTGATGCGTATACGTTTTCCGAAAAAGAACCTGATGATCTCACTCCTGCAACCAGAGAAAATGTGAGTCTCGAAGAACTCAAACAATCCTGGATGGCGAAAGAAAATAATCCAGCAGTTTTTATTTCAGCTGTAAAAAACGAAAACATTGCAGAACTAAGGGCAAGACTAATGGATCTGGTAAAGGAAAAACATTTCAAACTTTATCCAAATGCAGAATAGAGTTTGTTGTTTATTGAATGTTTTCTCCAGATAATACTTTAAATAAATTAAAGTAAAATCTCAGGAAGTCACTACAACTTCACAGGAGGCTCCATCACAGCACCACATTTTTTACAGGTGCGTTTTTCAACTGATGCATAAAATTTATCCATCGCAATTGGAAGTTCTGTAACAATATCTTTAAGATCAAAAATATCTTCGTGTAACATGTTGTTGCATTTTTCGCAATACCATTGAAGTCGATCTCTCATTCCTTCACGTCGCTGCACTTCCATCACCAAACCAATGGTATTTGGACCACGCTGTGGCGAATGAGGAGTACGTGGTGGCAACAAAAATATATCACCTTCACGTATATCAATCACCCTGGGCTTACCATCTTCAATAATTTTTACCTGAACATCACCTTCCAGCTGATAAAAAAATTCTTCAGTCTCGTTGAAGTGATAATCCTTGCGCGAATTTGGTCCCCCAACAACCATAACAATAAAATCCTGATTGGGAATATAAACAACCTGATTACCTACAGGAGGCTTGAGGAGATGACGATTTTCATCAATCCATTTTTTGAAGTTAAATGCGGAAGCTATTGGCATGAGTTGAATTTTAGAGGGTAGTGAGCGGTAGGTGGGGGCGATGGGGTGCTTGTGCAGAGTGAAGTTGAAGGGTAAGTTAAAGGGTAAGTTGAAGGGTGAATTGGTGATTACAAATTAATAAAATAAAAAGGAGAAATAAAAAGTTATTCGTTGTTTATCTTTACGGCATGGATATAAATTTAAAAAATAAACGTGCTTTGGTATGCGGAAGTACTCAAGGAATTGGGTTAGCGGTTGCTCAGGAACTTGCTTCAATGGGAGCTTCGGTGACTTTGATGGCGAGGAATGAAATTGCGTTGAGGGATGTTGCTGCAACACTTTCAGTTTCAGGCAATCAGGCCCACGACTATATTTCAGCCGACTTTAATGATTCTGAGTCATTGAACAAAGCCATTACCGGCTATGTTCAAACAAAAAATGTGATCCACATTCTTGTAAATAATACAGGCGGCCCTCCCGGGGGACCAATTACTGCTGCTAAACCCGAAGAATTTGAAAAAACCTTTCGACAGCATTTGATTTGCAACCACCTTCTTGCGCAAGCTTTGATTCCGGGAATGAAAAATTCCGGATATGGACGAATTATCAATATTATTTCGACATCCGTAAAGCAACCTTTGAAAGGCCTTGGTGTCTCCAATACTATCAGAGCGGCCGTGGCAAACTGGTCGAAAACACTCGCTGCGGAAATTGCTCCATTTGGAATTACTGTCAACAATGTCCTGCCGGGTGCTACACTCACAAAGAGATTGTCTTCAATTATTGAGGCAAAAGCTGCGAAAACCGGTAAAGAATTTAAAGCCTTAGAAACCGAAATGATGGAAGAAATTCCAGCAGGCAGGTTTGCTCAACCTTCAGAAATAGCTGCCGCTGTAGGCTTTCTGGCTTCCCCTTCGGCAGGCTATATCACCGGAATCAATGTGCCTGTTGATGGAGGCAGGACCGGATGCCTTTAAAAAAGTCATTAAAAAAGCCTCTTCTTTCGAAGAGGCTTTTTTTTACTTTTAATCGGAATCGATTACTGAGCAACAGCAGCAGAAACTGAGTCAACAGCTGCATTAGCAGTTGAATCAATAGCAGCAACAGCTTCAGTTGCAGTTTCGTTAACTGCGTCAGTAGCAGCATCTGCAGCATCCTGAACTTGTTCTGTAGCTTCTGATTTTTCTTCAGCTTTTGGTCCGCACGCTACGAAAGCGAACATTCCTACGATTGCCATAACGGCAAATACTTTTTTCATTTTGATGTTGGTTTAATTAATTAAGCTTGAATAAGATTTGAGGCGCAAAGATATATGAAATTAACGAATATGAACCACTAAAATAAAAAATATTTTTTTACCCTCACCATTCGAGAAGTTTACCCTTAACCTTTTGAGGATAAAATTGTTACATTTGCAGAGTTAAATTACGAAAAACAAATCCTTTAAACCCCTTTAAATCATGGCATTTGAACTACCAAAACTATCCTATTCTTTCAATGCGCTGGAGCCCCAAATTGATGCCCGAACCATGGAAATTCATCATGGAAAACACCATCAGGCATATGTAACCAACCTCAATAACGCAACTGCCGGTACTGAAACCGAAAAACAAACTATTGAGCAAATTTGCCAAAATATCTCTAAATACCCAATGGCAGTGAGAAATAATGGAGGCGGGCATTTTAATCACTCCCTCTTTTGGAACATTTTAACTCCAAATGCCCCCGCAGCTCCATCCGGTGCTCTTGCAGATGCAATTAGTGCTGATTTTGGAAGTTTCGACGACTTTAAAAGTAAATTTTCCGCTGCTGCAACTACCCGTTTTGGATCAGGATGGGCGTGGCTTACTAAAAATTCTGCCGGCAAACTGGAAGTGAGTTCTACTCCTAATCAAGACAATCCTTTGATGGATATTGCCGAAGTAAAAGGTACCCCCATTTTGGGACTTGATGTGTGGGAACATGCGTATTACCTGAACTATCAAAACCGACGCCCCGACTACATCACCGCTTTTTGGAGCGTGATCAATTGGGATGAAGTTGCCAAAAGGTTTGCAAAATAATTGGAACAATATAATCTGAAAACCCCGGAAATTTCGGGGTTTTTTCTTTTTTAAATGGTGATAAAGATGTTGAAATTTAATCTCTGATAGTTGATCAGGCAGGCAATATTTAAAGTTTTTTTGCATTATAACATATTGGCCCGGTTGCATGCCGGGTTTCTTTAGAATGAATCGCACTCAACGCATTTTACTGATCATTGCAGCTTGTTTGGCCGGGATTGCCATTCTTTTTAGTGCGCTTGCAACCATTTATAAAGATAAAGTGCGAAACATCGTTGTTGAATCCATCAACAAAAATCTGAATTCGAAAGTTGATGTTGCAGATATTTCATTTTCTTTTATCAGAAATTTCCCCTATGCAACAATCGATTTCCAGCAAGTAAAGGCACATGAACCAAAAGAATTTGTTACCACCGGAAGTGTGCTCAATGCAGGAAAAATTTCTTTACTTTTCAGTATCACAAGTATTTTTAGCGAAGAGTATCGTCTTAAAAAAATTGTGCTAACCGATGCCTCATTAAATCTTCAGATTGATGCTAATGGAAATTCCAATTATGAAATATGGAAAAAATCTGATAGCAGCAAATCAAAACAAGTTTTCAAACTGGAATTGCAAAATGTGGAATTTAAAAATGTGGATGTGTTGTACTACAATGTTTCCAAAAAACAGGATCTTAGTTTTAAAATAAATGATGGATCTCTAAAAGGAAATTTTAGCGAAAATAATTATAACCTCACCTCCGATGCAAACCTTGAAGGTGCATCTGTTATAATAGACGAAATAAAATATATCACAAATCGTGATTGTAAACTACAGCTTTCGCTGGATGTAGATCAGCAAATAGGATGGTATACTTTTAAGCCATCTACCATTCAGCTTTCAGGATTGTTGCTGGAGGTAAATGGTAAAGTTATCGATAATGAAAAAAATCTTGATGTAGATCTTGAAATTAGTTCACCCGATGCCGATTTACCCTCTCTGCTTTCGGTGATTCCTGAAAAATATCTTGGTGATACAAAAGGTTACAACTATAGCGGCAATATCGAATTTAAAGGTACCGTAAAAGGTAAGTCTGATAAAACGCATTCACCTCTTGTTGCATTCAAATTTAAAAGCAGAAATGTGAGTTTGAATCCAAAGGGAACGCCTTACCATCTTCGCAACATGAATTGTACCGGTTTTTTTACCAACCGGAAAAATAATTCAAACCCTGTTACTTATCTTAACTTGCAAAATTTTAAAGCTACATTAGAAGGGAAGCCATTTCATGCCGAAATTGAAATTGAAAATTTTAATAAACCACGTTTGAACATTGTTGCAAGTCTGGAAGCAGATTTGAAAGCAATCAGTAAATTTTTTAAGCCCGATACATTAAATGAAATATCGGGATTAGTAAAAGTTGATGCAAAATTCAATGGAATCGCTGGTGATAAAAACACCTATCGATCGTCAGGTGATATTTACTTTTCAAATGTGGATTTTACCCTCAAACAGAAGCCGGCTCATTTCAAAATCCAAAAGGGATTATTTCATCTTAATGGAAATGATTTGATGGTGGAAGAACTCATAGGTAATACGGGAAGTAGCGACTTTTCAATTTCAGGTACATTCGAAAATTTGTTTGCCTGGCTTTTGATCGATAATCAACGTCTCAATATCAAGGCCTCCATCCATTCCAATTCCCTCGACTTGGATGAATTGATGGCTAAAGAGGAAACACCGGCCGGATCAACAGATACCGTTTACACTATGACTCTTTCCAATAATCTGAAATTTTCGGTGGATGTGGATATTAAAAAATTAAAATTCAAAAAATTTCAAGCTTCTGATATTCAAGGAGTTATTTCAATGGCTGAGAAAGTACTGAATACAAATGAACTGAATTTTAACACTGTGGAAGGTGAGGCGAGGTTGAAGGGAATTATTGACAACCGCAAGGACAAAATTTTGAAAATTGAATACGATGCTATTGTTAATAATTTGAATATCAATTTATTATTCACTGAAATGGGCAACTTTGGGCAGGATGTCATTGTAGATAAAAATCTAAAAGGCAAAGTTTCGGCGGTCGTGAAGTTCCGATCCAGTTGGTCTGAAAAACTGGAGTTAGATGAAAATAGTATTTATGTAAAAAGTGATATCACAATTGAGAATGGAGAGCTAATCAACTTTGAACCTATGCTGGCCCTATCCCGGTTTCTCAAAGGTGCAGACTTGAAAACCGTTAAATTCTCCACTCTAACCAATACCATTGAGATTAAAAACCGTAAAATCTACATACCCCTGATGGAAATTAAAAGTACCGCACTCGACCTGAGCGCAAGTGGTGAGCATACTTTTGATAATATTGTCGATTACAAATTACGGTTATATCTTTCCCAAATCATGGGCAGAAAGGTCAAGGAACAAAATACCGAATTTGGTACTGTTGAGGATGACGGACTGGGCAGAACGATGATATTTCTTTCTATGAAAGGTCCTGTCGGAAACCCGAAATTTACCTGGGACAGGAATGCTGTAGAGAAAAAGATCACCGACGAGGTTAAAAAGGAGTCTATTTCCTTCAAAAATATTATCAAAGAAGAGTTTGGCAAAAAGGATCCGGGAAAACCCGTTGTGAACGATAAAAAGAAAAAGGAAGAGTTGCAAATTGATTATGAGGAAGATGTGCAATAGTATTTATTTTTGCCGTATCATTGCGACCTAAAATAATGAGATAATGAGATAATGAGATAATGAGATAATGAGATAATGAGATAATGAGATAAT